>Ga0187863_10000043_pt1 | contig 108013 bp, 79 predicted proteins | sample June2016WEW_11_1_FD_132975 | JGI IMG/M metagenome (GOLD analysis project Ga0187863, IMG submission 132975) | Peatland microbial communities from SPRUCE experiment site at the Marcell Experimental Forest, Minnesota, USA - June2016WEW_11_10 | ecosystem: Environmental > Terrestrial > Soil >...
ACGGCGGCATCCTGTAGAAATTCATCGCGCGCGTGTTCGTAGTCCTGCTTCTTCAGGTAAGTCAGTCCCAGGTTGAAGTGAACAAAAGTCAGCTTCGGATCTGCCCTCGCTGCGGCTTGAAAGTCGGCCAGCGCGAGATCGTATTGCTCAAGATTCAAGTGAGCCTTGCCCATGAACAAATGGAACTCGGGCGAGCCTTCCCCCGCCTTCACGAGTTGTGCCGTTGCCCGCTCATCCAGTTCTTTTTGCCCGGCGCGATGAGCGGCGATCGAGAGCACATACAGATAACTCAACTGGCTCGATTCCTGCGCCCACAGAGGTTCCAGTGTGTTGGCGGCATCGGCCCAGCGCTCCACGAAAAAATAGCACAGGCCCAACAGATGGCGTGGCTGGACCGCCTCCGGCTGATCGCGCACCACCGACTCGAAAACTGGAATAGCTTTGAGAAAATCGTTCTGCCGGTAATACACCAACCCGATGTTCAGCCGGATCCCCGCCGATTGCGGCGATAGATGCTCCGCTCTGCGAAGCATCTCCAATGCCTGGGACCATTGCTTGCGCCGCATGTAGACCACGCCCAAATTTGCATACGCCGCGCCCGTCTGCGGATCGAGGGCCAGCACCCGGCGGAAGTCGCGCTCCGCTTCGTCCAGTAGATTTTGACTCAGCGCTTCTTGCCCCGCCTGGAAAATTTGCCCAGGGTCGGCACTGGCGGGGCCGGATACCGCGCCGGACACAGGGTTTCGGGTCATCGTTGACGTTTGCGCCTCGGCGCGGAGCGATGCACTCGGCTTCGCCAGAGCCATCGCAAGCGCGGCCAAGAACAGCCCGCCGGCCACTCCGATTCCAATTCGTCTGCTTGACACTGATCGCACTCTCTGCTGTAGTGTCCGCCAGCCTTCGCGCGAATTCAAGAGTGGGAGGCAGCGCTGCGGAAATACCTCTGCCGCAACCGCGCGCAAGCCTTCAGGAGCGGTCCTACATGGTGACGATTCGTGATGTCGCGAAGCAGAGCGGGTTCTCTTCGACCACGGTCTCCATCGTCCTGAACGACGCTCCCCTGGCGCGTTATATCCCCGTGGTCACCAAGCAGCGCATCACCCGCGCCGCGGAAAAACTGGGCTATCGTCCCAACCAGTTCGCGCGCTCGCTGCGCAGCAAGCGCAGCCATACCGTGGGCGTCATGGTCTTCGACATGACTGATCCTTACTGCACGCTGGTCTTGCGGGGCATCGAAAACACGCTCTACCAGGCGTCTTATCTGCCCATCCTCACCGACGTGCACAACGAGCGCAGCCGCTTCGAACGCTATCTCGAGATGCTGCTCGACCGCCGCATCGAGGGCCTCGTGGTTCTCGCCAACTGGCTCTTTCTCGATATCAACCTGCTCGCCGATCTGGAGAAGAGCAGCATCCCCACCGCCCTCATCGGCTGCGAACTCAAAGGCGACGCGATGAGTTCGGTAATCGTCGATAACGAGGTCGGCGGCTACGCCGCGCTCGAGCATTTGCATTCTCTCGGACATCGCAAAATCGCATTCATTCGCGGCCCCAAGACCCTGGCGGATAGCTCGCCGCGCTGGCACGGCATTCGCAAATGCGCGAAGAATTGCGGCGTCGAAATCGATCCGCGCCTGGTTTTGGATTTGCCGGAATCGCGCGACCCGCTTTCCAGTTTTGAGGCCGGGCAAAAGCTCACCGAAGAACTGCTCAAACAAAAACGTCAATTCACCGCGCTGCTCGCCTTCGACGATATGACCGCCTTCGGCGCCATCCGCGCTTTAAACAAAGGCGGCGTGCGCGTGCCCGACGACTGCTCGGTGATTGGCTTCGACGACGTTGCGCTCTCCTCGCTGTGCACGCCCCCGCTCACCACCATTCGCCAGCCCATGGAGGCGATGGGCGCAGACGCGGTCGGCATCGTGCTCGACGGCATTCACGCCGTGCTGGAAAAACGCGAGGTCGCGGCCAATCACCGCAAAGTAGCCCCGGAATTGGTGGTTCGAGAGTCCACCCGCAGACTCGCGTAGCTGGATTGGGAATATGGCATATTGGGATTAACCGAAAAAACGATTCCGCCGAAATCGGAAAAGCGCGCCCTCCCTGCGCTTTTTTCTTGACATCCTATATTAAGAAACAGCACTATTCATACGTTTTAATAAACATTTGCTCGCATTCTACACGCCGCCGAATTCTGGGATCACGCGAGAATACATCGCGAGAAGAGATCGCGAAAAAGGATCGCGAAGAAGATCGCGAAAAAGGGGAACGCTCGATGAAATCGATTCGCATGCTGGCGCCGATCGCAGCCTTGATTCTGACTGCCTGCGCAGCCTGGGCGCAGGATACCGCCTCCATCACCGGCACGGTGACCGATCCCAGCGGCGCGGCCATCCCTAGCGCCCAGGTTGTGCTCAAGAACACCGAGCACGGCATTAGCCGCACCGGCGCCAGCAACAGCAGCGGCGATTTTCTCTTCGCCTCGCTGCCCATCGGCTCCTACGACTTGATCGTTACGGCGGAAGGCTTCAAGAAATACGAGGCCAAAGGCGTGCTCCTGCGTGTCGCGGACAAAGCCCGCGTCAACGTGGCTCTGGAGGTCGGAACTATCGCCACCGAAGTAGTCGTGCAAGGCTCCGAGGTGGCGCAGGTGCAGACCCAGTCTTCCGACCTGGGCGGTACCATCACCGGGAAAGAAATAAGTCAGCTTGAACTGAACGGCCGCGACTTTACGCAACTGGTAGCCCTGTCGCCGGGCGTCACCGACCAATCCGGAGCCGATGAAGGCGAACCCGGCGCCTCCACTGTTGCCTTCAGCATTAACGGAGGCCGCACCGAATACAACAACTTCGAAATCGACGGAGGGGATGCACTGGACAACGGCAGCAATAGCACGCTGAACGTTTATCCGAGCATCGACGCCATCGCCGAGGTCAAAGTGCTAACCTCGAATTTCGGCGCGCAGTATGGCCGCAACGGTTCGGGAACGGTGGAGGTGGAAACCAAGTCCGGCACCAACGCGTTTCACGGCGACCTCTACGAATTTTTGCGCAACGACGCTTTCAACGCGACTCCGGAATTCGAAACCTCGGTTCCGGCGTACAAGAAGAACGATTTCGGCTTTACCATCGGCGGACCAGTCTATATCCCCGGCTTCTACAACACGAACAAGCAGAAAACATTTTTCTTCTATTCGGAGGAGTGGCGTCGCGAACTCACGCCGGCATCTGGATTCTTTTCTTCCACCCAGGTTCCGACCATGGCCGAACGCGGGGGAAACTTCAGCGATGTCTGCCCGGCCAGCGGAACGCCGTTTCAGACCGCCGACTCCGCGTTTGCGGGCAACGCTTATAATCCGAATTGCCCCGCCGCCAGTCTCGGCGGCACCGTGTTCGACCCCAGTCTGGGCACCAACATCCAGCTTTATAACACCTACCCAGGCAACCAGATTCCGATTGCGAATCCAGCCGTCACCAACGCATTGGAAGCCCTGATCCCCGAACCCAACATCGCCTCGGGGGCGCTCGGCAGCGGAGTCCTCGATACCTGGTTCGCGACCCCAACGCTACCCACACACTGGCGCCAGGAGTTATTCAAGATCGATCACAACATCAACGACAAAATGCGGGCCAGCTTTCGCTACATCCACGACTCCTGGAATCAGCAATATCCGGTTCCCCTGTGGACGAGCGGCACGAGTTTTCCCACCGTCCAGACCAACTTCAATAATCCCGGTGTCAGCATGGTGGCCCGCCTTACGGCCAACATTTCTCCCACGCTGTTGAACGAATTCGTGGCGAGTTACACCACCGATCACATCAGCACCAACCTGACCGGGCCGTGGCAGCGCCCCAGTGGGTTCGGGGCGGTTGGACTTTACAACAACGGCTATGGCGGCAAGGTTCCTGGCATCAGCATAGCCGGCGGAGAGTACGGCGGAGGCTTCGCCGAAGATCCCGGCTACGTTCCGGAAGGGCCGCTGAACTCAAATCCCACCGTTACTCTTCGCGACAACGTTACTAAAATAGTCGGACCTCACAACCTTCAGTTCGGTTTCTACTATGTGGATGCGCACAAGAACGAAATTCCTCAGCCGGGCTATGGAGTGAACGGTTTATTGTCTTACAGCAATACCAGCCCGGTTACCAGCAACAACGCCTTTGCCGACCTTCTCCTTGGCAACATCAGCGGATATACGCAAGAGGGCGCGGCCCTCAAGATGCACGAGGCCTACAAGATCTACGAGGCGTTTGTTCAGGACGATTGGCACGTAACCAATCGCCTGACCCTGAACCTCGGCTTGCGGCTCAGCTTCTTTGGCACCTATCGCGAAGAGAATAATCTGGCCTGGAACTTTGATCCGGCGTTCTACGTGCCCGGCGCCAGCAGCGTTGATCCCTCCACTGGATTGGTGATTGGCAACCCCTATAATGGCTGGGTAGATTGCGGTGTAACGCCGGGTGTTCCCTCCGGTTGCATGAAAAATCGCTGGTGGAATCCCGCGCCGCGCATCGGATTCGCCTTTGATCCGAAGGGCGATGGCAAGTGGGCGATTCGCGGAGGCTACGGAATTTTCTTCGAGCACACCAACGGCAACGAATCCAATACAGAATCACTGGAGTACGAAAGCAAGAGCACGCCTATTACCAGCACTCCGGGTCCGGTCTCGGCAGCCACGTGTGGCGGAGTCACCGGCTACGACTGCCTGAACTCGAGCCTGCTCGGCGTCGCCGGCGCCACGACAACTCCCTTGCAATTTGTATCGCTGCCGAGCAAGGCGACTTGGCCTTACATGCAGCAATGGCATCTTGACGTGCAGCACGATATCGGCAGGAATACAATCGCGACTGTTTCCTACGTGGGCAGCGCAGGCGTACACTTGACGCGTTCCTACGAATACAACCAACTGTTTCCAGTAACCGCGGGCCAGAACCCCTACGCTCCCGGCCAGGTGATAAGCGCCGCCGACTGCAGCAATATAAGCAACGGCGTAGATTCTGTGGATACCTATGGCGTGCCCACGAATGCAGTAACTTCCTATGGGACAAAAGTGCCCTACATTCCGGGGAAAAACGGTGGGCCTCCCTCGGGCGCAGCCGTCAATTTATTCGTGGCCTGCGGCAACAATGCCGATCTTTTCCGTCCCTTTAATGGCGTGGGCACCATCACCCGCAAGGACCAGACCGGGTCTTCCAATTACAATGCGTTGGAAGCCTCGTTGCGCCACAGCATCGGTGGCCTGGAACTGAACGCGGCCTACACCTATAGCCACTCGATTGACGACTCTTCGGACTTCAACGACGCCGGCTTCGTGAACTCTTACAACCTCAACGCCTATCGAGCCAGTTCCAACTTTGATCAGCGGCATAACATCACGCTGGCTTACGTGTACGATCTGCCCTTCTTCGAGAAGAAGGGACTAACCCACTCCCTTCTCGGCGGCTGGCAGTGGTCGGGAATCACCTTGATTCAGAGTGGATCGCCGTTCAGCATATACAACGAGGGCATTAATGCGACCGCCGATAATGCCGGAGTCGGCAACGGTTTTTCAACCGCGGGTTCGTATCCCGACTTGGTTGGTGATCCGAAGAAGGGAGTTTCGGGCAGTCCTCTGGCTGGACCTCTCCCTGGTTTTGGTCCGCTTCTCTATAATCCCGACGTGTTCGTGCTGCCCACCGGACTTACCTTCGGCAACGCCGGCCGAAATATCCTGCGCAACCCCTGGCGCACGAACTTTGATATGGCGCTGTTGAAGCATTTCGCGATCAGCGAGAGCAAATACTTCGAATTCCGCGCCGAAGCTTTCAACGTGTTCAATCACGTGGAATATACGTGGCTGGGAGGAGATGCCGGTTCGGCGGCGGACAATTCTGGACGGGGAACGGATTCCAACGAAATTGCCTGCTACGGCGGTGCCAACAATTCGGCTGGCGATTCGACTTGCGCCGGCAGCAGCTACTTGCGTTCCGCGGGCACGCACCTTCCACGTATTTTGCAACTGGGGTTGAAGTTTATTTTCTAGCTGCGCCGCTAGACGTTGCCCCATTCTGAAGGTAGTTCGGGGCGTGTTACCCCACCTGCACCGACTGCGGCGCTGCCACCGCTTCGAGAGCGCCTTCCAGATCGGCGATCAGATCTTCGCCATTCTCAATGCCCACGGAGAGCCGAACCAACTGCTCGGTCACCCCCATCAGCGCGCGCTGTTCGGCGGGAATCATGGCATGCGAGGTGAGCACCGGGATCGACACCAGCGACTCCACGCTGCCCAGGCTCGGCGCCAAGGTGAACAGACGCATGGCCTCGCTCACCCGCCGCGCATCCTCGCCCGTGCCTTCGACCTCAAAGCTCACCACGCCGCCGCCGCTGCTCATCTGCGCGCGCGCCACGGCATACTGCGGATGACTCTTCAAAAACGGGTAATGCACCCGCCGCACCTTGGCGTGCTCCGACAAAAATTCGGCGACGCGCAGCGCATTCTCGTTCTGCCGCGCCACTCGCACCGCCAATGTCTTCAGCCCGCGCACCAGCGCCCACGCTGCATGCGGATCCATGCAATTGCCGAGCGTAGTGCGCGTCTCCCAGATCTTTTCCATCAATTCGCGACGGCCGGCGACCGCGCCGCAAATCAAATCGGAATGTCCGCCCAGATATTTCGTCCCCGAATGCATGATTAAATCGATGCCGTATTCGGCGGGGTGCTGATTGATCGGCGTGCCGAACGTCGCGTCGATCATGCTCAACAGCTTGTGCTGCCTGGCCAGCGCCGCGACCTTCTGGAAATCGACCACGCGCAAAGTGGGATTGGTCGGCGACTCCAGATACAGCAGCTTGGTGTTCGGCCGAATTGCGCGCCCATGCTGCTCATAATCCGTGGTATCGACGAAGGTGGTTTCGATCCCCATCTTCGGCAGCCACTGCGAAAGAAACTTGTTGACGCCGCCATAAACATCGCGCTGCGCCACCACGTGATCGCCGCTTTTCAACAGAGCCATAATCGTGGTCGTGATCGCGCCCATCCCCGAAGCGAAAATCAGCGCGGCCTCGACGCCTTCCAACTCCGCGATGGTTTTTTCCGCAACCGTGATCGTGGGATTGCCATAGCGCGTGTAGAAGTGATCGGTGTGCGTGGCCCGCAGTTGCTCGTCATTGTCGGTGACTTCAAACGTCGAAGTCTGATAGATGGGAGTCGCCAGCGGCCCGTTTTTCTTGTCGAGGTCTGCAGCGCCGCGCACCGCCTTGGTTTCGGAGTGATGTGCCTTCCGTTTCATAAATTCCTCGTTTCTCCAGAGTAATTGCCCATGCCAACTCCCGCAAGCGCAGAGGCGCAACCCGCACCAGTTATAATTCTCTGTCAATCATCTTCCACTCGATGCCACCTTCCACCACGTCTGATCGAGGCGCTGACAGCCGCGGCTCGCAGCCCAGCCCGCCCCAGGCCACGTATCGCTTTCATTGCATCGGCTGCGGCTCCCTGACGAATTCTGCCGCCCATGATTTTCGTTGCACCGATTGCGGCAACCTGCTCGAAATTACCGATCTCGCGTGGAAGTCTGCCGACCTTGCCGCGAATCTGAAATCCCTCTGGAGCCAGCGCCGTCTTTCGAGAGCGCCGCTAGATCTGAGCGGCGTGTGGCGATTCAGAGAACTGCTCCCTGCGCCCAACTCCGAGCAGCAGGTCATCACTTTGCGCGAGGGCAACACGCCGCTGTACGAGCTTCCCCAATCCTCGCGCGCAACCGGCGTCCAGGGGCTCCTTGCCAAGCATCAGGGCATGAATCCCACCGGCTCGTTCAAAGACGCCGGCATGACCGTGGCCGCCACCTTCGCCGGCCAAGCCGGATACACATGGGTGGCCTGCGCCTCGACCGGGAACACCTCGGCCTCGATGGCCGCGTACGCCGCGCGCGGCGGCATGCGCAGCCTCGTGCTCGTGCCGGAAGGGAAAATTTCGTGGAGCAAGCTCTCGCAGGCTCTCGATTACGGCGCGCTCACTTGCCAACTTCGCACCGACTTCGACGGCTGCCTGCGCTTGTTGCAAGAACTGGTGCGGCGCGCTCCCGTCTACCAATTGAATTCCATCAACCCATTCCGCCTCGAAGGCCAGAAAACTCTGGCGTTCGAACTGCTCGAGCAACTCGACTGGCAGCCCCCCGATCACATCATCGTGCCCGGCGGCAACCTCGGCAACAGCTCCGCCATCGGCAAGGCGCTGCTGGAGATGCGCGATCTGGGCTTGATTGCCCGCCTGCCGAAGCTGTCAGTGATCCAGGCCGAAGGCGCGAACGCCCTGGTTCGAACCTTGCGCGAAGCTTCGGGAAAACATCTCATAAGTGTTCAAGCGGAAACCCGGGCGACCGCGATCCGCATCGGCAATCCGGCTTCGTGGCAGAAGGCGGTCAACGTTCTGCGGGCCACAGGGGGCGCGTGTGAAGAGGTTAGCGAAATCGAGATCGCCCAGGCCAAGGCCGAGATCGGCGGCGAGGGCATTGGCTGTGAGCCGGCCTCCGCAGTAACGCTCGCCGGCTTGAAAAAATTGCTGCGCCAAGGCTTGGTGAAACCGGAAGAAACGGTGGTGCTGGTGCTCACCGGAAATCTTCTGAAAGACCCCGACTTCACCATGGACTTCCATCGCGGCGAGTTGTTCAAGGGCACGGGGCACGAAGGCGAGAACGCTGCCTTGAAGGCGCTTCAGCACCCGCCGGCGATCATCGACGCTACTTTGGATGCTGTGATCAAGACTTTGGAGCAGGCTGAAAAAGCCGGCCCCTCGCTCTAATGCTCAAGCACAAAGACCGAATGCCCAAGCGCACGAAAAAGACCCGGCTCCCGCCCGCGTTCGATTTAGCCCTTCCCGCCACTTCGGCGAATTTAGGTCCTGCCTTTGACGCCGCTGCCCTGGCCATGGATCTCTACATAAGAATCTACGCCCGTCCGGCTGCCGACTTTTCCATCCGCGCAACCGGACGCGACCCCGAAATCTGCCGGTCAGTGGAAAATCACCTCATCCTGACCACCTATCGCGAAGTTCTACAGGCGCTGGGCGCGAAGATCATCCCCCTGTCACTTCGCATTAAGAATGACATTCCCATCGGCAAAGGCTGCGGCTCTTCCGCGGCGGCACGTCTAGCAGGCGTTGCGCTGGCCAATCACTTCGGCGGCCTGCGCTGGACCGATGCGCAAATCATCGGCGAAGCCTCACGCCGCGAGCACCATCCCGATAACGCTTCCGCCTGCTGGATGGGAGGTCTGACGGTGGCTCGCATGTCGAGCCAGGCCGAGGCCTTGGTGGTGTCGATTCGACCGAAAGGGAAGTGGCCGCTGTTGCTCGCGATTCCGGAGCAGAGCCTATCCACCGATAAAGCCCGCAGCCTTTTGCCCGCCGAATATTCCCGCGCCGACGCGGTGGTCAACATTCAGAACTCCATGCTTCTTCTCGCGGCCTTTACGCAAGGGCAGCACACGCTGCTGCGCCCCGCGCTGGAAGACCGCCTCCACCAGCCTTACCGCGCGCCCTTCTGCCCGCTGCTGCCCTGCCTACAGCAGTTGACTTGCAGCACAGGAATCTTGGGCGCGGCTCTTAGCGGCGCGGGGCCCTCCGTTATTGTTTTTCTCGACCCTCAGGTTTCGACCCGGAAAACTCGGGACTTCGTCCGAGCGCACTTATCCCGCAACCAACTTCGTGCCGAGTTGCTGCTGACTTCCGTCACGCAACGCGGCGCCCGCGGTTGAAAATTAATTTACGGTGAATAGCGGTGGAATCAATCGACCTGTGCTAGAGTGACCCTAAAGCCGCCACTTAAGAGCTATTTACCGGCGCGCGATTCCGGGATACTTTCGGTCTTGCCCCCGAACCGAAAGCGCTCGCGTTCCTTGCAGTAACCGGTAACCGAAGATGCAGCGTCACGTCCAGCCGCGTGGGAGCGCTCAGCCGAGCAGTGAGCAAGTTCAGGGGGAGATCCAGAACTTCCTGCGCGCGATCGATTCCTATCCCGACCGTTTCGCCAAACAGCCTGGCGTCAGTTTTCAACGCCACCTGTGCAGCTTCTTCTCGCAGGTTCCAGAAAATGGCGGCCGCCGAACTGCAAGTCGACAACCTTCACGACAGAAATCTTCCGCGGCATAAAGCGCGAACCTACCGACTGGCTGGTGGCACAATCCCATTCATGCGCAAGTACTCTACCATCTGTCCGTAGTGGTCCAGGCAGTGTGCGCCAACGCTGGTCGCCAGTCCCAGTCGCGTCACCGAACCTTCTCCGAACGGGCTCTTCACCGGTTCCACCAGGTTCTTTTCGTCGATGGTCGCGACGGCTTTGTGGACATAGGCAAAGGAGTCTTTTAAATAGCCGATGATCTCCGCCTTGTCCTTCATGGTTGCCGGCCCGGATTCATCCCCCACGTCCACGGGGACTTTTTCGCTTAGAATCGCCGCGCCAAAAATATAATTCACCGCCGCCACATGCTTCACCTGTTCGCCGAAGTTGCGGACTCCTTTGAACTCGCCGTTGGTGGGAACGAAGGCAAACTTATCTTCGGGCATGACTTCGGTCGCCGAAAGAAACTCGCGCTCCACTCCGGAGACGGAATGATCCAGCACCTGCGAGACGGTTCGGTGTTCATCCTTCCCCTTGTGCTCCTGAGCCGAAGCAACCGCCGCCCATGCCAGCAAGCAGAACGCAAGACAACGAAACCTGTTTGTCATGATCAAGCCTCCATTTCAGCGAGAAAGTGAAACCCAAAGTGTCACCCCGTGAACCTCTGTGTCCCCGGTGTTTAAAGATTTTGACTTTGACCACGCAGCCGAATTCTCAGCCGGAAGAATGAACTTCCCCCGCCCGCAGTAAACGGCCACTCCCCGCCCTTCCAAGCGCGAATCATAAAAATCACCAGACCCGCCAACAATATCACCACCGCGTATCGTATTTCCTTCGCCGCGTTCTGGCGATTGAATAAAATAAAAAGAAATCCCGCAATCGCCACCAGCGCCGGCAGAGGATAAAGCCACATCCGGAAGGGCCGCGGCGCTTCCGGCCGCGTCACGCGGAACACGATCAATCCGACCGCCTGCACCAGAAACTGCAGCACAATGCGAATCACAACCAGAGCCGCGATCGCATCCCGAAGCCGCAAAAAACAGAACGCCGCCGCGACCACTCCCAGCGCCACCAACGAAACATGCGGGAAGCGGTAAACCGGATGCACCTTGGCAAATGCCCGGAAATAATTGCCGTCCAGCGCCGCTGCGTAGGGAACCCGCGAATAGCCCAGCGTGAGCGAGAAGACCGAGGCAAAGGCGGCAACAATCACCAGTGCCGTGACGAACCGGGCGGCCCAGGCCCCGTAGATCCTCTGCATAAACAAAGACACCACGTACAATCCGCTGTTGTTGTGCCCCGCCTGCAGCATCTCCCGCCAGGGAATCACGGCCAGAATGCACACGTTCATCATGAGATATAGACAGGCTACCAGCAGAATGGAAAGCAGCAACGCCCGCGGAATATTCTTGGTCGGATCTTTTATTTCATCGCCCAGATAGCAAACGTTATAGTAACCCCAATAATCGTAGGTAGCCACCAGAAGAGCTCCGCCCAACCCGATGAAGAACCCGCGCGAAAGCGCGAATGCTCCGGGGGGAAAATCAAACGCCCGCGCGGCGTTGAAATGCGTGAGCCCGGCGAAGATGACCCATGCGATCGTTGCCATCACGCCCAGCCACAAAATCTTCGAAAGCCGCCCGATCACGGTGATGCGCCGATAAAGCAGCAAGACCGTGAACAAACAGATGAGGATCGCCAGCGCGGTTCCCGGCGTAACAATCCAGCTCACCTGAAGCGCCCCGGCCCCCGGGATGGGCAAAGCCACGGTGTGCGCGGCGTAAACCGTCTCCAGGCCCGGCCAGTAGTAAGCCGCGTAGCCCGCCAGCCCGATGCATCCGCTCGCGATCGACAGCGGAGCGCTGAAGGAAAGTTGCCAGATAAACAGAAAAGAAATCAGCCGCCCCCATTTTCGCGGCCCATAGATTTCGCTCAAGTAGCGATATGATCCGCCCGACCCCGGAAACGCGGACCCTAGTTCCGCGGAAACCAACCCGTCGCACACCGCCAACAGCGCGCCCGCAATCCAGCCCAGCATAGCCTGCGGCCCGCCCATCGCGCTCAACACCAGCGGCATGGTAATGAACGGTCCCACGCCAATCATGTCGATCATGTTGAGCGCAGTCGCGCTCCCCAACCCCATCCCGCGGATCAGGCCAGGAGATGGCGATACGTTTTGTGATGGAGACTGCATTTTGTCGGTAAGCTCGGTACCGTCACTTCAGCTAGGGGAGAAGCAACATCCTACCGCTGACCAAGCGTCCTTCCAAAGCCGCATGGGCCTGGGCAGCGTCCGCCAGGGATACGTGCGATCAACGCGGATGGAAAGTTTCCCCTGCTTTACCCAGTCCACAAACCGCTCCAGATAGCGAGGGTATTCCCTGATGTAAGGGCTTCCGTTCGTCCGCGTAAGAAATAGCCATCCTCTTTCCTGCAGGGTCATTAGATCGAATGGAGGCACGTATCCGCTCGACTGCCCGAAGATCACGAGATATCCGCCCGAAGCCAGGCTATCGAGGCTGGCCTCAAATGTATCTTTACCCACGCCGTCGTAAACCACGCTAACCCCTCGTCCGCCGGTCATCCGTCTCGCCTCTTTCGCAATATCGGATCGTTGGGAGAGGAGGACCTCGTCCGCGCCAGCCTCTCTGACAAATCTGGCCTTCTCCTCGGTGGATGTAACGCCGATGACTCGCCCCTCGCGGAACTTCGCCATCTGGCAAAGCAGAAGTCCGATGCCCCCAGCGGCAGCCTGGATCAGGCACCAGTCTGCCGGTTTTATCGGATACGCGAAATGTGTGAACGCGTAGGCGAGGAAACCCTGGTTCATCCCGGCCGCTGCCTGCTCGACATCAATTCCATCGGGAACGGGCATGAGCCACGCAGCCGGCGCCAGAGCGTGGGTGGCGTAAGAATCTCCCGCGAATACGACGCGGTCCCCCACCTGAATATTTCGGATCTCGGGGCCGAGCTCCTCCACCACTCCCACTCCCTGGCTGCCGAGAGTTGCCGGAAGTTCGGGTCCGCTTGCGCCTTTACGGCGATAGAACGCCTGGTTCGCAAGTTCGCCGCGCCGCTTTTGTACATCAAGAAAGTTAACGCTCGCGGCTTCCACGCGCACCAGGGCTTGTCCCGGTCCGGGTTCGGGTGTCGGGAGTTCCTCCCACTGCATGACCTCTGGACCGCCATAGGAGTGAATGCGAATAGCGCGCATCAGGTTTGGTTATCGTCCTCCGGTTGCTGCTTCTCGCCGTTGAAGCTTGAGCTCAATGGCCGGAATGAAGCAGGAACGCTGCCCTCCGCTACGTCCACCCCCACTTGGATACACCGACCGGTGTTTTCCAGGGGCTGCACGTCGACTGTGTATTCCTTTCCCCGGACCTCAACTTGATACCACTTCTACGTCGCGCAATGTAGCGATCAGCTCGGCACAAGACTGAGCGCTCCACTTCTGCATCTCAGCATCGAGCACTGGCCGCCATTGCTCGCGACATTTCATCCTGTTTCATCCATTCAACGGCCGTGGAGCGGCGGCGTCGATTGCGGCGGTTTGCGCGCGTGCGTCGCTTGCTCGAAGCCGTAGGCGATCTCGAACAACTGCGGCTCGCTAAACGGCTGGCCCAGAAACTCAATCCCGACCGGCACTCCGATCGGCGCACGGGCAGTTGGGGCCGAGAATCCTGCCGGAACCGTAATCGCCGGAAATCCCGTAATTGACGCCAGGATGCCGTTGCGCTCCGCCTGATTCATCTCGCCGATCATCACCGGCAGGCGCTTCTGATGCGGGTACGCCAGTGCCACCAGGTTGTTCTTCGCCATGGCGTTCGCCAGCCGTAGCCGCAGGTCATCGAGCTTGACGCGCCGGTCTTTGTAGTCCGCTTCGTTCAGCCCGTCCTCATAGCTTTGCGCCGAAGCGAGGAACTTCTCGAGCGTAGGCTTGTGGTAATTGCCCGTAGCGATGAGCTCGGCAAGCGAGTGCACCGGCGGATTGGGCTGAGCTTTGAGGTAATTGTTAAGAACGAACTTGTACTCATACTTCTGCACGTCGAGATCGGTAACCAGTTTGCCCGTGTCGAAGACCGCATCTTCGATCTCCACCAGAATTGCGCCCTGCTGTTTCAGCGCTTCGAGGGCTCGGGCCATCACCCGGTTGACCTCCTGGTGATCGGGGCTGGTGCCGAACAATGTGCGCAGCACGCCGATGCGCGCGCCTTTCAACGCGGTGCGGTCGAGAAAAGCGGTATAGGTTGCGGGAATCCTGCCGACACCCAGCGCCGTCACAGGATCGTCGGGATCGTAGCCGGCCATCACGTCGAGCATGACCGCCGCGTCGGCCACGGTTCGCGTTATCGGCCCAACCGCGTCCTGAGTAAATGAACAAGGAATAACCCCCGCGCGGCTGATCAACCCGCGCGTTGGACGAACCCCTACCAGGCTGTTCGCGGAGGCTGGCGAGCGGATCGAGTTTACCGTGTCCGAACCGGTGCCCACGGCGGCGAAGTTGGCGGCCAATGCAGCGCCGGTGCCGCCGGAAGACCCGCCCGGCGTGCGGGTCAGCTCGTAGGGGTTCTTCGTCTGCCCCCCCAGCGAACTTACCGTTATGCCGGTGATCGCCAGCTCATGCATGTTCGCCTTCCCGACAATGAGAGCTCCGTTTTCACGCAGCCGTGCCACCGTGAACGCATCCTTCGCCGGCTGCATGCCTTTGAGTGCCAGCGATCCCCCGGTGGTCGGCATATCGGCGGTGTCGTAGTTGTCCTTCAGCACCACCGGAATGCACTGCAGTGGCTGGAACCGGGTGCCGAGCTTCTTTCCGCGCCTGGCGCCGAGTTGGAGTTGCTGGTCCATGGCGTCGGCCTGCTCCAGCACCTTGGGGTTCACGTACAGCATGGCATTGATGGCGGGCCCTTGCTGGTCGTAGGCCTGGATGCGGTCCAGGTACTGCTGCACCAGGCTGTGGCAAGTCAGCTTGCCGCTCTCGAAGCCGCGATGAATCTCCTCGATGGAAGTTTCCATGAGCTGAAATTGCTGTCCGGCGGCGCTAGCGGTCGTAAGCATCACTCCAAGCATCACCCCCAGCGCCAGAACCAAACCCTTCGCGTCATGACGCACGTTTTTCCCTCCCAACAGTTCATTGCATCTTGAACATCGAATTGCATATTTCGAGAGCCGCAAGATTTACCGGCCACTGACCATTGACCATTGACCACTGACCCCTGACCGCTGGCTACTGGCTACTGCTTTTCATGCCCCGCGCTCAGCAGATTCACATATAGCCGCACCGCTCCCGGCACGCCCGCCGGTAGCTGACGGAAGAACGCATACCCCGTATAGATGTAAATTCCCTTGCCGTAATGGGCTTCGAGAAGCCCGCCCTTTTGCGCCTCCTCACCGGGATCGTGGCAAGCCAGCAGCGACTGGAAATGCTCATCCCATTGATCCATGAAGTAGAGGCCGCGCTCCTGCACCCAGCCGTCGAAGTCGCGAGCCGTAATAGTGTTCGGATAATGAAAAATTTCGTCGTCCGGCGCCAGGATATCCACCGCAGCATCTTCCACCGAAACCCGTGCCCGGCTCAGCTCCGCGGGGTATGGCGTGAAGTGCCCACTATTAAAATCGCTCACGCCCGTATTGTATTGAACGATTAGAGTTCCGCCTGCCTTCGCAAATTCGAGCAGCTTCCGATTATTCGCAGCCACATCTTTCTGGGTATCGTAGGCGCGAATGCCCAACACAATGGTTCCGTAATCGCTCAAGAATGCGGTGGCGATTTTTTCCGCGGGAATGGGTGTCACATCCATGCCCACCTGCTGCAGCACGGTCGGAATATCGTCGCCCGCCCCCATGATGTAACCGATCTTCAAATCATGCGGAGCTTTCACGTCCACAATGCTCACTCGCTGCACCGCCGGCTGGTAATAGTAGAAGCTGCCGAGATCTTCTCGCGTCACCAAAGTGTAGCCTTCGCTGAACTTTTCGCCGTCCGCCTCGAGCACAGCTCGCACCTTGGCTCGTCCCTCCTGCAAGCCGGCAGGGAAGACCTTGAACTTAAAATCTCTCTTCTCCGCGCGGCGGGAGAAATCCACCGCGAACTGCTCTGGCTCCGACCTCCAGCCCGTGGGCAGCTCGAGTCGCAAGACGCCACGCACCTCGCGGCTCAGATTGCCGGTCACGCCCACCGTCACCGTAGAACTCGAGCCGTTATGAGTCGAAATCACCTGTGTCCCCGGCTCGAGCGCCACGGAAAACGCAGGAACCAACGCCAGCGGACGCGCACTTTCCTTCCCGGCCTCGTCGACAAAAGGCGTTACCACCGTCGCATCGACAGCGCTCTTTCCGCGGGTGCCGGTCCCGCCCACAATCGAATACTCCACATGCGCGCGCATCAACGGAGGCGGGAAGGGAAGCGTCACATACTTCTCTTCGTCGATGTGATTCAGGCTATCCGTCTCCGGATTCTCGCGATGCCAATAAGGCCGCGTGTACTGCGGAGTCTTCGGCGCGCGCAGCCGAAACAGAGCGCGTTCGTTTTCTCCAGGCTTGATGACCTCGCGCTTGGTTTTATCGGAGATCGTGCCCCATCCCTCCGGCACCTCCAGCTTCAACCGGTCCAGAAAGAGGCGGTCGTTCGATCCGTTATGCAGATCGACGGCCACCAGAAATTCCTGCCCCGGAGAAACGGTGGTCATCGCCTCCGCTTCCTTCGCGCTGACACCGTTGGTATCGGCGCGAGCCACCACCGTCGCCGCCAGAGTCACGCCCAGCAAATCGTTCAAGGCAGCCTGCGCCTGCGCGATTTTCTCCTGCAGCCGCTGCAGCAGATCAGCTTTTGCCGCAGCGCCCAAACTGGACTGATTCACTTCAGAATCCGCCCGCTCCAGTCCGGCCACAACCTGCATCAAAGGCTGCGCCGCGGCGGAAGGATTGCTTCCATTCGCATCGACAGCGGCTTCCGCAACTCTAGTTGCAATCTCTGTCAGTTCCTTCGGCAACCCCGGCAGCTTCGATTCTTCCACTCCCCGCCGCGCCGCCAGAGCGGGCAAGCTGGTGTCGATGCCATCGAAGAAATCTTTCTCGTGGCCATCTTTATCGAGCTTTGCCGGCTCGATCGAGTCCACCAGCTTGTAAAACGTGAAGCGATCTCCCGGATCGACGTTCCAATTCGCCGCTCCCTGCGAAAGTTGATGGCGCAAGCCCTGCATCGCGAATTGCACATACGAGATGTCAAGATCAGCGCTGCGCTCTCCGGTATTTAACTTCACGGTCCACTTCTCGTCGGGACAAGTCATGGCCCCAAAGCCGCACACGTTGCCGATGTAGAGTTTTTTCGCCTGCCAGGGCTGCAAGCCCTGCGCAATCTGCTCGGGAAATCGTTTGGGATCGGCCGCCGCTCGAAATGCCTCTCTCGTCAAGATGCTCGAAGCCTGGTGATGCCCATGCCCATCGCGCTCGGTGCCGGAAAAGCGCGCCACCAGCACATCGGGACGGAAACTCCGAATCACTCGAACCATATCGCCGAGAGCGATGTTGTGCCCGCCCCACTGGGCAAAGGTTTCCTCCGCGCTCTTCGAAAAGCCGAAGTCGGCCACGCGCGAGAACCGCTCCTGCACGCCGTAATACTCGTCGGCGGCCAGCAGTTCCAAGGTGCGCAGCACGCCCAGCACATCCGACAAATTGCTGCCTACCTTATTCTGCCCGCCCTCGCCGCGATTCAGCGTCATCAGCAACACGCTGTCGCCGCGCCCGCGCGACTCCAGCGTGAGCATGCCGCCATCCTCATCGTCGGGATGCGCCACCGTTTGCATGAGGTGTGCCGTAGTGCTCAACCGCCGCAATTGGTCGCGCAATCCGAGAACGCCCTGATCCTGAGGCAGCTCGGGCGGCGAGCCCTGATAAGGAAGCTGAGGAAACCTCGCCGCCGCCGGCGCATGACTCTCCTCGCTACTAGCCACATTCTGGTGACGCGCCAAGCCCGGCGCGGGCTGCTGCGCCGACGCCACCCTTGAAAGCCAGAGCATGATAAGAAGGGCGAGCCACGAAAGCCGGACGAATGAAGGTTCAACAAAAAGCCGAAGGGCCCGAAACATGCGGCTCCTAAGATAGGTGGGTCCCGGAAGGTTCACTCTCCAAGGATGGGGCTCAACCCGGCTCCGACGCAAATTCTTTCCTCGCGCTCGATGACGTGGAGCCAACCGAAAGCAACCTCGGGGGCTAAAGAATTGGCGGATAAGCTCTGGTGTTCGGTGGAGCGGCGCTTCAAGCGCTGCGCTAAACGCACGGCTCTCCAGGACGGCTTCAGCCGCCGAGGTGCGTGAATCGACTTTTTCAGCAGCCTGTTTAGCGGGAGGTACGGCGGATCCTTTCAGAACGACGGCCTTCTCGAAAGCTCGCTCAGACCGCCATCACCGCGGCTCCTTAATCGTGTCCTGACACACGCTCCCCGCCGTCAGCACTTCGTTAAACTTCGTCTCCTTGCGCAAATCCTTCAGCAGCGGATCCCCCAACAGCGCCGAATACGCGCAATAATTCTGCTGCACGGCCGCCTTCAGCAGGCGCAAAGCGGGCTCGTTCTGGCCGCAGTAAGCCATCAGCACCCCGACGTGATACCACAACTCCGGGTCAGGCTCGATCATCACGGACGACTCCGCCTCGTGCACAATGCGGTCAAAGTCTGCCGGTTTCTGCGCCGCGGTGCACGCCGCCATCAACTCCTTGTGGTAGGTGGTAGCCTTGGCCATATTCTTTACGCTGTCCCGAGCCTGCGCCGCGTTGCCCGCGGCCAGATAAACATAAGGGGTGACCCAGGCCGCCCATTGCGATCCCGCATCCAGATGCACGAAGTCCATGGCCTGATCGGTCTTGCCCAGTTGCAGGAACGCCCACGCGCACGAACGGAAATTAAAATTGCCCGGGTCGAGCGACCGCGCCGTATTGCATTCTTTGATCGCCTGCTCCTGCATGCCGGCATAACGCAACACGTAGCTCAGGGCAAAGTGCGCGTCGCCGCTCTGCGGCCGCCGCCGCACCAGATCGGTTGCCGCATCATAGGCGCGCCCTAATTCGCCGCGCTCCACGCGATTGACAATCAGATTGCTGGCCGCCTCCACGCGATTCGGATCGAGCGACAACGCCCGCTCGAAGGCCGAATTCGAGCGCTGGAACATCTCCTCGCCACCGCCGCCGTAATGCGAATCGTAATAATATCGCCGGCCTAATTCCTCCCATGCCGGTGCGTAGCCCGGGTCGGTTCCGACCACATGCTCGAGCACGGCGATTGCATCTTTGTTGGGGCCGGGATCATGCGGCAGCGCGAGGCTGTGGAGATAGAGGTCGTATGCCTCCTGGCTCTTAGGCCGCGAGCTGGTGTTGATCTCCCCCTCCGCACCGCCCAGCGCTGGCAGCAGACCGCGCTGCACCTGCGTGCTCAATTGACCCTGCAGCGAAATCAAATCGTTGACCGGCGCGGTAGCGCTCCCCTGCCACAACAAGCGATCGCTGGCTACGTCAATCGCCTCGAGCGTCACCGTGAGCTGTTCCCCTTGCCGCATGAAGTGCCCGGTCAGCAAGCGGCCCACGCGCAGTTGCTGGCCCACCTGTCGCGGATCCACATCCGCTTCCACATACTTGCGCGTGGCCGAAGAAGGCCGCACCTCGAGCGATCGCGAATAAGTCAGCACGCTGGTGAGTTCGTCGGCCAAAGCGAAGCGCAAGTAGTCGACGCTGAAATCTCCGTTCATGTTTTGCAGCGGCAGCACCGCGATGGCATTCTTCAATTCCGCGCTGGCCGCCGAGCGATGCTTTACCCAGTAAGCTCCCACTGCAGCCAGCACCGTAACCAGCAGCGCTCCTGTGCCCAGCAACAGCCACAGTTGCCACTTGCTGCTCGAGCGCCCAAAGGTCTGGCTCGAAACCTTCAACTTCACCGGACGCAATCCGCTCTTCACCAAACCCGACTCGGTCTGGTGCTTCAGCACTTGCAGGTCGGCTTTGATCTGCAGGGCGCTCTGGTAGCGCTGCTTGCGATCTTTCTCCATCGCCTTGCCGACAATGCCTTCGAGCTCCACCGGCACGGCGGGGTTCAATGTTCCCGGCGGAGCCGGTTTGTCATGCAACACCGCATCCAGCGTCATCAGCGAGTTCTTGCCCGTAAAAGGCTTTTTTCCGGTCGCCATCTCGTACATCACGACGCCGAACGAGAACAGGTCGCTGCGGAAATCAATTTCCTCGCTGCGCGCCTGCTCCGGCGACATATACACGGCAGTCCCGGGAATCACGCCGACCGCGGTCAAAGAATTATCGGCTTGACCGCCATCGCTGTCGGTGCCGACGTTGTGCAGCAGCTTGGCCAGCCCGAAATCGAGCACCTTAACCTGACCGCTCGGCGTCAAAAAGATATTTGCCGGCTTGATATCGCGATGGACGATCCCCTTGGCGTGGGATGCAGCCAGCGCATCCGCCACCTGGATGCTGATGTCGAGCAATTTCTCGGTAGCCACCGGCTGGCCGGAGATGCACTGCTTCAGGCTCTCGCCCTCCAGCTTTTCCATCACAATGAAGGGATGGCCGCCGTTATCCTCAATACCGTGAATGGTGCAGATGTTGGGATGGTTCAGCAGCGAAGCGGCCCGGGCTTCGCGAGTAAAGCGCTCGAGCGACTTGGGATCGCCGGCAAGATTTTCAGGAATAAATTTCAGCGCGACGTGCCGCCCGAGTTTGAGGTCCTCGGCCTCGTAGACCACACCCATACCACCACCGCCGAGTTTTCCCAGAATGCGATAGTGGGATACGGTTTGGCCGATCATGAAAACACACAAATCCCGAACGCCGTAATGTTAGGCGCGCCAGCGGCTTAGGTCAACTGGAAGAACAAGGCCCATCCCGCTTCTCGCCCATAGGTCCGAACTAGACCGAGGCGGTAGGATGCGCACTCTATTCCCGAAGGAATCAGTGACGCCGCCTCTCCGTGCCTGCGGCTCTGTTCCCATTGCGACTACCAACTTTGTTTTTTATCGCTCATCGCCGAGCGAGGTCTTGGCTTCCAGATACCCTGGCGGCACTTTGAATTCGAGCACATCCCAAACGATGCGGTGGTCGATTTCCGCATCGCCGCGATAAGAATGTTGCGAAAGGCAATGATGCGCCGCTAGTCGCTGATCCGCGACGGCGTCTCGGCATCGATGCGGGCCAGCTGCGCCCAGGCCTCGCCAGACCTCGCCGACAATCTCCATTTGGCGTTCCACCACCGAAAGCATTGTCTGCGAGGTATTGCGCGGCGAGCGCGAACTGACCCAACAACATATTCGGCAGCTGAGCATGAAGTTTCGTGTGTCGCCTTCGGTATTCTTTTGACTATAGTGCCTTAGAAATAAAGGCCACGACTCGCGCCGTGGCCTTTCCTGTATCCGATAGAATCTCTGCAAATCCGCGGGCCAAGCTCTAGTGCCTTCCCCCTCCAGGCCCGCCGCGCCCGCGATCCCGGCCACCACCGCCGCCAGGCCGCCCGCCGCGCCCACCGCGTCCTCGATCACGCCCCCCACCACCGGGGCGACCCCCGCGGCCACCACGATCTCCGCCGTGCGGCCGATCGCCTTGCGGACGATCACTGCTGACCGCATGCGCCACCCCATCGCGATTGAAGTTCGGCTCAGCTTCGTCAGGGAAGTCGCCACCGCCTTCGATCACCAAGGTTCCGGTAGTGACTGGGGCCGGTGCCAACTCGCCTTCCGCAGCCGCGACAGCAGGCGCGCCTTCTGCCACCGCGCCTCCACCCATCTTGGCGCGCTGCTCCTTCAGGATCGCCTTGCGCGAAAGCTTGATACGGTTGCCTTCCACCGCCAGCACCTTCACCAGCACTTGGTCGCCTTCTTTCAGTTCGTCGCGAATGTCGCCGATGCGATGCTCCGCCACTTCGCTGATGTGCAGCAGGCCATCGGTGCCGGGAATGATTTCGACGAAAGCCCCGAAATCGGCCAGCCGTGTCACTTTGCCGAGATAGGTCTTCCCAACTTCCGCGGTCGCCGTGAGGTCGCCGATAATCTGCAGCGCCTTCGCCGCCGAAGCCTGATCGCTCGATGCGACCTTCACCAAGCCGGAATCTTCCACGTCGATCTTGACTCCGGTTTGCTCCACGATCGAGCGAATCATCTTGCCGCCCGGCCCGATCAGATCGCGAATCTTATCGACCGGAATCTGCACGGTATAGAACCGCGGAGCGAAGTCAGAAATCTTCTCGCGCCCCGATATAATCACTTCTTCCATCTTGCCCAGAATGTGCATGCGCCCGCGCTTCGCCTGCGCCAGCGCTTCGCGCATAATCTGCGACGTGATGCCGGCGACTTTGATATCCATCTGCAGCGCGGTGATGCCGTCTTTCGTTCCGGCGACCTTAAAATCCATGTCGCCGTAGTGATCTTCGGCGCCCGCGATGTCGGTGAGGATGGCATACTGCTCGCCCTCTTTCACCAATCCCATGGCGACTCCGGCCACCGCGCCCTTCAACGGAACGCCCGCATCCATCAGCGAAAGCGAAGCGCCGCACACCGTGGCCATCGACGACGATCCATTCGACTCGAGAATGTCCGAGACCACGCGCATGGCGTAAGGCCACGATTCCTCGGTAGGCAGCACGCCAGACAGAGCCCGCTCAGCCAAAGCTCCGTGACCAATCTCGCGCCGGCCCGCTCCCCGCAGAAACGCAACCTCACCCACCGAGAACGGCGGAAAGTTATAGTGCAGCATGAAGCGCTTCTTGGCTTCGCCTTCGAAGCCTTCGAGCCGCTGCATGTCGTCCGAAGTGCCGAGCGTGGTTGTAACCAACGCTTGGGTTTCTCCGCGGGTGAAAATCGCGCTGCCGTGAGTACGCGGCAGAACTCCGGCTTCGATCCAGATGTCGCGAATTTCGTCAAACGCCCGCCCGTCGGGGCGGTGCTTCTTCTCAATCACCTCTTCGCGGAAGATGCGCTCGCGCAGAGTTTCGAAATAAGTTTTGAGCTTCGCCAGCGCGGCTTCATCCTCGGCAGGAATCTCAGCCTGCAGCTTCTTCTTAAGCTCTTTGACCAGCGAATAGCTCTCTGCCTTGGGATGCTTCTTCGTATCCAGCCGCTCCGAAAGCTCGGCGCCGATTTTATTTTTCAGCGCATCGTAGTAACCCTGGTCGAACTCCGGCGGAGTCACTTGGCGCTTCTTCTTTCCGGCCTTCGCCCGCAGGTCGTTGAGAGCAGCGCAGATCTTTTTGACTTCCGTGTGCCCGAACTCAATCGCGTCAACCACAACTTCTTCGCTGACTTCCTTCGCGCCCGACTCGATCATCACGATGCCGTCCGACGTCCCGACCACCATGATGTTCAGCAGGCTCTCGCGCATTTCGTCATAGGTAGGATTGATAATGAACTGCCCGCCAATCTGTCCCACGCGCACCGCGCCAATCGGCCCGAGAAACGGAATGTCGGACAAAGTAAGCGCCGCCGACGCGCCATTAATCCCCAGCACATCCGGATCATTACTGGCGTCCGCCGACAACACAAACGCGATCACCTGCGTCTCGCACTTAAAGCCCTCGGCAAACATCGGACGCACCGGCCGGTCGATCTGCCGGCTGGTCAGCACTTCGCGGTCGCTCATACGGCCTTCGCGCTTGATAAAGCCGCCGGGAAAGCGTCCGCCGGCGTAGGTATATTCGCGGTAGTCAACGGTGAGGGGAAAGAAATCGATGCCTTCGCGCGGATCAGCATTCGCCGTCGCGGTGGCGAGCACCACGTTATCGCCCATGCGCACCACGGCCGCGCCGTGCGCCTGCTTGGCTAATTTTCCGGTTTCGAAGGAGAGTTGTTTGCCGCCGGCGAGATCTACGGTAACGGTACTAACTTCTGGTTTCATGTTTCATCCTTATGGTTTGAATCAGGAGGGCAGTCGCGTTTCCCCGTTGGCGACTTCGGTACTCTGCGGGTTGCGAGGATGGAAAAACGCGCTCAGCCATGGTTAATGAATATGTCGAATGAATCAAGATAGGCGTCCGCCATGAGCGGTGGGTCCCGGGCCCGGCCCGGAATACGTCTTCGATAATACGCACGCTGTGAATTGGCTCAATGCTCGGCCGGCTTCGAGAGGAAGGCGGCGTTCTCAGATACGTTTGTGGGAACATCCAATTGGGTGCCCCATCCGAATCGCGTTCTCTGCGACTAGTATGGGAAAGGCGCAACCGCCCTAGCCACCGAGGTTTCCCGGAATTACTTGCGGATGCCGAGCTTCCCAATGACCGTCTTATAACGCTCGGAATCGTATCTCTTAAGGTAGTCGAGCAAGCGACGCCGCTTGCTGACCAGCATGAGCAGGCCGCGGCGCGAGCCGTGGTCTTTCTGGTGCGTCTTGAAGTGATCCGTCAGTTGGCCAATGCGTTCACTAATAATGGCGATCTGAACCTCGGGACTCCCCGTGTCAGTCGCATGCGTCTGGTATCGGTCAATGACAGATTTCTTTTGCTCTCTGGCTAACACTAACCTGGTGCACTCCTGTTCTAGTTTCGATTTATCTTGGTGACAGTAGGAAGGTTATCATGCGAAGGAAGTGGGTGTAAAGGCGGGCGCGCGCAGAGCGTGGGCGGCAAAACCAGGCGGCCTCAGGTACGGCTCCGACCGCGCTAGGGGGGCATGATGCTAGACGGGATCTCCGGACGGTGCCTCTCGAAATGAGTGTCGGCGGCCAGACCCAAGTACATGATCCAGACGACCACTACCATTATCTTCGCCGCTTGGTTGGGCGCTAGAGGGTGCTTGTCAAGCTTTGCTCGGAGCAGGAGGGCGAGGGAAATTGCCAGGGGAGAGCGCCCCTGCCCTCCCTTAGTTCACTGCATCCACGAAACGGCCACCCTGTTCAACCTCCGCAGTGCCTCCGCGAGGCTCGGTTCCCGGCGGCCGCCGGAGAAAAGCCGAGGGGTCCGAGTTCCCACGATCGTGCCGTGAACCGTGATCGGCGTGTCCGGACCTGCGCGCTTCGATGATCTGGATGGCCAGGCCGTGGGAGTTTTCTAGAATTCCAAACGAAGGTGCGCGTAGCTCTTTGTGTTTTGCAGCCTCCTAAAATTCTCTCTCACGGCCAGGAGGACGGCGACGAAAATTGCCCAGAGTAGCCAGGTCTTCTTTCGCATACGCGCGCGTCACAGAATCCGGATTGGGTCGCCCGCCTTCCCTGGGCTCTAGGGTCGGCACCATCTTAGCCGAAGGCTGCCGGTCCGTCGCGGCTTTCGACGGGCGGCGGTGGTGACGATCATGATTGCCACCGAGTGTCCAAAACAGCACAGATTGGGCGAGACCGTTCTGCCACACTGCATGCATGACTGCTCAGACGATTGCAGAATACCTTGACGAAGAGCGCCAAAAAGCGACCGAGACTCGGCTCCGAGCGGAAGAAGAAGCAGCGCGCATCCAGCCCCTGCAGCATGGCCACCATCGCATGGCAAAACAGCCCAAGGTGGAGTTGCTGCCCTCGGTCAAAGCCGTAACCAAAAAGAAGAAAAAGAAAAAGACTGTTGCCGCAGCCCGCAAGAAACCACGCGCCGCGGCCAAGATGGCAGCGAAAACCCGCAAGCGGGCATGACTGGCCTCAACCGCATTCAGAAAATACCGCAACCACACAAAATAAAGGAGAACTCATGAATAAGGATCAAGTCGCCGGCAAGATCGATCAGGCAGTGGGCAAAGTCGAGCAGAGCGTCGGAGAGAGTGTTGGTAGCAAAAAGCTAGCCAACAAAGGAGTGGCCAAGCAAGCCAAAGGCGCGGTGCAGGAGACCTGGGGCGATGCCAAGGACGCCGCGAGGCAGATCCACGAATCGCACAAGCAGACCGCTTCCGAGAAGTTCGCGCAGACGCGGGAGAACGTCAGCCAATCGGTCGATGACACCAAAGCCAAGGCAAAGGTCAAGATTGAGGAGTTCCAAGAGCGCCACTCTGCGTAACACCTGGCGGGTCCGCTCGTCTTAACTCAGGAAGTGAGCAATCTTGAACAGTTTTGCGCTTGGGTGCCGCTTATTATTCCTGCCATCCAACCAGCCGTGGCCGACCTTGGAGGAAGTTATGGAAGACTACGCCGACTTGATGAAAAGGCTGCTCGAGATCCAAAGCGGCGAAAGACGAAGCCCAAAGCTGATCGCGGAAGATGAGCGATTGATGCTCAGTCTGCAGAAGAGACATCTGGCAGGAAAGCCCAGACAACGGTTAGAGGTTAGTGAGGAATAGCCTAAAGCAGGCTGCCCCACCTTCCTGGGGTGGCGGATCACCTTTGCGTTACCACGAATGAGACTGCCCCGCCCTTTGCGATTTTTGAAGGTTGGGGACCTCGGACGGTGGCATCGGGGGATTTCGCAAACCTGAGCTTCGGCTCGCCTGTGAAGTCCTCGCAGCAGGACGGGATGAATGAATGTGGGTCGAGGCCGGTGGTGCCCACCCTTCGAAGCCGCGAAATGTGGGGCAGCCTCGCTCGTGGCGCTTCACACCAGGAGATTCCTCACCGGGCTTCGGCCCAGTTCGGAATGACATCGTTGCGAATAGCCTACGATCCAGCTCGCGTCTTTCTGCCTTTTATCAGCGGAAAGTAGAAAGACAAAAACGCGGCGGCGAGCAAACCGATCAGCGCCCCCGGCCAGAAGTTTGCGGCAGTGATCACGTCCGGCGGGCGGTAGCGCACGATGAAGTAAGAGTCCATCCACATAAGAATGCTGGTCAAAAGGCCGGGAGAGTATTCGCGGAAGTGAATCGTCCACCAAACATGCCAGAAGCCATTGCAGAGGCGCTCGACTGACCACGCCAGCGGGAGAATAACCCACGAGCCTCCGAGCAAGTCATAGGCAACGACGCTGGCGATCATGACGGTGAAATAGCCGGTGTTAAACCAGAAGAATCTTGTCCAGGAATACTCCGGCCGCCAATGTTGCCGAACCTTCTCCACAAAGCTGCCGCCGAGCAGGGATTCATCCAGCACGTGAATCACATATGCAGCAACCATGAACCAGAAAGTGAAAATAAGCGGCATCAGAAAGCCTCGTCCGTCGCGGTCTTCGACGGGCAGGGTGTTCCTAAGTAAGTCCGAGGCCAAAGTCGAAAGCGACGGACCGTCTCAACGCATGCTAAGGTTTAATCGGCGCCGCGGGCAATGCGTTCTTGATGACCGGCGTTTTGTCGTCGGTCTTGAACAGGCCCGACTTCTCTATCGAGTCCACGGCGAACAGTTGGAAGTGATCGTAGCTGTGGCGGCGATGGTAGTAGTGGCGATTCAATTCCATGAAGATGTCTACGTTTTGGGGAAGCCACAAGTCCATGTTCTTCTGTTGGAAGTGGATGGGGCCGTAGTCGGCGATCTGGTGCTGTACCGAAAGTTGGGGCAGGGGCTTCATCAGCTCGGCGTCGATGTGGACGATCTGCAAGGTGTCGGCCGTGACCCAGGCGCGGCCCTTCAAGTTCATGGGGTAATGCTGCGAGCCGATGTTGTATTCCGCGAAGCGATTGGGCTTGTCGTCGCGCTGGCGAAAATGCACCAGCCATGAGGATTGACCCTTCCAGTCGCCCAAGCCCTCGCAACTCATCTCGAAGTTGTCGCGCATATCGGGATGAAAGATGAGGGCCAAGGTCATCGAACCCGAGGTGACAATATTGTCGGGAAGGTCGGTCACTCCATAGCGAAGGTTGCGGTACTCGTCGGTCTGCAGGTAGCCGGGTATATCCTCGGTGATCGAGGCCACGTAGGTGAACCTGCGAGTTTCTTTGGTGATGGGGCTGCCGGTTTTATCGAGTTGCTCGTGCGACATGGCTTCGATGGCAGCGAACTTGGTGATGTTATCCACTAACTCTTTGACGCGCTCGCCGGAGCCTTCGACGACCTGAGAGAAGGGGCAGGCAACGCCTTGTGCGACCGGCGGCTTGAGTTCATCGACGCCGGGGGGGCCCCAAGCGCTGGGAGGAAGGGACGGCGCAGAGGCCACGAGGGCAAGATCGATTTTCGACTGCGTTGGAGGCGGCGTTCGGCCCGCGACGAGGTCTTCCAGCCTGCCGATCAGTTCTTTGACCTGCGGGATCGCCGTGTTGCCGGGGTTGGTTTCAACAAATGCTCTCAGCACCTGGATTGCTTCCTGGTTTTTGCCAAGGTTGGCAAGAGCCTGGCCCAGGACCAGGTTGGCGATGTTGCCGGCCCCTTTGCCGTAATCGATGGCAAGCTGAGCTTGATCGCGAGCTTTTTCCTGTTCCTTTTGCCCGAGGTAAACGTCACCGAGAAGATAATGGGCCATCCAATAAGTGGAGTCGATGGCCACGGCCTGTTCCAGGGTTTTGGCGGCCGGGTCGTTCTCTTTGCGCTCCAACTGTACCCGACCCAGCAACGTCAGAGATTGCACGTTGTGGGGATCGAGAGTGGCGGAGCGGCTCAGATAGTTTTCCGCCTTATCCATTTCTTTGTTCTGCATGGAAAGATAGCCTAAGAGGAAATTAACCTGAGCGTTCGCGGGTGCCAACTTGAATGCCCTTTCCAGTTGTTTTCGGGCTTCTTTGAAGTTGCTGGATCGCAAGGCATTCACCGCAAGCTTGGTCTCCCTGCGGGCGTTGGCGGGCATGGCTCGGTCGGGGGCGTTTAAGTCGACGGCCATCGGATCCTTGTGCATGACGAGTTTGAAATCGCGCTCCTGGATGAGGCCGGTCAGATGGAGTTCGCGGTGCTCGGCGAGATATCCAACGGCCGCGGCGTCAATCTCGTAATCGCCAAACGCGATGTTGCAGAAAGTAACTTCAGCTTCGTTCGAAGTGGTGTCCCAGCTGGTGATGTCCAATTTCTTGTCGTGTATTTTTACAATGGCCTGGCGATCAAGATGAGTTTTGTTTTCGTTGATGACGGTGACCTGCAACCTCTGTGTGGGTTCGCAGAAGTTGCTTTTCTGCACTTCGTTCATCCGCAACCCGATTTGACCTCCGAAATTGCCTTGTGCCGCAGCGGGGGGCACACGCAGGAATAGGGGACCCGAGATTCCGGCGATGATGAGCGGGCAGAGGGACAGAAACCTTCTTTTTCTCTGGGTCATAATTCTCCTGGAAGCGCTCGAATTGAGTATCGCGAGGGGAGCCAACACCTGATAACACCCGATTGTAGCGCAGTCTGCGCCCGGCAAGGTAACGAATTATCTATCTTGGAGTTCGGTCCGAGGATTCAAGAACCAGGGTCGTAGAATCCCAATCAAATTCCGACGAGTTTTTTTCGTCGAGTTCTAGCGCTGCCTTCGCCGCCTAGAAGGTACGCAAACCACTACCCGCGGTCTGCATCTTCGAAACGCATTCAATACTAAAAATCAATAACCCGGAGGCTGCCGTGAGTGAGCGCGACGATAAGCATGCCAAAGATTACCGCGAGCTCAGCGGCGAAGAGGGCAAGAAGAAGATTGCCGAACGGGTGAAAGAGATTCGCATTGCCATGATGTCCACGCTCGACGATGGTGGCGAGATTCACAGCCGGCCAATGGCCACTCAGGATGTGCCCTTCGACGGAACGCTGTGGTTCTTGACCCGGGCCACCTCGGCGAAGATGGGCGACTTGCAGCGGCATCGGAATGTGACGCTCGATTACGCCGATCCCGGCGATTCGAAATACATCACTCTTCGCGGTACGGCCGCCGAGGTGAAAGATCGCGCCAAGATCAAGGAGCTGTGGAGTCCGATGTATAAGGCGTGGTTTCCGGAGGGAAGAACGATCCTGAAATTGCCGTGCTGCGCGTCGACATTGCCGAGGGCGATTTCTGGGAGGCCAACAGCAGCAAGATGATCATGGGGATTCGTCACGTGGCCGCCGCGGTTACGGGTGGCTCCGTGCCGGTGGGTGCGCCGGAGTGTCGACGTGGACGCGGCGTAGAGTCGTTGGGCTGGATGCCTGCAGAATTCGCTTCCCGCAAAGAATGCGATTCTGCATTCCGCATTTTGCTCCGCTCTCGGCTTGAATCGCGGCAATGTGCTGCTGCACGCATTTTTCGGCCTAGTTTGCTGTGGTTAGTCCCCTTGGGGAATTGCGGAATGATTTAGAATTTCTGGCCTTAGGTTATTCGCTCTTGTACTGAGCGTCTCTTCCGCCATTGCCGGTCGAGATTCCCCTGGAGGACCCTAGTGCGCCGCGCCAAGCTCGTCATCTGTACCTCCGCCCTGGTTCTTTGTGCCGGTTACGCAGGCGCACAGACCCCACCGCCGCCCGATACCTTCAAGGTGGACTATTTTTCTTACGGCAACACGCCCCCTTATGATGCGACGCTGCGGCTAACCAATGCCGGGACGGCGGGAGGGAGCCTTTGCGCAGCCGTCTACGTATTCAGCCCGGATCAAGAAGTGTCGGAGTGCTGCGCCTGCTATCTGACCCCGGACGGTCTGCGGACTTTGTCGGTGAATCATGACCTGCTGGCCAATCCGCTGCAGGGGAACGATCTGTCCATGGGGTCCATAAGGGTAGTCTCTACCACCGCGCGGGGCAGCGGGTGCGCGACTTACCCGACCAATCTGACTCCGACCGCCGGAGTGCGGGCCTGGGCTACTCACCTGCAGCAATGGGGTATCCTCACGGAAACCCCGTCGCAAAGTGCTACGTTGAGTATCGCCGAAATCAGGCGTCTGCAAACCGAATGCTATGCGATCCAGGTCGACGGCAGCGGCACCGGGCTTTGCACCTGCGGAACCGGCGATTAGCAAGACCCCGCCTACGAACATACGTGCAAGGTGTGGCCCAGAAGCGGGTTAGTAATAATGGATTAGATCACTCGGGGAGTTGTTTCCTCCCGGAATCCAGGTAAAGTACTTGTGCCACTGAACGGCTCGCGGCGCGGACACTTCAGGCGCTGGGCCGTTAAAAATCACCAACCCTGAGGGAGGGAAAACAATGCGTCAAACCATTCTGGCAGTTTGTATTCTGGCGCTCTGTGCTGTGGGGGCCTCGGCTGCAACTGGATCTTTCAAGTCCACGCCGCCTTCGACCACCACGCCGGACGTCTTCAAAGTCAACTATTTCTCGAACGCGAACACATCAGGCGCCCCGGACGGCACGTTCCGGCTGACGAACCCTGGCACCGTAGGCGGCAACATCTGCGCCTACGTGTTCGTAACCGATCCCAACCAGGAGCTCAGCGAGTGCTGCGGTTGCCTGCTCACACCCGATGGGCTGCGCACCTTGTCGGTAAATAAAGACCTGACCAGCAATCCGCTGACGGGCGTGAAGTTGAGCACGGGCACGATCGACGTCGTTTCCGTTCAGCCCGTGAACAACACCTGCCCGTTGCCCGGAACCACCTCGGTCCCGCAGTTCCTGTATCCGGGAGTGCGAGCCTGGGGAACGCACATCCAAAACAGCAACTTCGCCATCACCGAAACCGAGTCTCTGGATGCGACGTTCAGCGCAGTTGAAGATGCCCGCGTGTACGACGAGTGCTACGCGATTGTCCTCGACGGTAGCGGATCCGGCATCTGCACTTGCGGAACCGGTGACTAATCGCTGAAGAAAGTGATTTAACTGTCCCTCTAGCAACTCAGGGCAGGTTTTTCATTAAGAGTCGCGCACTCGTCGCGCGACTCTTTTTTGCGCGTACGGCGGATTTTGCTACCAGTCGAGTCCAGTCCGTCAAACTTGGGCTTCGCTCCGGCGAATTGTTCGTCGCTCGGTTTGAACTTGTTTTGCCGGCGTCACACTGAGCGTTGCCGCTTTTCAGGCGGAGCGAAGGATCTCCCATGGCGCATGCCTCGGTAGCGCGGGAGATCCCTCACCCGGCTGAACTGCGCCGGGTTTCGGGATGACGCTGGGGATGAGGAAGCAGTTCCCCGGACCGAGCCACTAGCCACAGATTCGGTTTTTTCCATTTTGCAGGCATTCCCTGCTATCTTCGCAGCATGACCCGCGCTCCCAGCATCGCCGGCGTGATTCTGGCCGCAGGCGAGTCTTCGCGCATGGGCGCGGAGAAAGCTTTGCTGCCCTGGCCGCCGTGCGTTGAGGGGCAGTCGGTCTCGAGCGAGAGCTTCCTCTCGGCCGCGATTCGGTCGCTTCTGGCGGCCACTGACTTTGTGGTGGTCGTGGTGGGAAAGAATGAGGCGGCGCTGGCTCCGGTGGTTTACGCACAGGGAGCCTCAATCGTGGTGAATCGCGATACCGCGCGCGGTCAATTCAGTTCGCTGCAACTGGGGCTGCATGAGGTATTGAATCAGGGCCGGGATGCGGCGATGATTACCCTGGTCGACCGGCCTCCGGTGAGGCCGTCCACTCTTCAAACCCTGCGCGACGCTTTCGAAGTCGCAGAGCACAACGTCTGGGCGGTGGTGCCCGAGTTTTCGGGCGCCCATGGGCATCCTTATTTAGTGGGGCGCGAGATGATGAGTGCTTTTTTGCAGGCTTCGCCTGCGGCCACCGCTCGCGATGTCGAGCACGAGCATCAAGCGCGCATCCAGTACGTGGCAGTTGCTGATCCTCTCGTCGTTCTGAATATCAACACTCCGGAAGAGTATGCCGCGCTGCCGGCCCGATCTTCCTAGGCCGATTCGCGAGCGCGAGTGAGTCGCAATCGCAACTGTCGCGGACCCCTGTGTGGAAGCCCGCCCTGGCTGTGAGGACAGCCCGCCTTCGGTGTGGGGACAGACGCCCTCGGGTGTCCGTCGTGTCCGTCGAGCGAAGCTCGACTCAGTCTTTGAAACACGTTATGGTCGAGAGATGAAGAAAAACATGGTAGAAGCCCAGAGTTTCCATCCTGCCACCAACGAATTTCTGGACACCGTAGTCGCCCTGCGGCCGCGAGTCGCGGCCTTCGATTGCGATGGCACGTTATGGTCCGGCGACGCTGGGGAGCGCTTCTTCGACTGGGAGTTGAAGCAGAGCGACATGATTGCCGAGCTTCGCGCTCACGGCGTCACCGGAGAGGTGTTGCGAAAGCGGTACGCGTCCTACAAACGCGGTGAGGTCGATGAGAGCACGATGTGCGGCGAGATGGTGACCATGCATCATGGCATCGCGGAAGCCAAGTTGATGGCGGCGGCCAGTGCATTTTTCGATGAGTTCTTCGTGGGACTGATTTTCCCGGAGATGCGCGAGTTGGTGCGGCGGTTGACGGAAGATGCTTGCGAGGTGTGGGTGGTCTCGTCGTCGAACGAATGGGTGATCCGCGCCGGAATGAGGCATTTTGGTGTGCCGGAAAATCGCATTCTCGCGGCCAAGGTGGAAGTGAATGTGGGCATCGCTACGGATCGATTGATTCGGGTTCCGTCCGGTGCAGGCAAGCCGGAAGCGCTGCGCGAGGGGGTGAGGAAGGAAATCGACGCGGCCTTCGGCAATGCCCGTTGGGATCGGGAGATGCTGGCGATGGCGAAGCATGGGTTTGCGGTGAATCCCAATCCGGATTTCGCGGGAAGCGCGCGCGAGCGGGGATGGAAGATTTACCATCCCGAGGGCACTGGTTCGCGATAGTCCTCGAAAGAAGCTGGTGACGGTATGGCCATGTATGCGGCGCAACTGCTCGATCATTTCCAAAATCCGCGCAACGTGGGAGAGATTGCGGACGCCGATCTCGCCGCTCAAATCGAGAATCCTGTTTGTGGCGATGTATTGCGGCTGACTTTGAAAATCAGTGCGCAGAAGATCACGCAGGCGAGATTCAAAGCTAAGGGTTGCGTGGCGGCGATTGCCTGTGGCTCAGCGCTGACGGAACTGGTCACGGGCAAGGGTTTTGCCGAAGCGCGCACCCTCGAGCGCAACGATTTGGTGGCTGCCGTGGGCGGGTTGCCGCCAGGCTCCATACACGCTGCCCAATTGGCTCTGGATGCGCTGGCGGCCGCGCTGGACAAGGGGAAAACCTAAGACGATGGCCTCGCACTATACTCCCCGGCGCATCGCGTGTTTGCAGCCCAGCGCCACCGTCATTCTTTCCGAGATCGGACAACTGGAACGTGTCGTGGCGTGCACCAAGTACTGCGCTGACGTAGTGCCGGAAGTGGCAAACTCTTCGCGGCTGATCTTGGCCGACTCGTGGACCGCCGACGCGGGCGAAATCATTGCGGCGACGCCGGATCTGGTGATCGCAACGGTGCCTTACCAGGAGAAAGCGGTGATCGAGATTCTCAAGTCGGGCGCGCGCTTTCTGGGGCTGGCTCCGAAATCGCTTGCCGATATTTATGGCGACATTGCCACGATTGCCGGCGCGGTCGGTGCCGGCGCCCGAGGTGAGGCCGCGATCGCCGCTATGCAAAAGCGAATCGAAGAGGTGAGGGCGCGAACCTTGGGACTGGAACGCCCGCGAGTGTTCTGCGAAGAGTGGGGCAAACCGCTAATCGCGTCGCAAGGCTGGGTGGCGGAGTTGGTGGAGGCTGCGGGCGGCCAATTTATCGGCGAGCCGGGGCGGCAGATTTCCAGTGAAGAAGTGGCCCGGCTCGACCCTGAGGTCTTGATTGCGGCCTGGTGCGGCGCCGGGGATCGTGTCCCGCTGGAGAAAATTGTGGCGGGCCGGAATTGGCAGGGAACTTCTGCGGCCAGCAGCGGGCAAGTGTATTGCATTCGCGACGAGCATCTCAACACGCCCGCCCCAACGCTTCTCCGCGGGCTGGAGGCGTTGGCGCATGCCGCTCATCCCGAGGTCTTCGCGGCGGTGGAGGGAATCCGTCAAATCACCGCAGTCGCGTATTCCACAGCCGCGAAGTTGGCCCTCTGAGATAAGATTTCTCTCATGCCGGTCACAACTCGAATTGATGAACTCCGCATTGAAATTGCCCAACTGGCTAACAGCGCACGCACTGCGGACGACCTGATGCAGGGCGTGTGCAAGCTGCTGCATGATCGCATGCTCAAGTACAACTGGGTGGGTTTTTACATGCTCGAGCCCGGAGCCAACCCTCCGATGCTGGTGCTGGGGGCGTTTGTGGGAGCGATGACGCCGCACACCCGCATTCCCTTGCACCAAGGGATCTGCGGAGCCGCGGCCTCCAGCGGAAAAACCATTGTGGTGGACGACGTGGCTAAGGATCCGCGCTACCTGGCTTGTTCGCTGGAAACGAAGTCGGAGATTGTGGTGCCGATTTTTGTGAACGGACAGGTGGCCGGCGAACTCGACATCGACAGTCATTTTGCGGCTGCGTTTGGCTTGGGCGATCAGAAGCTGGTGCAATACTGCGCGGAAGTGGTCGGGAAGAAGCTCGAGCAGCCGCGATGAAAGCGGCACACTCGGGGGCGGGAATTATGAAGCGGGTGGTGGCAGGCGTGATCGAGAAGGACGGCAAGCTGCTGGTCTGCCAGCGCACCAAGCATCAAACCATGCCGCTCAAGTGGGAATTTCCCGGCGGAAAGATCGAAACCGGCGAGCAACCTCGCGACGCTCTGCGGCGCGAGTTGGAAGAAGAGTTGGGAATCCAGGCGCGTATCGGCGACGAGATTGCGCGCTTGCAGCATGCCTATCCGAATGGAGCCACGGTCGAGCTGCGCTTTTACATTGTTCGCGAGTATGAGGGCGAGATTGAGAATCGCATCTTCCGCGATCTGCAGTGGTCGGCTCCCGGGGACTTGCCGTCTTACGATTTTCTGGAAGCCGACGCTTCGCTGGTGAAGGATTTGGCGGCTGGACGACTCATCTAATGGGGGAGAAGCTTTTTAGCGCGGAGCTCGCGGAGAAATTCCGCGGAGCGCGCGGAGTAAGACTCTACTCGAATTTCCATGCCCGGAAGCGGGCGGGGCCTCCGGCGCTACTGTCGCTTAGCCGCCGCTTCTTAGCGTCCAGAACCAGGCTATCGTCAACCCAATCATTACGATGGTGGTGAGCCATGCCACGGCGTTGAAGAGACGCGTGTTCACGTGGTCGCCCATCAGGTCTTTCTTGTTGATCAGCAGCAGCATGAAGATCAGCACGAAGGGCAAGACTATTCCGTTGACCACCTGCGAGAGTACCGCGATTTTGATCAGCGGCAAGCCCGGTATTAAAAGGACCGCTGCGCCGGCCGCGATCAGCAGCGTATACAGCCAGTAGAAGAATGGAGCTTCGCCGAATTTTTTGTCGACCCCGGATTCGAAGCCCAGGCCTTCGCACACCGTGTAGGCGGTCGAGAGCGGCAGAATCGAGGCCGCGAACAGCGACGCGTTAAATAAACCCACCGCGAAAAGGATGTAGGCATATTGTCCGGCCAGCGGCTTCAAGGCCTGGGCCGCGTCTGCGGCATACTTGATGTCGCGGTAGCCGTGCACATACAAAGTCGCGGCGCAGGCCACGATGATGAACCAGGCGACCACGTCAGTAAAGAGGCAGCCGACGATCACATCCCAGCGCGAAGCCCGCAGTCCGCGCTTGGTTATGCCTTTCTCGACCACCGAAGCCTGCAGATAAAATTGCATCCAGGGCGCGATCGTGGTTCCCACCACGCCGATCACCATAAACAAGTAAGCCTGCTGTCGAAAGGCGCCCAGCGCGGGCGGTTTGAAAGTGGAGCGCATCGCTTCGTTCCAGGCTGGGTGGGCCAGTACCCCAGCAAAGATATAAGTGATGTAGAAGAACGAGGCCGCGAGGAAAACTTTTTCCACGCTCTTGTACTGGCCTTTTACCACGATGAGCCAGACGATGACGGCGCAGACCGGGACGGTAACATAGCGCGAAAGCCCGAAGAGTTCAAGGCTGGTGGCGATGCCGATGAATTCCGTGACCACGTTGCCAAAGTTGGTGATCAGAATTCCGAGCATCATCAGGAAGGTGATGCGCAGGCCAAATTCTTCGCGAATCAGGTCGCTCAGGCCTTTGCCGGTGACGGCGCCCATGCGCGCGCTCATCTCCTGCACCACGATCAGGGCCAAGGTGATGGGGATCATGGTCCAGAGCAGGAGCAAACCGTATTGCGCGCCGGCCTGGGAATAGGTGAGGATGCCGCCGGCGTCGTTGTCGACGTTGGCGGTGATGATGCCCGGGCCCACGACGGCCAGGAACAGCAAAACTCGACTCTTCCAACCTTTGAACTTCCTCATGCGAAGACTTCAGGGACGCAAAATTCGCAGCACCATAGCCGGGATGCGGCGCGCAATCCGGCCGAAGGCCGCATCAGGATACATGGAGAGCGCTGGGGCGGCATAGGGAAAATCGCGGTCCAGAGAAAAGAATCGGCTTCGGGCTTCGGGCTTCGGGAAAGACTCTCGGATGTTCTTTCAGAAGCCGGGAGCCGGCCGCCGGAATCCCGACGCCGGGTTAAGATGTTGGTGGAATATGAAATGGTCGTGAGAAGCGAATGAGCAAGAATTCTGCGCGCGTCTTTTATCTGTTGATCGTTCTCGTCGTGATTGTGCTGGACCGCTGGACCAAACGGCTGGTGGCGCGGCGTATTTCTCTTTATACGCACATCCAAATTATTCCCGGATTTTTTCGGCTTACGCACACAGAAAATACCGGCGCGGCCTTCAGTATGTTTGCCGACTCGCCGGCGCTGTGGAAGACCGCTCTGCTGATTGGCTTCTCGGTGGTGGCGCTGGTGGTGGTGTCGGTGCTGCTGTGGAAGAATCATCCTTCTCATGCCGTCAGCGGCGTCGGATTAGCGCTGATCATGGGCGGGGCATTGGGCAATCTTTGGGATCGGCTGGCCAGCGGGCGGGTGGTGGATTTCCTGCTTTTCTACGTCAGGCATTATCAGTGGCCGGTGTTTAATCTGGCGGACAGCGCGATTGTGGTGGGCGCGGGGTTGCTGATCGTAGAGATTGTCTTCGCAAAATCCCACAGCCAAATCGTGCCTTCGTAACTTTCGTCGCGCGGGTCTGAGATGAGCGTCACCCCGGCTTTGTCATCCATTGAGCATGGCCATTTGGTCGGCGGCGTAGCGGGTTCCGGCGACCGAGCCCGCGGGCGCCGCGTTCTCGATGCGCTGCAGATCTTCGGCGGTTAACGAAACCTCCACTGCGCCTAGCGCGTCCTGCAGCTGCGTTCTGGTTCGCGCTCCGATCAGCGGGATGATATCCTCGCCGCGGCTTAGCGCCCACGCGATACAGAGTTGGCTGACCGTGACGCCGCGATCGGCGGCGATTGGCCTTAGCGATTCAACGATCTTCAAATTCTCCTGCAGGTTATTACCTTTGAAACGGGGCAAGAAAGCTCGAAAGTCGCCTTTGGCGAAGGCCTGGCTTTTTCCTGCGAGCAAGCCTCGCGAAAGCACGCCATAAGCGGTCACGCCTACTCCCAGAGTTCTTAGCTTGGGCAAGAGTTCGGCCTCTATGTCGCGCGTGATGATGGCGTATTCGATTTGCAGAGCGGCGATAGGATGAACCGCAGTCGCGCGCTCCACGGTTTCCGCGGAAGCCTCCGACAAGCCAATGTGGCGAACATAGCCGGCTTTCACCAGGTCCGCGATTGCTCCAACGGTATCTTCGATCGGGACCGAGCGATCCACGCGCGCGGGTTGGTAAAGGTCGACGTAGTCGGTTCCCAAGCGCTGCAAAGTGTAAGCCAGAAAATTCTTGACCGAGGCTGGGCGGCAGTCGATGCCTACGAAGCGGCCGTCGGGCGAGCGTTGTGGGCCGAACTTGACGCAGACGAAGGCCTGGTCGCGGCGGCCTTGAATGGCCTGCCGCACCAGCGATTCGTTGTGGCCCATGCCGTAGAAATCTCCGGTGTCGAGCAGGTTGATCCCGGCTTCGAGGCCCGCCTGTAGCGTGGCCCGGCTTTCGTTTTCGTCGGCAGGGCCGTAGAGAGCCGACATGCCCATGCAGCCTAGCCCTAACGCCGATACTTTCGGTCCTTGGCGGCCTAAAGTTCTTGATTTCATTGACCCTCCGCAGGTTACTTTGATGTTTGCATGGGAAGGGCGACTCTTGCGACGGAGCGAAAGATGAGGGCTTTTCATCGCGGAGAACGCCGGGAACCTCCGCGGAGATTGCTGAGAAAATCATTCTTGATCTTTTACGGGGTGCCGTAGAGTTGCTTGTACAGGCTGGCATTGCGCATGATGGCTTGCACATATTCGCGCGTCTCGGTGAACGGGATAGACTCCACGAACTCCTGGGGGTCGCGGTATTTGCCTTGCGCCAGCCATTCGTCCACTCGCTCCGAACCCGCGTTGTAGGCGGCTAGCGCGTATTCGAACGAGCCGCCGAATTTGTCGACCATGCCGCGGAAATAACGCGTGCCCAGCTGTAAATTTACCGCTGGCGTATAGAGCTGGCTGGGGTTGTAGCGCTTCAATTTTTCTTCTTTGGCCACAGCTTTGCCGGTCTTCGGCAGCAATTGCATCAAGCCTACGGCATTGGCGCGGGAGACGGCGTTGGGATTGAACTCGGATTCCTGCCGGATCAGCGATGCCACTAGATAAGGATCGAGTCCGTTGGCGCTGGAGGCGCGCTTGAGATCGCTCCAGTAGGGCTTGGGAAACAGCGCTTCCCAATATTTCCGCGGCAGGTCGGGAATATCCAGCGCGAAATAATTGGGCGCGGAGCGCTTCATGAATTCGATGGCGCGATCATAATGCCCGGTTTCCACGTAGAGCTGCGCGGTTTCAGCCGGACCCCAGCTTCCGCCGTCGGCCGCTGTCGCGGCTTGCAGTTCGCGCACCGCAAAATCTACCAGTCCGCCGTTGCCGAGCAGCTCCGCTTTTTGCACGTGGAGTTCGTCGGCTGGCGGCTCGGAGTCCGGCACTTTTACATTGCTGTCCAAAGGCGGGACGCGGTCGAGCAGGGCGTAAGTTGTCGTCGTGTCGCTGGCGGCGGGCAAGTGCTGCATGCGCTCACGGGCCAACGCGGCGTAATAGAAGTTGCGGTAGCGATCGGAAAGCTTTTGATAGAAGGCGCGCGCCATCAACGGCTGATTGTCCTCTTCGGCGAGCCGCGCGCGCCAATAGAGCGCGGCGGGAGTTTCGGCACCGGCGGGGTAAACCGCGATCTGTTCTTCGAAGGACTTCTTGGCTTCGTCGTTGCGTCCCTGCCGCAGGGTGAGCCAGGCGGCCTTCCAATGCACGTAGGAGGCGCGAGCTCCGGTGGGAAAACGCTGCTGGGCTTCACGATAGGCGTCGAGCGCCTGATCGTACTCGTGATGCACCAGATGCAAGTTGGCCGCGGAGAGCAGAGCTTGCTCCAGCCACGGGCTGGTGGGCGCGGCTTGCCGTAGCTGATCGACGGTCAGATAAAACGTGTCGTTATCGTTGGCGGCGAAGGCGATTTGACCCAGCAGGTACAGGCGCTGGGCGTTCTGTTCGCCGGTCACGGCGGGCAGCGCGGCGAGAGCTTGTTTGGCTTCGCGGTTGCGGCCGCTGCGGTGCAGTGCGTCGGCCATGGCCAACTGCACGCTCGGCTTCTCGTTGGCGCTGACCTCGTTCGCCAAGGCCCGATATTCGTCGGCGGCCTCCGCGTAGCGTTTGCGGGAGACCAATGCATCGGCGCGGGACTTGCGCTGAACGACGGGAGGCGGCGGAATGGAGGGCAACTTGCGCAACTCGGCGAAGGCCGGATCGGCTTCGCCGCTGCTGGGCAGCGTGTAGTAAATATTCTCGAAAATCTCAGCCGCCTTGGCATTCTCTCCCAACGCGGCGTAGGCGCGGCCTAGCACCAATTCCAGGTCGGGGCGTATCGGATTTCTGGTTTGCTCCAGTACTGACGCGGCTTCGGCTGCCTGGCCTTCCTGCAAAAGCACGTTCGCATAACAAACGCGCGCATCGCGAACCAGCAGGGAGTCGGGATGAACTTTGCCGAAATCCGCGAGCTCGGCCAGGGCTTCGGCGGTGTGTCCGGTTTGGAAATACGATGTGCCCAGGTAATAGGCTACATAGTCACCCAGGTCTCCGGCGTGAAGTTTGGCGCGGCTTAAGGCATCGATGGCTTTGGCGTAGTCGTGATCGAGCACGTGGGCGTAGCCGAGCACCAGCCACGCTAGGGCTCCAGCATCTTCTTTGGAGTGAGCGCGAGCGTAGGCTTGCACTCCGGTGTAGGCGGGGAGGGTGCGATCCTGCAAAAGCTGTTGCGCCATGGGGCGCAGGCTGGCCGAGGCTACGAAAGCTTGCCGCATGCGGCGCACGCGCGGGGAAACGGTATGTTTTTTGGCGGCGATGGAGCGTCGCTTGGCGGTGGCGGCCTTCCGGGATGGCGTAGTGGCGTGACGAACCGCGGGCTTCGTGGATTTAGCGCCACCGTCCTCGCTTGCGGACGGCGGTTCTTTCGCGGGCGAGCCAGTCGCGGAATGATCCTGCGGAGAATTGGGCGAGGCTTGCGACTTGGCTTCTGCTGCGGCCAGCAGAGCGACAAACGTTCCGCAGAGAACTGCGGCTGCGATTACCCACCACCTGGAGACGGATCGAACCACTTTTACTTCCCGCGCGAAAAACCTGCTCCGACCTTATAAAGTTGTAAAGAGATGATTAATGGCGAAAATTCGCGCCCATGATGCTGGCGTCATCTTCGGCCAGGCTGCGCAGCAACTCGTGCTGAAAATAATCTCCACTGGCCGCGACCGTGCTGCCGTAACGCTTCTGAAAGGTGCCGCGGCTTTTTTCGATGTCTTCTTTCAAGCGGTCGTATAAATCCTTATGGCGGCGGCCTTCGGCTACCTTAGCCTGATTATAGAGCTTGATTTCATCGACCAGCAGGCGGGCAAAGCGCTGCGCCTTGCGATGAAGATCGGCATCTTCCGGAGAGAGTCCAGCCCACGGATCGGTGGCCGCGGCGGGTGCGGCGGCCGCCGAGGCTGCGGCAGAGTGCGCCGGCTCCATCTCGACCACTTCGGCCGCAACTTCGTGCTGTGCCGGCTCGGGAGCGGATTGTGGAACGGCTCGGCTTACGGGAACGTGCTTGGGTGCATGCGATGCGAAAGGATCGGAAAACGACGAAACGGTTTGGACGGATGAGGCCGGCGCCGGCACCGGCGCCGCAGCGTGCGCCATGCTTGCGGCATCGGCGTCGCCCTTGGCGGCTTGCTTGCGCAGCGAAGTTACTTCCAGCCAGGCGCCGGTCGCGAGCACTAACAATTCCAAAGCGCTGGCATCGAGGTCGCCGCTGTCGCCGGCATCGGCGTAGATCAGCGCCGCTACTTTATCTTTAAGAGTAAGCGGCAGAAGCAAGACCTGTTCGTTGGCCGGCCCGCCGAATACTTCGACGAAGCGGCGATCCATCTCGGCAATGTTGCCAGACGTAGCGATTCGATTCTGATAGGCATGGGCCGCGGGGCCGGTGTGCAGATCTAAAGGAAGATCGGTGATGGCTTCGTCGCTGCCGAAGCCGCGCGCCTGCCAGCCCGACGCGACTCCCGATTTCACCACGAAGAGCGCGATGCGCGAGCAATGCGCGCTGCCCCGATCCAGCAAAGCCCGCAGGATTTCTTTTTGCGTGTTGCCGGCGTGGATGTGGGCAATGGCCTCGACTAACGCGTTCGAATCCTGCTGACTCGCAGCCGCAGAATGATCTCCCTGAGGCGGCAAACTTTCCAGAACGTACTGCACAATCTGCGCCTGCAGCTTGGGAATCAGCTCGTGCAACGACTGAGCCACGGCGCGCTCCACCGTCTGCCGAATCTCCATCTGCGCCGCGTTAGCGATGTGATCTATATTGTGATTGTGTTCCGCCATGTCGAAAGCAACCGATTATCCCGGGCGATCGCGCACGTGCGCCCGCACGTAGTCCGGAAACAGGGGTCTAAGTGCTGATTATACGGCACTTGTGGGAGCGCCCCAGAGTACTTCGGGACGTGTTCGACCGCGTATCCCTCGCTGCTTTGACTCTATCCCAAACCGCCTGCCAAACGAAATCGGAAAGCGATTGGGCAAAGTCTTTGGTTACCAAGTAGAATAACAGTTCGCTTTTTAAGCATACGTCAAAATACTGCATCGCCTCGAGAATGGGAGCCATCCAAAACAAATTAGAAGGGCCTGTCAGTGATGAACTGACGCTGGTGCGGGCCGCCAAGGCGGGCGACGATTCGGCTTTCGAAGAGCTGGTTCGGCGCTACGACCGCAACGTTTTTCGGATCGCGCAACACATCACGCAAAACCGCGAGGATGCGGAAGACGTGGTGCAGGAAGCGTTCCTGAAGGCTTACGGCAACCTGGCGAAATTCCAGGAGCAGTCGAAGTTTTACACCTGGTTAGTTCGTATCGCGGTGAACGAAGCCCTGATGAAGTTGCGCCGGCGCAAGCCGGAGCGCACGGTCTCGCTCGACGAAGATATAAAGACGGAAGACGATTCTCTGCCCCGGGAGATCGCCGACTGGACCCCGAATCCGGAGCAGCAGTACAACCAGGCGGAGTTGCGGGAGATTTTGAGTAAGACGATCCAGGGCCTCCCCCCGGGCTTCCGGACCGTGTTTGTGCTGAGGGACGTGGAAGGGCTTTCGACCGAGGAGACGGCGGCGGCGCTGGAGTTGAGCGTGCCCGCCGTGAAGTCGCGGTTGTTGCGGGCTCGCCTGCAACTGCGCGAGCGGTTGGGCAGATTCTTCCAGAGACGCGAGAGTGGAGATGGCGACCAGTGAAATGTTCTGAGTTTTTGACCGAGCTGACAAACTATCTGGATGGTGTTCTCGACAGCAACACAAAAGTCGAGTTGGAGAATCATCTTTCCTGGTGCCACAACTGCTACGTGGTCTGCGATACGACCAAAAAGACCATTGAAATTTATCGCGACTCCCAGCTCTACGAATTGCCCGAAGATTTGCGCACCCGCCTTCGCTCCGCGATCATGGTGAAGTGCCAGCAGCATAAGAAGCGCGGCCCCGAAAGCGCGTAGCGGCGGGTGGAGCAGCGCTTCAGCGCTGCGTCAAGCCCTCAGCCTCAGCGCAGGCTTCCGCCGCGAGGTACATGAATCGACTTTTTCCGCAGCCGCCGAAGGCTCTGCTTCCGAAATCGGCTCGAAGCAAGATTTTCCTCCAGCCTTTTCAGCGCATATAATAGTCCCACGGCTTGGCCCGCTGGGGTGCTGCATGTTCTGTCTTCGAAGTCCGTCCCGCCTCGTCTTCGTTTTATTGTTCGCTTCTATGTTTGTGCGCGGCCAGCAGGACGATGGTTTGCGCAAAACCCAAAGCCGGCCGGCGGACTCCGCCGCCGCGCCGAACGCCGAAAAACCTGCCGCTGCTCCTCCGGAGCCAATCGCAACGAACGCTCCCCATATCTCGAAGCAGACTCGTCTTGAGATCATTCGCGACTTCGAAACCCAACTGGTGTATGTACGCACGCCGTTCCCGATGGGCACGAAAGGCCTGCGCTTGATGGGAGGCGTGATCACGCCGAACGGCGAAGAGATGCGGCAGGCGCTCGCCTTGTACGGTCCGGCGGTGAAGCCGGGCGAACCGGCGCAGATTTCATTTGTACGGATCCAGGACGACCACATTCACTTCGAGATCAACGGCGGCCCCATACGGCGGAAGAAGTGGTATCAGAAGGTGCAGATTTCGGGCGCCAATGGAGCCTCGGTGCCGACTTCGCCCAACGAGCCGCAAAACAATCCGCACGGCTCTTACGTGGATCTTTATTTTGCCAAGTATGTGCCGGAGATGAACGCGCCGCAGTTGCGCCAGTTGCTTTATCCCGTGCTCGATTTCAACGCCCGCAATAAAGAGCAGGCTTATCTGGATACCATTCCGCCCAAGGCGAAGGAAGCGATCCTCGCGCATCACGTGCTGGTGGGCATGAATCAGGAGATGGTGCTGCATGCCAAGGGCAAGCCTCCGAAGAAAGTTCGGGAGCGCGACGGCGATACGGAATACGAAGAGTGGATTTACGGCGAAGCTCCGGCCGACGTTGACTTCGTGCGCTTCGTGGGCGACGAAGTTGTCCGCATCGAGACCATGAAAGTGGGCGGCGAAAAAATTGTGCGCAGCGAGAAGGAAGTGGTGCTGGAGCAACCAGAGCGCGAAGCCAAGAAAGAGCAAGAGCCGCAAGAGCGTCCGGCGAATGCGCCGAGCCTGCGCCGTCCCGGCGAAGCTGCCGAAGATGTGCCGAAGCCGGCGAATGGGGCAGCGCCCATGCCGCCTCCGCCCCCGCCGGATTTGCCCGGGCCGGCATCTGGGCCGGGCATGGTTTCGTCGCTTTAATCTGCCCCAAAAAATCGCGGGCTGAGTTTCGCGCGTGGCTGGGGTCGCACCCGCGTCGGCGAATGAGAATCGCACATCTACCTTCGGGAACTCCTTTCCATCAACCTCCACATGCGGATCAACGAAATAATTGAGCGGCTTGCCTTCCTGCGCAGGATTCAGCCGCACGTCGGGGCCCATGTTGAACGGTATGCGATTCACGTCCTGCGAGCCGAACTGATTCCGTAGCCTTTCTCAGCGGCAGATCGCCGGGGGCGGTAACGATCTTTGCTTCCTGGTAAGCAGCGGAGTGCGCGGCTGGAATCCAGATTCGGACTTTCTCCCCAGCGGTAAGATTGCTTACGCTGAAGGCGTAGTGAAACGTAGAGTGACGGGAATCCTGGGCGACGGTGGAGACTGCAAACGCGAGACAAAGGCACGACCATACGCAGAGCTTGCGCGGCATGAGCGGCGTCCCTTCCGGCCCTCATTGAGAACTGAGGGTTGAACTGGGAACTGGTTGGAAACGACACACGGGCGTTCAGAGGGTCCGCCGTCAAGTGAAGCCGCGCTTGGGTGTGCGCATGGAAGTGAAGATGCCGGAGTGAACCCCGGCGATGCCTGTATGGTATCAAGAATAGATTTCGCTCTTGGTTTGCGACATCGTCGAGAAGAATCATCCGGTAAAATCGTTGAATGCCCGTAGCCATCCAATGTCGCGACCTGCGCAAGACCTACGACGGCAAGGTCGAGGCTGTGCGCGGGCTGAATCTCGAAATCCAAACCGGCGAGTGCTTCGGGCTGCTGGGGCCGAACGGGGCAGGGAAGACCACGACCATCGAAATTCTCGAAGGCTTGCTGGAACCGACCTCGGGCCAGGTTTCGATTTTCGGCCATAGCTGGCGCGAGAATGCGCGCGAGATGCGGGAGTGGCTGGGCATCTCGCTGCAGGAGACGCGGCTGTCGGAAAAGCTCACCGTGCGCGAAACCGTCGAACTCTTTGCCAGCTTCTATCGCGAGCCGCGGTCGTGTGACGAAGTACTGGAGCAATTGCAGCTCACCGAAAAAGCCGATGCCTGGGTGGGAAAGCTCTCCGGCGGGCAGCGGCAGAGGCTGGCGGTGGCCACGGCGCTAGTGTGCAATCCGAAAATTCTTTTTCTGGACGAACCCACCACCGGACTTGACCCCCAGAGTCGCCGCCAGTTGTGGGATATCATGCGCGAATTTCAGCGCGCCGGCGGCACCGTGCTGCTGACCACGCACTACATGGATGAAGCCGAGCGGCTTTGCGACCGGCTCGCGATCGTCGATCAGGGACAAATCATTGCCGAAGGTTCGCCGGCAGATTTGATCGAGCGCCTGGGCGGGCATCACGTGGTGGAGTTTGCGGTGGAGGCCGGCGGTTCGAACGGGGCCGCGCTCGAGGCCTGGCGCGCGCTTCCCAGCGTGGAGTCGGTGCGCGCAGAGGACGGCATGATGGCGCTCAACGTAAAAGAGCCGCACTTGACCATCCCGGCGCTGCTGGAAGCGGTGGGTAAGCAGGGCAGCAAGTTGCAGCATTTGACCACCCGGCAGGCGAGTCTCGAAGATGTGTTTGTGCGGCTCACGGGAAGGCATTTGCGGGAAGAGTAATCGGGAAAAACGAAATGATAAGAGTCACCTTGACCGCATACGCTCGGCACTTAAGCATTGCCGTGCTTGCGGTTGGAGCCTGCAGCGGGCAAGTAGGGCGGGCGCAGAATGCCGCCGCCAGCTTTCCTCCCGTCGAACTGTGGAAGACCGAAGTTCTTGCCGGGGATCCGACCTCGCTGAGGGCGCTCTATAGCACCGATCCGCCGGCCCAGGTTCAGGCCAACGGGGTCAAGACCAGTGCGGATGCGGACATCAATTTCTGGCTCGGCCTGAAGGCGCGCAGCATCGCGTTAGAGATGGTGGCGGTGTTGGATCGTCCCAAGGGCACCAGCGTCGTTTTCAAAGCCGTGGTGACGTCGGAGGATGGAAAAACTCTGAAAGTCACCGATGGTCAAATGTGGCGCAAGCAAGGCGAGCAATGGCGCGTGGTCAGCGTGGAGCGTGCGGATGCCCCCGCCCTCGGCCAGCCCTCGGACATGAACAAAAATATTTATCCTGCGGACGCCGACGTCCACGCCGAAATCAAACACGCGGAAGAAAAAGCGGCGAGCGAGCACAAGCGCGTCCTGCTGATCTTTGGAGCGAACTGGTGCTATGACTGCCACGTTTTGGATTTGGCGTTTCAGCGCCCTGATCTGGCGCCGGTGCTGGCGGCGGGATATGAAGTCGTGCATGTGGATCTGGGTCCCGACGAACAAAAAAATGCCGACGTGGTCAAGCAATTCGATGTGCCGCTGAATCGAGGCATACCGGTGCTGGCCGTGATCGAGAGCGATGGCAAGCTGCTCATGAGCCAGAAAAACGGGGAGTTCGAAGATGCCCGCTCGCTGGCTCCGCAGGCGCTGCTGGAGTTTCTGAATAAGTGGAAGCCGGAGCCGAAATAAACTACAAAATTTATGAGCGTCGCTGAACCTACACTCGTAGTAACGCAGCCAACGCCGAATCGCCGGCCGCCGCGCCGCAACCGCCGATGGTCGGGATATTTTCATTTGTTGGGCGCGCGCATGCTGGAGTTAAAGCGCGAGCCCGAGGTGGTGTTCTGGGTTTTCGTTTTTCCGTTATTGCTGGCCGCCGGCCTGGGAATCGCGTTCCGCAATAAGCCCAGCGACGCCTCTTCGGTTGCGATTGTGGCAGCAACTGGAGCGCAGCCAGGCGAGGTGCTGCTGCAACGTTTCCGGCAGAATACTTCGTTCAAAGTCGACGTGGTCGACTCCGCCGATGCACAGAAAGGATTCCGCCTGGGGAAGTATGATCTGGTCATCGAAGCCGACGCTGGCGGCGGGCTGCGCTATCGCTACGACCCGGCGCGGCCCGAGAGCGTGCTGGCCCTGGCCCAGGTGAACGACGCGCTGCAGACAGCGGCCGGACGCAAAGACGCAGTGCCAACCAGCGCGCAAACTTCCTCCGAACCGGGCTCGCGCTACATCGATTTTCTGATTCCCGGATTGCTCGGGATGAACCTGATGAACTCCGGCATGTGGGGCATTGGCTTTGCCCTCGTCGATATGCGGCAACGCAAGCTGCTCAAGCGCTTTGTAGGCACGCCCATGCGGCGCTCCGATTTTTTGCTGGCCCTGATGTCGAGCCGTCTAGTGCTCATGCTGATCGAAATCGGATTGCTCCTGACTCTGGGCGTCGTGGTGTTTCACATGAAAGTGCTGGGTTCGTTGTTCGCGATTCTGCTGATTGGAGCGCTGGGAGCTCTGACCTTCGGGGGAGTGGGATTGTTGACGGCCAGCCGCGCGCAGAAAATCGAAAGCGTGAGCGGGCTAATGAATCTGGTCATGATGCCCATGTGGATTTTTTCCGGCGTCTTCTTTTCTTACGAGCGCTTTCCCGCGGTGATTCAGCCGCTGATCAAGGCGCTGCCCCTGACCGCGCTGAACGACGCGCTGCGGGCCAGCATTCTGGAAGGCACGCCGCTGATCCGGCAATGGCCGCGGCTGCTGGTGATGGGGCTGTGGGGTGGAATCAGTTTCGTACTGGCGCTCAAGTGGTTTCGCTGGACGTAAGCCGCGCCTTCGAAATAAAGTCGTAAGAAATCCGAAGCACAGATTGCGGAACACCGATTGCGGAAAACGGATTGCGGAAAGAGGACGAATGCGGCGAATTCGCTATGCGGTTGCGGCCAGTCTGGATGGTTACATCGCGGGGCCCAAGGGCGAAGCGGAGTGGATCATCCTCGATCCCGAAGTCGATTTCGCCCAGATGTTCAAAGAGTTCGACACGGTTTTGCTCGGGCGCAATAGCTTCGAAGCCATGGCCCGGGCCGGGCACCGCAACATGCCGGGACTGCAGACCTTTGTTTTTTCCCGGACTTTGCGGCAGCGCGATCATCCCGAGGTGACGATATTAGCGGACCGATCGGAGGAAATTGTCGCCACCCTGCGCCGGGAGCCGGGTAAAGATATCTGGCTGATGGGCGGGGGTACTCTGTTTCGTAGTCTGCTGGAAGCGAAGCTGGTGGATACGGTAGAAATTTCGGTGATACCGGTGTTACTGGGGGCGGGGATTCCCATGTTACCCGCGCCGGCCAGCGAGGCCAAGCTCGAACTTGTCCGCCATAGCGTTTATGGCTCTGGAATTGTTTCGCTCCAATACGCGGTCAAAACAGAATCGTGATCCAGTCTTTGACTTTACGCCTTCCTTAATAACATCAGCCTCGTTCGTAGTTTAAGTTACGAACGAGGCCGGCTGCGGTGCTTGCGAAAGCATCCGTCGTTTTACGGCTTGGCTAGCTTGGCGGCCTTTCTTACTTTTGCCCAGCGTAGCTTCTGCGCTTCGGCAATCCGGCGGCGCGCTTCCTTGCTCATGGTACGCCCTGTCTTTTTGAGCTTGGAAGTGCCGCTATGGCCGAGTGCGTCCAGAGCCTTACGTACCCTACCCATTTCCAATTCGAGCCGGGAGTACTCTTTCCGCAGTGATGACACTACTTTGTCCATCATTCGTTACTACCCCCTGTCACGTTTAGGCTAACACGATAAGTCAGAGAACGATCCACTTTGGCAATGACTTATAGTCGAAAATTTGCATGGCGAACTAATTTGGGACTAACTTTGGAGTGCTGCTGGTAGTCTGCCCCCCTCAGCCGGCGCCCACCGTCGATAGAAAACGCGGAGGCCGTCGCGCCATCAGGGTTTGTTCGAAGGCAAACGCCAGCCGAATTAGAGTAGGTTCGCTCCAGGCGCGCCCGAAAAAAGAAATTCCCACCGGTAGTCCGGAGATAAATCCAGCCGTGACGTTGATGTTCGGATAACCCGCGACCGCGGCGGCATTGGAGCTGCCTCCAGCGACGTGATCGCCGTTGATTAGGTCGGTGATCCACGCCGGACCCCCCGTGGGGGCGACGATGGCATCGAGATGGAACTTATCCATCGTGGCATCGATGCCCTCAGTGCGGGCTAACTGGTGATTCTTCTCGAGGGCATCAAGATACGCCTTTTCAGTAAGCGGGCCTTTACTCTCGGCCTTGAGCAGTAAGTCCTGGCCAAAGTAGGGCATTTCTTTCAGCCGATTGCGATCGTTAAAGTCGATAACATCCTTTAAGGTGTGGACCGGAGCTGCCGGACCGAGACTCGCCAGGTAGCGATTCAGGTCGGCCTTGAGTTCATACATGAATACTAAGAGTTCGCTTTCATCGAACTTACCCAGGGTGTCTATGTCGGCGGGATCGACTAAGGTGGCTCCCTGTCTCTTCATCGCGTCGAGAGCTTGCTCCATCAACGCGTCGACGGCGTCGCTAAAGCCGAAGTATTTTCTGGCTACGCCGATGCGGGCGCCTTTCAGGCCGTTGGGGTCACAGAATCGAGTGTAGTCGGTGAGAGCTTTGCCTTGACGAGCGGCGGTAGCGGGGTCTCTCGGATCGATGCCCGTCAGCGCGCCCAGCATGGTGGCGGCGTCGCGCACCGTGCGGGACATAGGGCCGGCGCCATCCTGGCTGTGCGAGATGGGAATGATGCCAGCGCGGCTGACCAATCCGACCGTGGGCTTAATGCCGACAATCCCGTTTGACGACGATGGACAAACGATCGAGCCGTCGGTTTCAGTGCCGATGGCGGCGGCACACAAATTCGCCGACACGCCTGCGCCCGAACCGGAACTCGATCCGCAGGGATTGCGATCGAGCGCGTAGGGATTCCTGGTGAGTCCGCCGCGGCCGCTCCATCCGCTGGTGGAGTGGCTGGAGCGAATGTTGGCCCACTCGCTCAGATTGGTTTTGCCGAGAATGACCGCGCCCGCGCTCCGCAGCTGCTGCGCCACGAAAGAATCCTTGGCCGGCTTCGAGCCAAGCAGAGCGAGCGATCCCGCTGTGGTCATCATCCGGTCGGCGGTGTCGATGTTGTCTTTGATGAGCACGGGGACGCCGTGCAGCGCGCCGCGTGGGCCTTTCGCCTTGCGCTCTTGATCCAGGGAGTCGGCGATCGAAACAGCGTCGGGATTCATTTCGATCACGCAATGAATGGCCGGACCGTTCTTGTCGATCTCTTCGATGCGAGAGGAGTACTTTTCAGCCAGGGAGCGAGCGCTGAACTTTCCCGACTTCATTCCTTCTTGCAAGTCAGAGAGGGTGATCTCGTCGAGCTCGAAGGCTTCCACGGCGGCGGAGTTCTCTGGCCGGGGTGGTGCGACCTCACGCGCGGCACTTAAGGCTGGATACAGCGTAGCCGCGGCGCTTCCCGCTAGAGTAGTCCGGAGAAAAAAGCGGCGGTCCGCGAGTACCTTGGCTTCGGGTTTTTCTTGGCCCATGTCGAAGTGCCCTGTAAGTCGAAGTCGGGTGGGTAAGTCGGAAAGTTCCCGAACATAGTAACTCATCGTACATGGTGTTTAAATGGGAAGAAAATTCTTTGGCTTAGTTCTGCGGTAACTCAGATCCGTATTGCGGTGACGTGATCAATGCCAACGGATTAACGGAAGTTGTAAAACCCACAAGGGGTTTTTCTTGCCGCGGCGGCGAAGCCTCGCGCCACAGCCCCGTAGGGGCGGCAGAGTTCTTGCAGCGATAGATCGCAGGTTGTGGTTCACCTTTCGGGTGCGACCAGCATAAAACCGAGCTTCGCGCGACGGACGCCGGCGCCGGCCCTACAAAACCGGGCGGGTCAAGTTGGCGGCGGCAATTCGCAACATTTTGTGTGCTTTTCCGCTTTTCTGTGTATAATGAAAGACAGCTAAGTTTGACTCACGAGCAATTGCAGGTCGGTATCGCCAACCAGCGTCACCCCCTCTCTAGCAGCGAATCTTCTCAGCACAATTCAAGAAACAAGAAAAGAATAGGAACTATCAATGGCAGAACAAGGAACAGTGAAGTGGTTCAACGACGCCAAAGGCTATGGCTTTATCAGCCGTCAAAATGGCGAGGACGTCTTCGTGCATTTCTCCGCTATTCAAGCAGGCGGCTTCCGCAGCCTGCAAGAAGGCCAAACCGTGCAGTTCGACGTGACCAAGGGCCCGAAGGGCTGGCAGGCGGAGAACGTCCAGGCTGTTTGAGGGACAACGCTGAGCGAAAACAGTGCCCGTGATCCGAGAGGATCGCGGGCATTTTCGTTGGGCAGGCAGTAAACGGCGGCTCAGGTTTTTCTTTGCCGCGCCTGCTGCACCATTTCGACCAGTGCTTTCCGAGTGTCGCCTGGATTCGTAACCTCGCGCAAAAATGCGATGCGCGCGCCTTTCATTCCATCCGCAGTCTTCAGTCGCAGGTGAAAACCCAGGCGATCCACCGCGGTCATTTTTGCTTCCTCAGAATCTATCCCTCGAAGCACGCGGGCCAGCAGGATCATGGCGTCGCCGTGGTCGGCATTCATATGCTCGATAATTCCGGCCGCCGCATCGGCTAGCGCATCCGGCCGCGCCTCGATGTAATCCCGGGCTGCCACCCAGCCCATGACCCCAAAGCCTCCCACGTAATACACGTCGAGCACTTCCATGCGGTAAAACGAAAAATCTTCGAAGTCCACCCAGTACTTGCTGTTTTCGTAACGCTCCAAGTAAAGGCTGCGAGCTTCCGCGATCTCCGCCTCGGGGATGGTCGCCGTATTTCCCATCACCGTCACCCTGGACGCGCCCAGCGGATCGCCGCTGGCATCGGGCTGCGTAACCAGCAGGCTCGCGCGCGGATCTTCATGCAGGTTTTGCGTGTGCATCGCCATCGTGCTGATGAGGAAGATGGAGCGGCCCAGCGAATCGAGGGCGTAGGGCATGACCGAGCCGAAGGGGAATCCCGGCTGCTTGCGCGAGAGCGTTGAAAGGCTGCCGATGCGGCCCAGGTACATCAGAGTGCGGGCGCGTTCTGAAAACGATGGCTCGGGGACCGCAATCGGATCTCCGGAACCCGGTCCCGCGTGTTTTCTCGTGGTGTTGGAAGACATAACTGTTCTCTATAGGGAGTCTAACCCAATCCACCTGTGCCCCTAACGTATTGCGTCGTGCAGCGCGGGCGGGACTGTGCTGCTGGCCGGAGGCCGACGCTGCCGACGCTGCCTTACGTTGACTCGCCCCCGCTGCCTCCGTAAGATTAAGCCGACCTGAAGCGCTCCTCAAAGCATGATCGGCCAGACCATCTCGCACTATCGCATCGTCGAGAAACTCGGCGGCGGCGGCATGGGTGTCGTCTACAAAGCGGAAGACCTCAAGCTCGGCCGCTTCGTCGCGCTCAAATTTCTTCCCGATGATGTGGCCAAAGATCCGCAGGCTCTCGGCCGCTTTCAGCGCGAGGCCAAGGCCGCCTCCGCGCTGAACCATCCCAATATTTGCACGATTCACGAGATCGACGATCAACACGGGCAAACCTTCATCGCCATGGAATTTCTGGATGGCGTGACGCTGAAGCACCGCATCGCAGGCAAGCCGGTGGATACCGAAGATCTGCTGGGGCTCGCCATCGAGACCGCCGACGCACTCGACGCGGCGCATGCCGAAGGCATTATTCACCGCGATATCAAACCCGCCAATATTTTTGTCACCAAGCGCGGACACGCCAAGATTCTCGACTTCGGACTCGCGAAGGTCACCAGCGCGGCGATTTCGTCGAGCCAGATTGCCGCCGCCAATACCATGACCGGCAGCGGTGAGGAAGCGCACCTGACCAGTCCGGGCACGGCCGTGGGCACGGTGGCGTATATGTCGCCGGAGCAGGTGCGCGGCAGAGATCTCGACATCCGCACCGATTTATTTTCCTTCGGCGTCGTTCTTTATGAAATGGCGACCGGAGTATTGCCCTTCCGCGGCGATACCACGGGCGTGATCTTCGACGCGATTCTCAACCGCCCTCCCGTCTCTCCCACGCGCCTGAATCCCGACGTTCCCGCGGAACTGGAGCGCATCATCAACCGCGCCCTGGAGAAAGAGCGCGAACTGCGCTATCAGCACGCCTCGGAGTTGCGCGCGGAGTTCGAACGCCTGCGGCGCGATACCAGTTCGCGCCAGATAGCCACCGTGGCAGAATCGGCGGGCTCGGGGAAGATCATGGCCCAGCCCGCTGACGCCAGCGGTAGCTCGGTCGCGATGGCCGCGGCCGGCCGGCACAAGCTGGGATTCGGCATCGGCGCTCTGCTCGCATTGCTGCTGGTCGCGGCTGCGGGCTATGGCGTCTATGCTTTCCTCGCGCACAACCGCGCTGTGCCTTTCCAGAATTTCTCGGTCAACAAAATTACCGAGACCGGCAAGGTGCGTCTGGTCGCCATTTCTCCTGACGGCAAATACATTTTGACGGTCGTGGATGAAAAAGGGGCGCAGGGCCTATGGTTGCGCAATATTCCCACCAATAGCAACACGCAGGTCATGCCCGCGGAGATGGTGCGCTACGTCGGCGTGCGGTTTTCGCCCGATGGCAACTATCTTTATTTTGTGCGCGGAGAGCCGGGGCAAGCGCTCAAGTATCTTTACCGCGCACCCGTGCTCGGCGGCACGCCGCAAAAGCTGGTCACCGACGTCGATACCAACATCACATTTTCCCCCGACGGCCGCACTCTGGCCTACATCGTCGCTAACAATCCGGAGTTAGGCAAGCTTCGCCTGGTAACGTATTCCCTGGAAAGCGGCGATAGCAAAACCTTGCTCAGCGGAAGCATGAGTCAACTTGTGTTCGATCCCGCGTGGTCGCCCGACGGCAAGACCATCGTGTGTGTCATGAACCAGCCCAGTGCCGACGCCATCAGCGGATTGCTGGCTATCGATGTGAACAGCGGGAAGCAAAGTCTTATATTCTCCTCAACCGACGGAGTTCTGTCGCGCCCCGTGTGGTTGCCCGATAGCGAGGGTTTACTGTCGCTACATAGCGGCACCGAAGGCCACTTCAATCGCCAGCAGATTGTAGAAATTTCTCTGCGGGATCGTAAGGCGCGCGCAGTGACGCACGACATCAACGATTATGCCGACCTCAGCATTTCGGCCGACGGGCACATGTTGGCGACGGTTTTGCGATTGCCGCACTACGATCTTTTTGTGGCGCAGGCGTCCGATCTGGGCGGCGGTCAAGCCCAGCAACTCACCTCGGGTGCGCGCGTCGGCAGTTTTACCTGGACTCCCGACGGCCAGATGATTCTCGAGCAGGAGCTGTTAAATCTCTTGAATCCCGCCACCGGCGCCAAGTCGCCGCTTACTTCGCCGCAGGATGGATTGGCCTTCGAGCCTTCCGCCTGCGCCAATGGCCGCTACGTGGTGGCCTCGTTCGGCGGCCACGGCGGAGCGAAAACCGTGACCATCTGGCGCATCGACGCCACCGGCGGAAACTTCAAGCAAATCAGCGACGGCAAACTGGATGAGTATGCCATCTGCTCACCGGATGGAAAATGGGTTTACTACGCGGATCTCGCGGTGGGCACCATGCTCACCCGAGCGCCTTTAGAAGGCGGCAAGTCGGAAAAAATTTCTCCGCTGCCGGTCACCGCTTTCGATCTATCTCCCGATGGCAAACTGGCAATTTTCTCCACCTTTGCCACCCCCGGCACCCCCAAGCAACAACTGGCTCTGGTGCCAGTCGATTCTCCCCAGGATACGAAGCTCTTGGAATTTCAGCATTCCAGACAGGGATCCATACGGTTTATGCATGACGGCAAGGCTCTCATTTACGCCTTCCGCGACGGTGAAGCCGATAACCTCTGGCTGCAACCGCTCGATGGCTCCCCAGGAAAGCAAATCACAAACTTCAAATCCGAACGCATCGCCGAGATGCACTGGTCGCTTGACGGCACAAAGCTGGGGATGATCCGCGGCCATACCGATTCCGACGTCGTGCTGCTGGAAGAAACCAAACCGTAAGCATGGATGCGCGAAAGTTTAGTCTGCCCCTTTTGGCAGGGCATACTCGGAACCTGCGATCGGGCTGCCAGCGTAGTGAACCTCGACCCCGCTGTTGGCCAAATCCCTTGCGCCAATCTGCTGGACAGGGGCAGGGAAGAGTTCACGCTGACGAAGTGGGGTGACACTGGGAACAATAACGATGACTCCAGGGTGCAACGCTTCTCGTGTCCATGAAGAGGAAAAAAGTCGGAGCGATTGTTGGTTACAAACCTGAATTCCCCGGGAACGGAGGAGCCATAAGCTGCCAGTCCTTGGGTCCTTGGCGCTGCCGAGACCGAGATAATTGACATGGTCGGCTCTCCATGGCCGGCAGCGTGCGCCCCAACGAAGTGTGTAAGCATTCGCCACCCAAAGCTTCATCCGCGAAAGGGTTGGGGCGCGAACGGGCTACTCCCGATAGGCTAGCACTTCCGAGGGGCATAAGAAATTCTCTGAGGAGCGCGTTTCCGGCTTATACTTCCGCATCCCCCGGTTAGGGAGTGCGGAAAATATCAGCACGAGCCTCAGTCTTCTTGCTGGCAATCGTCTCATCGATTGTCAGTTGCCCAGCGGCCGAAGCCCAGAGTGTAACCGCATCGCCCACCAGTGTCTCTTTCGGAAATCAAGCGGAGGGAACCACCAGTCCAGCCAAGAAAATCACCCTCAAGAACGGACAGAGCTCGCCGATCACGATCTCCGGCATCTCCACCACTTTGTCCGATTATGCGGCCACCAATAACTGCCCGGTAAGCCCGGCGACTCTGGCGGCCGGCGCCAGTTGCTCGATCTCGGTTACCTTCACGCCCAGCGCGCTTGGAACCCGCAGTACCAACCTCACCAGCGTAGACACCGGCACTTCCAGCCCTCAAGTCGTGGCGCTCAGTGGCAGCGGCACCGCCCCTACGCTGGTTTCGATGGTGGTAACTCCTGCGACGCCATCCGTTGCGGCCGGCAACACCGAGCAGTTCACAGCGACCGGGACCTACAGCAACGGCAGCACGCAAAATCTCACCAGCACGGCGGAATGGAACTCATCAGCGACTACGATTGCGAAAATTAGCGCCAGCGGACTGGCGACCACTGTCGCCCCTGGAACCACCACCATCACCGCCAAGTCGGGGGCGATCACGGGCTCCGCCACGCTGACGGTCACGGCTGCGGTCTTGACCTCGCTCTCCGTGACTCCGGCGAGCGCTTCGGTCGCAGCCGGCAACACCCAGCAGTTCACGGCCACCGGGACGTATAGCAACGGCAGCACGCAGAACCTCAGCAGCACGGCCAAATGGAGTTCATCCGCCGTGGCAGTCGCAACTGTAAACAGCGCCGGACTCGCCACGAGTGTGGCTCCAGGAACTGCGACCATCGCCGCAACTTCGGGAAGCGTCAGCGGTTCCGCGACTTTGACCGTGACAGCCGCGGTCTTGACCGCGATTTCCGTGACCCCGGCGACCCCCTCCGTTGCCGCGGGCAACACCCAGCAATTCACCGCGACCGGGAGCTACAGCAACGGCAGCACGCAGAACCTTACCAGCACAGTCAAGTGGACTTCGTCCGCGACGACGATAGCGACCGTAAGCAGCGCCGGATTGGCGACCGCTGTCGCACCCGGAACCACCACCATCACCGCCAAGTCCGGCTCGATCACGGGTTCCGCGACCTTGACGGTTACGGCCGCGGTCTTGACCTCGCTTTCCGTGACTCCGGCGAGCGCTTCGGTCGCGGCTGGATATACTCAGCAGTTCACGGCTACGGGAACTTACAGCAACGGCAGCACGCAAAATCTCACCAGCTCGGCGAAGTGGACTTCATCCGCGACTGGGATCGCGACCATCAACAGCGGCGGCCTTGCCACCAGCGTGGCTTCGGGAACTGCGACCGTCACGGCAACTTCGGGAAGCATCAGCGGCTTCGCAACTTTGACCGTTACCGCCGCGGTCTTGACTGCGATTTCCGTGACTCCGGCGACGCCCTCCGTTGCGGCCGGCAACACCCAGCAGTTCACGGCTACCGGGAGCTACAGCAACGGCAGCACGCAAAATCTCACCAGCTCGGCAAACTGGAGCTCGTCAGCGACTACGATTGCGAAAATTAGCGCCAGCGGATTGGCGACCACTGTCGCCCCTGGAACCACCACCATCACCGCCAAGTCGGGGGCGATCACGGGCTCCGCCACGCTGACGGTCACAGCTGCGGTCTTGACCTCGCTCTCCGTGACTCCGGCGAGCGCTTCGGTCGCAGCCGGCAACACCCAGCAGTTCACAGCCACCGGGAAGTATAGCAACGGCAGCACGCAGAACCTCAGCAGCACGGTCCCGTGGAGTTCGTCCGCCACTGGAATCGCAACGGTAAACGGCAGCGGACTCGCCACCAGTGTGGCTCAGGGCAGTGCGACGATCACGGCCTCTTCCGGCGCGATCAGCAGCTCCGCTACTTTGAAGGTTAAAGCTGCCGTTCTCATGTCGATTTCTGTGACTCCGACCGTCGCGTCCGTCGCGGCTGGCACCACCCAGCAGTTCACGGCCACCGGGACGTATAGCAACGGCAGCACGCAGAACCTCACCATGTCCGTACAGTGGAGTTCGTCGGTAACTTCGGTAGCAACCGTAAACACTGGCGGAATGGCCAACGCTGTGGCTCCGGGCGGCACAATGATCACAGCCGCCTCCGGCACGATGAGCGGCTCGGCTGCATTCACGGTGACTCTGCCGGTATTGACTTCTCTTTCCGTGACCCCCGCAACGGCGTCAATCGCGAAGGGGACGAGCCAGCAGTTCATCGCGACGGGAACCTACAGCGACGGCAGCACGCAGAACCTAACCAGCCTGGTGAGTTGGAGTTCGTCTGCGGGAGCGGCGACCATATCGGCGGCCGGTTTGGCGACGGGGGAGGGAGTGGGAGCGGCCACGATCACGGCTGCATCGGGGGCGATCACGGCCTCGGCCACGCTGACGGTGGGACAGCCCGTGCTGGTGTCGTTGGCGGTGACGCCGGCCAATCCATCGTTCGCTTTGGGTACCACGCAAGCCCTGTTCGCGACCGGCACTTACAGCGACGGCAGCACACTGGATCTCACCGGTCAGGCTAGCTGGAGCACAGGGGACGGCAGCATCGCCACGATCAGCGCTCCGGGAGTGGCGACGAGTGTCGCCGTAGGTAGCACCCGCGTGAGCGCTACTGCGGGAGCGGTCAGCGGCGCGACGACCATCACGGTGAGTCCGGCGGTGCTGGTATCGATCGCGGTGACGCCGGCGATTCCGACGATTCCGCTGGGGACGGCGCAGCCCTTCACGGCGACGGGGAGTTATACGGACGGAAGCACGCAGAACATCACGGGGACGGTGCAGTGGAGTTCGGACACGCTGACGGTGGCCACGATCAGCAATGCGGCGGGAACGCAAGGCAATGCCAGCGGGGTGGGGCAAGGGAGTGCGACGATTACGGCGAGCGTGGGCTCGGTGACGGGCTCGACGACGCTGATGGTGAGCTCGGCGGCGCTGGTGTCGATCGCGGTGACGCCGGCGACGCCGACGCTGGCGCTGGGAACGCAGCAGCAGTTCACGGCGACGGGAACGTTTACGGACGGGGGCACGCAGGATCTGACGAGCACGGCGACGTGGACCTCGGACACGCCGATGGCGGCGACGATCAACGCTACGGGACTGGCGCAGAGCGCGGGCTTGGGCACGGCGACGATCACAGCGACGTCAGGAAATATCAGCAGTTCGACGCAGCTGACGGTGACGGCGGCGGCGCTGGTGTCGATTGCGATCACTCCGCCGGCGGCGGCGATACCGTTGGGCATGCAGCAGCAGTTCACGGCGATGGGGACGTTCACGGACGGGAGCGCGCAGGATGTGACGCAGAGCGGGCACTGGAGTTCGACGGTGGCGACGGTGGCGACGATCAGCGACACGGCGGGGACGGTGGGGTTGGCGAGCACGCAGGGGACCGGAGTGACGACGATTGGGATCAGTTCGAACGGGGTGAGTGCGGCGGCGACGCTGACGGTAAATCCGGCGGCGCTGGTAACGATTGCGATCAGTCCGCAGGCGCCGGCAATCGCACTGGGCACGAGCCAGCAGTTCACGGCGATGGGGAAGTATACGGACGGGAGCGCGCAGGATGTGACCGCGGTGGTGAACTGGAGTTCGTCGGATGCGACGGTGGCGATCATCGGCAACACGGTGGGCAGTTATGGACTGGCGACGAGTTCCGGACAGGGCTCGGCGACCATCACGGCCACGGCCTCATCCCTCTCTTCCTCCACCACCATCACCGTGGGGCAAGCTACCCTCTCCTCCCTTGCGGTAACTCCGTCTTCTGTTTCCGTTGCTTTGGGTTATAACGAGCAATTCACGGCCATCGCTACCTTGAGCGACGACTCGGTGCAGGATGTCACGCAATCTGCGACCTGGACTTCGTCGACTCCCACAGTTGCTGTGGTGAACTCCACGGGTCTTGCCGCGAGCCTGCTGGTCGGAACCACAAATGTGTCGGCGAGTTTTGGTGCTGCGGTAGGTTCGGCTTTACTTACGGTCATTTCTCCAGTTCCGGTCTCGCTGGTGATCTCCCCTGCGAATCCGAACATCTTCGTGAGTGGACAACAGCAGTTCGGCGCCACGCTCAACTATAGCGATGGAAGTTTCTTGAATGTTACGACTGCGGTGACTTGGAACTCATCCAATCCCGCCGTGGCCACCGTCGGCGCTACCGGGCTGGCGGTGGGTATGGCGGGCGGCTTGACCGAAATCGCGGCGAAGTGGGGAAACTTCTTGACGGGCAGCACCGCTCTGAGCGTCACACCACCCACGGTTTCGATCACGCCATCGTCTGCATCCCTGATGTGGGGCGCAACCCAGCAATTCAGCGCCGGCGTGACTGGCAGCGCGAACCAGAGCGTCACGTGGAGCGTAGACGGCATGGCCGGGGGAAATTCAATGCTCGGTACAATCTCCTCAGCGGGCCTCTACGTGCCTCCACCAACGATCGGGTCGCACGCCATCACCGCGATCGCGCAGGCGAACGGCGCAAGCCAGGGCACCGCAACCGTAACTGTTGGATCCCTGGCTGCGTTGTCCAACACATTTTTCGGCATGCACCTTCTCTCGCTGGCGTCGCCCATTCCCAACACCATGGTGGGTACCGGCCGGATTTGGGATTCCGCTTCGGCGCAGTGGCCGAATCTCAATACCGCGAGCGGCACATTCGTGTGGACCAATCTGGATGCGGTTCTCGCGGATTACAAGGCGGCGGGTATCAACGACATTCTTTATACCCTTTGGAGAGTTCCGAACTGGGCTTCCTCGAACAAGTCCGATACTTCCTGCGATTATGCGGGGCAGGGCGCGAACTCCGATGGCGAGTGCGATCTGCCTACCGACCTCAACGCCGATGGCACCGGGACCGATCTGACCTGGCGCACCTGGGTGCAGAACATCGCTCAGCACGTCAATAGCGCTGGCTACTCGTCGACGCATGCACACATCGGCTACTGGGAGGCTTGCAACGAATGCTTCCGCTCGCCCACTCTTGATCCCGGATATGGCACGTCCGGCGGCAGCGTCGCGTATAAAGGAACCTATGCTCAATTGGTGCGGCTGATGCAAGACGCGCGCTGCATCATACTCGGCAACCCCAACGATCACATCACGGCCTTGAACACCACATGCGGCCAATCCGGCTACCCGGTCACCGGCATCGATCCTACCTCGCAAATGGTGATGCCCTCGACCGGTCCGCTGCCCACCACCGGCGGTAAGACTTCGGCCTACGTCCAAGTGATGCAAAACCTCCTGTACTGCACCTGCACCGGCAATTCTTGTTCTAAGAGCAGCACCGGTTGTCCCACGGCTTCGGCCGGCAGTGCGGCGGTCGATATCATCAACGCTCACGTGTATGCTAAGAGTTACGCGCCGGAGCAGATTCCAGCCGAAGTGGCCAGCGTGCGCGCCGCCCTGCAAGCGCCCGATTTAGCCAAGCCCATGTGGAATGGCGAAGGCGGGTGGGGACAAACTTCGGTCGCCACTCAGGTGAACGATGGAGACCCCGACCTAGAAGCGGCGTTCATCGCCCGTTTCGAGATCATGGCCTGGGCCTCCGGACTCGCGCGCTCTTACTGGTATGAATGGGACAACTCTGCGCATGGCAGACTGTGGAGCCCATACGGCATCAGCGGCTGTATCCTGCCCTTTACAAGCGGCTACATTTGCGCCGCCGGCGTGGCCAATCAACAGGTCTATGACTGGATTGTGGGATCGACTCTAACGTCCTGCTCCGCCAGCGGCACCACGTGGACCTGCGGCTTGACCGAGGCGAATGGAACTCCAGCCGAGATCGTTTGGGACACTTCTCAAACTTGCAGTAATGGAGTGTGCGGAACGCTATCCTATTCTGCGCCGCCGATCTACTTCAGCTACCGCGATCTTACCGGCGCGAGCTTTTCGATCGACGGAGCGGTGCCGATTGGAATCAAGCCCATTCTGCTCGAAGTGCAGTAAGAAGTAAGAAAAGAGATTAACGAGATTTCGTGGAGTCGCCGGGGCTGCGCTTTGAGCTTCGCGTTTCCGCAGACGGCGTAGTGGTGAGAGGTGACCAGGGCTCGCCTTACCGGGTTCCCTCCCGGACCCTAGCCTTCGGGGACTTCCACAAAAGCAATAGGGTAAAAACTGTATGCCGAGAACTGAACCAGCCTCCTCGGCGCGGCGAACTTCCATAATAAAATGATCGCGAGTCGCTTGGGGTTCGGTTCACTCCGGGCGGAATTTCGCCTCACTCAGGAAATCAAGACCTATGCCGCCGGTGCGCATTCTTATTGTTGACGACCATGAAGTGGTGCGAAGGGGTTTGCAGAATTTGCTGGCAGCGCGCGCGGACTTATCCGTGTGCGGCGAAGCCGAAGACGGGATGGAGGCGGTCGAAAAGGCCAAGTCTTTGCGCCCCGATGTTGTGCTGATGGATGTGTCCATGCCGCGCATGGACGGACTCGAGGCCACGCGCATCCTGCGCCAAGAGCTTCCAAAATCCAAGATCGTCATTGTCAGTCATAACGACCCAATCGTCGTGCGTCGTCAAGCCGAGGATGTTGACGCCGCGGCTTTTGTGGGAAAGAGCGACCTTGCGAAAAGCTTGCTGCCTACCATCGACCGCCTGACGAATGATCGATGGCCGGCGAGTCCGGTAAGAGGCGACGAACGAAGCTCATCTACGCCGGTCTGGCTCTCTGGCGGTGGATCGCTGGGTCGATTGATTCGCGAACACGACTGGTCGCAAACGCCGCTCGGTCCGATTGAAAGCTGGCCGCAGAGCCTTAAAACTTCGATCAACCTGATTCTCGATTCGCAGCACCCTATGTGGATCGGCTGGGGCAAGGACGCGACCTTTCTTTATAACGACGCATACATCCAAGTGTTGAGCTTGGCCAAACATCCTTGGGCGCTGGGACGGCCGGCGGCCGAGGTCTGGGCCGAGATATGGGATATTTGCGGGCCTCTAGCCGACAAGGTTTTCGAGCAGGGCGAAGCTTCGTTCGTGGATGATGTGCGGCTCTTCATGAACCGCGGCGGATTTCTCGAGGAGACCTATTACTCTTTTTCTTATAGCCCGATTCGCGATGAGGCGGGAGAAGTCGCGGGGTTGTTTTGCCCTTCGACTGAAGTCACCGCCAAGGTCGTGCATGCGCGGCGCTTGCGCACTCTGTCGGAACTCTCGGCCAGCGCACTCATGCAGAAGACCACCGAGTCGGCATGTGCCTCGGCGATCGCCACCTTGGCTAAAAATCCCGACGATATTCCATTTGCAATTCTCTACCTGATCGATGGCGAAAAGAAGCGGGCGAATCTGGAGCAGGTATGCGGCACCCCGAAGGACATCGAGAGCCTAACTCCGTCCGGTGTTGACCTAAACGACGAAAATTCGCAGCACGTTTTCTGGCCGCTGGCCGAAGTCGAGAAAAGCGGCCAGGCCCGCGTGATTTCGCTCGGTGAAGTTGCAGGATTGCCTCTGGGACCGGCGCAGCAAAAAGTTTCCCAGGCCATGGTGCTGCCCGTGGCCGCGCTGGGCGAAGAGCGCACGCTTGGAATTTTGGTGGTTGGAGTGAACCCGACCAGCCGGCTCGACGTGGAATATCGAACTTTTTACGGGCTGGTGGCGGGCCAGATCGCGACCGGCATACAAAACGCGCGCGCGGTCGAAGAAGAGAGAAAGCGTCTGGAGGCGTTGGCTGAAATCGATCGCGCCAAGACCGCGTTTTTCAGCAATGTCAGCCATGAATTCCGCACGCCCCTTACTTTGATGTTGGGTCCGGTGGAGGAATTACTGGCGCGCAGCCATACCGACCTGCCTCCCGCGGCCAAGGCTCAGCTGGAACTGGTGAACCGCAACGGCACACGCTTGTTGCGGCTGGTGAATACGCTGTTGGATTTCTCGCGCATCGAAGCCGGCCGCATGCAGGCCATCTACCAGCCCACGGACCTCGCGGCTTTCACCGTCGAACTCGCCAGCGTCTTTCGTTCAGCCACGGAGAAAGCCGGGCTGCAACTCAAGCTCGACTGCCCCAAGATCGGCCCGCCGGTTTTTGTCGACCGCGGCATGTGGGAGAAGATCGTCCTCAACCTGATTTCGAACGCTTTCAAATTCACCTTTGAGGGAAGCATCACGGTGAGTTTGACCGAGGCCGGAGAGAACGTCGAGCTGTGGGTTCGAGACACGGGGGTCGGAATTCCGGCCGCGGAGATTTCGCGTTTATTCGATCGCTTCCATCGCATCGAGAACACGCGCAGCCGCACTCACGAAGGCAGCGGAATCGGCCTGGCGCTGGTTCACGAGCTGGTGAAGCTGCATGGTGGTTTGGTAAGAGTGGAAAGCACTCTCGGAACGGGCAGCACCTTTATCGTAAGCCTGCCCCTGGGCAGCGCTCACCTGCCCGCCGAACGCATTGGCGGAAGCCGCACGCTTGCATCGACGGCCGTAGGCGCGGCGCCGTTCGTCGAGGAGGCGCTGCGCTGGCTTCCTGACGCCGAATTCGAAGAGCCCGCCGAGATTCTTCCGGCGGACGAACTGCTGCCGGTTCCTTGCCCTCCGAGCGCGGTTGGGGGCGAGGCTGCCGAGAAGCGTCCTCACATCGTGGTGGCCGACGACAATTCCGATATGCGACAGTATCTCGTGCGGCTCTTATCGGAGCGCTACGAGGTGCATGCTGTCTCCGACGGAAAGGCGGCCTTCGATGCCGTGCGCGAGCGCGCGCCTGAGCTGATTCTTTCCGACGTGATGATGCCGAATCTCGATGGCTTTGGGCTGCTGCGCGAATTGAGATCCGATCCTCGGACCAGAACGATTCCAATCATTTTGCTTTCCGCCCGCGCCGGCGAAGAGTCGCGCGTCGAAGGCATGGAGCAGGGCGCCGACGATTACCTGATCAAGCCTTTCAGCGCCCGCGAGCTGCTGGCGCGGGTGCAGACTCATCTGCAGATGGCGCGGGTGCGCAAACAGTCGGAAGAGGCTCTGCGGCAGCGCACCGAGCAGTTCGAAACCCTGCTCAAGGAGGCGCCGCTCGGAGTTTATCTGGTGGATGCGGACTTCCGCATGCGTGAAGTGAATCCCACTGCCCTCGCCGCCTTGGCCGAAACTCGAGAGCTGATCGGCAGGGATTTTGCCGAGATCATGCGTTGGCGCTGGCCCCGGGAACGCGCGGACGAAATCGTGCAGCGCTTTCGCCATACTCTCGAGACCGGCGAACCTTACTTCATCCCGGAGCAGATTCGGGAGCATGAGGATGGTGGGCGCACGATTTACGAGTGGCAGATCAACCGCATTCCCCTGCCCGATGGCCATTACGGTGTGGTTTGCTACTTCCGCGATATCACCCGCCTGGTGCAGACCCGCGAAGCCATCACGGAGTCCGAGCAGAGATTGCGGCTGGCGCAAAAAGTGGGGCACTCCGGCACCTGGGAATTGAAATCTGGGAGCGGGCAGATCATCACTTCGCCGGAGTTGCAGGAAGTCTTCGGATTGAGCCCCGAAACCGCCAGCAGCGATCCCGAGCAGTGGCGCCGCATGATGCACTCCGAAGACATGCCGCGCGTCGATCAGGCTCTAGAGCAGGCCATCGCGACTCGCGGCGAATTTCACGTTGAGTTTCGTATCCATCGCCCGGATGGCGCGGAGCGCTGGCTCGAATCGACAGCGCAGATTTTCTACGACAGCGGTGGAAAACCCACGCGCATGGTGGGGGTGAGCACCGACATCACCGAGCGCAAGCGCATCGAAGAACGGGAGCGGCAGATGGCCGCTGAGGCGATCGGCGCTACGGCGAAATTCCGCGCCATCTTCGAACAGACCCCGGTCTTTGCCGGCATCATGAGCCTCGACGGCAAAGTGCTGGACGCGAACCAGCTGTGTTTGCAGGCCTGCGGTTACCGTCCCGAAGAGGTTCTCGGCAAGTATTTCTGGGAGACGCCATGGTGGCGAAAATCCGAGCAGGCGCAGGCCAAAATCCGCTCTTCTACCCTGCAGGCCGCGCGAGGCACTCCGTATCGCGAAATCTTGACCTACCATTGGGCCGACGGCACTGAGCGCTTGGTCGACTTCGCCTGTCATCCCATTGTGGACGGTCAAGGCAAAATCCTGTTCCTTCATCCTACGGGAGTCGACATCACCGATCTGAAGCGGGCCGAAGAAGACTTCCGCAAACTGGCAGAAACGCTGGATGCGGAGGTGCGCGCCCGTACCCAGGAGCTCGAGTATCGTAATTTGCAAGTGGTGGAGCAGTCCGAACAGTTGCGCGATTTATCGATGCGCCTTTTGCAGGCGCAGGATGAAGAACGCCGGCGCATCGCCCGCGAACTGCACGATAGCGCCGGACAACTCTTGGCTGCGCTTGCCATGAATCTTTCGCGGGTGGCGCAGCAAGATGGCCTGGCGCACGCGAAAGAGGCGCAGGATAGCGAGCATTTGGTGCAGCAATTGACCCAGGAGATCCGCACTATGTCGTATCTTTTGCACCCACCTCTGCTCGACGAAACCGGCTTGGCGCAAGCCGTAAGCTGGTACATCCAGGGTTTGTCGCAACGCAGCGGCTTGGAAATCTCCTTCGATATTTCCGACAATTTCGGGCGTCTTCCCCGCGAGATGGAGCTGGTCATGTTTCGCCTCGTGCAGGAATGCCTGACCAACATTCATCGCCATAGCGGGAGTAAGAGCGCGCGCATTCGCATGCTGCGCGAAGAAGAGACGATTTCCCTGGAGGTGCAGGATGAAGGGCAGGGAATCTCCTCGCAGAAACTCTCGCAGCTGCGCTCGCACGGCTCCGGCGTGGGCATTCGCGGGATGCGGGAACGAGTGCGCCAGTTCGACGGACACATGGATATTCAGTCGAGCGAAGCGGGAACGAAAATATGTTTTACCTTTCCGCTCCACGGAAACGGCGCCTCGAAGGCCGGCAGCTTGGCGCCGCAGGTTCAGAGCATTCAATAACAATGCGTTTCCTCATCGTCGACGATCACGAATTTATGCGGCGCGCCCTCCTGGAGCTTTTATCCGCGCGAGCGGATTTTGAAGTATGCGGGGAGGCGCATGATGGCTCGGAGGCCATTCGCAAGGCGGTTGCGCTTCTTCCCGATCTTATAGTCCTCGACATCAGCATGCCGGGGCCAGACGGGCTAGAAGTGGCGCGCACCCTTCGCCAACAGGCGCCGCCGTCAAAATCCTGGTGATGAGCCAAAACGATCCCGAGCTTTTTCTGCCGCCGGCGCTTGCCGCCGGCGCTCAGGGCTCTGTCGATAAGAGTCGGCTGGCAGCCGACGCGTTTACCGTCAGCTGCCCACGTAACGCGCGTAGAGGCTGCGGGCCACGCCGGTGTCGGTAGTACCTTTGACAATGGCTCGCCCATCGGGAAACAAGGTCATCTCATAAGGCTCTCGCCAAAACTTTAATACGAATTCGTTATGCCGCACCACGCCGTGCGACTCCAAGCGGCGTTGCATCTCGGTAAAATCGACAGGCCGCGCGCGCTCGTGAATCTGCACGGAATTCCTGCCGCACATGGTAATGTGCGGACGCCCTTCGCCCGCCAAATGCACGAACTCGCGCTCGCCGCACACCCGGCAGCCGGGCCGGGGCTTGGCCGCTGCAATCTCGGCGGATTCGTTTCTCCAAACGTCATACGACCATAAAGTTTTTCGCAATTGCTTTGCCGCCTCGCCACCGACCAGCACCTTCACCGCTTCGGTTGCCGCAATCGAGGCCACCAGATTCACCGCCGTATTCAATATCCCGGAGGTTTCGCAGGTCTCCACCATGCCCCGCGGAGTGTCGGGAAAAATGCAGGCCAGGCATGCCGTCTCGCCGGGCAACGCATTCATCGTGGCCGCGTAACCGCCCAGCGCGGCGGCGTAAATCCAGGGTCTTGCGGCCTGCACGGCGTAATCGTTGATCAAATATCTCGTCTCGAAATTGTCGGTGCCATCGAGAATTACATCCATTCCCTCAAGCAGCGCTTCAATGTTGGAGGGGACAACATCTTCCACCCGCGCCTCGGTGGTGACGGCGGAATTGAAGGCGGCGATTTTGCGCGCCGCCGCGATCGCTTTGGGCAACGACTCAGCCGCATCTTGTTCGTCGAACAACGACTGCCGCTGCAAATTGCTGGCTTCCACATAGTCGCGATCGATGATCCGCAAGTGCCCTACGCCTGCGCGAGCCAGCAAAGCAGCCAGCGCCGACCCTGTGGCTCCGCAGCCCACAATCGCAACGCGGCCGGCCGCCAGCCGACGCTGGCCCTCGGCTCCGATGCCGGTAAATAGAATTTGCCGCGAGTAGCGTTCTTCCAGCTTCGATTCCCTAAGGTTCATCGCGAGCTTCTTCTTCTCCGCTGCCATTTTCTTCCTGCAGCCTCAAGGCGGTCAACCGTGGCAGGCTGCAAACCCTTTATTATAAGGGGCTGAGCCTGCGGCACGCCGGAAGCGGGCTAGGAAGAATCGTGCCCGGCCACAGGTCGCGAACATGAGGCGGCATACAACACTGAAATCCGATCGCCCATCGAACCTGTATAACCACAACAGCCGCAGGCATGATTTTGGCAAGGATACTTTCTGCTGAGACGGTATACGTCGATCTTCATTCTGATGATGGTGTGGCTCGGGTCTCGCGCCCGAGCTGCATCCTCAGTGTCCATTCCCTCCTCGCCGCCTCCCACGACTCAACAATCGAATCCGATTTCGACTCTGTCCTCAATGTCGGAATTTGCCGGCCGCAAGGTAAAGACGATCGAGTTCCCCGGAGTCGTCGATGCCGCGCACCTGCTCGAAATGCTCCCGCAAAAATCCGGAGAGCCTCTGGATCGCGACCAGGTGCGGGAGAGTATCCGCATCCTCTTCGCGACCCGCCGCTTCGCCGACATCCAGGCTGAAGCCGCTCCCTCGGGCGCGGACGTGGTGCTTACCTTTACCACCGTACCGAACTTCTTCGTGGGAGCCGTCGAAGTCGACGGCGCGCCCAGCCAACCTAACAGCAATCAGGTGCTCAACGCCTCGAAATTTCAACTGGGAGAACTTTACACTCGCGAAAAACTCAGCCGCGCCCTGGAAAACATCCGCCAGATCATGCAGGAGAACGGATATTACCGCGCACGCGTCACCGCCGAAAGCGCCTTCCATGCGGCCACGCAGCAGGCCAGTCTGCTCTTTCACATTTCAGCCGGAGCCTCGGCGCACGTCGGGGCAGTCAACCTCACCGGCCATGCCACTCTCTCCGCAGCCCAGCTTCAGGACTTCTCCAGCATGCATCCCGGCGATCGCGTGACCGCCGCGCGCGTCACCAACTCGCTGCAACGTCTGCGCAAGAAATTCCAGAAGCAGCGGCGCGTGCTGGCTCAGGTTTCCATCGCCTCGCAGATGTATCGTCCCGAATCCAATTCCGTCGACTATACATTTCTCATCGATCCCGGTCCCACCATCATTATTTATACGCAGGGTTATAAGGTGAGCCGCAGCGTGCTGAAGAAGGAGATTCCGGTTTACGAAGAAAACGCCGTCGATGACGACCTGCTCAACGAGGGCAAACGCAATCTCCTGGATTATCTCCAGGCTCGCGGCCTCTTCGACGCCACGGTGGACTTCCAGAAAGAAACGGGCGCCGACGCGTTGCGTGTCATCTATCGCATCGACCCCGGGCCGGTGCACAAGCTGCAGCTCATCGACATCGAGGGCAACAAATATTTTTCGCGGAAAACGATTCTCTCCCGCCTGCAGATTCAATCGGCCAGCGCGTTCTCCCACGGGCGTTACAGTGGATCGCTGCTCAAAAGTGACGTTGCCAGCCTGGAGTCGCTTTACATCTCGAACGGTTTTCGCAACGTGAAGATTCAGACCAAGGTCGACGATAATTACCACGGCAGCGATAACCGGCTGGCGGTGCACCTGCAGATCGACGAGGGCCCGCAGACCCTGGTGGGGAAATTCGACATCATCGGCAATCGCTCGCTGAAACCCGAGGGATTCAGCGAACTGGAAACGGAGGCGGGCCAGCCCTACTCCGATCAGAAACTGGCCGGCGATCGGGAGAAAATCCTAAACCGTTACTTTAATCATGGATTTTCCAACGCTACGCTCGACATCCAGACCAAACCCTCAAGCGCCCAGCCCGGCCGCGAGGATGTCACCTACGTCATTCAGGAGGGCGAACAGTTTTTTGTCAGCCAGGTGATGATCGGCGGCCTCGATCACACCCGCCCATACGTAGTGCAACGCGAGGTTCAGGTTGCGCCCGGCCAGCCCCTCAGCCAGCAGGATCTGCTCGATACTCAAAGCAAACTTTACGATCTTGGCATCTTCAGCCAGGTCGATACCGCGGTGCAAAATCCGGAGGGTACGGACTCGCAGAAGAATGTTGTGATTCAAATCCAGGAAGCCAAGCGCTACACCTTTACCTACGATGCCGGCCTGGAATTTGAAACTGGTTTGCCCTCCGGCACCAGCAACCCCGCCGGCTCGACGGGCGTGAGCCCCCGCGTAGGTTTGAATATCACCCGCCTCAATGTCGATGGCCGCGACCAGACCCTGACTTTCCAATCCCACGTGGGACGCCTGCAGCAGCGGGGCCTGCTCAGCTATGAAATTCCCAAGCTCTTCAACAACGGAAAGCTCAAGATTTTTTACACCGCCTTTTACAACAACAGCCTCGACGTCTCGACCTTCACCTCGCAGCGGCTCGAAGGCAAAATCGATCTGCGCCAGCAGCTGGGCAACGTAACTCCGAATTACTCCGCCTCCATGACCTATCGCTTCGATTACCGGCGGGTGAAAGCCAGCAACTTCGCCTCCGACTTTTCTCCCGCGGCTTTCAGTGTGTTTTCGCTGCCCGCGCGCGTGGGCGGCCCTGGATTTACTTTTATCCGCGACAAACGCGACAATCCGCTGGAAAGCACGAAAGGTCAGTACTTCACCCTGGACGGTTTCGGCGCCTCCCATTACGTTGGTTCACAGGCCGATTATGGACGTGCTCTCGCCCAGGATTCCACTTACTATGCCTTTGGGCCGGCGAAGCATAAGTTGGTCTTCGCCCGCTCCACAACCCTTGGCTTGGAGCAGGTTTACAACGGAACCCGCGTCCTGCCGCCCGGAGCTTGCATTCTCACGAATTTGACTACATCTTGCAATCAGGACGTTACCGTCATTCCGCTGCCCGAAGTTTTTTTTGCCGGCGGCGGCAACTCTCATCGCGGTTTCGGGTTAAATCAAGCAGGACCTCGCGACCCCGACTCCGGTTTTCCTGTGGGCGGCACAGCGCTCTTCGTGAACAGCGAAGAGCTTCGTTTTCCGCCCGTAACTCTGCCCTTTCTGGGGGAAGGCTTTGGTGTGGCCGTGTTTCACGATATGGGTAATGTTTTTACCGCGGAGCACGATATGTTAAAAGGGCTCCTGCGCTGGCACCAACCCGATCCCGCGCAATGCCTGCAGGCCAACGGCGCGCCCGTGGCAACTTGCATGACTCAATTCAACAACAGCGGCTACGACTACACCTCGCATGCCATGGGCCTGGGCCTGCGCTATAAGACTCCGATCGGTCCGTTGCGCTTCGATTTCGGGTACAATGTGAATCCGACTTTCTATTTCCAGGGCATTGTTGATACGACGACCAAGAAGCTGACCGGCGACTTTTTTACCCAGCGCCTGCGTCCCTTCAACGTTTTTTTTAGCATCGGTCAGCCGTTTTAATGGATAAGAAGAAGCCGGAGCCTAACCGCGGAATCAGGATGAGAACCAGCCGAATCCATAATGCCGGCGCGCTCGCGCTTCTAGCGTTGGCGCTGTTTCTCGTCTCCGGCGCGGCCCGCGCCTCCGCGGAGGTCATCGACCGCATCGTCGCCACGGTGAACGGCCGCGTGATTCTGCAAAGCGATTGGGATGAAGCCCTTTGCTACGAAGCGCTGCTCACGAATCGAACTCTGGTTCAGTTCACCGATGACGATCGCCGCGCCGTTCTCGACCGCCTGATCGACCAGGAACTTCTGCGCGAGCAGATGAAGTCCGCCGACTTCCGCCATGCCACCGACGCCGAAGTCGCTGCCCGCGTCGCCGACGCCAGAAACCTATATCCTCAGGCCGCTTCCGACCAAGCCTGGCAGGATCTTCTCGCTGGTTTTCACCTCACGGAAAAAGATCTCCTCGCCCACGTGCAGCAGCAGATCGACGTGATGCGCCTGGTCGATGCCCGCCTTCGCCCTGCGGTACAAATCGACTCCAAATCCATCGAAACGTATTATCGCGATCAGTTCGTGCCCAAGTTGAGGCAGACCGGCGCCTCCGAAGTTCCGCTGGCCGAGGTCTCGAGCAAAATCCGCGAACTACTCACGCAGGAAAAGGTCAGCGAACTGCTGATCTCCTGGTTGCAGACCTTGCGCTCCGAGAGTCAAGTTCATCTCCCCGGCATTTCGCCTGCGTCGGGCGACGGTGACCCGGGAGTGCGCTCGCAGTGACGCCGACTGAAAGCCCTGCCCTTCCCGCTCGCGGCCGCTGGAGAAAATATCTGCTCATCGGCTTTGGCGCCGCGGGAGTTGCGGCTCTCGCGCTCTTCCTCTACGTCAACACCAATTCGTTTCAGGCCATGGTGCGCCGCCGTCTGGTGGCCGAGGTCGAGCGCATCACCGGAGGCCGCGCCGAGGTCGGCAGCTTCCACACCACGCCCTTTCGCCTGCAAATCGACGTACGCAATCTCACCGTGCATGGCCGCGAAGCTGCGACCGATCTTCCTCTCGCGCACGCCGATCGCATCGTCGCCCGATTGAAAATCACTTCTCTGCTGCGTTCGGAGTTGGCTTTCAACGAACTCATCCTGGAGCAACCGGTCGTCCATGTGATTGTTTATCCCGACGGCAGCACCAATTTTCCGCAGCGAAAAGCGACGAACACGCAAGCCACGATTGAGCAGCTTTTCGCTCTTTCCATCGATCGCTTCGACGTCCGCCACGGCCACATGGTGTGGGATGATCGCATCATCCCGCTCGATCTCTCGGCCCGCGATACTTCGCTGCAGATGGATTACTCTTATCTCCGCCGCCGCTACGACGGCCGCCTGCTGCTGGGTTTTGTCGATAGCAAATTGCTCGACTACAAACCCTTCGCTTCGATGACCATCCTCGAGTTCAGCCTGGGCACGGACTCCGCCGATATCACTTCGCTGCGCTGGAATTCGGGCCACTCTCATTTATCCGGCAGCGGCCAGGTTACGAACTTTCGCCATCCCCATCTGAAGGGCTCTTACTACGCCCAGGTCGATCTCACGGAAGCAGCTGCCGTAGCTCGCCGCCATGATCTGCGCACCGGGGCTCTTGAACTAAAGGGAGAAGGCGAGTGGTCGCTCGATCAGTTCGCTGCCAGTGGATTGCTCACGCTTCGCGATCTCGGCTGGCGCGACGATCCAGTGTCGATTTCGAAGGCTTCCCTCAGCAGCGGATACACAGTCAGCGATCAGCAGCTCAAGCTTTCCAAGATGCAAGGGAGAATTTTCGGGGGTAGCTTTACCGGCGAAGGCGAGTGGAACCAGTGGCTCGCGCCCGAGCAGCACCTTTCGACCGCGGTCAAAAAAACTCTGGAGACCGCGACGATCTCCGCCGCGCCGCCGTTCAATAAGTCGCGCCAGAAAAGCCCCGGCCAAAAGCCGGCAGGCAAGCCGGCCGCAATTCAAAGCGCGCTCCTCCAGCTTCGCCTGCGCGATCTCTCGGCGGAAGAAATCGCCACAGCGCTGAACGCTCCCGAGCACCCGCTGCAAATACTTCATCCCACCGGCTCGGCCTCCGGCACCGTCGAGGCGCGCTGGAAGGGAACTCGCCGCGATGGCGAAATCCAATTTGCCCTCGATGTCACTCCGCCCGCGCACCCCGTTCACGGCCAATTGACCCTCAGCGGCCAGGCCAGAGGAGTTTACTACGCCGCCAGCAACACACTCGATCTGCCGCAGTTCACATTGACCACGCCGACCAGCCGTATGCAGGCCTCGGGAGAGCTATCCGCGGCCTCGGCTCTTCGCCTGTCGGTTTCTACAACCAGCCTCGCGGATTGGCTTCCACTGCTTTCCATGGTTCGTGGCCCCGCTCTGTTTCCCGTGGTGCTGAATGGCCGCGCAACCTTCAACGGCAACCTGAGCGGCTCTCTTGTTTCCCCGGAGCTCGCGGGCAATGTCAGCGTCGAAGATTTTGACATCAACATTCCCGCGACCGCCGGCACCCACGCCTTTCAAACCCATTGGGATTCTCTTTCCGCCGCGGTCCAAGCCTCCTTCGAATCCGTCGCGCTGCGCAACGCCACCCTGCGCCGCGACGACACTTCGGCGGAATTCGAGGCCTCCGCCACCTTGCTGCATGGCCATTTCACCGGGGACAGCAATTTCACTCTCCGCGCCAACCTGCACAACACCGAAGTGGCCGCGCTGCAAGCGCTTGCCGGGTACAGTTATCCCGTCTCCGGCAAAACCGATCTTTTCGTCGAGGCTTCGGGAACTTTTTCCGATCCCCAGGGCGAAGGCCAGATCCACTTCAATCGCGGTTCTTTTTACGGCGAAGCGATTCAGCAATTCGATTCCGACTTTCACATCGGCCACGGCGAAATCGCCTTCGACAACCTGCATCTCTTCCATGACGATTCCGTCACCACGGGAAGCGCAGCCTACAACCCCACCACCCACGCCTTCCATCTGAATCTCGCGGGAAATAATGTCGATCTCTCCCACATCCGCCAGCTCGATTCCCATCGCGTCCGAGTCGAAGGGCGCGCGAATTTCACCCTCAAAGGAGACGGCACTCCCGACGCTCCGGGACTCACCGCCGATCTGCACATCCAAAATTTAACCCTCGACCACGAACTCACCGGAGATCTCGACCTGCACGGCGTGACCCAAGGCAGGGAACTGCGAATCACGGGCGATTCCCACCTACAACGGGGATCCCTGGCGGTTAGTGGCGCGGTTCGACTGCGCGACGATTATCCAGCCAAGCTTTCTTTTCGTTTGGACCAGACGGATCTCGACTCTCTCTGGCTGGCATATTTTCGCGGCAAACTTACGGGACACTCCGCCGTCGGCGGCACCGTGGATTTCGCCGGCCCCCTTCGCCAGCCGGCGCAATGGACGCTGGCGGGTAATCTGAGTGTGCTCTCGCTCGACGTGGAGCACGTGAAACTTCATAATCAGGATCCCATTCGTCTCTCGCTCACGCGGCAGACCCTCAACCTCGAGCACCTCCACTTGCGGGGAGAGGGAACTGACCTTACCGGGCACGGTTCGGTGCAACTCGCCGGCGAAGGCGCTCTCGACCTCACCGCCGAGGGCCGCCTCGACCTTAGCCTGCTCTCCAGCTTCGACCCCGACCTCAACTCTTCCGGATCGGTCATCATGAACCTGACCGTCGGCGGAACCTGGTCTGAGCCTCTGCCGCAGGGCAGCCTGCGCGTGGCCAATGCCGCGATCTCCTACGCTGGACTGCCAAGCGGATTGAATGAACTGAACGGCTCGCTGCTTTTCACCCGCGAGCAGGTTCACATTGAAACCCTGACCGCCCATGCCGGCGGCGGCACTCTCGATCTCAAGGGCGATGCCAGTTACTTCAACCAGCAGCTTAACTTTAATCTCACGGCCGCGGGCAAAGACGTGCGCCTGCGTTATCCGCCGGGAGTCAGTTCCACCGCGGACGCGCAATTGCACTGGGTGGGCACGCGCTCCTCCTCCACGTTTTCCGGCGACATCAGCGTCAATAAGATGGCGGTTACTCCCGGCTTCGACTTCGGCTCATACCTTGACCGCAGCCGGCAGTTCGTGGCCATCGGCACTGCCAATTCGCCGCTGAACAACATCAAGCTCGACGTTCACATCCAGACCTCGCCCGAATTGCAGATGAGAACCGCTGTCGCCCGCCTCTCCGGTGACGCCGATCTCCGCCTGCGCGGCACCGCCGCCCGTCCCGCTCTGCTGGGGCGGGTTGACGTTCTCGAAGGCCGCGCCACCTTTCATGGCATTCACTTCACGCTGGAGCGCGGCGACATCACCTTCAGCAATCCCGTCGCCATCGAGCCGCAGCTCAACCTGCAGGCCTCCAGCCACGTGCGCAATTACGATCTCAACATCACGGTCACCGGCACGCCCGATCACGGCCTGAACATCAACTATCGCTCCGAACCGCCCTTGCCGAAATCCGATATCATCGCCCTGCTCGCCCTCGGTCGTACCGGCGAAGAATCCGCCACGCTGGAGCAGTCCGGGCAGAGCGCCTTTTCCGACCAGGCTAGCGCGCTCATTCTTAACCAGGCGCTGAACGATTCCGCTACCAGCCGCTTCCAGCGCTTGTTCGGCGCCAGCAACATCAAAATCGATCCCCAGGGATTGACCACCGAAACCAATCCCATCAGCAACGGGCCCCAGATTACCATCGAGCAACAGTTCGCCAACAACGTCTCCCTCACCTACTCGACCAACGTGTCGCAGAGTTCGGAGCAGATCATCCAGGGGCAGTACTATATCAATCGAAATCTTTCCGTGGTCGGCACCCGCGATCAGAACGGCGTAGTCAGCTTCGATCTGCAAATCCGCCGCCGCAAAAAGTGAATGCGGTTCCCGGCTTCCGCAGTCCGGCCTTCGGAAGCTGCCGAAATCTGATATTTCGAAGCCTCAAGTGCTTAAGCTCCGGAAGCCGGCAACCGGGAACCGGAAGCCCGGTTTTCTAATGACGGACTTCACAACAGCCCGCCAGCAAATGGTCGACGCCCAACTGCGCTCCCGCGGCATCACAGACGAGCGGGTCCTCGACGCCATGCTCCGCGTCCCCCGTCACGAATTCGTACCCGGGAATCTGCGCGACCAAGCCTACGAAGATCATCCCCTGCCCATCGGCGAAGGCCAGACCATCTCGCAACCCTACATCGTCGCCCGCATGCTGGAATCGCTGCGACTCACCGGCCCCGAAGCGGTCCTCGAAGTCGGCACCGGTTCGGGATACGCCACGGCACTTCTCGCCGAACTGGCAGCGAAGGTCTTCTCCATCGAGCGCCATCCGTCTCTAGCGTCGAACGCACGCAGCGTCCTCGCGGCTCTCGGTTATAGCAACGCCCAGGTTTTCACCGGCGACGGCACGCTCGTACTTCCCGCCTACGCTCCCTTCGATGCCATCCTGGTCTCCGCTGCCGCGTTCGAGGTTCCTCCCGCGCTGCCGGCGCAACTGCGCGAAGGCGGCCGCCTGATCATTCCCATCGGCCCTCCCGATTCGCAGCAACTCCAGTTCATCCGCATGATTGGCGGTCAGCCGGTGGTTGCTTTACGCGAGTTGGTTCGCTTTGTACCCTTGATTCGGGACCGCGATTGACGCTCGGCGTCCGCAGATAGAGTTAGAGCGTAACCAAGTTGATGCGCATCGTTCCCGATGGCACAACTTATGCTTGACGCCACCGCCAAAGAGACGTTCACTGAGAAGCTACCCTCAAAAACTGAAAACCGAAAAAGTCGGCTCCATGCGGGCGAAGGGACCGCCAAGGCGCTTTAATAAACGCAGTTCGAGCGAAAATGGCCAAGAGTAAGATCAGGAAATTTCCCAGCGCCCAAGACGGCCTGCGCGCCATGGCCGAGCACGCCCCGCACGCCGAGGCCTTGGCCGCCTCCTGGATCGAGATCGCGCGGCCAGCGGCGCAGCGGCTCTACGCCCTGCGCCGCCGCATCGCTACGGTCACGGTCGCCCTGCTCGCCGGCCTGCTGTTTGTGCACGTGATGTTTGGCGCCAACGGCATGATCGTCTATAAACAGAAACGCACGGAATATGATTCGCTGCATCAACGGATCCTTCAGGAACAGAAGGAAAACGACCTCTATACGCAACACATACAAGCCTTGAAGACCGACGAAAAAGCGATCGAGAAAGAAGCCCGCGAGCAGCTGCGCTATGCCCGTCCCGGGGAGTATGTGTATGTTCCATCCGAGCCGGCGCCCCCCCCGCCGGCCAACCACTCGGCGAAAAACTGAAGGCTTAAAAGAAAGTTTGATGAATCCGCCTGCGCTTGGGCCCGAATCGGAAATCGCATCCGACAAACCCGAGGAAAACCCTGCCGATGGTGACACCCGGCACGTTTCTCTGTGATATAGTGCGGGACGTTAGTCGTGATTGGCGGGGCGTGCGATTGAGCTCTGGTCGGCGATTCCTGCCGTCGCTTGGGGCTTCGCGGCCACCATCTAAAGGAGAAAACCGGCCATGAGAAAAGTTCTAGTGTTCTGTCTTGCGATCTGTTTTGTATTTGCCCTGACGGCGTTGGCGTTCGACGACATGGGAAAGTCGACCACCGTGGACGGCTGGGTAAGCGACGATAAGTGCGGCGCCAAGGGCGCCAACGATAAGGCCGAGGCCTGCACCAAGAAATGCTTGGCCGCCGGCGCCAAGATGGTCATCGTTACCGATAAAGATCAGAAAGTCCTGATCGTCGAGAACCCCGATGCGCTCAAGGATCATGTCGGGCACCACATCGCGGCCACCGGACACATGATGGGAGACAGCATTCACGTGGACAGCGCCAAGATGATGTGAACCAGACTTGGGAAGATGAAGGGCGGCCGCCCTTATATTTTTCGTGAGCGAGTCCGGCGGCGGGGCGCCGCCGGGACAGCCGGCGCTACGCCGGCGCTAGGTTACTGCTCCTTCGAGAGGCGAGCTAGCTGTGGCGTAGAGTTTTTTTGGCATCCGCCCCGACAAGTAGGCTTGGCGTCCAGCGAGCACTCCGTGGTGCATGGCTTCCGCCATAAGAACTGGATCCTGCGCATTCGCGATACCGGTGTTCATCAGCACCGCGTCCGCCCCAAGTTCCATGGCAATCGCCGCGTCGGAGGCCGTGCCCACGCCCGCATCCACGATCAGCGGCACGCCGCTGATCATCTCCCGCAGAATGCGGATATGGGCCTGATTCTGAATGCCCATGCCGCTGCCGATGGGCGCGCCTAGCGGCATGACCGCGGACGCACCGGCATCCATCAGGCGTCTGGCGAAAACGATGTCGTCGGAGGTATAGGGCAGAACCGTGAAACCTTCCTTCACCAGAACTCGCGTAGCCTCGAGCGTGGCCTGCACATCGGGATAAAGCGTAGCCTGATCGCCAATGACTTCCAGTTTGACCCAGTCCGAGATTCCAACCTCGCGGCCGAGCCGCGCGGCGCGGATGGCTTCGTCGGCGGTATAGCAACCAGCGGTGTTTGGCAGCAGAAAATATTTTTTGGGATCGATATAGTCGAGCAACGACTCTTTGCTGCGATCGAGGTTGACGCGGCGCACCGCGACCGTAACCATGTCGGCACCGCTGGCCTCAAGGGCGCGTGCAGTCTCCTGAAAAGATTTATATTTTCCCGTGCCGACGATCAGGCGCGAGCGGAAGGAGCGTCCGGCGATAACAAGTGGGTCGGTCATGCGACTATTGTAATGAAAACCAGTGGGCAACGGGCATAGTTGCGTTGTTTGTAGAGACGCAGATCGCGAAGTCTCCGGGTGCCAGAGGAAAGTGCAAGAGGAACGCGAATGAATGTGCTGGAGTTCAGCCTGGTGGTCTGGGGCGGCTCGATGCTGGCAGGCTTTCTGGGCGCACTGACTGGGTTAGGGGGCGGTGTGGTTCTAGTGCCCATGCTGACTGTGCTGCTCGGCGTTGACATTCGCTATGCCATCGGTGCGTCGCTGGTCTCGGTGATTGCCACTTCTTCCGGTGCGGCGGCGGCGTACGTGAAAGAAGGCTTCTCCAACATCCGCGTCGGGATGTTTCTGGAGATCGCAACCACGCTGGGCGCCCTGGCTGGCGCGACCCTGGCCACCCACGTCTCCGCCAGCGCGATCGCCACGATCTTCGGCTGCGTGCTGATCGGCTCGGCCTACGTTTCGCGCAAGCCGCGCTCGAAAGAAGAGCGCGAAGCTCCGCCAGACCCGCTCGCCACCAAACTACGCTTGAATGGCGGTTTTCCCGAGGACGGCGCGATCCGCGAATACAACGTGCGGCAAGTGCCCGCAGGTTGGGGCCTGATGTTTGTCGCCGGAACATTGTCGGGATTGCTCGGCATCGGCTCCGGCGCCATGAAGGTTCTCGCCATGGATCGGGCGATGAAGATTCCTTTCAAAGTTTCTACCACCACCAGCAATTTCATGATCGGCGTAACCGCCGCCGCCAGCGCGGGCCTCTATTTCGCTCGCGGATATATCGACCCCGGTCTATCCATGCCGGTGATGCTGGGCGTTCTCGGCGGATCGTTTCTCGGAACCCGCGTTCTGGTGAAGGCAGAGACCAAGTGGCTGCGGCGCGTCTTTGCTCTTGTGATTGTCGTTCTTGGAATCGAAATGCTCTACCAGGGCCTCGCGGGGAAAATTTGAACTTAAGCGGGAACTTGAGTTGGAACGATAAGAAAATGGAGAGACGCATGGGCGGTCTGCTCCGCGCCGGCGTGCTCGGTTCCGCTGTTGTCGTTTTTGTCGGCGCGATTATCTTCCTGGCGGGAAATGCCCGCTCCCCCGCCAATTACCGCGTGTTTAAAGGCGAGCCGGCGGATTTGCGTACGGTTGGAGGAGTTCTGCGAGATGGAATCGCTCTACGCGGAACGGGAATCATGCAACTGGGATTGCTGTTGCTGATTGCGACTCCGGTAGCGCGCGTGGCCTTCTCCATCTTTGGCTTCCTAAAGGAGCGAGATCACCTTTATGCAGCGGTGGCCGCAATCGTGTTTGTAATTTTGCTTTACAGCCTTTTCTTTTCTTAAGGGGTCAGGTGGTTGGCCTCCGCCTGCGCATAGAGTTCGTCGATCTCGCGGCGGTAGCGTTCTTCAATCACGCGGCGGCGCAATTTCATGGTGGGAGTGAGCGCGCCGTTGTCGGCGGAGAATTCTTCCGCGACCAGCAACACTCGTTTGAGCTTCTCGAATCTCGCGAGATTCTGATTCACCTCTCCCACAATCTTCTCGTAGAGTTCCTGCACCTTTGGATTCGCGATCAACTCCGCGCGGGAAGAAAAAGGTATATCGTTGCCGCGAGCCCATCCTTCGAGCAGCGTGAAGTTGGGGGAGACGATGGCGAACGCAAACTTTCGCCGGTCCCCGACAATGGCCGCCGTGCCCACCATAGGATCGAGCTTGAGCGAGTTTTCGATCGGCTGCGGCGCAATGAATTTGCCGCCCGAAGTCTTGATCAATTCTTTCTTTCGGTCGGTCACCGAAAGATATCCATCGCCGTCGATATGGCCGATGTCTCCAGTCTTGAACCAGCCCTCCTGAAAAGCGTTCGCAGTTTCGTCGAGCCGATTCCAATAGCCTTTAAAAACGGAAGGCCCGCGCACCAGAATCTCGCCGTCTTCGGCCACGCGAACTTCCAGATTGGGAAGAATCTTGCCGACCGTGCCGATGCGGTGGTTGCCCGGAGTGTTGACCGCGATCACGGGAGAAGTTTCCGTAAGTCCATAACCCTCATGAATACGAATGCCGACGTTGGCGAACCATTCGGCGAGTTCGCGCCCCAGCGGCGCTCCGCCCGAGATGAAGGTTTCCACGCGGCCCCCAAGGCCCTGCCGAATTTTCGAAAAAACAATCTTGTGGGCAATGTTCCAGCGCAAAGATGTGGGCGTTTTTCCCGCGAGAATGGCGGGCTTGTTGGCGCGGCCCACCGAGAGCGCCCAGCGATAAATCGCGCGCTTGGGGAAGCCGCGGGCGCTTACTTCCGTCTTGGCGTAGATCTTTTCATACACTCTCGGCACCGAGACGCACAACGTTGGCCGCACCTCCAGGAACGCCTGCGAAAGGTGTTCAATGAAAGGACAGTAGGCCAGAGTCACGCCGTGATACAGCAGAGCGAGATCCACATGGCGCGCCGTGACGTGCGACAGCGGCAAGAACGAAATGCTCACCGATCCCGGATGCACGTCGAACTCGAGCAGGGAGCAGGCGATATTCGACGCCATGTTGCCATGCGTGAGCATTGCCCCCTTCGAAACTCCAGTGGTGCCGGAGGTGTAAATGATGGTGGCCAGATCGTCAGGCTGAAGCGAACGAGCGAGCGCTTCGGTCCGCGGGTCAAGTGTTTCCGGGCCTCGAGTGACGAAGTGATCCATGAGCACGCAGCGTGCCGCTAAAGCGGGCGGGATTTCAACACGATCCATCACGATCATCTTCTTCACTTCGGTATCGTGAAGAATTGATTGCACCTTGCGCAGTTGCTGTTCCGTAGAAACGAATACAACGCTGGCTCCGGAGTCGCGCAGGGTATAAGCGGTTTGCTCCGCCGTTAACGTGGAATAAACCGGTACGGTGACGCCGCCAAGCAGCAGAATGGCAAAGTCGGCAGTCGTCCACCCGGGACGATTTTCGCTGAGAATTGCGACGCGATCGCCTCTACGAACGCCAAGCTCCCGCAGCGCGCCAATGGTCGCGGCGACGTTGCGGCAAAACTCCGAAGAAGAGATCGCCTTCCACTCGCCGGCCGCGCGGTGCAGCATCAGGCGATCGAGCGTGCGCTCGCGTGTCGCGAAGAATATGTCATTCAGCGTCTTGAGGCTCATTGCGCGGTCGCTGGTCTGAACAGCAATGTACTGTTTTATGGCCGTCTGGGGCAATGCGAAAGCCGCGGCGCACGGTACTGAACCGATGCCCGGATACGAATCTTTTCACACCGGGTCACTCCCCAAAGAGCAATAACAATAACACTCTCAACCGCCCTTGCTAGGATGCGGCAGGAGGATCGCATGCGAGAAGGATCAAGAAATGGATGGACCGCTTCGTGAGTGGCAGGGGTGGGGGCCCTAGCCAGCGTGGCTCCCCCGCTGGCGCAGAGCGGGATGCCGGAGACTGGAGCGGCGAGGCCCAAAGTTGGCGAAATGGCTCCGGATTTTGCTCTGAAATATTTCGACGGCAACAATCTGAAAGACGTTTCCTTCAGCCAGTACCGAGGCAAGAAAAATGTCGTCGTAGCGTTTTATATGTTTGCCTTCACCGGCGGTTGGACCCAGCCAATGAAAGCTCCCGAGCAAGATCTGAAAGGGCTGACCGACACCCAGGTCCTGGGTGTGAGTACGCGTAGCCCCTTCGCCAATCAGGCATTCGCCGATCAAATTGGAGTTACCTCTCCCCTGCTAAGCGATTGGGGCGGCGAAGGAACGCACCAGTACGGACTCCACGTCGATCAATACAAAGTGGCGCGCCGCGTGAACTTCTTGAACGGCAAAGACGGAAAGATCCTCGAAGAGCAGGTGGACAAAGACGCGATCGATCCTACGAAGATTGTGGACACTTGCGAGCGGCCGAAGATGAAAAGCTGAGCGCGCTTACGCTACCGGCAGCTCGAACGAAAACACCGAGCCGCGGCCGGGTTGGCTGGTCACGCTCACCGACCCGTTGTGAGCTTCTACGATGGCTTTGGCGATGGCCAGCCCCATGCCCGTGCCCTGCACGCTGTAGCGCTGGTCGCGGCCGCGGTAAAATTTGTCGAAGACCAGCGACTGCTCAAAGTCGTCGATGCCTGGGCCATGGTCGGTGACGCTGGTGACCACGCGGTCTCCCTTGCGCTCGGCGGTGATGGCAATGGCTGCAGTTGGCGGCGAGTACTTCGCGGCATTCTCGAGCAATTGCTTGAGCACCTCGGCGATGCGGTCGGAATCGGCCCGCACCTTGGGCAGAGTGCCGGGCACGTGTACTTCAAGCGGATGCTGGCCGATCAACGTTTTGCACTCTTGCAATGCAGTCTCAATCACGCCGGCGATTTCTATGGGCGCAATGTGCAACTCCACTTTATGCGCGTCGAGTTGCGCCATCTCGGTGGCTTCGCCCACCAGCCGGTCGAGGCGGTCGGTTTCCTCGTTAATCACGGTGAGCAATTCCCTGCGCTGCGAATCGTCGAGGTGGTCATCCGACAGCAAACCCGTAACCGCGGCTTTGATTCCGGTAAGCGGCGTGCGCAGTTCGTGAGTGACGGAATCGAGCAGCACGGCCCGCAAATTCTCGCTCTGATGCGCGGCCTCGGTCTGGGAGAGTTTTTCCATGGCTCCTGCGCGTTCAATCGCGATGCCGATCATGCTGCCCAGGGCCTCAAGCGTGGCGCGCGACAGCGCAGGCCCGGCAATGCCCACGGCGCCCGTGGTGCGCGTGCCCAGATGAAGCGGAGTCAGAGAAATGCTGCGCGCGGCGTCGATCACCGGCTCGCCGCGCGAGCTTACCATTTGCAGATCCTGCAGCGAGAGCCAGGTCGCTTTAGGATCGGTGCGATACACCTGCTGCGAACTCAACAAATAAATCGCCGCGGCTTTGCCGCCGAATCCCTCGCACACATAGAGCGGGATGGCATTCAACAGTTCGGCCACATTGTCGGTCGCGAGCAGGCGCTGGCTGAAACTATAGAGCCGTTCCACATCGCGGCGGCGCTGATGAGCGTCGGCGGTTTGCCGGCGGGCGCGATCGGCCAGCTCGCTGGCGACTCCGGCGGTCACCAGAAAAGCGAAGAGTGCAACCCAGTTCTGCGGATCGGCGACCGTGAACGTCCCGATGGGCGGAAGAAAGTAATAATTGAAAGCTAGCGTCGCCGATACCGCGAGAAACACGGAGAAACGAAAGCCCCAGTAGGCCGCGACCAACAGCACCATCAGCAAAAACGTCAACGCTACGGTGGTGGGATTCACATTCAGAATGCGACGATAAACTTGGGCTACAATTTCTGCCGCCGCCAGGCAGGCGACGTAGCGGAAGGCGTGTTGGGGCCAGCGACTTTTCACGGGCACGATTGTAACGGAAGCGAAGCCAAAAGGAGATGTTTCGTCGCCGAGCGACGCGGGTGACGAACAAAACTGGAACTCATCTTGTTTTTCTCTGCGGCTCCGCGAAAGATCTAACACGGAGAAGCGAAATCAGATTCGACAATTCCCCCTCCACCGTGGAGAATAACGGCGATGCCCAAGACTCCCGAGGAATGGCTGGCCGAAGTTGACACCGCCAAGCGGCCGGCGGTGTTCAAGCTCTTTTTGGGCTACGCTCCGGGTGTGGGCAAAACCTACGCCATGTTGAGCGAAGGCGTGCGGCGCGCCAGCCGCGGCGAAGAGGTCGTAATCGGAGTGGTGGAAACCCACGGGCGCAAGCCGATCGTGGAATTATCTTCGCGGCTGGAAACGGTCCCGCGGCGCAAGCTGGAATACAAGGCCACCATCTTTGAAGAAATGGATGTAGATGCCATTCTGGCGCGCAAGCCGCACGTGGTGCTGGTGGACGAACTGGCCCACACCAACATCGAAGGCAGCAAGCACGCCAAGCGTTACGAGGACGTGTTCGAATTGCTGGATGCGGGCATCGACGTTCTTTCCACTCTAAACGTGCAGCACATCGAAAGCCTGGCGCCGACGATCCGCGGCTTGACCGGCGTGCAAGTGCGCGAGACGGTGCCGGACTGGGTGATTCGCCGCGCCGGCGAAATTGTGATGGCCGACCTGACCCCGCAGGCGCTGCAGACCCGCATGAAACGCGGAGATATTTATCCGCTGGAGCGCGTGGAGAGAGCCCTGGCAAATTTCTTTCGCAACACAAATCTCGTGGCCCTGCGAGAGTTGGCTCTGCGCCAAGTCACGCAGGCGGTCGACCGCACGCTTTCTGAGTTGAAAACCGAAGATGGCCATCTGCTGCAAGTGCGCGAGCGCATTGCGGTGTGCATCAGCTCGAATCCAGCGGCGCAGTACTTGATCGCGCGCGGGGCACGCATGGCGCAGGCGATGGACGGCGATTTATTCGTTCTGTACGTCGACACCGGCGCCGATGAGAGCGACGAAAATCAGCGCACCCTGGCTGACAATATCCGCTTCGCAGAGAGCGTAGGGGCGAAGGTGGCGAAGACTGAAGGCAAGGTGGTGGCTGAAAAAGTTGCGGAGTTTGTGCGCGAACATCACATCACGCAGGTAGTGTTCGGGCGCTCCGCCACCAAGGGCTGGAAGAGATATTTCTATCTTTCCGCGATTCACAAATTTCTGCGCGACACGCCGGCGGTCGATGTCCACATTGTGACTCAGGAGATGCGGTGAGCGCGCTGGCTATCGAGTTTCCGAAAAGAAGATGACGAGCGAGCATAGGAGAATTCTGGTGGTCGACGACGAGCCGCAGATCACCCGTGTGCTGCGCACCACGCTCACGTCGCAAGGCTACGACATCCGCGTCGCCAACGACGGCGAGATGGCGCTGGAGTTGATGAAGAACTGGTCGCCGCACGTGGTCGTGACTGATTTGGCCATGCCTCATCTCGATGGAGTAGGGCTATGCCGGCAGATTCGACTGGTATCGCAAGTGCCGATTATCGTGCTCTCGGTGCGGGGACAAGATCGTTCGAAGGTGGAGGCTCTCGACGCCGGCGCCGATGACTACGTGACCAAACCGTTCAGCATGAATGAACTGCTGGCGCGAATCCGGGCGCAATTGCGGCGCACGCCGGCGACCGAAGAGCAACCCAGCGCGATCACGACAGGGGATTTTTCCATCAATCTCGACGCGCGCTCTGTCAAAGTGCTGGGGCAGGAAGTTCATCTCACACCCAAGGAATTCGACTTGCTGGTTTTTCTGGCGAAGCGTCCCGGCAAAGTGGTGACGCACCGAACCCTGCTGGCTGCGATCTGGGGACCGGCCAGCACCGAACAGCCCGAGTACCTGCGCGTCTTCGTGGGACAATTGCGCAAGAAAATTGAGGCCGACCCTTCCTCTCCGAAATACCTGCTCACCGAACCTTGGGTGGGTTACCGCTTCGAGCCTGGGTCTTGAGAGTTTCTCTTCGAGCTTACTTCTCCGAGCGGCACATCCACAAACTCTCCCGATCCCGTCGTCAGGCCCACGCCGTGAAACCACCACGGGCCAGGCATCCAGTTCGCCGGGTACGGATGTTCGGGCCTTTATGAACATTTTAGGTATCCTTTACCCGGAATTGTCGCTCTCCCGTGTCTCATAGTGCATATGGCATTCGGCATTCATGAGCCGTTCGAGTAGCCAACGTGAGATTCAAGGAGAGCAATCGTATGTGGATTCACGAAATAGCGCCGGAACGTTTAGCGGAACTCTTCCATCACTACCACCAAGCCCTGACCGCCGAGCCCTCGCGCAACCGCGACGCAAACTCCGGTTCCTGGAAAGATGTGCCTCCGCAGGAAAAGAACCGGCTAGTTGCCGCCGCGCGCCTGGCGCTGCTGGAACTGGATTCCGTGAAGAATCATGTACCGAAGGCGAAGCAATATTTTGCTCAGCCGGGCGAAGCCGAGTGGGGTTGCTGAGCGGGACGCGGCCATGTTGGGCAGGCGTTCGCGGAGGTCAGCATGTCGGCATCGCAACGTCGACACTTGCTCTCATCCTTACGAAATCCTTAGAAATTCCTTAAGCCCCTCTTACTCCCGCAATGTTTGACTGAGAGGTGGCGTGGTGCGCGAACGACACTAGCATTTTGGAGCGTCGCAATGTGGATCTCGTTTCTCCTGGTAGCCATCACCTGCGCAGCATCCGCGTTTATGATTGGGTTTGTGGTTGCGTTACTGCGGGAGAGTTCGCCCCGCGCGAGTAAGTTGGTGATTTCTGTGGCGCGCCGCGAGCGAGCTGGGAGTTTGCATACGGATAACGAAGACGCGCTTGTTCTCGATGACGGAAGTGTCGAGTCGCGTTCCGTGAACGCAGGGTTTGAAGAATGGCGGGATAAGTGCTGGCGGGATGACGGCCTTCGCGTTGCAGCCAGCAATCGCCTGCGACCCGAGCAAGTCGCGGCACGATGGCGGATCGAAAGGACGTTCTGATGGAGGATGCAATTTTCTTGGTGCTGACGGTTTTGTTCTTTGTGGTTTCGGTGGCTTACGTGCGTTTCTGCGAGCGCATTCGGTGAGGAACCTACATGAGTGCTGAGCCCATCATCATGCTGATCATCTGCGTGGCCTTGACGGTGTACCTCGTCTACGCCATGTTGCGTCCGGAGAAATTCTGATGACGGCCAATGGCTGTCTGCAGATCCTATTTCTGTTGATCGTTGTCTGGGTGGCGACGAAGCCGCTCGGCAGTTTTATGGCGCGGGTGTTCGGCCGCGAGCGCACCTGGCTCGACCCGGCTCTGCGCCCGGTTGAGCGCATTCTCTATCGGCTCACCGGCGTGGACGAAAACCACGAAATGGATTGGAAGGAATACGCGCTGGCGCTGCTTCTATTCAGCGGCGTTTCCATGATCATGCTATATGCGCTCGAGCGCGTGCAGCAATGGGCGTGGCTGCCGTGGAATCCGCAAAAACTCGCGGGTGTTCCTCCAGCGCTGGCGTTCAATACCGCGGCCTCGTTCACGACCAACACCAACTGGCAGAACTACGTGCCTGAGACCACCATGAGCTATCTCACGCAGATGGTCGGTCTCGCTTATCACAACTGGATTTCAGCCGCAGCGGGCATGGCGTTGGCCATCGCTTTTATTCGCGGCATCTCGCGGCGCGAACAGAAAACCATCGGCAACTTCTGGGTGGACCTGGTGCGCGGCACGCTGTGGATTCTGGCGCCGCTGTGCCTGATCGGTGCGTTGCTGCTGGTCTCGCAAGGCGTGGTGCAGAATCTGAAACCCTATGACACGGTGCAGTTGGTCGATCCTTACCAGACGCCGCAACTGGGCCCCGACGGAAAGCCTGTGAACGGCCCGGACGGAAAACCCGCGATGCAGACGGTCACGCAGCAGGTGATCGCGCAGGGTCCCACGGCCTCTCAGGAAATTATCAAAGAACTCGGAACCAATGGCGGCGGCTTCTTCAACGCCAACAGCGCGCATCCTTTTGAGAATCCCACGCCCTTCACCAATTTCCTCGAGATGTTTTGCATTCTCGCGATTCCTTCCGCGTTTACGTTCACGTTGGGGAAGATGACCGGCTCCCCGAAGCATGGCTGGGCGGTTTGGACCGCGATGGTTCTTTTGTTTCTCGCCGGCGTGACCACGGCCTACTGGGCGGAGGCTCGCGGCAATCCTATCTTGACGGCGGCAGCGCAGCATGGCTCGCAACGTCCCGCGTCCGTTGCCTCCCCCGTGCCCAATCTTGAGGGTAAAGAAGTCCGCTTTGGTGTGGCCAACTCGGCGCTCTTCGCCACCGCGACCACCGGCACCAGTTGCGGCGCAGTCAACTCGCAGCATGATTCCTTTACGCCGCTCGGCGGCATGGTCCCCTTGATCAACCTTATGCTCGGCGAGGTCATCTTCGGCGGCGTGGGCGCGGGCATGTATGGCATGCTGGTCTTCGTGATTCTCTCGGTTTTTATCGCCGGCTTGATGGTCGGGCGCACGCCAGAATATCTGGGAAAAAAGATCGAAGCCTACGACGTGAAGATGGCGATGCTGGTGATTTTGATTTTTCCGCTAACCATTTTGGGGTTCACCGCAATTTCGGTTTTGTATGGCTTCGGCACTTCCGCCATTTTGAATGCCGGGCCGCACGGCTTTAGCGAAATTCTTTATGCCTTCACTTCCGCGGTAGCCAATAACGGTTCAGCCTTCGGTGGTCTCAGCGGAAACACTCCTTGGTACAACACGTCGCTGGGCGTGGCCATGCTGCTTGGGCGTTTCATGATGATTCTGCCCATGCTCGCCATCGCCGGCAACCTCGCCTGCAAGAAGCAGGCTCCGGCCACGCTCGGTACATTTCCCGTGACCGGCCCATTGTTTACCGTTCTGCTGATCGGTGTGGTAGTGATCGTCGGTGCTCTTACGTTTTTTCCGGCGCTCAGCCTGGGGCCGATTCTCGAGCATTTGCTGATGCAGGCGGGAAAGACCTTCTGAGCCGTCATTCGATGCTTCTTAAAACCATATGGTGAGCAAGAAATCAAAACGCAGTTTGTGGGACATCAAAATCGTGCGCCGCGCCGCGCTGGATTCATTGGTCAAGCTGCATCCCGTAACCATGATGCGCAATCCCGTGATGTTTGTGGTGGAAGTGGGCAGCGTGGTCACGACCCTATTGCTCCTGCGGGAGCGCATGCAGGGGCAACCCGGCTTCGGCTTCAATCTGCAAATTACGTTGTGGTTGTGGTTCACGGTTCTGTTCGCAAATTTCGCCGAGGCCATGGCCGAAGGGCGCGGCAAGGCGCAGGCCGATGCGCTGCGCCGCGCGAAAGCCGAAACCATGGCCAATCGCCTGCTCACCGATGGAACGACCGAGACTGTCCCCGGCTCGAAATTACGCTCGGGCGATTTGGTACTGTGCGAAGCGGGCGAATTTGTACCCGGCGATGGCGAGATCATCGAAGGCGTGGCCTCGGTGGATGAGTCGGCGATCACGGGTGAGTCCGCCCCGGTGATTCGCGAAGCTGGCGGCGATCGTTCCGCTGTGACCGGAGGCACGCGCGTGCTCTCCGACTGGGTGAAGGTGAAAATCACATCCAACCCCGGCGAAACGTTTCTCGACCGCATGATCGCGCTGGTCGAAGGCGCCGAGCGCCAGAAGACTCCCAACGAAATTGCGCTGAACATTTTGCTCGCGGGCCTGACCATCGTGTTTCTGTTGGCCGTAGTCACGCTGCAACCGTTCGCCATCTACGCGGGCGCGCCGCAGACTGTGTTCGTGCTCGTCTCCTTATTGGTGTGCCTCATTCCAACCACGATCGGCGGATTGCTTTCTGCAATCGGCATCGCCGGCATGGATCGCCTGGTGCAGCACAACGTGCTCGCCATGTCAGGACGTGCCGTCGAGGCGGCGGGTGACGTGAACACTTTGCTTTTGGACAAAACCGGAACCATCACGCTGGGCAACCGCGAGGCCACCGAATTTATAACCGCGCCGGGCGTGACCGAAGCCATGCTGGCGGATTCGGCGCAACTCTCCTCGCTTGCCGATGAGACTCCCGAGGGCCGCTCGATTGTGGTTCTCGCCAAGGAAAAGTATGGCTTGCGCGGCCGCGAAATGAGTACGCATGACGCCGAATTCATCCCCTTCAGCGCCACGACTCGCATGTCCGGAGTGAATCTGGATGGCCGCCACATCCGCAAAGGCGCGACCGATGCCATCGCCAAATACGTCGAAGAAAAGGGCGGCGTGCTGCCCGCGGAAGTGCGCGCGGCGGTAGAGGCGATTTCGCGCTCCGGCGGAACGCCGCTCGTAGTCGCCGAAAATGGCCGCGCGCTAGGCGTGATTCAGCTCAAAGACATCGTGAAAGGGGGCATGCGCCAGCGCTTCGATCAGTTGCGCGCCATGGGCATCAAGACGGTGATGATCACCGGCGATAATCCGCTGACCGCCGCCGCGATCGCAACCGAAGCCGGCGTGGATGACTTTCTCGCCCAGGCTACTCCGAAAGACAAACTCGATCTCATCCGCCGCGAGCAGGGGCAGGGAAAGCTCGTTGCCATGACCGGCGACGGCACCAACGACGCCCCCGCGCTGGCCCAGGCCGATGTCGGCGTCGCCATGAATACGGGCACGCAGGCCGCGAAAGAAGCTGGCAACATGGTCGACCTCGATTCGAATCCCACCAAGCTCATCGAGATCGTAGCCATCGGCAAGCAGTTGCTGATGACCCGCGGCGCTCTCACCACGTTTTCGATTGCCAATGACGTGGCCAAGTATTTCGCCATCATCCCAGCCATGTTTGCCGGAACGTTTCCGGTTCTGCAAGCCTTGAACGTAATGCATCTGGCGACGCCGCAATCGGCGATCTTGTCGGCGGTCATTTTCAATGCGCTGATCATTGTGGCCCTAATTCCGCTGGCTCTGCGCGGGGTGAAATACGTTCCGCAGGGCGCTGCCATACTCCTGCGCCGCAATCTGCTGGTATACGGTTTGGGCGGAGTGATCGTGCCCTTCATCGGAATCAAGCTGATCGACTTGCTCATCGTGCGGGCGGGGTTGGCCTAGAGATTACTTTTATGAAAAAGAACTTGATTACTTCCGTACTCATGACCCTGGTGACCACCGTGTTGTTCGGCCTTCTGTTTCCTCTGTTGATCACTGGAGTGGCGCAGGTCTTATTTCCAAAGCAGGCGAATGGGGAGCTGCTCACCCGAAACGGCCGCTTAGTAGGATCGACCCTGATCGGCCAGTTATTCTCCTCTGCAGGATATTTTCATTCCCGCCCCTCCAGCGCCGGAACCGGCTACGACGCGGGCAATTCCAGCGGATCAAATCTCGGACCGACCAATCAATCTCTAATCGCACGCGTGCAGGGGGATGCCGACCGCCTGCAGGCTGAAAATCCCGGCGCGGCGATTCCAATCGATTTGCTCACGACCTCAGGCTCAGGCCTCGATCCGCATATCTCGCCCGAAGCGGCTGAATTCCAGGTCCCGCGCATCGCGAAAGAACGCGGGCTAAGCCCGGACACAATTCGCGAAGCCATTCGCCAGCACACCGAATCGCGCCAATTCGGCTTTCTCGGCGAGCCCCGGGTCAACGTTTTGGAGCTAAATCTCACCCTGGACGAGATTTCGCCCAAGCCCGTCACTCACTGAAGTACTTCCCCGAAGTAATCTGTCGCGCTTCCTGATATCCGCCTAATCTGGCCGTTGCATCTTCCGAGGGAGCGCAATGAAAAACCACAAGCAGTTCTGGAGTTGGGCAGCCATGGCGGGCCTGGTATTCCTGCTCCACGTGCCGTCGAGCGCGGAGGCACAGGACACACCGGGCACGCAAGTTTCTGAAGACTCGCAAGCGGCAACCGATTCGCAGGATGCGAACGTCCAGGACCCCCCGAGCCGGGTCAGCCGGCTGAATTACACGGAAGGATCGGTGTCGTTTCAGCCCAGCGGCGAGAACGACTGGGCCGACGCCGTGCCCAACCGTCCGTTGGCCCCAGGCGACAATCTGTGGGCGGACGAGAATTCGCGTGCCGAACTACACATTGGATCGACCGCTCTGCGCCTCGGCCCCCAAACTGGAATCACTTTGCTCGACCTGAGCGACCAGGCCGCGCAGATTCGTCTGGCGCAGGGATCGTTGTTTGTGAAGGTCCGGCATGTCGACGGCAACGACTCCTATGAGGTCGACACGCCGAACGTGGCGTTCACTATATTGCAGCCCGGCGATTACCGCATGGATGTGGACCCGGATGGCAATCGCACCGACGTAACCGTGTGGCGCGGGCGCGGCGAAGTTACCGGCGCCGGATCGTCCTACGCGATTGCAGCGAATCAGCACGCATCGTTTATCGGCACCGGCAACGGCAACGACGAATTGGCTTACGATTTCGGCCCGGTTCCAGCCGACGATGGCTTCGATCGCTGGGCCCTGGCTCGCGATCAGAATGAAGATCGTTTCGACTCCGCCAACTATGTTTCCCCCGAGATGACCGGCTATGAAGACCTCGCCCAGTATGGCGACTGGAGCGATGAAGCCGGCTATGGCACGGTTTGGACTCCGAGGGTGCTGGCGGCGGGATGGGCTCCCTATCGATTCGGACATTGGATTTGGGTTGGATCTTGGGGCTGGACTTGGATGGCTGATGAGCCTTGGGGGTTCGCGCCCTTTCATTACGGCCGCTGGGCGCTCGCGGCAAATGGATGGGTCTGGGTTCCGGGGCCGCGCATGGCGAGGCCGGCGTATGCGCCCGCGCTTGTGGGTTGGGTCGGGGGAACGCCGGGGTTTCGCTTCTCTGCGGGCGTAGGCGTGGGTTGGTTCCCGCTGGCCCCCGGAGAAGTGTTTGTTCCCGGTTATCGGGTCAGCCGCGCCTACGTGAATCGAGTGAACCTGACCAACACGACGGTGAACGTCACCAAGGTCACGAACATTTACAACTCGGTAGCCGTCAGCCGAAACGCGAGCGGCATTGCATACGTGAACCGGGATGTGAATGGCGGCGTGACCGTAGTTTCGCGAGACACGTTTGTGAACGCGCGGCCCGTGGCGCGAAACGTTGTACAGATTCCCGAGAAAGAATTGGCAGCCATCCCGGCATCGAACAAAGTTTCGCTTGAGCCGGAGCGGAGCAGCGTGATGGGTGCAAGCAGGCTGGCCGCAAACCATCCGCCCGCAGCGGTCATGACCCGTCCGGTGGTCGCGCTGCGGACGCCGGCACCGACGCCACACTCGCTCGGGCCGCGTCCAGCCGGAGCAGACCAAGCAACTTCCACCGCACAAGCGCCGCTTCAGCAATCCCTGGTCCGTCAGGTGCCGCCAGGGCGGCCGGTGCCGGTGCCAGCGACGCGTCAGCCGCTGAGGCAGGACGGCTTCCGTTCGGTTTCGCTTTCGAGCGAGGGAAATCCGACGAAGCCGCAGCCGCGCGTCTGGGAAGAGCAAGGGACTCCGGAGCCAGAGAAGAACGCACAATCTCAGCCCGCCAACCGGAATTCTCAGCCTTCCAATTCGCGCACTCCCCAGCAAGCGCAGCGCGGTTCTGCGTCGCAGGGGTCGCACGCCACATCTGCCAAGCCGGTGGCTTCGGCGCAGAGGAACGAGCCGCAGTCGCGAGAGCCGGAGCAGAAGTCCAGTTGGCTGCCGAAGCCCGCATCCAGTACGCCGCAAAAAGAACCGAGTTCGCATCCCTCCACGTCAACCCCGCCGCCTAAGAAATAACAATCACATTGACGCGAGGCCGCAGCCTGCGCTTTGATAAGACTCGCATGCGATGCGACCTGTTTTTCGCGGCCCTGCCATGAGCGAACCGAAGCGACCAGCCATGAACTGGATGGATGTTCTCTGGCTGCTGTTTCTGGCTGGACTCGCGGTTTTGCCTCCGGTTGCCGAGATTCACAAGCAACTCACCTTGCTGGCCATCGGCATTGTGCAACTGAGCGAGTCGTGGCTCTTGGCGCGGGCTCCGCGGCGGGGCGCGGCCTATATCGTTCTGCTCAAGATTGCGCTGGCGACGCTGTTGATCGACCACACCGGCGAGCTGAGCATCAACAGCAGCTACTGGCCTATTTATTTTCTGCCCGCAGTCACGGCCGCAGAATACTTCAGTCCTCTGGCCACGCTTTTGTGGACCGCGGTGGCGTCGGCTGCCTACTGTTCCTATCTCTATCCCGCATTGCAAGAATACGACATCACCCGGGAAGCTTACGGTTTGCTCGCCATTCGCATTCTTTTCTTTTTTTTAGCGGCCATGGTGGTGAACCGCTTCGTCGTAGAAAATCGGCGCCAGATCAAACGCTATCAGGAACTTGCAGAGACGCTCGCCGAAACCAATCGCAGATTGGAACAGGCGCAGGCCGAAGCCCGACGCTCCGAGCGGTTGGCCGCATTGGGACAGATGTCGGCCGGACTCGCCCATGAGATTCGCAACCCGCTGGGCGTGATCAAAGGATCGGCGGAGATGCTGCATCAAAAATTGGGCGAAGCCAATCCGCTGGCCAGCGAACTCGCGGGTTACATCTCAAGCGAGACCAATCGCCTGAGTTCTCTGGTGACACGCTTTCTGGATTTCGCCCGGCCGCTGCATCCGGAGTTAATTCCGCAAGAAATCGCTCCGGTGCTGGAGCAGGCGCTGCACGCCGTCGCGGTAACGCAAAAAGGTGCACTGGTCCATGTAGAACGACACTACGAGCCGAACGTACCGATGGTTCCATTAGATGAAGGCTTGGCCGAGCAGGCTTTCGTGAATCTGATTCAGAATGCTCATGATGCCATGGGCAGCGCTGGCGGAACGCTGCGGCTGACGGTGGCTACAGCGAAATCTGCGAATCGCGAGGGAGTCGAGGTCGGGATCGAAGACACAGGTCCGGGAATTCCAGCGGACCTTCGCGAGCAGATCTTTAATCCGTTCGTCACCACGAAGAAAACGGGCGTAGGCCTAGGTCTCTCCATCGTTTCGACCATTGTCGATGGCCATCACGGAACCATTCGCCTGGAGAGCGAAGCGCAAGGCGAAGGTCAGCGCGGGGCGCGCTTCGTGATTTTTTTTCCGGCCGGCGATGAAGCGGCAGCGAAGGTCGCATCTTAGAAAATGAATTCTATATGCCAACCATTCTGATCGTCGAAGATGAAGCCAAAATGCGCCGCCTGCTAGAGCTGAATCTAGGAGAGGACGGCTTTAGTACGCTCGCCGCCGGCGATGCCGAGACCGGACTAAAGCTTCTGCGCGAGAATGCGGTCGATCTGGTGGTCACAGATCTAAAGCTCCCCGGCATGAACGGTCTGGAATTTTTGCAGGCCATCAAGCGCCAGAACGCTACATTGCCAGTGGTCGTGATGACCGCCTTCGGCACGGTCGAAACCGCGGTGGAGGCGATGAAGGCCGGCGCCAGCGACTATGTGCTGAAACCATTTTCGCTGAGCGAGATGCGCATGGTGATTCGCAAGGAACTGGACGTCCATGCGCTGCGGGAAGAAAACCGTTCGCTGCGCGAAGCCCTCGGCAAGCGTTACGCACATCCGAACGTGGTGGCGCGCAGCCCCAAGATGCAGGAAGTGCTCGCCACCGTGGAGCGCGTTGCGCCCACCAACGCCACCGTGCTGCTGGGCGGCGAGAGCGGCGTAGGCAAAGACTTGATCGCGCGCGCGATTCATGAGAAATCTCGGCGCGCCGCGGGTCCCTTCATCAAGATCAACAGCACGGCGATTCCCGAGAACCTGCTGGAGAGCGAACTCTTTGGCTACGAGAAAGGCGCCTTCACCGGAGCAGCCGCGAGCAAGCCAGGAAAGTTCGAGTTGGCGGACAAGGGAACGCTCTTCCTCGACGAAATCGGCGACGTTCCCCCGCTGACGCAGGTCAAGCTCCTGCGCGTTCTGCAGGAGCGCGAATTCGAGCGTCTGGGCGGCACCCGCACCATAAAGGTGGATGTGCGCTTGATCGCCGCTACGAACCGCGACCTGCGTGAGGCCCTCGAGCAGGGAACCTTTCGCGAGGATCTTTATTATCGCCTGAATGTTGTCCCTATCGACATCGCTCCCCTGCGCCAACGCAAGGAAGACATCCCGGATCTGGTGAATCTTTTCATCTCGCGCTTCGCAGGAGACTCCGGCAAGCCCGTCGACAGCATTACGTCCGAAGCGATGCAGATCCTGGTCAACTACCACTGGCCCGGAAACGTGCGCGAGCTGCAAAACATAATCGAGCGCGCTTGTGCCTTGGCGAAAGGCACCGTGATCGCGCCGGCCGATATTCATCTGGATGTGCGTCCAGCCAAAGCGACTAACGGCACCGGCGGATTTCTTCCCGAAGGCATGACGTTGGAACATTGGGAGGACGAAATGATCCGCGAATCGCTACGGCGGGCGAATGGAAATAAGAGTCAGGCGGCGCGGCTGTTGGGGTTGTCGCGAAATGCGCTGCGCTATCGGCTGTCAAAGATTGGGATTGCGGACGAAGAGAAAGATCCTTGACCAGTGCTGCATTACGGTCGGATAAAAACGAGTTGGAGGCCTTCGGTATGCTGAAAGTGGAGGGTAAAAAGCAAATCCTTGAGGACGCCTACTCCTTTGATAGGCTCAGCTACATAAGCCGTGGACCACGCAAGGTTTTCAGCATAGAGTTCGCGTATCATTAAAACCATTCGGCCCGCTGTCCAGCTCCGCTAGCGCATTGGCCGAAAACCACCACCTTGGCCACGCGCAGCCACCGGCTTAAATCCCCAGCTCGCCCGAATGCCTCCGGCGCAGGCAATATTGCTGTAAACAAATGGGTTGATGGTTCTATCGTCGCCCAGGGTTTGGCATTGCATTTGCTTTAGTCCTAAAGCGATCAATATCCGTGCTATGGCGTGTGGCACCGGCATTGTCCCAGAGGTTTCTATGAAAAGTCGATTTAGATTCAGCCTTGCAATTTCAGCTTTGGCATTTGCATGTTTGGTCTCTGGCAAGCTGCAGGCCCAAACCACCGAGGAAGGCCCCGGCCCCTCCGAGCAGCCGAGCGCGCCCATGGAAGTGGGCACTCCACCACCTCCGCAGCCTCCGCAAGCTGGGCCGCCAGCTCAACCCGGCGCGCAGCAACCTGGCCAGCCGCAAGCTGGACCACCGCCGCAGATGGGAGAAGAGGCGCAGCCCGGCGGTCCTTCGGGCGAGGGGCCGGCGAAGATTAATAAAGGGGTGGGTCGCGTCAGCATGATTCATGGCGAAGTCTCGACGCAACGAGGCGATTCGGGCACTTGGTCGGCCGCAATCTTGAATCAGCCGGTATTGAACGGCGACAAAGTTTCAACCGGGGCTGGCAGCCGCGCCGAAGTGCAACTGGATTACGCCAACATTCTGCGCCTGGCGGAGAGTTCGCAGGCCACCATCGCGAATTTTACCGACAAGTTTATCCAGATTCAGATCGGCCAAGGTCTTGCCAACTATTCTGTATTCGGCGAGAGCGAGGCCGAGCCTGAGATCGACACGCCCAACGTTGCCGTCCATCCCGCGCATCAGGATGGCATCTTCCGCATCCTAGTGCGCCCCGATGGCGACAGCGTCGTGATCGTGCGCAAGGGGCAGGCGCAAATCTCGACCCCGCAGGGGATCGCCGATCTCAAAGCGGGAGACATGGCGACCGTGCGGGGATCTGGCGCCGATGCGAAATATAAAATCAGTGCCGCGCCTGAGCGCGACGATTGGGATCGCTTCAACGTCGATCGCGACCGCATGATTCATAGCGCCAATTCCTGGCGGCATACCAACAAGTACTACGTTGGAGCGGAAGATCTAGACGCGAACGGTCAGTGGGAAGACGCACCCGACTACGGTCAAGTCTGGGTGCCGAATGAGCCCGAGGGTTGGGCGCCGTACCGCGACGGCAACTGGGTTTGGGAGCCTTACTACGGCTGGACCTGGGTGGGTTACGAGCCTTGGGGCTGGGCGCCGTATCACTACGGCCGCTGGATGTGGTACGGCAACGCGTGGGCGTGGTGGCCGGGGCCGGTGTGGGGTGGCTTCTATCGTCCCTTCTGGGCGCCAGCGTACGTGTCGTTCTTCGGCTTCGGAGGCGGATGGGGCTTTGGCTTTGGCTGGGGCGGATGGGGCGGTTTCGGCTGGCTGCCGATCGGTCCTTGTGACCGCTTCTTCCCCTGGTGGGGCGGATACTACGGGCGCTTCGGCGTAGTCGGCTTCAATCGATTTGGAACTCTGAACCGCTTTGGTGGAATTGCGCCGCTGCACGGCGGCACGCGCTTCTCGAATGTAGCGCATCTCAACGATCCGCACGTTGGAGGCGCGCTCTCGACTGTGGGCGCTGGCAAGTTCGGAGCCGGCAGAACTACGGCATTGGCTGCAAGTCACGAGCAGTTAAGCGGAGCTCGCATGATGACCGGCAACGTGCCCGTGGTGCCGACGCGCGCCAGTTTGTCGGCGAGCGGACGGGCGGCAGCTCCTTCGACGATTCGCAACACCGGCTCGCAACATTTCGCCGGCACCCAAAGCGCGTCGCGGCCGGAATCCTTCCAGCAGCAGACGTCGCACCTGCAGCAATCCATGCAGCAAAGCCACTTTGCGCCCGTGACCGCCGGACGTTCCGCTGCGACCAGCGCCGCGGAGTCGCGTCGCGCGTCGAATGCATCGTCAGGGAAACCGAGCGCGGGCTCAACTTCTGGCAGAGAGCCGAATAATTCCGCCAGCCGGAGTGCAGAAAGCAATAACCTGGAAAACCGCGGCGCTGAAAATCGGAGCGCCGAAAATCGGAGCGCCGAAAATCGGTCGGGCGAATCTAGCGGCAGCGAGTGGAAGTCGTTCACTCCGCAGTCGCATGCGGCGGAATCGACCGCTCACTCCGCCGGCAACTCTCAGGCCGCGGGTCGCGCCGAGGGAGGCAGCTATTGGAATCGCACCGCACCCAGCTCAAGCTACGCTCGCGGATCGAGTGCGGGCAGCTACGAGCGCGGTGGCGGCAATTACTCCCGCCCACAGCTCAACATGCGCCAGCCCATCGCACAGCCGCGCTCCAACGGAGGTTACGGAGAATACGGCGGCAGCCGCGGTGGTTACAGTGGTGGAGCTACGCACGGCGCGCCCAGCGGGGGCGGTGGTCATCCCTCGGGGGGTGGAAGCGGTCATTCCGGCGGCGGCGGGGGCGGTGGAGGTCACCACTAAGCTGTTAGTTTTCGTAGAGTGAGAAAAAGTGTTGTGTGCGAAGTGAAGGACAGAGGCGAAAAGGGCGTGCTAAACGGTACGCCCTTTTTATTGAGACAGGCAGACGTAATGGGATAGGCATTCCCATGTGGGGACAGCCGCCTCGGCTGCCCCGACGAGCGCGGCGAGGATTTCTTTCCGACCTGACTACGGTCGCGAATACGCCGGACTATCCGGATCGGGCCGATCATAGTCGCGCCCGTACTTGTTCTTGTGCGCCAGCTCAAGATCCGATTCGGCGAGGCTGAAGCTTCCAAGAAAGGTATCGCCGGGCGTAACCGTGATTTCGCGCTCCGCGGCATGCAGCGCCTCCGGCGAAACTGAAGGATGGAATACGTGGATCTGATACCGGCCCGGCGCCACATCCGCGATGCTGATTTCTCCGTGAGGGTCCGAGACACCGTAATAGGGCGTGTTCAGGGCGATCACCACCGCGCTCATTTGGGCGTGAATATTGCAGAAGATAAAAGAAATTCCGGGCTTGTCGAACTGAACGAAACGCGTGGTCCCGCTCTCGTAGAGCCCCAGGTCGAAGCGCTTTCCGTCGAAAAGTGAAAACACATTGTGAAAGAAAGGATCGCGGTTGGGAAACTCAACTTTCCCTCCCGCCGGAATCACCAGCAGCGCCGGTTGAAAGCTCTTGTCCTTCTGCACCAGCTTCGGGATCTGCGCAGCCTCCTGAACCGGCGAAGTAACTGGCGGGGCGTTTCCCACCGGCGTCAGCCACACCACCAGCTTCGAAGCGTCGTGCAGCCGGCGACCGTTTCTGGTGAGCTGCACCTTCCCGTCGAGTTCGACCGCCTGCGCGCAAACGAAAACGCAGGGCAGCAACAACCCGCATAACGCGACCCGGAGCTTCACCAGAATCCACATCTAAAATAAAACTCCCATGGCAAGATTCACCTGATTGGTCGCGCTGCTCCCGCTGTACACCGGAAAGCTGCGCAGCCGTCTGAATTCGGCGGACAAAAGCAAATCGGATTTGGGCCGGTACACCAAGTTGCCCAGCCCACCCCGATTGCGGCCCAGAATGGTCGTGAAATTGTTGGCGTCAACGGCAAAACCGCGAACATCATTGGAGAACGCGTTGTCCTCTGCGAAGACTCCATTCAATTCCAGCTTCGGCGTGAGCTGCACTTTGATCTGACTCCACCCACCCGCCGAATCCAGGCCGTGAATCGGGGTCGAAATGTTATTGGGATTGCCGCCAAAGAGCACCGCGCGCCCGATGCCCGCGCCCAGGCCACCAATTCCGCGCCCGCGGTAGAATTCGCCGGAGAGGGTCACGCGCCGCGCGATGGGAATCTGCCAGTCCGTCATGCCGGCCCAACCGTCCACAAAACGATCCCACGACCAATTCTGCCGGCCGTAATATCCCGCCACCGCGAAGGTCAGCGGATGGTCGGAGATGTGCTTCGACCAAGCCGTGCGCGCCGCATAGGCCGGCTGCCCGGATTGTTCTCCGGCCTGTGCGTAACGATAGAAGGGATCGGCGGGTGGTTCCCAGTCGAGGTTATCGAGAATTCCCGCCTGCAGCGTAAGCGTCTGATCGGACGCAACCTCGAAGCGATGTTCCACGCGAAGCTGTGGCGTCCAGCCCCAAAGATTTCCCGCGTAAGCAAACGCCGGAGTAGCGAGCGATGCGAACGATGTGGGAGAGAGCGGCGAAATGAAAAGCGAATCCTGCCCGGCGACGACCGAAGTATGTTCCCAGTCGAAGCGCAAGCTCGCCGTCTGCATGCGCACGATGCCAAAGTCAACTCCGTTCGGAGTCGACGGGAAACCGCCGGCAAAATCGAAGCGCACAACGGCGGAGGTTTTTGCTCCCGCCAGCGTGGGGCCGAAAATTTCCATGCCGATCTCGCTCTGGCGCAGCGTGGCTCCGATCGTAGCCTGGGAAGTCCCATACGGCGTCGGCACTGCGTAATTCGGGAAATCGAGATTGTCGGAACCTCCCACGTTGCGGAAAGCGTTCATCAGCACAATGCCCGAAAGCCGGGCGCGATACTTGCCCGCGGTTTCGACTTTCGTCTGATACTGCTCGTCGACCTTCGAACCCAGCAACTGCGTGGATTCTTCCAGCTTCTGCACGCGGCTTCCAAGGTCGGAGGCGGCGGCGATCGTCTGCTGATCCGACCCAATGGCCGTCGCTGGGTTTCGAGCGACCGCTGGAGTCTGCGAGGTTGTATTGGAAGTTGTGTTAGCGCTCGCCGCAGCCGCCAGCGGCAGCAGAAGCTTGCGAGTGTCTTGCAGCTCCTGCCGCAACTGCTGCATCTCGGCGCGCGATTGTGCGTTCTCGCTGCGCATCTGCTCGATCAGCGCACGCAACTCCCGCACCTGCGAATCCAGCCCCGCGGGGCTTTCTTGCGCGAAGCTGCCAACCGACATCAGGAGGCAAGCGGCCGCCGCTATCGCGCTCGAACGGATCGTAAGAGCTCGAAGAACAAAAGCCGGTAAGGCAAAAGTCTTTAGCTTCTTCACACATCCTCCTGCTGGCATGCGGAATAGTTTTGCAAAATACACTGCGATCGAGAGACTAGGGGTCCGAATGCCGAAGCGAGTTTTCGCCCGCTCCCGCGCTCTTCACCCGCAGCACGGGAGGGTCCGTCGCTTCGTCGCTCGCCCCTTGCGACTCTCGCGCAGGACGCCCGGGAATGGTCACGCGGAACACGGTGTGAGCATCCGAAGTGCGCTCCACGGTAACTTCGCCGCCGTGGTCCTGCACAATCTTCTGCACCACCGTTAGTCCAAGGCCCGTGCCGTTTTCCTTGCCGTAGCTGACGAAGGGATGAAACAACTTATCCTGGATCGCCGCCGCAATGCCGGGCCCATTGTCGGAGACCAAGATCGTCAGCGACGAGTCGGTGCGGCTGACCGACACCTCCACTCGTCCGGCCTTGCTGGGCGCGGCTTCACAGGCGTTCAGCAGCAGGTTGTATAAAGCGCGCTCCAGCTTGCGGCCATCGAACCAGGCCGAACTCTGGCCGTTGACGTGAACTTCAATCGGAGTGCCCTGATGGCGCGGATGCAGGCGCACCGCTTGCAGGGCGCGCTGCACCGTATCGCCAATGCTGGCATAAGTTGGATTCATCGACTCGCGGGTGCGAGCAAACTCCAGCAGCGAATCGATGAGATCCGTCATCTGATTCACGCCGGTTCGCACTTCCTGATAGAGTTCTTCGCGCTGCGCCGAAGTCAGGCGGCCGTCGCAAAGAAATTCGGAGTTCGCTACGATGGCCGCCAGCGAATGGCGCAGGTCGTGCGAGATCGAACTGGCCATGCGCCCGATGGTGGCCAGTTGCTCCGATTCGAGCAGCGCCTGTTGCGTCTTCAGCAGACTGGCACGCATGCGGTCGAAGGCGGAGGTTAACTCCGCGACTTCGTCGCCTCCGCGAGCATCGAGCGGATGATAATAGTCGCCATGCTCGAGAGCGCGCACACCCTCGACCAAACTCGCCAACGGGCGAGTAAAGGTGTGCGAAATCAGAAAAACTAATGCGCTCCCCACCACAACCGCGGCAAAGCCCAACAGCAACAGCAGGCGGTTGAGCTTGTCGAGAAATTTGGCCGCCTGATCGTAGGATCCGAGCACCGTCAAGCGCACCCGTGTTTCCTGCTGGCCTGACAAATCAAGCGATGTCGCCAAAAAAAGTTCGTTGCCCACTTCGACGTCGCGGGGAGCGCTTTGCATCGACCCGGACGCCAACTCGAGCACGCCCGAACTCTGCGATTGCAGCGGCGACAAAGTGGTGGCGACGATGTCGTTGCCATAGGAGAAAGCAACCTGGCTGGCCGAGACTTTGCTGACTTCGCGGGCCAGCCGGTCATCGATTTCGTAGCCAATGATCAGAAAGCCGAGCAATGGCCCTTCCGTCTTCGAACCGAAATAAACCGGCTGCACAAAAGTTTGGTAGAGGCGATGGGCGCCAAACCACCAGTGGCTGGAGTCCTCTTCATTCAGCGAGAGCTGAAAATAGTTCTGCGCCGCCTCGCGGGTAAAGCCCGGCGACTTCGTGTGCAGGGCTACCACCTTGCCGTCGCGGTTGGCCAGAACCAAAAGGTCGCTGCCGGTTAATTGCCAGACGTTGCGGGATGCATCCTGAATCGTCGCCGGATCGCTAGCGGTCATGATCGCACGCGTGATGGGCAGGTCCGCCACTAATTCCGCGGAGCGAGTCAGAATGACTTCGCGATCGTGCTGGAAATTTTGAAAGGTGGTGACGGAATTCCCCAGATTCTGAACGATGCCTTCGCGCACGTGATTCTCGACGCTGTGCCGAACCACGAGCAGACTGGTCGCGGTGAGTCCGGCGGTGATCAGCAGCATGGAGAGCAGAAAGCGCGTCCGCAGCCGAGTTCGGGGTACCAGCGCGATGGCGGACTGTTGAAGGGTGTGCGCCGCGGATTCGGGTGATGGGTCCAAGAGTTTTCAGCGCACGAATTTGTAACCCATTCCGTGCGCGGTGCGGAAGTGTACCGGACTGGCCGGGTCTCTTTCCAGCTTCTGCCGAAGCTTCAAAATATGATTGTCCACGGTGCGGGTCGAAGGATAATTCTGGTATCCCCAAACTTCGTTGAGCAGTTCGTCGCGGCTGATCACGCGGTCGGCGTTCTGCACCAGAAATTGCAACGTCTTGAACTCCTGCGCGGTCAAGACTACAACTTTCCCGTCGCGCTGCACTTCCATCTTCTTGAAATCCACCGAGATGCCGTCAAAACTGACCACGCTTACGCCGGCCGTTCTGGCGGTGTGGCGCAAAGACGCGCGCACCCGGGCCAACAATTCGCGCGGGCTGAAGGGTTTGGTGACATAATCGTCGGCGCCCAGTTCCAGCAGCAGAACCTTGTCGGACACATCGCTCGTGGCGCTCAACACAACGATGGGCAGCGTCGGCGCCTGGGCTTTGACCACCTTGCACAAATCGCTGCCCGAGAGTTGCGGCAGCCGCAGATCCAGAATAATCACGGCTGGCGGGAGGGCCTGAAAGCTCTCCAGCGCCGACTTGCCATCCCCGCGCACCTCGACCGTGTAGCCCTCAGTCTCGAATAGGCGCTTCAATGCTTTCTGCACGGCGGGATCGTCCTCGACGACGAGGACTCTGCCCAGGGGTCGTGTAGAGTTGATCGGATCGACCATTCGAGACGCGCTCAGCGTTGCTGCCATTCCGCCCATGGAAGTAATCCTCGCTAAAATCGGGGCGATCGTGAAGCGGCGAAGTGCCTTGCCCGCTTCCTCAACCAAGGGAAGCTTACAACGATTTCGCCCCATTTTCGCCGCAAGCGAAGCGGTTTGACAAATATTTTACAATTGCGCGCCGCGAGTGAACCACCTTGCGGCAGGAGTTTGCCATGCTGTAGACGCCAGGAAGCCCATGCGGGTACAGCCGCCCTCGGCTGTCCGTCGAGCGCAGCTCGAGAAGCTCTCTATGCTAACCCGGCACATAGCGCCAGTAGCATGAGCCGCGTCATTATTCTCCCTCGCCGTATGACGTAAAATACATTCCTTGCTGGTGTCCCCTGAATTCGATGCTCTGCGCGTGGTGCTGGTGGATGCGCGCAATCCCCTCAACATCGGCGCCGCGGCCCGGGCCATGAGCAACTTCGGCTTTCTGCGGCTGCGAGTCGTCAATCCCTACGCGAAGGCCTTTCGCGAGGCCCGCTCCGCGGTTGGCGCCGCGGCGGTAATGGAGCAGGCGGAAGAGTTTGCAACCGTCGCCGAAGCTGTAGCCGACTGTTCGTTGGTCGTGGGAACCACCTCGGTCGGGCCTCGCGACCTGCAGCATTCCGTGCAGCGACTGGAGGCGGGTGCGGCCATGATCCGCGGGCACTTTACCTCGGGCCCGTGCGCGCTGCTGTTCGGCTCGGAGAAGTTTGGGCTCTCGAATGAGGATATGAGCCACTGCGATTGGCTGCTGCACATTCCCACGCGCCAAGAGCATCTCTCGATGAATCTCGGGCAGGCGGTCGCGATTTGCCTGTATGAACTGATTCGCGATCCTACTGCGGCGTTGGAGCCGGAGAAGCGAACTCCCGCGTCCTCGGCCGAGATCGAGCGCGTGATCGAGACTCTGCTCGAAGCCCTCGCAGCCAGCGGTTATCCCAAGCTGAACACTTCCACGTCCTTTCACTCGGCGGTGCGGCGCTTCGTGCGGCGGCTGCACTTGCACAACGGCGACGCCGAGTTCCTGCTCGGCATGTTGCGGCAGATGGTTTGGAAGATGACTCGCGATAAGAGCAAGAGCTGAGGCGCAGTTTCAGCGATTGATTTCTTTCGGAAACACTTCGATCGAGCTTCTGGCAAACTGAAAGCGCAGCAGCCACTCGCTGTTTTTTTTCTGGCCATCGACTTGGGGAGGATTAAAAGTCCAGCGGCGAGCCGCGCTCAAGGCCTGGCCGGCAAAGTATCTGCTGGGACCGCCAGAAGTGAGCTTCGCTTCCGTAACTTTTCCCGAAGGATCGACCAGAACCCGAACGCTAACTTTTATCCTGCCTTTGATCGTGCTCTGCGCGCTTGGCGAAACGTCGGGCAGGACTTGCTGCAGCACTGCGCCTTTGGCAGCCTCGTTCGTCGCCGTGGATGCGGAATTGGGAGCGGGTTCGGCTGGGGCAGAATGAGTTTCCGCGGAGGGAGTCTCCGGCCGGCGGCCCATGAATTTGCCGGCGACGAGCGCGAGGATCACCACGATTACAATTGCGACCATCGCTGGTACGACTAACTTCCGCTTGGCACCGGCTTCTCTTGCGGTCTCGCTCGGGGCGTACGTTTGGACTGGCTTTTCCGGTGGAGCGCTGGCGCGGGGAACGGGTTGACCGTGAAGGCGATTGAGAATTTCAGGGGCGCTGCAACGCTGAAGCGGATCGGCGAGCAAGCATCGACTGGCGATCTCGCGGAACGGTTGGGGCAGCGTTTCCGGGACCACTGGGTCGCGCTGATTCTGGTTCAACTCGGGCTCTTGCTGCGTCATCACTGCGAGCAACGTCATTCCTAGCGACCACAGGTCGGCTGCTGGCGACAATCCTGCGTTGACTTCGGGGGCGTCGTAAGGGTTGGGCTGGCTGGGAAAGCGCGGCTCGCCCGATTTGCGTAAGCCGTCGGAGGAAATTTTCAGGCGGTCGTTTGCGGCCATGATGTTCGAGGGCTTGAGGTGGCCGTGCACGAATCCGGATTGATGCAAGAAGGCCAGGGCCTCGGCGGTGGGCGGAAGCATTTGCTCGGCTTCTTCCGGCGCCAGCGGACGAAGGGGAAGAATTTGCGCCAGATTTTCGTCCGCGTATTCCATCACCAGGTAGAGGATCTCGGTGTCCTCGATGTGGCAGCGGCCGCCGCCGAACAGTTGCATCAGGTTGGGGTGGGAAAGTTTTGCGGCGATTTCCCAGCGGGCGAGTTGCGCGTCGGCATCGGATAATGGTGCGGGGATGAGTTTGATCACCGCCTTCAGTGCATCTCTGCTTTGTGGGTCGGGGCCGTCACGCTCGGTGAGAAAAACGGCGCTGTGGCCGGAGCCTCCGAGCCACTGGCGCAGTGGGAATTTGCCGTCAACCAGGCGGCCTTCCCAATTTTTCCAGAGCTCGACAGGCGTACTCATAGGACTCGCTGAGGTGA
>Ga0187863_10000045_pt1 | contig 107005 bp, 86 predicted proteins | sample June2016WEW_11_1_FD_132975 | JGI IMG/M metagenome (GOLD analysis project Ga0187863, IMG submission 132975) | Peatland microbial communities from SPRUCE experiment site at the Marcell Experimental Forest, Minnesota, USA - June2016WEW_11_10 | ecosystem: Environmental > Terrestrial > Soil >...
CCCTATAGACGAAACTGGACGCAAGCTGCTGAATGGGGGTAGATATGGGGGTACATGCATACAAGCAATCCGTAACGCGCTCATTTGTCAATAGTTGCAGTGTGATACGAATCCAGTCGTGCCTACCATATTTATCAACAACATAGCTGGAAGGCTCTGAATGTTTCACCTGTGAAACCTCACCTGCTTCCGTTTTCGCGGTCCCTACGCCCTATTGAACGGTTTGCGATCCAGGTTGCAACGCCCGCATCATTGAGTCCTGCGCGGCCAACATCGACGAATTCACCCGGTGAGCGCACAGCCCGAGCGTGGTCGAGACGGTGGCATGGCGTTAAAGCCCTTGAACCGTTTTAATGTCCGTTCCCTGATTGTGGACTGACCCCACAAAATGAGACAGGAATTTGTGCGACACTTGGCAGGGAGAGGAGCTGCAAGTGGCGAAGAGACGAGTCGGCAAATACCCTCTGTCGTTCCGGCAGATGGCGATTGAGCGGATGAAGGACTGTCCCAGCGTGTCTGCATTGGCGGAAGAGTTGGGTAGCCGACATCACTTACATCCGGCTGCAAGCCGAATTCGTGTACCTGGCGGTGATTCTGGATGGTTACTCGCGCAAGTGGGCGCCCTCTGGGCAGGGATGGAGGCTGGATCGCACCCTTACTTCCCGTCTGGCGGTCGATGCCTTGCAGCAAGCCATTGCCCTGCGAAGCCCCATGCCGGGCCTGGTGCATCATTCTGATCGCGGCGTGCAGTATGCCTCAGCCGACTACGTGGCAATTCTCAAGCAGTATGCAATCGTCTCGAGCATGAACCGGCCCGCGAACCCATACGACAACGCCAGCTGCGAGAGCTTCATCAAGACGCTCAAACGCGAGGAAATCTACGCGAACGAATACCGAGACCTGGTGGATTTGCACGGTCACATCGAGGAGTTCATCGACTGCTACTACAACCAGAAGCGACTGCATTCCGCTCTTGGTTACCAAACGCCGGAGGAGTTCGAAGCTCAAACGCGCGGCCAGAGCGAAGCAGAGTTAAATTCTGCTACACTGCGATTCTTCGCCGGAACACGGCAGAAAGCTTCAACAGCGCTGGTAGGGGAAGGGACTCAAACGCCGTCCCTTCCCCACATCCCTACCCGGCTTGGAGAATCAATGACATGACCTCCAAGACCGAACCGCGTCTCAACCTGTGTGAACCCCGAACTGTATCATGTGAAGGGTTCAGAATCGACAATACTGCCGGTGTAGCAATAGAAAACTGTCTCAACGAAGGGGTTCACCCCAAACGACTGTGGAGACTACTGTGGGTACCCCTCGGCCTGTCCTGTCTCCTGGGCGGATTTCTTCGTGGCCGGCCGGCCCGTGACAATCGACTCCAGGGCGTGGCGGATTTCAGTTCCTGGATCTTACGGCGCTTGTGTCCCAAAGTTAAATGGCTGCCATATAAGTTCAGGCCCGGTTCGTGATATAAGGTGCTTGTCTCCCCTTCCCTGGGGCGAAGTCCAGAGGCCAAGCCTCGTTTTCGGCCTTGACCGCACAGGGTGGGCGGAAGTTCACGCATGAGGTTTGCCTTCCGATGCTCGACGTTCATCTGCCCCATAAGGGTATTCACGGGTTTTGGGAGTTCTTTATTCACCTGTTCACGATCACCGTGGGCCTGCTGATTGCCACCCAAATCGAGAGCTGCATGGAGTGGCGGCATCATGTTCATGTGGCCGAGGAGGCGCGCCAGTCGCTACACGCCGAGATCCAAAGCAACCTGAACGACCTGAAGCGGATGCAGCCGGGGCTGAAGGAGTGGCGCGGCCAGATCGATGCCGACCTGGCGTTGATGGAGCGCATTCAGGAGCATCCTGAAGACATGAAGAATCAGCACGCCACCATGGCGCTGAGTTTCAGCGTCGTCAGCATGTCCGACACGGCGTGGAGAACGGCGCAGTCTACCGGCGCGCTGGCCTACATGCCCTATGAGGAAGCGCAGCGATATACCGCGATTTACCAGGCGCAGGCCGCGCTGGTGGCGCTGGAGGACAAACCGGTTGAAGATGTCGCCGCCATCAACGGCCTGATAGCAAAATACGATATTCATTCGAGCCAATCCGGCAAGGTCACCAGGGAGCAGGCCAGCGCCTTGGCGGAGAAGCTCGGCGCGATGCAAATGCATCTGTCCGTAGGGAGCGGGCTGCTGGAAGAGGATATCGAGCAGAGTCAGGCATTCCTGGAGAACCGCGAGGCCAAACACACCTTCGGAGAGCCCTTGAAATGATTCGCGGAGATGAGGCTTCCGGGTCTGCGTGGCGCGGACGGCAAAGGGAGTCGCGTGATAGAGTTTTAGAAACCCAAAGACAAGGATGCGACCGGAATTGACGCGACCAGAGTTTGCCACGCTTCGCAATAGCCCCGATGTTTCCGTTCTGATCATCGGCGGCGGCATCAACGGAATCGGCTTGTTCAACGAACTGGCGCTGCAGGGAATCGATGTGCTGCTGGTCGAGAAGACAGATTTCTGCGCCGGCGCCAGTTCCGGCATGACGCGGATCATTCACGGCGGCCTCCGCTACTTGGAGAACGCGGAGTTCCGCCTGGTGCGCGAGTCCCTCCGGGAACGAAACCGCCTGCTCAGAAACGCGCCCCACTGCGTCAAGCCCCTGCCTACGACGATTCCGATCTTCAATTGGATGTCGGGGATGGTTCCCGCCATCCGGAATGTGCTGGGATGGCCCACCAAGCCCGCCAATCGCGGAGCGCTGCTTATCAAGACCGGGCTGACGATGTATGACTTTCTGGCCGGCCGCAAGTCTCCGATGCCGCGCCATCGGTTCCGCTCCAGGCGCGCGGCGCTCGCGCTGCGGCCCACTTTGAATCCCGAGGTAATCTGCACCGCAACTTACTACGATGCCAAGATCACCTATCCGGAGCGGCTGTGCCTGGAGCTGGTGCAGGACGCCGAGGCCGCGCATTCTGGGGCGCACGCGGTGAATTACGTCCGGGCGGAGAGCGCGTCGGGCGGCGCCGTCACGCTGCGCGACGAGGTCTCCGGCGAGAGCTGCGAAGTTAGGCCGAAGGTGGTCGTCAATGCCACGGGGGCGTGGATCGACTTCACCAATCGCGATATCGGTCGCGAGAGCGGGTTTATCGGCGGCACCAAGGGCTCCCACATCGTGCTCGACCACCCAGAACTGGTGGCGGCGACCGGGGAAGATATGATCTACTTCGTCAACCGCGACGCCCGCATCTGCATCTTCTATGTGGTCGATGGCAAAGTGATAGCCGGCGCCACGGATATTCCCACACAAGATCCCGATGCTGCCTGCGACGAAGGCGAGGTGGACTATCTTCTCGAGTCCCTGCGGCAGGCCTTCCCATCGATTCGCGTGGGCCGGTCGCATGTGGTCTTTCGCTTCTGCGGCGTGCGACCTCTGCCGCGCAGCAATGCTCTCACGCCGGGCCAGATCAGCCGCGACCACAGCTTTCCGGTGCTGGCAGCGGGCAATGGAATCGACTTCCCCATCTACTCGCTGGTGGGCGGGAAGTGGACCACCTTCCGCGCGCTTGCCGAGCAGGTTGGGAACGAGATTCTGCGCGTGCTGGGCCGGCCGCGAGTGCGCAGTTCGGCCGATCTTCCCATCGGCGGCGGCAAAGGCTATCCCAGGCTGCCGGAGGGCACGGGATTGCCCCAGGAACGGCTCGCAACTCTCTCGGAGCGCTATGGCACGGGCGCGGACAAGGTGGCCGCATATCTGCTTTCGGGCGGGGATGCGCCGCTTGCCTGCCACGCCGGCTACTCCCGCCGGGAGATCGAGTACATCGCGCTGAACGAGCGCGTCGTCCACCTCGACGATCTGATCATGAGGCGAACGCTGATGGGCTTGCTGGGCGAGGTGAACCGGCCCTTGCTCGAGGAACTGGCCGCTGTCGTGGCGTCGGTTCTCCAGTGGCCGGCGGAGAAGACCGCGGCCGAGATCGAGCGCACCGTCCAACTATTCCGGAGGGTTCACGCGGTGATTTTGGCCAAGTGATCGAAGTCGGTCTTCAGGTGCTCATAGATGTCGCGATACACACGGTAGTACCCTGTGTACTTTTCGTGATTGGCCTGGTCCGGTTCGAGGCGCCGGTCAAGATGCACCATCTCCGATAGCGATTTGCGGACGTCGGGAAAGACTCCGGCCCCCATGCCCGCGATTATGGCTGCGCCGTAGGGAGAGCCGACCGAGGCGCGCGGCAGCAGCACCGGCATCCCCAGAACGTCGGCCTTGATCTGATTCCAGAGATCGTTGCGGCTGCAGCCGCCCACGCTTCTCATCTCGCGGACTTCTGCTCCGGCGCGCAGGGCCGTCTCGACGTTGTGGCGGAGGGCAAAGGCTGCGCCCTCCAGAATGGCGCGCACCAGCGCCGCTTTGGGGGTGGCCAGCGAGAGGCCGAAGAAGACTCCGCGGGCGTTGGTATGCCAAATCGGCGAACGCTCCCCCATCATGTAAGGAAGGAAGATAACCCCACCGCTGCCCGGCTCGACGGCGGCTGCCTGGCGCGTGATCAGATCGTATGCGTCGGCGCTGCTCTCGGAGGCGGCCTGGGTTCCCGTCTGCCCAAACTGATCCTGGAACCAGCGCAGGCACCCGCCCGAGGAGACCATGGCGCCGAGCAGCAGGTGAATTCCCGGCAGGGCGTGGGGCATGGCGATCAGCGCCGGCTCCGTCAAGCCGCGGTCGTTGGGGATGATGACGACGGTGGAGGTGCCCGTCATTTCGACGGCGATGCCCGGCTCGGCCACGCCTGCTTCCAGCGCCGCGGCGGGGCTATCGACGTTCCCGGCCATCACCGGAGTACCGGCCCTGAGGCCGGTTGCCTCGGCGGAATCGGCGGTGACCTCGCCCTGAATGTCGCGTCCTTCAATGACCTCCGGAAACTGCGCCGGGTCCACTCCACAGGCGGAGCAAAGCGCCTGGGACCACTCTCCCGTCGCGTAGTTGCGCATCTGCAACAGCACGGCGTGCGCCGGGTCCATGCCCAGCCGCCCGGTAAGCTGGTAGTTGAGGTACCCGTTCACTTGGACGAACTTCCAGGTCCGCTTGAGGATCTCGGGTTCGTGATTGCGCAGCCACAGCAGCCGCGCGGCCACGTAGAAAGCGTCCGGTCGGTTGCCGGTTATGCGATGTATCTCCTCCGCGCCCAGCAGTTCGGTCAGGCTCACCGCTTCGGCCTCGGCGCGGCGGTCCATCCATATCATCGCCGGGCGCAGGGGCCTGCCGGAGTGGTCCAGCGGCAGCAGAGTGGGCGCCTGGGAACTGATGGCCAGCCCCAAAACCCTTTCCCGCCCATGCTCGACCTTCCCCAGAGCCTCGCGAATGGCCTTGCAGGTTGCCTGCCACCAGTCTTCGGGATCCTGCTCCACCCACGCCGCGCGCAGGTGATGAAGCGGATACTCGGCTTGGCAGACGGCGCGGAGATTTCCCCGCAGGTCCAGCAGGACGGCCTTTACCGAACTGGTTCCGGCATCGATGCCGAGCAGCAGCGGTTCCACGTTACCCTTTCGCCGGCGGTCTCAGCGGCCCACATAGAGTGGCGCAATCGAGACCACCCCAAGGCCAGTCACAAAAAGCACAAACATCAATACCAGGAGCCGGTTGACGCGCGCGCCGCCCCCGGCGAACTCCTTCCACACGAGGACGCCCCAAAGCGCCCCCACCATCGTCGAGCCTTGCCCGATGGCGTAGCTGATCGCTGGCCCCACCTGCAACGCGCGCGGAGCGCTGGCGGCCACAAAGTTCGACAGCGAACCGGTCATCCACATTGCGCCGCCAAGGATGCCGAGAAAATGAAACCAGGAGCTGCCTTTCAGGTAATCCGCAAAACTCAGCCGCGGGCCTTCGATGGGGAATCTCAAGAAATAGAGATTGTAGACAAAGACCGAAACCAGTACGCCCAGGCCAAAGACGAACGCGACCGCGTAGGGACCAAGTCCTTTCGGGCCTGTCTTGCCGATCTCGACCAGCGGGTAAAACGTCCCCATCAAGATGCCGCCGACGACGCTCAGCTTGATCCCCTTCCATGTAGCGGCGCGCTTGGCGGCGGCATCCGCCTTGTCGCCGGGAGCGCTGCGGCTGACGGCGTGGGCGCGGTAGGCGATAGCGTCCACGATGATGGCTCCCACAATCAGGGCCACACCCAGGCACAACAGCCAGGGATTCCCCTGAGGGTTCACGGTGTAGTTCCAGATCACCCCTACGATGAGAGCCAGCCCCACGCCGATGGGAAAGCCCACCCCCATTCCGGCCACGGAGATTGCTCCCACCACCAGGATGTTGGACAGGTTGAAGACAACGCCGCCCGCGAAGCCGCAGAGGATATTCATAGCGCCCGCGCGCGCCAGATCGGCCGTGAAGCCGATGCCGTCCGACCCCCAGGTGCCGAAGGTCAGCCCAGCCAGGCCGGCGGCCAGCGCCACGCCGATGGAGTAGTCGTAGTAGAGAAGTTCAAAGCGCCAGCCCTTGGCGATCTTGAGCACGTTGGCCCAGGAGCCCCAGCAGAGCATGGTCAGAATCGTGAGCGCCAACGTGGTTCCGTACAGGTGCGGCAGAGTCATGAGAGCTCCTTTCGCTGCCGGGAGAGCGATTTCCACTGTTTGGAAGGTCGTGAGAATATTACCACTTTGCGCCAGGGGGATGAGCAGGCCGCCGCAACAAATTACGGCAGGTCATGCCCCCATGCCTCCACCTCGATGAAGCTGCACCACCTTGACGGATCGGAGGGCACAAGATTGGTTATCCGCAGCCAGGTAACCTTGCGCTTCGGAAATGGAAACTCCTGGAATTCGGCGGACGGACCGATCCGGATGGGAAGCCGGCTTCCATCGGAAAACTCCACGTCCGCGCTCTTCCAATAGCTATCGTGAGGGAAATCGGAGCGGACCATCAGGCGGATCTTGTCCAGCTCGACAGGGCGGCCAAAATCGAGCTTCCACCACAGGTCCAGGCGCAACTCCGGTCCCCACGACTCGTAGGGCCATACCCCGTGATGGCCGTTTTGCGCGTTCCCGTCAATGGCATTTCGGGCTGCAAAGTCGTACAGGCTTCTGGCATAGCTGTTGGTGCTGGCATGGGGATAAGCCTGCGCAGGCCCGTCTTCCGGTTGAAGCAGATCGCAGGGGTTCAGCGCCAGGTTGCGGTAGCCGGCAAGTTCTTCCTGGTTGAAGGCGCGAGCGACCACGCGATGGGAGTTGCCGGCGAAGCTCTCCGGCGCATAGGCGCTCCCCGTCTGCCGCTCCTCCCGGCCATAGGGAATCTCATAAGAGAAGCTCCCGCGAGAGGGATCGGGCAGATAGAGCAGGCAATCGGGCATGCTCTCGTCCAACCGTACCGCCATTCGCCGCGATCTGCTGAGGACGATGCGATCGCCGGGCCGATACTCGCGATCGAAGGAAAGGGCCGCGGACGATCCCATGGATGGCGGGGCATCGATGGGAGTGCTTGCAATTCTCGCCCCCTGGCCATCCCGCACTTCAATGTGGATCGGCTCCTCGCCGACGCCTTGTCTTTTCGCCGGCTGCCCACCCTGCGCAAACCTTCCGCCGAGAACCCATCCGCCAACCGAGACGGCTACAAGAACAATCGATATCCATCGTGAAAACGACTTGGATTTTGGGGTCATCGTCCCTCCATGGAACCAGCTTCGAACGGCGACTGCTCCCCGGCGGCTTTGGGCAGCGGAAGCAAACCTTTACCGCGGACTTTCAATCTGCTACTCACGCCCGCTCCGGCAACTTCCCTTTCCACCGCCATAGATTACCTCACCGGCATGATCGGCAACTCCGCGGCTGCGGACAACGATCCCTGACGGTATTCGCCATCCGGACCGGCCGCTGGCCTCTCGGCTTGCTTCCCGTTTCGGCGGAATCCGCGCCCCGGAAGAGCGTTCTTTTGACCCCAAGCGCGGAGCAATTCGAACAATTCTAGATTATTTGTTGCCACCAACGAATCCCCGCCGCATCTCATTTGTGCATCAGACGATTCAGCGCGGTGCCCGGCAGGTTGTTCCCCTCCGCGCGCATCCGGCGAGAGCGCTGCTCTCTTCCCCAACCCAAAAGCGGCCCTGCGGCCGGCACTGAAAGGAAATTGACCTATGAAGCGTTTGGCACTCGTAACAGGCATTCTGGCGCTCGCGGCTCCCATGGCGATGGCGCAATACTCCACCTGGGCCTCCGATCCGGCCCACAGCGAGGTCGACTTCAGCATCCGGCACGGCGGAGTCTCCAACGTGCATGGGCGCTTTGGCGGCGTTGCGGCCACACTTGTGTACAACGAGGCGGACGTGACCAAGTCCACCGTGACCGCCACCATCGACGTCAGCACAGTGGACACCGGCGTGGCGCTCCGCGACGCCGACCTCAAAAACGACAGTTTCCTTGACGTTGCCAAGTTCCCCACCGCCACCTTTACCAGCACCAATGTGGCGAAAAACGGCAACAAGCTGTCGGTGTCCGGCAACTTTACCCTGCACGGCGTCACCAAGCCGGTGGTCCTGGATGTGGAAGGCCCCAGCACACCGGTGGAGAGCATGATGGACCACAAGACGCACTCCGGCTTTTCCGCCACCACCACCATCAGCCGGACGGCCTACGGAATTGGAGCCACCTTCCCCTCAGCCCTGGTGGGCGACGACGTCAAGCTGACCATCGAGCTGGAAATCGTCAAGCAGGAAGTCAAACAGTAGACGCGGCCGGAGGCCGTGCTTTTTGAAAGAGCACGGCCTTGGCAGCCCGTTTCAGAACTCCTCCAGTGGCAGAAGCTGTGTCAGTCGTCCAACGGCTTCACCGCAGCCCGTGAAGCCCCCGCCCCGTCATTCGCTGCCACAAAAGTTTGATGCGTCTCCCCTGCTAGGCGCACGCCTGACCGTCCTTTCCGCCGTGTATCTCTGCTATCCTTAAGCGTTTACGTCTCCCAGGAGCGAGCGGTAATGCCGGAGCACAGAGGTCGCAAGCATCATCAGGATCGGGTGGCGGAGACGCTGCGCCTGGAGATCGGCGCCATGATCGAGGGCGAACTCGTCGACCCGCGCATCCACTTCTGCTATGTGACCGAAGTCTCGCTCAATCCCGGCGGAAAGTCGGCGCGCGTCTACGTGGCCGTCGACAACGCGGTCAAAGACATCGCCCAGGCCGAGGTGGATACGATTGCCGGCCTGGAGGCCGCCAAGGGCTACATCCGCTATGAGTTGAAGGAGCGGATGGGTGTGCGCCACGTGCCTGAGCTCAGCTTTCTAGCCGACCGCTCGGGCCGGTTCCAGGCGCGCATTCAGCAGTTGATGGACAGATCGCGCAAGCGGCAAAAGGTTTCGGCGGAGCAAGCGCCTCTTCCGGACCAGAAGCCTGCCGCTGAACAGCCTGCGGCCCCGGAGTAGCCACGCATGAATCTGATTCCCTCGAACTCGGCTCTCCAAGAATCCCCGGCCACGCCGTGGGAGACGCCTGCCGACACGCGCGATGCATGGAAGTCCACTCTCCAGGCAAACCCGCGCGAAGATCCGATCGCCGCCATTCTCAAGGTCCTCCGCCGGGGCGAGCGGTTCCTGGTCTGTTCGCATTCCTGGCCCGACGGTGATGCGGTGGGCAGCATGATAGCCATCGGAATGCTGCTCGAGCAGATGGGCAAGCAGGTCGACCTGGTCACTGCCGATCGGATTCCGGCCAACTGCCGCGCTCTGCCCGGAGTGGACGCCATCCGCTCCCAGGTGCGCGTCAAAGGGACCTATGACGCGGCGATTCTGCTCGAATGCGACGGCCTGGCCCGCGCCAAGCTGCCCGGACTGGAAGACTTTTTCCTCATCAACATCGACCACCACGTCAGCGGCCGCGCCTTTGCCCACTTGAACTGGATCGACCCGGATGCGACCAGCGTGGGCGAGCTGATCTACAAGCTGGTCAAGGCCGCCGGCGCCACAGTCACGCCGCAGATGGCCACCTGCCTCTATGCAACCGTGCTCACCGACACCGCGGGCTTCTGCTTCGGCTCCATCCAGGCTTCGACATTCGACCTGGCCCGGAACCTCGCCCTGGCCGGGGCCGATCCCATCCGCATCGCCCAGGACGTGTGCTTCTCCACGTCTACCTCCAAGATGCTCTTGCTGGGCGCGGCGCTCGGCAATCTGAACCGCGAGGGCCCGCTGGTCTGGCTCTGGGTCACGCACGACGATATGCTCCGCACCGGCGCCGTCGAGGAGGACTGCGACGGCATTGTGAACTTTGCAGTCTGCATCTCCGGCGTGGAGGCTGCGGTTTTCCTGCGCGAGCTTCCCGAAGGGAGCATTCGGCTGAGCCTGCGCGGCAAAGGCAAGGTGAACGTGGCCGCGATTGCCGGACGGTTGGGCGGCGGAGGCCATGAGAACCTGGCCGGCTGCACCATCCAGGGGCCTTTGCATCGCGCGCTCGACGAGATTCTGGCGGAATTGCGCCGTGGCACCGTCTCTTTCAGCGCGGAAGAAGCCTGAAATCGCTTGAGATTCCGCGCCAATCTGTTAGCCTTGTCCCTGTTGAATCTATAGCGAAACCTCCGCGCTTCTGTTGGGCGCGGATCGTAATCTGGCCAGGCCGGCTCCGCCGCGCGCTGCGACCAAAGCCGGCATCGATTTTGTGCGCGGAACGCCTTGAGTGTGCCCGCCGAAAGAAACACTGGGACTGGAGAAGCGCTGGAAGTGGAAACAACTCTGGAATCCTCCGCTCCGGAATCGCCCGAACGCCCGCGCAAACGGCTGCCCAGTTGGGCCGCCGTCCGCGAACTAACCGTCTTTCTTCTTTTCACCGTCTTTTTTCTTGTATATGGGCTGACTCCGCTGCTGGGCGGCGATGGGCTGGGCCTGGTGGGCGCCGACGAGCCCCGCTATGCGCAGATCGCGCACGAGATGCTGGTCCGGTTCGACTCCGCCCACACGTTCGGAGACAAACTCGGCGCCTGCGTCACTCCTTACCTCTACGGCCGTCCCTGGCTTGAGAAGCCGGCTCTTTACTACTGGCGCGCGATGTTCCTCTTTCAGGATTTCGGCGTCCACGACTGGAGCGCCCGCCTACCCTCGACCACCTTCGCCTTCATCATGGTCGGCCTTATTTACCTGCACATGCGGCGCTTCCGGCCCGGAGGCCATCTGGATGCCGCCCTCATCACCGTCGCCTGCGCGGGCATCATCGGCTTCGCGCGCGGCGCTTCCACCGATATGCAGATGGCGGCGCCTCTGGCCATCGGGCTTCTCGGCTGGTACGCCTGGTATGAGACCGATTCCAAGTTCTGGCTCTACGATATTTACTTCTTCACCGGCCTGGCCACCCTGGCCAAGGGTCCGGTCGCGCCCTTTCTGGCCATCGTCATCATCGTCGCTTTTGCTTTCTTGCGCCGCGAGTGGTCCATCCTCCGCCGCTCTCTCTGGTGGCCGGGATTGGTCCTGTACTTCGCCATGGTCCTGCCCTGGTTCATCGCCGTCCAGCATCAGAACCCCACCTTCTTCCGCGAGTTCTTTCTCGAGCACAACATCGAGCGCTTTACCACCGACCTCTATCAGCATGTGGAGCCCTTCTGGTATTACCTGCCGGTGGTGCTGCTGGCCATGATGCCCTGGACCGTGATCGCGGTCCGCGCCCTCGTCGACGGCATCCAGACCTCAGTCTGCGAGTGGCGCCTGCGCCATTCCAGCGATTGCAAGCGTTGCGCCAACCGTCCCGGCGACGCCTTCCCGGAGTTTCTGGTGATCTGGGCGCTCATTCCCATCGTATTCTTCTCCTTCTCCCGGTCCAAGCTGCCGGGTTACATTCTGCCCTCCATTCCGCCCATCGCTATCCTCACCGGAGACTACCTCTACCGCCGCCGCAATCCGGTCCTCAACCGCTGGGTACTTCTGGGCCACGCGGTGCTCTCCGGCATCATGACCATCTCCGTTCTGCTTTTGCCCTGGTTTGTGGCCCACCCCGGCAGTCTGCCCCCCGCTCGCGCGCTCACTGCCGCCCTGCTCGCCGCTACCGGCGCCGCGCTGCTGATTCTCATCGTGGTCAAGGGCTTCGGCGTGGCAAGGCTTCGGCTGGTCACCACCGCCGTGCTGGCCGTGCTGCTTCTGTTTCTTTATGGCGTAGGGCCCTTCTTCGGCATTCCGGAGGTTGCCAAGACCAAGCGCGTCGTTCAGCTCCTGGACCGCACCTACTCCGCGCGGCCGCTGGCCGATCGGCTGGCTGCCCAGGCCCCCGCCGGCGAGACTGTCGCGGTCTTCCGCGTGCGCCGCGATGTGGAGTATGGCCTCGCCTTCTATCGCAATTCCGAGGTTGTCAACTACGAACAGACCGGCGTGCCCGACGGGCAGCACCTGCTGGTGGTACGCGAAACTGGTCCCCGAGGTGTGGACTTGCGCACCTCAGCCGACTTGGCAGAGTACCTCGAAGGCCGGCATTACGAGCAACTCTTCACCTGGCCCGAGCAAGGACTGGTAGTTTATCTGGTTGGCAGCCGGTAAGCTGATAAGCTGAGCATCAGTTTGTACTTGGCCGCAAATCGTGGCAAAGTGGCCAGAAGGCGCAATTTGCCGCGCGGCTCCGCTGAGGCCTCACCCGATCCAGGCCTGAACCGCCTTCCGGGGCGGCCGCGGCCGGCCCACTTCCAGGGGGGAGAACCATGGCAACGGGCGTTTCCATCGAGATCCTCGACCTGCGGCACTTCGCGGCGCCCATGCTCCGCCCTGTGCTCGAGGTCGAAGGCGAGTTGTGGAAGCAGCGCCTGCACTGGGACTACCGCACCTCCACAAAGCTCCTCATGCAGTACCTCGACAGCCACATGCTGCCCGGCTACGCAGCTCTGGACGCGGGCCAGGTCACCGGCTATGCCTTCTGCGTGTACGAGGAGACCAAGGCCGTCATCGGAAATGTCTTTGCAATGGCCAACCCTCCAGCCGGCTCCCTGGCGCCTTCTTCCGCGGAGCCGGACTCTGACAGCCAGGTTCCCGCCTTCGCCATCGAAGTCGAACAGACTCTGCTCCGGCATCTCTTTGAATTGCTCCAGAACTCGCCGCAAGTCGACCGCATTGAATCCCAACTGCTTCTGCACCCTTCAGGCACCCACGCCGAGTTCTTTCGCCAGGCGGGATTCCAGGTCTTCCGCCGCCTCTTCATGGTGCATTCTCTTCAAGGTCTCTTGAGCCAGCCCCGCGTGGAGCTGCCCGGCGGCCTGGAACTGCGCCCATGGCGCGACGAGGATATGGTCTCCGCCAGCCGCCTCATCTACGAGGCCTATCGCGATCATCCGGACGCCGTGATCAACGACCAGTACCGCTCCTCCCAAGGCTCACTGCGATTTCTCCACAACATCGTCCGCTACTCCGGCTGCGGCACATTCTCCGCACAGGTCTCGTTTGTCATCGTCCACCGCTCCAACCGCGAAGTAGCGGCCCTGGTGCTGGGCTCTTGCGTAGGCCCTGACAGCGGCCATATCACCCAGGTCTGCGTTCATCCCGACTACCGCCGCCGCGGCCTGGCCCGCTTGCTGCTCTCCCTGGCTGCCTTCCATTTCAAGCGCCTGGGCGTCACCGAGATCTCCCTTACCGTCACCGAATCCAACTCCCAGGCCATCGATCTTTACCGCGCTGAGAGTTACGCCTGCCCGCACAGCTTCGACGCCGCCGTCTGGCAGCGGAGAGGCATTGCTTGAGGGAATATCTGGCCACAGCCTAAGAAGCGTTGTAGTCTCTTTCTGTCAACGCGCCGGCAATGCATTGAGTATGACCGCTGATCGCGCGAATTGCCTCAAGCCATTGGCCGGGATCGCCGGTCCAAGGCGTCTCGCATTAGCAGCGCCAGCGTACAAGGCACGACGATCAGGACCACGAAGGAGAGCCAATCCGGCCGCCCTTCCGTGCTCCACAGCCTCCACGCATGGGAGCCATGGCTCCATAGCGTTTCAAGAGTGAGCAGGCCAAACGCCCACACAAACCATCGCGGCCGCCGGAGAATATACCAGGCAAAGAGAAGATCGATTGCGCAGAAAGACGCATGCCGCCAATGCGCTCCGCCGTTGCTGAATGCAGGATGGAAGAAGGCCGCGGCATGGTAAACCGCCGCGCCCGCGAACAGAACCGCGAGAATGCGAAAGAGAGATTCGCGGGACACGTGGCTCCAGTTATCGCGCGATAAAGAACATAACCCAGCTCAGCGCCACCGCCGAACCGACAAACAGCACAAAGCAGTAAATCCCGTAGTGAAGCATCCGCCGCGGCGTCTCGCGCATGGTAATGCCGAAGACCACCGAAGCGAAAAGGGCAAAGAGCACAACCGCCGCAAAGTGAGAGGGCTTGAACACTTAGGATTTCCTCCCGGTGCGAAGATTGTGCGCGTCCACGGCGGCAATCACGTTCAGCAGCCCGGCCACCACGATGAAGCGCGTGCCGTAATCGGCGGTGGTCACCCGCACCTGGTCCGCGCCTAGGCCCAGAAGCTGGGCGGCCACGTAGAGTAGCCCATTTCCAAGATCGCCGGCCAGTCCCAGAACGTCCAGAATCTGGTGCACGCCGGTGAAGAGCATGCCCTGCATGGCCAGCCCCACTGCGAACATGCCCACGATCGACGCCGACAAGAACGCTCCCCGGCCCCACTTGCGTAACAGAAAGTGCCCTGCTCCGGGTACCAGCCAGCCCACTAACAGAGGCAGGTACACAAACCCCTGCCTGGACTCCTGTTCCTTGCCTTGCCGCGTGGCGGCGTTGTTGTTCTGTGCTGTAGCCATTCCTTCTTGAATATACCGCACCGCAGCCGGGTTATTTTCTGATCTCTGACCCCTGATCCCTGATCTCTGTTTTTCAGATTCGCACCAACTCGGTTTGAATCCGTCCCGTCACCCACGCCCTGCCGGGAGCGGTCAGCATATCCACCTCGCTGCGCACCCCAAACTCCGGCAGATAGATTCCCGGCTCGACCGAGAAGCAGGTATGCGGCAGCAGGAGCCGCTCGTCGTGGGTCTCCAGATTGTCAAGGTGCGCGCCCGCTCCGTGCAGTTCCTGGGCGATGTTGTGGCCGGTGCGATGGGTGAAGAACTCGCCGAAGCCGGCCGCCCGGATCACCGCGCGCGCCGCGTCGTCGGCCTCGTAACCGCGGATCGCGCGGCCCGCCGCAAAGGCCTGCTCCACAGTGGCGATGGCCGCGTCGCGCGCGTTGCGCACCGTCTCAAAGATCGACTGCTCGCGCTCCGTCGGCTCGCGCCCCACCACCCCGGTCCAGGTAATGTCGTAGAAGATACTGCCCGGCTTCTCCAGCCGTCCCCAAATATCGATCAGCACAAAATCGCCCTCGCGGATCGGCGCCGATCTCTCCTCCGTGGGCTCATAGTGCGAGTCGGAGCTGTTGGCGTTGGCGCTCACGTTGGGCCCGTTCTCCCACACCAGGCCTTCGCGGCGCATGGCCTCACTCAGCCATTCAACAAGCTCGAACTCCGTCACCTCGCCCGTCCGGCGCCGGCTTGGCCGCAGCCGCCGGCGAATCTCCTTCCACCCTTCGGCCAGAATCGCGTCGATGGCCTGCTGCGCCGCACCGTGGCTGGCCGCCTGCTCCTCGCTCAGCACCGCCTCGAACCGGCTTACCAGGTCGGCGGAACTCACGATCTCCTTGCCCAGCCCGCGCAGAAACTCCACCGTCCCGGCATCCACCATCGAGACGTACATAATCGCGTTGTTGGGCGAGTACTGCATGGCGATCCGCCGCGCGTCGAAGAGCATCGCCTCCAGGCCCGCCGCCAGCTCCCGCCAGCTCGAATATAGCCCCTTTTCGCCGGGCAGCGAATCCAGCCGCCCCTGCTCGATGCGATGCGCCAGCTTACGCGGCTCGCCCACGGCAGGCACAAAGTAGTACCAGCGGCGCGTGACGTGCGCCTTCTCGTCCAGCCCCAAGATGCGCCCGCCGATGGGGTCGCGGTGATGGTGGTCGTAAAACAGCCAGCCGTCAAAGCCGGCCTCGCAGATTGCCGCCTGAATCGCTTCGAGGTTCATAACGGCCATGATACGCGGTGCGGAAGACCTGGCGGATACCCAAAATGCTGAATTTGGCGGCCTCGCCTCTTGCCAATGCGGAGTAGAATGACTGGTCAAGACTCAATGAATCAGAAAAGGGGCGGGAAATGAACTCAGTTTCTCAGAAGATGCCAGGCAGGCTTGGCTTGGTGTTGATAGGCGCGATGCTGGCACTTTGGGCTTCGTGCCTATGCACGGCTCAAAAACCGGCGGAAAGCTCTTCCGAGATGCATGAGATGCTGGTGACGCCGGCGGGCTTTCTGGCTATCGACACACCTAAGGGATGGGAGCAGAGTGAGGGACCAGGGCTGGCCTTCTTCCTGCCAAAGGGTTTTGACCGAGAGACATCTGACGTCTGGATTTATATAAACTACGCGCCTGTCGGCCCGAATGAAGAGGACAAGGACATGGGTTCCTACATCCAGTCCGATATCGCTGGTTTCAAGCATCAATTCAAGAATGCCATCGTGCGCAAAGAAGAGGATTTACTCCTTTCGCAGGTCAAGCAACATGCCACAGTCTACTCATTTCAAAGTGGGGATGCTAAGAACTCCTTTGAACAGGTCATTTACATTGAAGACGCTGGCCGCGTGCTGATCCTCGACCTTACCGCGAAGAATGCCGATGCCTTTGCACGAACGCTGCAGCTCTTTCACGAGTTTGCGAAGTCCTACCGCGGAAGCATTCAAATGGACTCACCGGCGGACAAACACTGATCTCCAGCACGGCCGCAAGAGAGTTCACCATGTCTCAGCCGGTCGACTTGTGGCCTCGACACAACCAGATCGCAGCAACCTCGCCCAGCTCCTTTATACTGCGGATAAACTCTTAGCCAATGGAGGCAACCATGGTTCTTTGGAAGCGCGCCGTATTGCTCGGACTCCTCAGCTGGCTGATTCCATTCGTCATCTCATTCCCGGGATTGCCCTTGAAGAAGGCCGATGCTCCCCTCTTCAGCACCCTGATGTACCTCGTCGTTTTGCTGACGGCGGGTGCCTTGCTCACCCACTACTTTCGCGACCGTCCGGTGCTGATTCACGAAGCCCTGATCGTGGGAGCGATTTGGTTCGTCATGAATCTCATCTTCGATTACCCGATGTTCGCCTTCGGCCCCATGAAGATGACCGCGCTGGCCTACTATTCTGAGATCGGCCTCGCCTACCTGACGTTTCCCGCCTTCGCGTTCTCGGCGGCGCGCCTGGCCAAGCCGTCAGGGTCATAACGGCACAGCGCCGCCCCGCCGGTTTATCCTTTCTTCGATGCGTAAGACTCTATCCATCGCCATGATCGCCATGAACGAGGAGGCGAACCTGCCGCGCACGCTGGAGAGCGTTCGCTGGGCCGACGAGATCGTCATCGTCGACTCCGGCTCGAAGGACCGCACCCTGGAGATCGCCCATTCCTTCGGCGCCAAGACCTTGTTTCACGAAATCCGCGGCCACGGCGAGCAGAAGAACGTCGCCCTAGACCATTGTGCCTCCGACTGGATTCTCCTCATCGACGCCGATGAGGTTCTCACTCCCGGCCTGCAGGACGAGATTCGCCGGCTGCTGGCCTGCGAAGACGGAGTCGAGCCTCGCTACGCCGCCTACTGGATTCCCCGCCTGAACCTGATCTTCGGCCGCTGGATGCGCCACGGAGGCTTCTATCCCGACCGCAAGCTTCGCCTTTTCCGCCGCGGAGCAGCCCGGCTCAGCGAGGGCGTCGGCCCGCACTCCACGCCGCAGTTCACGGGCCCGCGCGGCAAGCTGAAGCACGACCTGCTCCACTACGCCTACCCCAGCATGAACGTCTATCTCGAACACATGGACCGCTATAGCTCCGAGATAGCCAAGTTACTCCATGACAAGGGCCGCGACAGCAAATCCCTGCCGGCCTTCCTCTGGAACGCGGTCGCGAATCCCGCCGCAACTTTCCTTTATAACTACTTCTTCCGTCTCGGCTTTCTCGATGGCCGCGAGGGACTCCTGCTACACCTCAACCACTCCGTCTACATCCACTGGAAGTTCATCAAGGCCTGGCGGCTGGGGCAGGGCAAGGAGTAGCCGCTTTCCAATCCACAGACACAGCGACGTTGGGCCGGCAACGCTCCCGCATGCGGCAAGAATGCCGTATCCTCATAGATACGTCGGGAGAGACAAATGGCCAAGGAAGCGATGAGTGGCGCCAAGCTGAAAAAGGTTCTGGCGGCCCTTGAGGGCAACTGGCAGGCCGAGATGGAGGGCTACCACACCTATCAGGCCCTGGCCGAGCGCGATAGCGACCCGGTGCGCGCGCAGGTGCTGCGCCATCTGGCTGGCGCCGAGTGGGAGCACGCCGCGCTCTGGCACGGGCGCATCGCCGAGCTGAACGGCCCCGAGCCCGTCTACAGCGGCAAGCCCGGCGGCGAGGCCGACTCGCTGGCCAACCGCGCCGGCGGCATCCGCATGGCCCTGCGCCGCCTAGAGATCGAGGAGAGCCGTGCCATCGCCAGCTACGGCGAGCAGCTCAAAGGTCTCGGAGACGAGGAGTCCAACGCCATCCTCGAGCACGTCATCGAGGATGAAAAGGATCATTACCGCGAGCTGGGATCGCTCTTGCGCGGCCACTATCCCGCCCCCGCCGGCACGCACAAGATCGACGCCCAGGCCGTTCTTGAAGAGATGCTGGCCAAGCGCAACCAGGGCCGCAAGCAGCCCGGCAGTTGGATCGGCGACGCCATCTACGGCGTCAACGACGGCCTGGGCGCCATCTTCGGCATAGTCTCCGGCGTCTCCGGCGCCACCGCCGGCGACAGCAAATACGTTCTCCTTGCCGGACTCTCCGGCATGATCGCCTCGGCCCTCAGCATGGGCTCCGGGGCTTATCTGGCCGCCAAGAGCGAGCGCGAAATCTACCACGCCGAGGTCATCCGCGAGCGCGAAGCCATCCAGATGAACGGCCCCGAGGCCCGCGAACTTCTCGCCCTCTACTACCAGGTGAAGGGTCTGCCCGAGGAAGATGCGCAGCACATGGTCAACCACATCGCCAGCGACCCCGAGCAGTTGCTCCGCGCCCTGGCCAGCGAGCGGCTCGGCTCGTCCGAGGAGGCGCTCGCCAATCCCCTCATCTCCGCCGGCTCCGGCGCGCTCTCCACGGCCATCGGCGCTTCCATCCCCATAGTTCCCTTTTTCTGGATGAGCGGGGTCAATGCGGTCATAGTCGCCGCCATCATCTCGCTCGCCGCCCACTTCGCCGTCGGCGCGGCCAAGTCGCTCATCACCGTCCGCTCCTGGTGGTCCTCCGGCATCGAGATGACCGTCGTCGGCGCGCTCGAAGGCGCGGTGACCTACGGCATCGGCATCCTGCTCGGCAAAGGCGGCATGTAAATCGAAGGAACCTCCGATTGAGCCCGCCTTGTAACAGTCGTCCTCCGGCTTCGCCGACCCGCGGTGGGATGAAACTTTGGGTGCCCCACCCTCGCGGCGTCTTTGTTTTTGCCGCTAGGGTGGGCTAGCACAGAGTCGGATGCCTTTCTTGTTTTTCAACAACTTACGCTCGTGTTTTTTCTTAGGGCACGACTTTAGCCGTGCTGCAAATGCAACAAAACAAAATTGGAATCCGCTGCGGCGGACGAAGGGACGCGGCATGGAGATGGTACAAAATCAAGCGGTCGCAGACCTGGCTTCCACGGCAGCTTTCCTCTCGCGATGAATATCCATCTGGCTTGCGTCCGGTCAGCGGATCGCGACCGGCCATTCCTTTTCCCAAGCCGCGGATTCAGGCGCTCCGGTGCGGTAAGCGCCCAGGCCTTTCGCCATGCTCTCCAACTCCTCCGCGTGCGCTGACAGCCCGCACGGATGCCCCGCCGTCTCGAGCAGATGCCCATTGTCGCGGATCATTGCGAAGAACGGACTGGCCAGGGCCTCGCGCAGATTTGAGGTTCTCACGTTGTGCGTCGCCAGCGCCGAAACGGGACAGGCGGTCACATCGCCGCTCGGATTCACGTGTGCGAAGCCGCGTCCGGCGGAGACGCAACCCCCTAGCGTCTCTTCATCGCCCGGCGAATGGATGATGTAAGCGCCTCCGGTCGCGCGATCCCGGTACTGGACGACCGTTTCCCGGAAGCGCGCCCGCTGCTCCGGCGTCGGCAGCGCGCTGCTCTCGCAGCTACCAGTGGGAACTTGCCCGGTGGGAATCTGCTCGATGAACATTGCCAATGGCCCGCTGTGGGCAATCAGTGCGTCGATGTTGCGCGGATCGGACCAGTACTCGATGTTCGCCGATCCCACGGTCACCGCAATTCCCGTCAAGACACCTGCCTCCCGTAGCCGGTCGAGAGAGCCGAGAGCCTTCTCGTAGACGCCATGGCCCCTGCGCAGGTCGGTCAAATCGCGATCGCCCTCCAGGCTGACCACGACCACCGTGTTGGAGCAATTCTTCAAGATCCGGTAATCGCCGGGTGCGAGAGCGGTGCCGTTGGTAAAGACCAGGAAGAGCCGATCGGGATGGTCTCGGAACAGGTTCGCAATGCCCGGCAGCAGGAATGGTTCTCCACCGGCGATCATGAACGCCATCACACCCAGTCGAACCGCTTCGTCCACGATTCCGTACCAGTCGCTGAGGCCGAGTCCCGGCTGGGCCGGCGCGCGCGTGACGGTCCCCACGGCTCCGGCGAAGCAGCCAACGCAGCGCAGATTGCATTTGGAAGTGACGCTGAGAACCAGAAAGGGAGGCACTCGCACTCCGCCGGCAAGCTCGCTAGCTCGCGTGCGCCTCGACTGCCCAATCGTCCGCGCCAGGCGGAGGAATCCTGGAAGGTAGCGCGGATGCCGCGCGACCCACGGAACCAGAACTCGCGACAACTGCGGGTCAATCTCCTCAATCCGGCTCGTGAGGCCGAAAAGCCGGCTGGAGAGGAAGTCGGCCGATGAGCCGGGCAATTCAGCGGTGGCGTTCATTTGGGAGGTTATACGGATTGAAAGCCTCTTTCGTTCCGGACGAAACCGGCATTCAACGGACTCGATTACCCGCGCAGCTTCTTCAGCAAATCCTGGGGATGGACGGGCTTGGCCAGGATTTCAAATTCGTAGCCCCTGGCGCGCGCCTTCTCCAGCAGATCGGCCGTGGCGGCCTGGCCACTGAAGAGCAGGATCTTGATCCCCGGCAGCAGGGCCTGGATGCGAATCGCCGCGTCGATCCCGTTCAGGTCGGCCATGATCACGTCGGAGATGAGCATCTCCGGCGCAAATGTGGCGGCCAGCTCAAGCGCCCGCTCGCCGGAGTAAACGGCGCGAGCCTCAAAGCCGCTTTGGTTCAAAATCATAGCCAGCGTGTCGGCGATCACCGGCTCGTCGTCGGCAACCAGGACTCTGGGTTTGGCAGCATTACCGGGCATACTCTCCTTGACGCGCGAACAGCCAAAATGTTCGCGCTCTGCCGCGCAACCCCTTGGAACCGCCCAACGGCGATCCATGAAGATTCACGCGCCACATGAAGCGCTTTTCCTGAGAAACGAAACCTCTTTTCAAGAATCATACGCCCGGTCTTGGGTTTTCCCGGTTAGTGTGCCAAGCGCGATCCAGTTTGGCGGCCGAATGCGGCGCCCATTCATCCGCGAGCAACCGGCAAAACATATACTTGCAACAGCTACCGCCCGCGGCTCAAGCAGGCGAACCCCCACTGGAGAACCACTCATGCCTGAAGCGGGCATCCCCAACCAGACCCCGGCCCCGGTTCTCGAAGCTGCCCCGGCCCCAGCCGTGGAACCGATCATTCGCGCCGTCGGGATCGAGAAATACTACGCGCAGCCCAGCCAGAACCGCATTCAGGTCATCTCGGCCACCGACCTTGAGATCCTGCCCGGTGAGATTCTGGCCCTGCTCGGACCCTCGGGCTCCGGCAAATCCACCATGCTGCGCATGTTGACCGGGCTCTCGACGCCCACGGCCGGCCAGGTCTACTGGCACCAGACGCCCATTGCCGAAGCCGAGATCAACGTCTCCATCGTCTTCCAAAGCTTCGCCCTCTTTCCCTGGCTTACGGTTCTTCAAAACGTCGAAGCCCCGCTCCAGGCCCGCGGCGTAAGCCCCGAGGAGCGCCGCGGCCGCAGCATGAAGATGCTGGACACGGTCGGCCTGGACGGCTTTGAAGTTGCATACCCCAAAGAGCTATCGGGTGGAATGAAGCAAAGGGTCGGTTTTGCCCGCGCGCTGGTGGTCGAGCCGGAGGTGCTCTTCATGGACGAGCCCTTCTCCGCGCTGGACGTGCTGACCGCCGAAAACCTGCGCAGCGAACTGCTGGAGCTGTGGACCAACAAGGCCATGCCCACCAAGGCCATCTTCCTGGTCACCCACAACATCGAGGAAGCGGTGCTGCTGGCCGACCGCATCGTTGTACTGGGGCGCAACCCCGGCCACATCCGCACCGATTTCCGCGTGCAACTCGCGCAGCCCCGCGACCGCAAATCCGAACCTTTTACGCAGTTGGTGGATTACATCTACAAGGTGCTGACCAAGCCCGATCTGGCTCCCGCCGAGGCGCCCGAGCAGCAAGCCGGCCCCAGGGTCCGCGACCAGCGCCAGATGCACTACCAGATGCTGCCCCATTCGCGTCCCGGCGGCATGGCCGGCCTGCTCGAACTCCTGCTCGACAAGGGCGGCCGCGACGACATCTACCGCCTGGCCGACGATCTGAGCTTCGAGATCGACGATCTGCTGCCCATTGTGGACGCCGCGCAACTGCTCGGCTTCCTGAAGATCGAGGAAGGCGACGCGGCCATCACCGAGAGCGGTACGGAGTTTGCCAACTCCGAGATTCTCCGCCAGAAGGAACTCTTTCGCGACGCCGCCCTGGCCAACGTGCTCCTGCTGCGCCAGATTCGCCGCGCCCTCGAATCCAAGAGCGACCACACCGTGCCCGAGGACTTCTTTCTCGACATGCTCGACGAGCAGTTCAGCGAGGAGGAATGCCTGCGCCAGATGGAGACCGCCGTCGCCTGGGGCCGCTATGCCGAACTCTTCGACTATGACGCCGGCCGCCGCCGCTTCGTGCTGCCAGATGCTCAGGAAGAAGAGATTGCCGCTGCCGAGGATGCCAAGTGAACACTCACCCCCCGCTTGCGCGAACCCCGGTCACCGCCCGCACTTGGCCGTTCCTCATCGATATGGCGGTGGCCGGCTGCGCGCTGGCCATGTTTTTCGCCCTGGTCAGCACCGGCGCGTATTGGATGGGCAAGCCGATTCCCGTGGTGCCCATCGCCCACTCCATCGGCGCCTTGCCGGCCTACGCCTTCTACTCCGTCGTCCGCATCGCCATCGCCTACCTGCTGAGCCTGGTTTTCGCCGTCTCCTACGGTTACATTGCCGCGTATAACCCGAGGGTCGAGCCGTGGATGATCGCGGTCCTGGATATTCTGCAATCCATTCCGGTGCTCAGCTTTCTGCCTCCCGTAGTCCTAGCCATGGTGGCTCTCGTTCCCGGCCGCCAGATGGGCATCGAGATGGGCGTTATCCTGCTCATCTTCACCGGCCAGGTCTGGAATCTGGCCTTCAGCTTCTACTCCTCGCTCAAGAGCATTCCCCGCGAGATGATAGAGGCCTCGCGTATCTACCGCTACTCGGCCTGGCAGCGCTTCTGGCAGCTTGAGATGCCCTACTCCGCCATCGGTCTGGTCTGGAACTCCATAGTCTCTGTCGCCGGCGGATGGTTTGCCCTCATTGCCTGCGAGATGTTCACCATGGGCGCCAAAAACTTCCAGTTGCCCGGCCTGGGCAGCTACCTGCAAACCGCCGCGGAATCCGGCGACGTTCGGGCGCTGGTGGCTGGTTTCGCCGTCGTGATTCTCATCGTCGTCGCCACCGATCAGCTCGTCTGGCGTCCGCTGATCGCCTGGAGCGACAAGTTCAAGTTCGAGCAGGTCGAGTCCGCTGACCGCGTCACCTCTCCCATCCTTGAACTGCTCAGGCGCTCATCGCTTTTCACTTCGCTTCCCGGCCGCATCTGGGCCCGCGTCGAAGAGCCTGTCTACCGCCGCATGGCGCGCAGCAAGGAGTGCCGCGTCGTGCAGCCGCTGGACGAAGGCCAGCCCCGCAAGGCCTCCGCCGCGCTCTGGACACTGGCCGCGGCGGCCGTCGCTGTCATCGGCTGGGGAGCCGTGCAGGCCATCCTCATGCTCAGGACAGTGACCTGGCCCGACCTGCGCCTGCTGCTGGAGGGCGCGGGCGCAACCTTTCTGCGCGTCAACGCGGCGCTCGCCATCTCCGCCCTGTGGACCATCCCCGTCGGCGTCGCCATCGGCCTCAATCCCAGGCTGGCCCGGGTTGTCCAGCCGGTGGCGCAAGTCCTGGCGTCGATTCCGGCGACGGCCTTCTTTCCCATCCTGCTCATCGGCCTGGTCAAGATCGGCGGCGGCCTGGGCATCGGCTCCATCGCCCTCATGCTGCTGGGAACGCAGTGGTATATCCTCTTCAACGTCATCGCCGGAGCCATCTCCATTCCCTCCGATTTGAAAGAGGCCGCGGCAGTCTACCGCTTCACCCGCTGGCAGCGATGGACCAAGCTGATTCTTCCGGGAATCTTCCCCTACCTCATCACCGGCATGGTCACGGCCTCCGGCGGCGCATGGAACGCCTCGGTCTTTGCCGAGTACTCCCACCTCGCCGACCGAACCCTGCAAACCATCGGCCTGGGCGCGCAGATCGACGCCGCCACCGACAGCGGCCGCTTTCCCATCCTGCTGCTGGCCACCATTTTCATCTCCGTCATGGTGGTCACCATGAACCGCCTCGTCTGGCGGCGCCTCTACCGGCTGGCCGAAACCCGCTATAAGCTCGAAGGTTGAGGAACAAGAGAATTTCAAGTAAGGCAACCCTTGGGTAGTGGCTCATTTTGCTTGAGCCGCTTATGCTTGCAGAATTATGGGCAATGGTGGGATACTGGTTGCATGAGGCGCTTAAGCAAAACGCCATCCGATCCGAACCAGGCTGCCGCCTTGACGGTGAGACTTGCAACGGAGGAACCACAGGCGTCACCAGAGAGCGTGAGTGTCATCTCACAATACTTGGCGACAATTGGCCGAAAAGGTGGTATAAAGGGCGGCAAAGCCCGCGCTACGAGCCTATCCTCTGAGCGCAGGTCAGAAATCGCTCGTCTGGCGGCCGAGGCTCGGTGGAAGGAAAGCCGTAATGTCCCTGAGAACTAGTTCCAACATCATCATCATTGACCAGCTAAAGGAGAGGCTGTGCGCCGTGGAAAAGGCCACAGGTGGCGACGTTTTGGTGCTCTGCTCCCCGATTCGCTTTGGTCTGGACGTGATCGTTAGAGAAGCGATTGACGGGTTGCCTCACAAGAAGCGTAAACTCAGCGTCCTTTTGGAGACAGGGGGAGGTTTTATTGAGACAACCCAGCGAATCGCGCAGACGCTCAGGCACTATTATCGGGTGGTAGATTTCATCATCCCAAACTGCGCCTATTCGGCCGGAACGGTTCTCGCAATGTCCGGAGATGAGATTTACATGGACTACTTCTCTGTGCTGGGGCCGATTGATCCACAATTGAACAAGGACGACAAAATGGTGCCAGCCCTTGGCTATCTTGAACAGTACGAACGGCTCATTAAGAAGTCGAGGGATGGAAAGTTGACCACGGCGGAGCTTGCCTTCTTGATCAACCGATTCGATCCCGCAGAACTCTACATGTACGAGCAGGCTAGAGAGCTTTCCATCTCTTTGCTGAAGGAATGGCTGGTTAAGTACAAGTTCAAGAACTGGAAGACAACGGCGACGAGAAAACTTAGGGTAACAAAGGCGATGCGCGTTGCCAGGGCCGAAGAAATTGCGAAGCTATTGAACAAGATCGACAAGTGGAACTCCCACGGGCGCGGAATCCACATGGCCGTCTTACGCAAGGATCTCAAGCTGCTCATCCATGACTTTGGGAATAACGTCACCCTCAACGATTGCATCAAAGACTATCACCGGTTGTTGCAAGATTATCTTTCAACCGTTCAACATTCCTGGGTAGTACAAACCCGCGAGCAGTTTACGCCGCTACGCTGAGAAAGGAGCTATTGACGATGCCCTCACAATTGGATCTGGACAAGATCATCGCCGATAACCCAGACGTTGATCTTGAGGAATTCAAGAAAGGCGAAGAGGCTCTAAAGAGCCTTCACCGAACCGGCACAGTGCGACGTTCGACGTATGAGTTGGATACCCCTGAATCGAAGAGAGAAATCCGCCAAAACGAGGACACGGAGGATCGTCCGAGTTGTGCCCCGGCTTTTAGGCGGTTGCGCCACAACATTTTCTAATTGACGTGCTTGAGCGGCTAATGCATAATAATTGCATGAACCGCTTAAGCACGTCCGAACGCGCCCGAATCATCGCAGCTTTAGTCGAAGGAAACTCCCTTCGCTCCACATCCCGCCTGTGCGATGTGGCCTTCAATGCGGTATCGAAACTGGTGCCCCAGATCGGCGTAGATTGTGCCACTACCGCGACGCGCGTGTTCGTAATGTGCCGGGCGCCCCACAGACGGGTCTTCGTCAGTGGAGTGGAGAGTCTGCCCTGAGCCTGTCGAAGGGGGGCGGCTCACCCCCGAGCCCCGGGATTCCTCACCCGCCAACGGAACACGTACCCGTATCGTTCAGTTCGCCTGTTGCCGATAATAACCCTCCGCCGGCGCACAATGGGGATAGAGAAACCCATGAAAGAAGTTGCCGCAGCTGTGGAAGTTGCGTCCGCGTTCCCCCGGTTCAATCTGTCAGGGATGTACCCGGTCCGTACCACCCGAAGGGACCCCCACCCCCCTCCCCCTGTGGAGCCCTGTTTATGGGCCTCGGAATGGACACAACTCTCGCGCAATCAACAGGTTGTAATTTCTACCCATTAACTGACCGGTAAACACAAGCGGCTGATTTTGCCTCTTCTTTGGACCAAGAATGCCGCATCTGGGGCCGGAATTCAGCCTTCTTTGAGCCTTTTGTGCAAGATTTTCCGTCCTTGAATCGCTTCTGCCTCAGGAGAAGAGCCGGTTAAACTGACCACTGAGCACTGACCACTGGAGAGGTCCTCATGATTCGCGTAGGCTTGGTAGGTTTCGGCATGGCGGGGCGCGTCTTTCACGCGCCGCTCATCTCCTCCGTCGAGGGCCTCGAACTGGCCGCAGTGGTCGAGCGCAGCTCCAGCAATGCCGCCGAGCGCTATCCCGGCATTACGACCTACCGTTCTCTCGAAGCCATGCTGGCCGACTCGTCGCTCGACCTCTTCGTCGTGGCCACACCCAGCGGAACGCACTTCCAGGTCGCACGGCAGATTCTCGAAGCCGGCAGGAACGTCGTCGTGGACAAGCCGGTGGCCGTCGTCTCCTCCGAAGTTGCCCAATTGATGGAGTTGGCCGCGGCCCGCGGCGTGCTGCTTATTCCATTCTTCAACCGCCGTTGGGACGGCGACTTCCAGACAGTACGGGAGCTGCTGCGAGGCGGCTCTCTGGGACGCCTGGTTTACCTTGAGTCCCGCTTCGATCGCTGGCGGCCCAACCCGCCCTCCGACCGCCTCTGGAAGGAAGACCCATCCGCCGGCGGCGGCGTCCTGCTCGACCTGGGAACCCATCTGGCCGACCAGGCGCTGGCGCTCTTCGGCAAGCCTGAATCGGTCGCCGCCGAGGTTCTCTGTGAGCGCGGTTGGGCGCGTGCCAGCGACGCCTTCACCCTCCGCCTCCGCTATCCCGGCCTATCGGTCGTCCTGGGCGCCAACAGCCTCTCCTCGCCTCCGGGTCCACGCTTCCATTTGCGCGGCGACCAGGGCAACTACTGCAAGCTGGGTCTCGACCCGCAGGAGGCCGCGCTCGACAAGATCACCCGCATTGAAGATCCGGCCTGGGGCCAGGAAACGCCCGCCGGCTGGGGCACATTGAGCGTTGACGTGGACGGCGCCATCGTCACACGCCCTGTCGCGCCCATCCCCGGCGACTACCGCCTCTACTATGCAGGCGTCCGCGACGCGCTGCTGGGCAAGGCTCCCGCTCCGGTGCCGTCCGTGGCCGCATGGCGCGTGGCCCGCTTGCTGGAGTGGGCCGCGGAAAGCTCCGCAGAGCGCCGCGAAATTGCCTGCGACTGGAGTCAGGAGCCGAAGTGGCAGGGATAGCGGCTAGGGGCAGTCCATCGCCTCCGGCGGAGCGTCGCTCACCTTCAGCGCGTGGGAGGCATTCGCCGGCTCCTTCTCCACCAGGGGCACCCAGAAGCGGAAGCTGGCTCCCTTGCCGGGAACGCTGGAGGCCTCGATGGCTCCGCCGTGCGCGGCCAGAATGGCGCGAGTAATTGCCAGGCCCATGCCCGATCCCTTGCCTTGAATTGCGCCCCGCTTGCCGCGGTAAAACTTCTCGAATATCAGCGGCAGATCGAGGGCGTCGATGCCGGGACCATTGTCTTCGACCGAGAACTCCAGCCGGTCGCCCGCCCTGCGGCTGCCGAGCGTGATGCGGCTGGCAGGCGGAGTGTACGTGGCGGCGTTTTCCAGCAGATGGCGCAAGACCCGCCCCAGCAGGTGGGGATCGAACCAGGCGGGATCGTCGGGTCCCTCCACATTGATTGTGACCCGGCGCGAAGCCAGAGCCTTGCGCGACTCCTCGACGGCCTGATCGAGCAGCGCGCGGGGATGCTGCGGCACCAGGTCAACCTTGACGACGTTGGCGTCGATCTGGGCCATCTCGACCGCCTCGCCGATCAGGAAATCCAGCCGCGAGGCCTCCTCATCGACGATGGCCGCCAGATCCAACCGGCCAGCTTCGTCCAGACCCTCAGCCTGAAGCAGCGTAGTGGCGGCGGCGCGAATGGAGGTCAGCGGCGTGCGCAGTTCGTGGGTCAGAGAATCGATCAGCGCCGTGCGCAGCCGCTCTCCCTCGCGCGCCGCCTCCATGCGCGCCGAGGCCTCGATGGCGATGGCCCGCGCCAGCACGATGGCCACCTGGGCGCTGACGGCCGTGGCAACCTGGCGGGAGAGCCGCGCCGGTCGCCAGCCCAGAGCCCCCACCGGCCGCATCCCGAGCATCAGCGCGGTGGTAAAGAAGCCGGACTGCGGAATGATGGTGGGATTCGGCCCCTGGGTCAACACCCGCAAGGTTTCCTTCACGCTCTCCGGCAGGTCAGCCGTCGATGCATGGAACTCGTCCCGATCGCAGACGTAGAGCGCCACGCCATCCAAGGCGAAGATGCGATCGATTAGCCGGGGCAGATCGTGAATCAGCCCTATGGCGTCCTCGTGCAACATCACTTCCTGGCTCAGCGCGTAAAGCCGTTCCACGTCTTCGCGCCGCTGTTCGGCCTGCCGGGTCTGGCGCCGGGCCTGCTCCGCCACCCGGCCCACCACCAGGCAGCAGGCCAGGAACGCAAGCATCGCCGTCCATTCCTGAATTCCGGCCAGCCGGAAGGTGCGGAAGGGAGGCAGAAAGAAATAGTCGAACGATACCGCGCAAAGTACCGCGATATAGAGTGAAAGCCAAAACCCCGCCTGGGTGGACGACCAAACCACGAGCACCAGAAAGACCATGCCCGCCGCTGTCGAATTGGCTCCCAGGGAGACCAGCAGCCAAGTGGCCAGCGCCGCCATCAGCGTTCCCACCAGCCAGTGAAGAATCCCTCGCGAATCGGAGAGCCCGCCCGTGATCTTCATCAAAGAAATCATAGCGGGCCAGCCGGATGATGTAATCTTTCGATGGAAGAAAAACCATATGCCGGGCCGAATTCTGGTTATCGACGACGAACCGCAGATCACGCGGGTGCTGCGCGCCGCGCTCTCAGCGCAGGGCTATGACGTACGCACGGCCAACGACCCCGAGGAGGGCCTGCAGGTCTTCCGGGATTGGGCGCCCGACCTGGTTGTGACCGACCTCATGATGCCCGGCATCTCCGGTATTGAGGTGTGCCGCGCCATCCGGAGCCGTGGCGCGACGCCGGTGCTCATCCTCTCTGTCCGCGAGCATGAGAGGTCAAAGGTCGAGGCTCTGGACGCCGGCGCCGACGACTACGTCACCAAGCCCTTCGGCATTCAGGAGCTGCTGGCCCGCGTCCGCGCCCACCTGCGCCGCGCCCCGGAGCGCACCACGGCGGCCATCGAGGCCGGCGACTTTGTGATCGACTCCACCGCTCACACCATCGCCGTTCTGGGCAAACCCGTCCACCTCACCCCCAAGGAATTCGACCTGCTGCTCCACCTGGCCCGCCACGCGGGAAAGGTCATGACCCATCGCGCCCTGCTCACCACGGTTTGGGGAGCGCAGTCGGCCCACCAGCCGGAGTATCTGCGCGTCTTTGTCGGCCAGTTGCGCAAGAAGCTCGAGGCCGAAACCGGCAAGCAGTACATTCAAACCGAGCCCTGGGTCGGCTACCGCTTCATCCCCGAGGGCTGGAGTGGCAACGAGGAATGACGCCCAGGCACGAATCGCCTTGCCCCTCGGCCCTGTGGAATCCGGTTCTTCATGGGTTTCGAGGATGCTTCTTCATCTCCTTCAATGCCCTTACGCCTTTTTTAGGAAACCTTTTCGATACTCAAACGAGGCGTGAACCAGAATCGTTCTTGTGCGGCGATTCCGGTTTGCTGGCAAACAGCCGCTCCGGGGTCCAAGCTGGACGGCATATCCCGTACTGAGCCTGGCCGGCTTCAAGCTGGCCGGAACTGTGAGACCCGCAATGCAAGATGTGGTGATGTTGCTGTTCACGGCAGTCTTCTTCGCCCTGGCGTTTCTATACGTCGCGGCCTGCCAGAAGTTGAGGTAGCCCCATGCAAATTGACATCTACACGGCAGTTGCGTTGGTTCTGTCCGTCCTGTTGCTGGGTTACCTGACCCTCACCCTGCTTTTCCCGGAGAAGTTCTGACATGACCGCCAACGGCTGGTTGCAGTTTGCCCTCTTCTCCCTGATCCTCTTGGCATGCGTTCGTCCAGTGGGCGTCTATCTGGTCCGCGTGCTGGAGGGGGAACGCACCTGGCTGGATCCGGTGCTCCGTCCTTTGGAACGTCTCATCTACAGACTCTCCGGCGTGAATGCGGCAGAGGAGATGAACTGGCGCGAGTATGCCTTTGCGGTGCTGGGCTTCTCGGCGGTTAGCATGTTGATGACCTACGCCATCGAGCGCCTGCAGAACCACTTGCCGTGGAACCCGCAAGGCCTTGCCGCCGTCGGCCCCGACCTGGCCTGGAACACAGCCGCCAGCTTCACCACCAACACCAACTGGCAGTCGTATACGCCCGAGACCACAATGAGCTATCTGACGGAGATGGTGGGGCTGGCGTATCACAACTTCGGCAGCGCGGCGGTAGGCATCGCGGTGGCCGTGGCATTGATCCGCGGCATCAAGCGGACAACCTCAGGCACCATCGGCAACTTCTGGGTAGACATGACCCGCACCTACCTCTATGTGCTGGCTCCGGCTTGTCTCATCTATGCGCTGCTGCTGGTCGGCCAGGGCGTTCCGCAGAACCTGAATGCCTATACCACGGCCCATCCGCTTGAGCAGCCCGCTCAAGTCCAGACCATCGGGCAAGGGCCGGTGGCGTCCCAGGAAGCCATCAAGATGCTGGGCACCAACGGCGGCGGATTCTTCAATGCCAACAGCGCCCACCCCTTCGAGAACCCGACTCCCCTCTCAAACCTGCTCCAAATGCTCTCCATCTTCATCATCCCTGCCGGCCTGACCTATACGCTAGGGCGCATGACCGGCTCGCCGGGCCACGGATGGGCGGTGTTTGCCGCCATGTTCGTACTCTTTACGGCCGGATTTACCACCGTCTACTGGGCCGAGTCGCAGCCCCACCTGCTCATTCACGGCGCCGCGCAGACCGGCACCGCAACCGCACCGGCCGGCAACATGGAGGGCAAAGAGGTGCGCAACGGCATCGCCGCAAGCTCGCTCTTCTCCACCATCACCACCGATGCCAGTTGCGGCGCCGTCAATACCATGCACGACTCGCTCACTCCGCTGGGCGGTATGGTAGTGCTCACCAACATCATGCTCGGCGAAGTCATCTTTGGAGGCGTCGGCTCGGGCTTGTACGGCATCCTCATCTTCGTTGTGCAGGCTGTCTTCATCGCCGGCCTCATGGTGGGCCGCACGCCCGAGTACCTGGGCAAGAAGATCGAGTCTTACGACGTGAAGATGTCCATGCTTTACGTGCTCATCTTCCCGCTCATCATCCTCTCGCTCACCGCGGCCTTCATCCTGTCGCCCACCATAGGACTCTCCAGCCTGAACAACCAGGGGCCCCACGGACTCACTGAGATTCTCTATGCATACACCTCCGGGGCAGGCAACAACGGGTCGGCCTTTGCCGGACTCAACGCCAACACTTGGTGGTACAACGTGGCGCTGGGCTGGGACATGCTCGCCGGACGCTTACTCATGCTTATTCCAGTACTGGCCCTGGCCGGCAACCTGGCAAGCAAGAAGAGCATACCGCCCTCGGCCGGCACCTTCCAGGTGAACACAGGCCTGTTTGCCATACTGCTGGTCGGCGTGATCCTCATTCTGGGCGCCCTCACCTTCTTCCCGGCCCTCAGCCTGGGACCCATATTGGAACATCTGCTGCTCAAGACAGGGCAGGTCTTCTAACCGATACCCACACCGCATCAGGAAAAGACGAAACGGACTGTCATGGCTGAAAAGAAGAGTCTCTGGAATACGGAAATCATCGGTCAGGCGCTTTTGGATTCGGTGCGCAAGCTCGATCCCCGCTGGATGGTCAAGAACCCGGTGATGTTTGTGGTGGAAGTGGGCAGCGTGCTTACCACGGCGCTGCTCATCGACAACGTTGTCCACCATCGCCCCGGCTTCGGCTTCAACCTCCAGATCACCCTCTGGCTGTGGGTCACGGTGCTCTTCGCCAACTTTGCCGAGGCCATGGCCGAAGGCCGCGGTAAGGCCCAGGCCGACACGCTGCGCAAAGCCAAGGGCGAGACCATCGCCAAGCGTTACACCGCCGACGGCAACTTTGAAGAGGTCGTAAGCGGCCTGCTCCGCATGGGCGACGTCATCTACGTTGCGGCCGGACAATACATCGCCGGCGACGGCGAGGTCATCGAGGGCGTAGCGTCAGTGGACGAGTCGGCCATCACCGGCGAGTCGGCGCCCGTCATCCGCGAGGCCGGTGGCGACCGCTCCGCCGTCACCGGCGGGACGAAGGTTCTCTCCGACTGGATCAAAGTCCGCATCACTGCCAACCCCGGCGAAACCTTCCTGGACCGCATGATCGCCCTGGTCGAAGGCGCCTCCCGCCAAAAGACCCCCAATGAGATCGCCCTCAGCATCCTCCTCTCCGGCCTGACCATCGTCTTTCTGCTCGCCGTGGTCACCTTGCAGCCCTTCGCCATCTACTCCAAGGCTCCGCAATCCGTCTTCGTGCTGGTCTCGCTGCTGGTCTGCCTCATTCCCACCACCATTGGCGGCCTGCTTTCGGCTATCGGCATCGCCGGCATGGACCGGCTCGTGCAGTACAACGTACTCGCCATGAGCGGGCGCGCCGTCGAGGCTGCCGGCGACGTGAACACACTTCTACTCGACAAGACCGGCACCATTACCCTGGGCAACCGCCAGGCAACCGAGTTTTATCCCGCCCCCGACGTCAGCCAGGAGCGCATGGCCAACGCGGCGCAACTGGCCTCGCTCTCCGACGAAACCCCCGAGGGCCGGTCAATCGTCGTCCTGGCCAAGGAGAAGTACAACCTGCGCGGCCGCGACCTGGCCGGCATTCACGCCGAGTTCGTTCCCTTCACCGCCCAGACCCGCATGAGCGGCGTCAACCTGCCCGGCACCCGCATTCGCAAAGGTTCGGTGGACGCCATCGCCCGTTTCCTCGAAGAGCAGGGATCGCAACTGCCCCAGAAGGTCCGCGAACAGGTGGAAGAGATTGCGCGCGCCGGCGGCACGCCGCTGGTGGTGGCGGAAAACGCCGCCGCCCTGGGCGTCATCTACCTCAAGGACATCGTTAAGGGCGGCCTCAAGGAGCGCCTTGCGCGCCTGCGCGCCATGGGCATCCGCACCATCATGATTACCGGCGACAACCCGCTGACCGCCGCCGTGATTGCCCGCGAGGCCGGCGTGGACGACTTTTTGGCCGAGGCCAAGCCCAAGGACAAGATGGACCTGATCAGGCGCGAACAGGGCAAGGGCAAGCTGGTGGCCATGACCGGCGACGGCACCAACGACGCTCCCGCCCTGGCTCAGGCCGACGTAGGTGTAGCCATGAACTCCGGCACTCAGGCTGCGAAAGAAGCCGGGAACATGGTCGATCTGGACTCCAACCCCACCAAGCTGATCGAGATCGTCGAGATCGGCAAACAACTGCTGATGACGCGCGGCGCGCTGACCACCTTCTCCATCGCCAACGACGTGGCCAAATATTTCGCCATCATCCCGGCCATGTTCGCCGGAGTCTTCCCGGTGCTGAACGCGCTCAACATCATGTTCCTGCACTCGCCGCAGTCGGCCATCCTTTCGGCGGTCATCTTCAACGCGCTGATCATCGTGGCCCTTATCCCGCTGGCTCTCAAGGGCGTCAAGTACGAGCCCAAGGCCGCCGACATTCTGCTGCGCAACAATCTGCTGATTTACGGCGTGGGCGGCATCATCTTGCCCTTTATCGGCATTAAGGCCATCGATCTGTTTCTGGTAGCCGTGCATCTTGCGTAAGCGAGCTGCTGAATGCCGGTTTTTTGAAGGGGCGCTGCTGGTAGGTCGGGACTTTAGTCCTGACAATGATTTCAGGGTTGAAGGGTACGGGCTTTAGCCCGTACATCAGCCCGCACAGATAAACGAGGGCTTTAGCCCCTGAGGGTTGTTCTTAAGGAGAAATACAGTGCATTCCGTCTGGAAGACCTCGATTCGCTTTACCCTCGTTACAGCCGTCCTGCTGGGCATCGGCTATCCGCTCCTCGTCACCGGCATCGCCGCCGTGATCTTCCCCCACAAGGCCGCAGGAAGCCTGATTCAACTCAAGGACGGCACGGTCATCGGCTCGGAACTGCTCGCCCAGAGCTTCACCTCGGACAAATACTTCCATCCCCGGCCCTCGGCCGCCGGCAATGGCTACGACGCCACCGCATCCGGCGGATCGAACCTGGCCCAATCCAGCAAGACCCTGGTGGACCGCATTCAGGGTTCCATCGACAAGCTCTCCGCCGAGAACCCCGGCAAGCCCGTGCCCATCGATCTGGTTACGACATCCGGTTCCGGGCTTGATCCCGACATCACGCCGGACGCAGCCTACTTCCAGGCGCCGCGCGTCGCCAAGGCCCGCGGCATCTCCGAAGACCGCATCCACGAGTTCATCGAGCAGCACATTGCCAAGCGCCAGTTGGGCATCCTCGGCGAACCCCGCGTCAACGTTCTCCTCCTCAACCTCGACCTCGACAAGCTCGCCAAGTAATCTTCGCCCAGGCCGACTTCCCCGCCCGGCTTCCCCGCCCAGCTCCCAAAAACACGTTGGCCCTTCCCGAAGGAAGGGCCAGCGCGCCGCGTTTGTTTGCGCGAACTAATTCACGGTTTCACGGTTACCGTGAAAGTGGTTGACGGCGCCGCGGTAGTGAACGATGGGTTGCTGGTTGGGGTCACCGTAAATGTGTAGTTGCCTGCCGTGGTAGGCACATTGTTGACGGTAATCGCGCTCGTGCCGCTTCCGGAGTAGTAGTTCGTGTCGCCGCTGTAACTGGCCAGCAGAGTCACGCTCCCGATGGTGGTGAACGAGTTGTTTGTGCCGGACGTTCCGGGAACTGTAAACGAAGCGCTTCCTCCCGAAAGCGCCTCCTGCGGGAGGTTAACACCGCCTCCGCTCAAACTCACCTCTCCGGTCGGCGTCCCAGAGGATCCAGTGACGGAGACTGTGATGGAAAGCGGGCTGTTGACAGCCACGCTGGTTAGGGACGGCGTCACGGTGACGGTCGGAGTTGCCTGCGTGGATCCCCCGCCGCCACCCCCTCCGCCTCCACCGCCGCAGCCCACGCCCGCGAAGGTGACAGCCGCCATCAGCAGAAGCACGCTGAGCATCTTTCTCCACTTCCGGGAGCCTCCCGGTATCAGAAAGAGGAACAAAGCGGCGAGAGCGGTTCCACCGGCCGTTTCAAACCAGCCCGAACCGTTCCGTCCCGCGGCGTGAGTGTCCGCTGAGCGGCTTGCCAGGGCCAGGGCCGGCCCGCTGCCCGCCTGCCGGATGTCCCCGCCAACCTTGGGCAGTTGCAGCTCCGCCAAAGGCGTGGTTGTCCCTGTTGTGCTCACCGTGTAGGTGACCGTCCCGCTGACCGAGCCGTCCGTCACCGTCACCACCCCGTTCCCGGTAAGCGAGCAGCCGGGTAGGCTGATAGCCCCGCTGGGAGACGAAGTCAGCTTGCACGAAGCGGAGGTAAAGGTCACGGTGCCCGTGTAGTCCGTCGGCGAAGTCACCGAGACAGTGGAGGTGGTTGTCGATCCGGGAGCCACGGCAGCCGGTGTCGTGGCCGAGAGCGAGAAGCCCGACTGCGTCACGGTTAGCGTGGTCGAACCCACCGCTTGCGCGTAGGCTGGGTCTCCCTGAAAATTCGCCGTGAGCGTATCGCTTACAGTGGTGGTGGGACTTGACGCCAGCGTGTTGGCAGGAATGTTGAAGGTAGCTACTCCGTTCGCAAGTGTCTGCGTCGTCAAAGCGTAACCACTGCCCGTCAGACTCACCGTCCCGGTAGGTGTGGGGTTCGGCGGCGTAGCGGGCGGGCCGGCCACGGTTACCGTTACGATCAGCGGCGAGCCCGAATCCACCGTCGTCGATGCCGGCGTCACCGTCACCGTCGGGTTCAGCACAGCAACATAGGTCACGTTGACCGCTGCCGATCCGGTCGCTGCGTTGTAGTTGGCATCCCCGCTGTACTGAACAACTAGATTATCGGGGGTTCCACCAGGGAGCGAGTTCGGCGTAATGGTTACCGAATAACTCCCGCTGCTCAGCGTGGCCGCCGGTGAAGTGTAAGTTCCGTACGAGACGAAAACCGTTCCCGTCGGCGTCGGCCCGGTTCCCGTCACCGTTCCCGTCACCACCAGCGTCTGGTTGGAATTGATGCTGGCGGGCGCAGGCGTCGCTGAAACGGTTGCCGTGAGCTTGGTCACCGTCACGCTCCCGCTTCCGCTCGCCGGCGCGTAGGTCGAGTCTCCGGTATAACTCGCCGTCAGGGTATCGGGTCCCCCGTTCAGGCTGCCGCCGGGAACCGTGAAGGTGTAACTGCCGCTGGAACTGAGCGGCTCCGCGCTCGATGTGTAGCTGCCGCTCGAAAGCGTAACCGTTCCGGTGGGCGTCGTTCCGCCCGAAGGCGAGCTGGCCACCGTCACCGCTACGCTCAGGCTCTGGTTCACCGCGATGGTCGCCGGCGTCGGGGTCACCGTCACGGTCGCCTTGTTGGGCCCGATGGTCGAGGTCCAGTTGTTCACCACGTTGGCCACGTTCAGCGATCCCAGTCCGGTGGCCAGGTCGTAGCCCGTGCCCGCGTTGTAGCCCGGCGTGCCCGCGGCAGTGCCGATGATGCCAATCGTATCTCCCGAATGCAAGATGGCGCAGTTGGGCGACCCGTCGCCAAAGTCGCAGGGAACGGCGTTGCTGTACGGCGGCGTAAAGGAGCCGCCATCGATGTCGTTGAAGTAGCAGGTCGTGCTGCTAGCGGTCACGGTTTCCGCGCTGCAACTCGAATATCCGGGGCTGGCGGCCTGCTTGGCCCCCAGAATGTAGAGTTCCTTGTTGGGAGATCCCTGCGGCTTGCCGCTCTTTTGATTGATCAGCGCCATCACACCGGCCATCGCCGGAGTCGCCACCGATGTACCGCCCACTTCCTGCGCAAACGGCTCGGAGTTATTGGAGTAGGTGCAGGAGTAGCCGCCCTCGGAGACGCAGATCAGGTAGGCGCTGCCCAGGAACCCGTCGGACGCGAAGAAGCTGACGTCCGGTATGTCGCGCACCCCGTCGGACGGGATTCCGGGAACGCCCGCTTGCCACGGCGGCTTCACCCAGCCGTTGTTGAAAAGGGGGATTGAGCCGTTGGCCGCGCCGGTGCTCGTTGACCCGGCTGTGCAGGTTCCCGACTGGGTGTCGGTCGAGGTGCTGACTACGCATCCGCTCGCTCCCCCGCTGCCGCCGATAATATCTACGAGATACGCCATCTCGTAGCCGCCGTAGTCGTAGTAGACCTCTCTGTCATAGTAGGAGTCGGCAGCGAAGTTGCACCCCAGCTCCGCGTCGTTCACGCCGGGGACTCCAATGTCAACCGCGATCTCCTGGGCAATCTGGAATCCGAAGGTGCTGGCGCAGGTATCGTTCCAGGGAACCTCGGGCACGTAGCCCTTGGCGCTGGCCTGGGTGGTGGAGCTGTTCGACGTGTTCCAGTACTGCGCGGCCGATGAAGTGCAGGTTCCGTTAGACTGATTTGGGATCGAGCACCAATACAGATCCGTGCCGCCCACCGCCGTGTTGTACGGCGTGGAAGCAATCCCGCTCACCGTAAGCCCGTATTCCGACGCGTACGGCAGGAAGCTATCCATTCCATCGTCGCAACTGGCCGAGCCGGAGTCGCCCGACGCCACAAAAACGGCAATCCCTTCGCTGGCCGCCAACGACCACAGGTTGTAATAGCCCACGTTGCCCGCGGTGCCCAATCCCAACTCGCACTCACCGTAGCTCACGTTCAGAATCGGCGCAGTCTTGTTCTCGATGACGTAATTTGCCGAATCGTAAATGGGGTCGTCGGTTGCCGATTGAGCGGCAGAAGTGACGAGAACGATCTGCGCGTTCCTGGCGATCGACCCGGACCACTCCACATCCAGCGAGTTCTCGATCAGATCGTCGATTGTGCAGCCGAACAGCGTCAATAGCGTAGTGTTGGTGCAAATCCCGGGGTCGCTGCCGTTGGCGCCTTTGATTTGTTGCACGGGCGGACCTGCCGGCAGCCCAAAGTCCGATCGGAAGGCCGCCACGTCGCTGGGGTTGATATCGCTGGTCCCGGCGATGGCGATCGTCTGCCCTGTTCCGTCGATCGGCGTGCTCGCATTCCACAGGGGAAGCACGTTATAGATGGTGGCAAAGTCGTACGGCGCAACGTCTTCGAGGAGGTCGCCATACTGATCGGTCGTCTCAAACTGCGGCCGCGCCGATCTGGACGTGCCGGACGCACTCGCAGACCGCTTCCACCTTCCCGAAGCAGCGTCCCGTTGCACCACGCTGCCCGTCCGGTGAAGCGGCCGGGGGAAGAAGTTGTGCAGCGCCTTCACGCCTACCACCGCCGGGGCAAGCGCTGCGGGAATCTGCGGATCGCTCATGTTGCCGATATGCGCCACGCCCTTGACGCTCAGGTTGTGAATCTCGGTATGGAAGGTGTTCTCAACCTGCGAGGCCGTGCCGCTGAAGCGGATTGCCAGGCGATCCTTGGTCACTTCGGCGACGGTGAAGCCATGCCCGGTCAGCCAGTTGGTGACGGTCGCGATGTCGGTTTGCGAGGGGCCGAAGTTCTCGCCCACCTGCTCGGGAGTGAGCCACTGATGGAAATCGGGCGAGTCGGGGTCGTACTGGCCGGCGAGAAACTTCTCAAATGCCGCCTGCTGCTCAGGACTGCGGCTCAGCACCAGAATCAGGTCGGTCATGGGCAGGTCGGGGCTGACCCGGCCAAGATCGTTCCTGGCGTTGGCCGCGGGGTGGGTGTTGCCCCTGAGCGTCACTAGCTGGCTTTCGTCGATCTTGTCGACGATCCGTACGGTGGGTGCGAATTGCTGGGCCATCGCGGCTGGCGAGCAGAACAATGCGCCGGCCAATGCACAAAGAGGGAGCGAACGCATCAGATGCATAGTGGTTTTCCTGGACCCTTCCTTCGGAGAAGACCCCCGAGCACGCAAGAAGTTGCGGTTCCGATTGAAAAACATGGACCTACCAGCTTTGGGGACATTGGGGAAAACTCCCGCCCCGGTTCCCGGCCGCGCATCCCTTGACCGCGGCGGGGGAAACTTGAAACCGCATCGAAGAGCTGTCGGAGAGCCGAACGCTCGCCGATGCGGCCGGCGAGAGCAAACACTCTGATTAGACGCAAACCACGGGGGAAGGTTGACCTGCGCGAGGACCGGCGCAACGGCGGGTCAACGGCTTCCCGCAGAATGTGGAACAGGCTCATTGTAGAACGCATGCCTGGGTCATGGCTGGTCCCGGATTCGGCTTTTCCAGGGCAAATGCAAGTGAAATTGCATCGCCAAATCAACTTAGAGGCGTTAACCCCACAAAAAACTTAAATGCAATAGACAAATCGTGTCTCTATCGAATACCATACAACCTTTGAATCGTTATCCTTCTTGAGTGACCTATGCGCGTATCGCTGTTCATCACCTGCTATAACGACACCCTCTTCCCGGAGACGGGGAGGGCGGTGGTTGGCCTGCTCGAAAGGCTGGGGGTCTCAGTGGATTTTCATCCCAAACAGACCTGCTGCGGCCAGATGCACGCCAATACCGGCTTCCGCGGCGAAGCCTTTTCCCAGGCCAAACGCCTGGTTCGCCTCTACCAGGACGCCGAGACCGTCGTCATTCCCTCCTCGTCCTGCGTTGCCATGATGCGCGAACAATACCCTGGGCTGATCGAGGAGCTGGGCAACGACTCGCTGCGCAAGGACTTTGCCGCCCTGCTGCCCAGGGTCTTCGAGTTGAGCGAGTTCCTCATCGATCGCCTCGGGGTGGAGGATGTGGGCGCCTGGTTCCCCCATCGCGTCACCTACCACGCCAGTTGCCACGGCGTCCGCGCGCTGCACCTGGGCGACCGTCCCTATCGCCTGCTTGCCAAGGTGCGCGGCCTCCAACTGGCTCCGCTGCCCAATACAGACCGCTGCTGCGGCTTTGGCGGGACGTTCTCGGTCAAAAACGCCGAGGTCTCGTCCGCCATGCTGGCCGTAAAGCTGCAGGATGTGGTCGCCACCGGCGCCGAGTATTGCACCGCGCTCGATAATAGCTGCCTCATGCACCTGGGCGGGGCCATGCACCGCCAATACGCGGGCATGAAGACCATCCACATGGCCCAGATTCTGGCCAGCAACGAAGCCTGTCCCGCGGAGGGGGTTCTATGAGCCACGCCGCCCTGAACCAACCCGTGCTCGACCCCACCCTGGCGCCTCCTTTCCCACAGGCCGCGCTGCCGGTTCTGCGCAATCCGCAACTGCGCAAGAATGTGGCCCACGCCATCGACGTAATCCAGGCCAAGCGCGCCAAACTGGTGGCCGAGAAGACCGACTGGCAGGAACTGCGTTCGGCTGCGTCGGCCATCCGCATGCACACCCTCGAGAACCTGGGCGCCTACCTGGAGGAGTTTGAAGCCAAATGCACCGCCGCCGGAGGGGTCGTTCACTGGGCCGCCGACGCCGCCGATGCCCGCCAGATCATCCTCGATATCCTTCGCCAGGAAGGCGCCGGCGATGTAATCAAGATCAAGACCATGACCTCGGGCGAGATTCAATTGAATCCCTTCCTCCAGGCCGCGGGAGTAAACGTCTTCGAGACCGACCTGGCGGAGATCATCCTGCAGTTGGGCGAACAGGAACCCTCCCACATTGTCGTCCCGGCTCTGCATCTCAATCGCGGCCAGGTGCGGGAGATCTTCGCGCGGCGCATGGGCCTCAAGGATCTCTCCGACGACCCGCAAGCCCTCACCGCCGCCGCCCGCACCTATCTCCGCCAGAAGTTCCTCACCATCCCCACCGCCATCAGCGGGGCCAACTTCTTCATCGCTGAAACCGGCGCCGTAGGGGTGGTCGAATCCGAGGGCAACGGCCGCATGTGCCTTACCCTGCCCCGTACCATGATCACATTGGCCGGCATTGAAAAAGTGCTGCCCCGCTTCCAGGATCTCGAGGTCACGCTCCAGTTGCTGGCCCGCTCCGCCACCGGCGAGCGCATGAACCCCTACAACTCGATCTGGACCGGCGTTACCCCCGGCGATGGACCGCAGCGCTTTCATGTGGTTCTGCTCGACAATGGGCGCTCGTCGATCCTCGCCAAGCCAAAGCAGCGCCAGACCCTGAAGTGCATCCGCTGCGCCGCTTGCATGAACTCCTGCCCCGTCTACCGCCAGACCGGCGGCCACGCCTACGGTTCGGTTTACCCCGGCCCCATCGGAGCCATTCTCACTCCGCAGTTGATGCAGATGCACCACGCGCAATCGCTGCCCTTTGCTTCCTCGCTGTGCGGCGCCTGCTACGAGGTCTGCCCGGTGAAGATCAACATTCCCGAGGTGCTGCTCGAACTGCGCTCCCAGGTCGTCAACCAGGAACGCAGGGATCTTGCCCGCTTCCTCGACCCCATGTACCTGGGGTTGCGGATCGCCAACCTCCTCTTTGCGTGGGCCTGGCTCTTCCATGCCTCGCAATTTATGGGGCGCATCGGAATTCGTTTCTTCACGCGCAATGACGGATGGATTCACTCTCTGCCCAGCGTGGGAGGCAAGTGGACCCAAACCCGCGACCTGCGCGGTTTTCCCAAACAGACCTTCCACGGCTGGTGGGCAGCCCGCGCCCGGCAGGCCGGCCCGGCCTTGGCCAAGGAGACAAAATGAGCGCGACAACCCCAGCCCCTGGCCAATCCCGGCAACAGATACTCGACCGCATCGGCGCCGCGACCCAGGCCGTCAAGAAGAACGCCTCTCAACTGGCGGATGCCTATCGGGCTTTGCCCCGCGCCTACATCCGCCGGGGCGCGCTCTCCAATGCGGCCTGCGTCGAGCTGATGATCGAGCGTTTGCGCGAGTACGACGCCGAGGTCGTTGAATCCACGCCCGCGGCCCTGGCCGCCACCATCGCCGCCCAGCTCGCCGCCAGCGGCAAGCGCATCTTTGCCGCTCCCGCGGGCCTGCCCTCCGAGTGGCTCGCCGATGGTTTCGACTGGAAGATCGATGACAGCCTCGCGACCGCGAAGATCGAAGAGGCCGAAGGCGTGGTCACTGCGGCCACTTGCGGCGTTGCCGACTCGGGAACGATCGTCCTCCACCACTCTCCGGCTGAAGGCCGCCGGGTGCTCACCCTGCTGCCCGACTGGCACCTATGCATTTTGCGCGCCAGCCAGGTAGTCGAAACGCTGCCCGAGTACTTCAACCGCTGCCAGCACCCCCCGGCTCTGGTCACAACCATCTCCGGACCCAGCGCCACGGCGGACATTGAAATGACACGTATCAAAGGCGTTCACGGACCACGATTCCTCCATGTGATTCTGGTGCGCGATGAGAACTGATTCGCTACGAACGTTGAATTGAGACCGGCGCATGCCGGCTCGGCAAGGGGTAAGATGCCATGAAGCATTCAGAGTCCGCAAACTTCGATCTGGCAGTGAAAGCTCTGGATTCCTTCCAGATTGAGATTCCCTCCTGGGGATTCGCCAACACCGGCACTCGCTTTGGAAAGTTCGTGCAAGCCGCCGCCGCCTCCACTATCGAGGAGAAGTTCGCCGACGCGGCCGAAGTCAACCGCCTCACCGGCGTCACTCCCACCCTCGCCCTGCATGTGCTCTGGGATCTGCCCAACGGCGTTGACGACGTTCCCGAGGTCAAGCAACTGGAGCGCCGCTTCGGCATTCATGCCGGCTCCATCAACCCCAATCTCTTTCAGGACCAGGAGTACAAGTTCGGCTCCCTCTGCAACCCCTCGGCAAAGATCAGGGAGCAGGCCGTGAACCACATCCTGGATTCGATCGAGATTGCCAAGCGCCTCGGCTGCCGCGATCTCTCCATCTGGCTGGCCGACGGCTCCAACTATCCCGGCACCCAGAGCATCCGCAAGCGCATCGGCTGGCTTGAAGAAGCCCTGCGCGCCACTCATGACCAGTTGGCGCCGGGCCAGCGCCAGCTGATCGAATACAAGCCCTTCGAGCCGTACTTCTATCACACCGATATCGCCGACTGGGGCATGTCCTCCCACCTGGCGCGCCAGTCCGGCCCGCAGTCCCGCGTGCTGGTCGATACCGGCCACCATTATCTCTCGCAGAATATCGAGCAGGTTGTAGCCTGGCTGCTGCACACTGGCCTGCTTGGCGGTTTCCACTTCAACGACCGCCGCTATGCCGACGACGATCTCACCCTCGGCTCCATCGACCCCTACCAGATCTTCCGCATCTTCCATGAGATTCACTCCGCCCTTGCCGAGACCCCCGATCTCGAGATCGCCTTCATGATCGACCAGAGCCACAACCTCAAGGGCAAGATCGAGGCCTCCGTCCAGACCGTGGTCACCGCCCAGGAACTCTGGCTCAAGGCCGCCCTCGTCGATCGCGAGCAGTTGGCCGTCCACCAGCAATCCTGCGACCTGGTCGCCGCCGAGGAACTCTTCCGCGGCGCCTTCTGGGCCGATGTCCGCCCGCTCGCCGCGGCCTGGCGCGAGGCCCGCGGATTGCCCGCCGACCCCTTGGCCGCCCTCCGCGCCGGCGGCTATGTCGAACGCGTTGGCCGCGAGCGCGGAAGTCGCCACTCGACTGTTAACAGTTACGCCTGAGAGGCGTTATGCTATATAGGCACAATTTCGCTATTGGAATTGCGCGTTGGGAGGCAATCAATTGCCGAAAGCGAAGATCAAGCGGCTGTATCTGATTCCGATTCTGTCCAAAGCGCTCGACGTTCTCGAACTGCTTGAGAACAACAATGCCCCTGTGGCCCTCGAGGACGTCTATCAGAAGACGCACATTTCCAAGACCAGCGTCTACCGCATCCTCAAGACCCTTGTGCATCGCGGCTATGTGGCCCAGTCGCAGAACGGCCTCTACCGGCTGGTTTCGCGCCCCCGGCGTCTGCGCTTCGGCTTTGCGGCCCAGAGCGGCGAGATGCCCTTCTCCGTGGCCGTGGCCCAAAGCGTCGCCAACGCCGCCGCCGCTTCCGGCGTCGAATTGCTGATCCTCGACAATCATTACGACCCCGACATTGCCATTCAAAACGCCGAAGAGTTCGTGGCCAAACGCGTGGACCTGGTGATCGAGTTCCAGGTCGAGGAGCGCGTGGCGCCGCGCGTCGCTCACATCTTTAAGAAGGCGGATATTCCGCTGGTGGCCATCGACGTGCCCCATCCCAACGCCACTTACTTTGGCGTGGATAACTTCGAGGTGGGCGTCGAAGCCGGTTCCCTGCTGGCGCAGCACGCTCTGCGCAAATGGAAGGGGAAAGTGGACTTGGTTCTCGGCGTCGGATTCGCCGAGGCCGGCAGTTTTGTCCAGAACCGCATCACCGGCGCCTTCGAGGGAATTCGCACCCGGCTCAAGGATATCCCTGCCGACCGCTTCGTGACGATCGAAGGCCGGGGCATGCGCCAGCCCAGCCAGTTGGCCGTCGCCGAGTTCCTTCGCGATCAGCCGAAGGGCCAGCACATCCTGGTCGCCGCGGCGACCGATTCCAGCGCCCTCGGCGTCCTCGATGCGGCACGCGAGTCGGGCCGCGAAGCGGACTTCGCCATCGTCGGACAGGACTGCATTCCCGAAGCCCTCGAAGAGATGGCCTCGGGCTCCAGCGCCCTCATCGGCTCCATCTCCCACGAGGTAGAAAGCTACGGACCACGCCTCATCCAGCTCGGCATTGCCCTGCTGCGCGGCTACACCGTGCCTCCTTACAACTACGTGCGCCACAAGACGGTAACCCCGGAAACGCTCGGCGTCGAGGAGGAAACTCTAGCGTCTTCGTGAAGACCGGCGCAGGATTCAGACGGCCTCGCAAGGATGTCGCGATACACTCCAAAGGATGAGCCCCGCCAAGAAGGCAACGCCGAAGAAGATTGCGCTAAAGGCCTCCAGGCCAAAGGCCGCTGGCCGCGCGGCAGATCGCGACCTCGCCCCGGACCGAATCGCGGCCATCCTGAAAGGCCTGGACGAGGCCTATCCCCAGGCCGAGTGCGCCCTCAACCACCGCTCTCCATGGGAACTGCTGGTGGCCACCATTCTCTCCGCACGATGCACGGACGTTCGCGTCAACATGGTGACGCCGGAGCTCTTCCGCCGCTTCCCCACCCCGGCAGCGATGGCCAAAGCGACGCTGCCTGAACTCGAAGCCCTCATCCGCACCACCGGCTTCTTCCGCAACAAGGCCAAATCCATCCAGGGAGCGGCCCGCAAGGTGCTCGAGGAATTCGGCGGGCAGGTTCCGCAGACCCTCGCCGAGTTGACGACCATTCCCGGCGCGGCCCGCAAGACTGCCAGCGTCGTTCTTGGCGTCTGCTTCGGTGAGGCCGAAGGTGTGGTGGTGGATACGCACGTCTTTCGCATCGCCCGCCGCCTCGGGCTGGCCAAGGGAGACACACCCGAAAAGGTCGAGCGGGAGCTGATGCGGATTCTCCCGCAAAGCCGCTGGATCGATTTCTCCCACCAGATCATCCACCACGGCCGTCAGGTCTGCGACGCCCGCAAACCCAAGTGCGACCGCTGCAACCTGGAGCCCATGTGCCGGGCGAAGGATAAGACGTGGAGCTCTTGAAAAACCGCACGGAGCAATATGAAGTCAGATGCTTGGCGGCACCGGGACCGCGATTTGGGGTAGGTCCAAATTCCTGGAGTATTCGGCAATCTTTACCCAATACACGATCCACAACACGAGGTTGGCCAATCCGGCAAATATGCTTAGAAATGGAATAATGCAGCAGCATGCGCAAATACTCATCGCCAGGCCTAAAGGTTGACCCGGGGCCGGCTCGGGGCTCGGCTGCCCACGCCTTGCATATTCATTCGACACCGACTTCGCGATACTCATCACCACGAAGAAGTTCCAAACCAGATTGAACAAGGGAACAAGCAAGAGCCAGACCATTCCCGGTTCCATCGCCCTTGACGTTGGGGCGCACTTGTTCAAGACGTTCTGAAGTGTGAGCAGGTAGAAGATGGCCGGAACGAGGAAAAAGACACCGAAGACGAAGAAAAGCACCAAAATGTGCCAAGGCTGAAGCAAGTCGCTCATTTCTTCACTCCCCAAAATTCATGGTGGATTTGAGTTGGGCAAATTGTAGCGCGGGATGCCGAATGCCGTCTACGAGATAGATGCCGGTGGAAAACCGGCCAGGCAACTCGCAATCCCCCTGCGTCAATTCTTGCCAAGTGAGCGGCCGATCGCTGCAACCAGCCCCGCAATATCGTGCGGATTCGCTTCAGCGGCCGGCTCCCAACCCAACTCCCGCAGCGTCCGGCTGGTGATCGGCCCGATCGAGACCGCCGGAACCCCCGCGAGCGGCCACGCAGTCCCCGCCTGACGAGCCGCCTCGGCAAGATGAGTTGCGCTCGATGAGCTGGTGAAGGTTGCGGCATCGATTCCTTGTTCAAGAGCCAAGCGAAGCTGGTCCGGCGCGGCCTCCGGCAGGACGTTCCGGTAGGCGTCCACCACATCTACCTCGGTGCCCGCCTCGCGCAACGCGTCGGGAATCACATCGCGAGCAACGGCCGCGCGCGCCAGCAAAATTCGCTGGCCGGGAATCTGGCCCATCAGTCCCGCAACCAGACTCTCGGCCACGTAGGCATCCGGAACAAAACCGATCTGCAATCCCGTCTTGCGCGCCGCCGCCGCCGTCGCTTCGCCCACCGCGGCAACCTTCAGGCCTTCCGGCTGCGCCAGTTCAAGACCCAGCTCCGCGGCACGATCGGTAACCGCTCGCACGGTATTGGCGCTGGTCAAGATGAGCCAATCGTAGTCGCCGAGTTTGCGCAGAGCCGCGTCCAGGGGCTCGAAGCTGGCCGGAGGGCGAATCTCCAGCACCGGAACCTCGACCGGCTCGGCCCCCAGCGCCCGCAGCCCGTCGCTAAGCTTTCCGGCCTGGTGCACAGCGCGGGTCACCAGGACTCGCCGGCCCGCCAGCGGGAGCGCCGTCACCGCAAGCCTCCGCCCGCCGCTTCAAGCAGCGGACCCGCTCCGGCCTCGATCAGCAATCGGGCCGCCAGCCGTCCCAACGCCTCCGGATCTGAATCGCCCCGAGGCGCACGATGAGCGATGCGCACCGCCGCACCTGTATTCTGGTCCGCGACAACCGCAAATATCTCGACGCTTGGTCCAGCCCAACCACGGTTCTCCCGCTCCTGCTCAGGCGGAGCTGGGCGGCAGTGAACACCGATCGGCACCTGGCAGCCGCCGCCCAGCGCGGCCAGGGCCGCCCGCTCGGCGGTCACGGCAAAACGGGTTGCAGCATCGTCGAGGAAGGCTACCGCCGCAATCGTCGCCGCATCGTCCTTCCGGGTCTCGATCCCCAGCGCTCCCTGTCCGGCAGCGGGGCAGAAGTCCTTTGGCTCCAGCCGTTCCCGCACCCACTCTGTCTTCTCCAGGCGGTCCAGGCCGGCGGCAGCCAGCAGAATCGCCTCCACTTGCCCTTCGGCCAGTTTGCGCAGGCGCGTATCCACGTTGCCGCGAAACTCGACGGCCTCAAGGTCGGGCCGGAGCGCCCGCAACTGCGCGCGCCGCCGCTGGCTGCTGGTTCCCACGCGCGCGCCCGCCGACAGTTCCGCCAGGCTCCCATACTTAACCGAGACAAACGCATCCCTCGGGTCGACCCGCGGAGGCGTGGCTGCCAGCGCGAAGGGCTCGGGCAGTTCGGTTGGCAGATCCTTGAGCGAATGCACGGCCAGATCCACGCGGCCCTCGGCCAGCGCCTCTTCGATCTCCTTGGTGAACATGCCCTTCGATCCTACCTGGGCGAAGGCGACTTCTTGCAGCCGGTCGCCGGTGGTCTTGACGATCTCGATCTCGACGGAATGGCCCCGGCCGCGCAGCAGCCCGGCGATGTGGTTGGCCTGCCACAGGGCCAACTGCGAGCCGCGGCTTCCAATGCGCAGGTTCACTGGCGAGTCTCCACGCCGGCTTCGGCTTGGTTCGCCGCTTCACCTTTCTCCGGTACAGATACCTCCGGACCAGCCGCGGCCTCAGGCTCCCCGTCGTGGATCGCGGCGGCAGTGACCGACCATGTCTCGCACAGCGCATCAAGCCGGGTGGAATCGTTCTCGCGCGCGGCCTGCTTCAGGGCCTGCATCGGCGGGTGGAGAAACTTGTTCACCAGTCCACGGGTCAGCGCTTCCACGGCTGCAACCTGCTCGGCGCTGAGCGAGCCCAGGCGAGGCTGCGCGCGCTTCAGTTCGGATTGGCGAATCTCCTCGGCCTGGCGCTGCAAGGCGACAATCGCCGGGGCGGCATTGACTGTCCGCTGGCGTTGATGGAAGCGTTCCACCTCAGCGGCGATCAGGGTCTCGGCGTCGCCGGCCTCGCGGCTGCGTTCGGCCATATGGGAGGCGGCCACCGCCTGCAGGTCGTCGATGTCGTAGACAAAGATGCCTTCCAGCTTGCCCATCGCCGGGTCCACGTCGCGGGGCACGGCAATGTCGATGAAGAACATGGGCCGGTTGCGGCGGCGATGCAGAAAGGCCTGCCCGTGCTCGCGGCGAAAGATGGGGTGGGGCGCGCCGGTCGAGCTGATCACGATGTCGGCTTCGCTGGCCGCTTCATACAGCTTCTCAAATGGAATCACGCGGCCCTGAAACTCGTCGGCCATGCGGCGGGCTCGCTCCTGGGTGCGGTTGGTCACCAGGATGGCCCCGGCTCCCTGCTGAACCAGGTGTCGCGCGGCCAGTTCGCTCATCTTGCCCGCGCCCACCAGGAAGACCGTCCGCCCAGCAAGCGATCCGAAGATCTTGCGAGCCATGTCCACGGCCACCGAGGCGATAGAGACGGAGTTGGAGCCAATCCCAGTCTCGGAGCGGACCTTCTTGGCCGCCGCGAAGGCGCTCTGCAGCAGATGTTCCAACTGCCCGGCCACTGTGCCCGCGGCTCGCGCCACGGCGAAGGCCTCTTTCACCTGGCCCAGAATCTGCGGTTCGCCCACCACCATCGAGTCCAGGCTGGCGGCCACGCGGAAGAGGTGGCGCACTGCATTCCGGTCGTACTGCGCATAGAGGTGCGGCCTCAGCAGCGCCGGGTCCAGGCCGAACTGCCGGTGCAGGAAACCGGCCAGGTCGGCGTCCGGCGAGTCGACCGCAGCCAGCAGCTCGACGCGGTTGCAGGTGGAGACGATCATGCATTCCAGAACCCCCGGCACGGCGGCCAGGGCGCGCGTGGTTTCCGGCAGGTCCTCGCGGCTGATGGCGATGCGCTCGCGCAGCTCGATGGGCGCGGTCTTGTGGTTGACTCCAATGAGCGCCAGCGTCATTGCGCACCGAACCTGTGGACGTGGCTGAAGAGGTTGGCAAACCATACGGCGGCCACCACCACAAAGACGGCGGCGGAGAGATACGCCGCCTTGCGGCCGCGCAAGCCCGCGCTGCGCCTCACCAGAAGCAGCAGGACATAGAAGACCCAACTGACAAAGGCCGCAATGATCTTGGGATCGAGAAAATAGGATGCGCCGAGCGGCGTCTCCTGGGCCAGCACCGAGCCGATGACCAGGCCCACGGTCATGCAGGGGAAGCCGAATTCGAGCGTGGCGTGGGCGATGCGCTCCAGGGTATCGAGGGGCGGCAGCCACTCGAAGGGCGCCCACCAGGAGTCCTCGCCCGGCCTCGGCTTGGTCTTGATACGGCGTTCCTGGATGAGGTAGAGCACGGAGGCCAGCAGGCTGAAGCAGAGCGCGGCGTAGGCCACCAGCAGGGCGGCTATGTGGGCCACCAGCCAACTGGTGCGCACGCCCTGGGAGGGGAATGTGTAGCGATCCGGCCCCAGCGCGGGCACAAAAACCAGGAAGAATGTCGCCGGCAAGGCAAAGATTCCCAGGGAGACAGCGTCGTAAATCCACCAGACAAGAAAGAAAAGCGCTGCGACGGCCAGTCCCAGCAGCGACTCCACCTCGCGCGCGCCCACCGGCACCCAGCTGTGCGCCTGCACCAGCATCTCGACCGCGGAGACGAAGTGGAAGAAGAGCGCCATTCCGCCCAGGTGGACGCAGGTCTTGCGCCAGCGCGGCAGCCCGTAAAGCACGGCAGGGAACACAGCGACACTCGCCGCCGCATAGAGGATCGCCGCAACTCGGAGCCAGAAGAGATACATTTCGATCTTCACCTTACGGGTGCAAATGAACAGTATACTGTGATGCAAATCACTAAAAACAGGGATCAGAGGTCAGGGATCAGGGATTTTTCGTGACCGGATCAGCGTCAGTCTGCGCGACTTGATCCTTCCCTTGTTCTTCCTTGGCCGCCCGCACCAGGCGAAGCGTCGTCGGCCATGTTGTCTTGACTGGAAGCGGTCGGCCCAATTCGAGGGCAGGAAAGGTGTGCTTGCGGGTGCGCTCAAGACTGAAAGAACTGGACAAAAGCGCGCAAGAAGGCACCCTTCCGAGTCTGGGACCGGCCGGCTCTGGGCGCCCGCGAAAGCTACAATCCGGCGTTCAGCACGTCGAGGCCGGCTTGGGAGACTGCGACGTCGTCATCGGCCGAGGCGCCGCTGAAGGCCACGATCGCGCAGCCGGTTTTCACGCGGGCAAAGAGGCCGCCCCGCCAGCCGAATTCGCCAATCATGGGCGGGCGCTTGGCGATGCCACTGTTCTCCAGCGTGTCCGCCATCTCGGCGGCTTTGGCGTAGGCGATGGCCAGGAAGTTGGTGCCCTTGCCGGTTGCCGAGGGGGCGATCTTCATGCGGCCCACCACCGCCATCTTCGAGGTCCAGTCCTGGACGCTGTCGCCCTGGGCATAGGCCACCACCGCGACTCCGGTGATGTTGAGCTCGGCGGCGCGGCTTTTTATGGCTGCAAGAGCCGCGTCGGTCAGCTCATCGATCTTCCTGGCGCTGACGGGTTTGGGGGCCCTTGCCGCGGGGACGGCTGCTTCGCCGGCGGCGACGCTCGCCGCGAGAGGCATTTCTGTTGCAGGCTGATCTGTCTTCATTCGCTTGTCTCCATGGGCCAAGTTGCGCTGCGATTCGCGCCTGGGTCATCCTTGCAGAATTCTACTCTGTGTGCGCTGTTTGCTTCTGCGCGAGTCGTCGATCAACCTGCCCTTTTCGTCCGAAATCTCGCCTAACCGCGCCCGGAAGACTGTTGTCTAATCTCTTAAACAGCCGAGAGCGATCGCGATCCCGTTCGTGGGCCGCACCCGGCTCACCGGCCCAGACGGGAATCGAACGGGCAAGCACGAGGAGGAATCATGGTCAGATCGCGTATGGTTCTGGGTGCAATTCTCTTGGCATTGCCGCTGGCGGCGGCAGCTCAGGCCACGGCGCAGGCAGTCGCTTCCACGCCTGAGCACGAAAAGAAGGCCTCGGCTACGGAACAGCAGGGTGATCAGCTCAGGTTGGAGGTGCGTCGCGTGCCCGTAGACGTGGTGGTGACCGATAAGCAGGGAAACGCCGTGCGGGGCTTGAGGAAAGCAGACTTCGTGGTTAAGGAGGATAAGACGCCGCAGACGGTTCTCTCGTTCGATTATTTCGACGGCTCCAAGCCCAGCTTTGTTCCTCATAAACTGCCCGCGCTGCCTCCGAATACCTATATCAGCCTGCCCGGCGAGCCGGAGCGGGGACCGCTGTACGTGCTGTATTACGACATGGTGAATACTTGGCAAGACGACCAGATGTCCTTCCACGAACAATTGCTCGACTTTGTGGATAAAGCGACGCCGGGAACTCGGATGGCGCTTTTTGTCAACGCTGCCGGGCTGCATCTGATTCAGGGATTCACCAGCGACCATGCGTTGCTGCGCGCGGCGATTCTGTCGAAGGGGCCCGGTCCGCACCTGCCCAAGGTCTTTTTGGGAGGAGTGACCCGATGGGGGCCCGGTGAATTCGGGGGATTGGACGCCGTCGCCGCGCTTTCCAACCTGAAGTTTATTGCCCAATACCTGAACGGGATACCGGGCAGAAAGAACTTGCTCTGGCTTTCGAGCCTATTCCCCATTCCCGTTGGCCCCACTTCAAACGCCCTTACCTATCTGCTTAGCGAGAGCATCCAGGAAACGTACGCAGCCCTGGAGGCCAGCCAGGTCGCCCTTTGCCCCGTGGACGTGCACGGAGTGGACAACAGTCCTGCCAAATACGATATCGAGCGTGAAATCGCCAAGGCGGCCGGCGGTCATGCGTACTACGCCAACAACAGAGCCACCCAACTGCTCGACAAGGCCGTGAAAGACGGCGAGAGCTACTACTCGCTGACCTATTCGCCGACGAATATGAAATACGACGGCTCGGAGCGCCATATCGAAGTTACGCTGGCCAAGAAGGCCAGTTATACCCTCACTTACCGGACTCTCTACTATGGCGTTCCGGATGACGCTCCCCGGCCCTCGGCTCAAAAGTCTAAAGTCCTGCAGGCACGCTTTGTGGCCGCCAAAGCCGCGGACACGCTCTTTGCCAACATCGAGCACGGGGCGCCGATGCTGCACGACCTGATCTTCAGCGCCCACCTGGCGGCTGTTGGAGAGCCCGTGCTGGCAACCGCGGAACAGATGGCGCAAATGGAGGACTCGCCCGCCTTCTTCCGCACCCGCCACAAGGACCGCCCGCTGAAACCCCTGCCGCCGGTGATGCTGCAGAAGTATCAGATCGATTATGTGGTTATCGACCCGAAGCTGAAGGAGTTGGCCGCGCGCGCCGGAAAGCCGCCGGCGCTCGAGTTTGCCGCTGCCGCCTACGATGACGACGGACTCGGGCTCAACAGCATGTGGAATCTAGGACTGGCCTCGGCCGAGCCCAAGGCGAACGGGAAGGCCGGAGCGCTGTTCCGCGCGGAGCAGGAGCTGGAGGCGCCGCCGGGAGCGGCCTGGATCAGACTGGCGGTCCGGGACACGTTGAGCGATCGCACAGGCACGATCGAAGTCCGGCTGCCCCTGAAGCCCGAACCGATCACGGTGGCGGCGAGCACGAGCAACTGAATTCCCGAGGCGCGAGCGGCGAATCGCCCGTCGCGGGCGGATATTGCCGCCAGCTTCTGATCGCCCGCGCGCATACTTTTGTCATAAGCCGGATTGCCGTGGCGGCGAAGCGGTTCAAACGGGAGCCGCTCCGCCGCCTGTAAAGCCATTACCCCAAAAGAATTAGATACACCGGCGCCGCGCGCGGCGTACACTCTACAACAGTTCTTTTCAGCTTTCTTGATGCCTCTTGAGGGACATCCCGGCGTTTGCCGAAGAACAATGCAGAGACGTTTCATCGGAAAGAGATTGCGCCGTGAGGTATTGCAGGAAGATGGGCACGAATGGGGCTTGCTGGGCCACGCCTTTAAGAGTGAGATTATGCCATGGCGAAGAGAGCGTCACCGGATTCAGGAAATGCCGAGATGCATGATCAGGTTGAAGCCAATCTTTCGGCCTTGATCGAAAGCACCGACGATCTGATCTGGTCTGTCGACCTGAACTATGGGCTGTTGACATTCAACCAGGCGTTTCAGCGGCATGTGGAGCGCAATTTTGGCGCCTTGGCGGTGATCGGCAAGGGCCCCCAGGATCTGCTTCCGCCGGAGAGGGCCGCCGTCTGGCCTCCGCTCTTCGAACGGGCGCTGTCGCAGGGCGCATTTAGGGCCGAGCTTCCCTTCGCCGACGGCCGCACTCTTGAATTGGCTTTCAACCGCATCGTTGTCGATGGCGAGGCAACCGGCATCTCCGTCTTCGGCAAGGACATCACGGAGCGGAAGCGGGCCGAGCAGGCGCTGGCTGACAGCGAGGCCCGCTTCAGGATGTTCTTTGAGGAAAGCAGCTCGGTCATGCTGCTGGCGGATCCGGCAAGCGGCGAGATTGTGGCCGCCAACCAAGCTGCCTCCGCCTTTTACGGCTACCCTATGGAGCGGCTGGTGGGGATGAACCTGAGCCAGATCGACACCTTGGCGCCCGAGCAGCTTGCCTTCGACCGGCAGCGGGTGCTCAGCAAAGAACGCGGCTTCTTTTCCTATCGCAGCCGGCTTGCCTCCGGCGAGGAGCGGGAGATTGAGGTCTATTCCTCGCCAATCGTCGTGGACGGAAGACTGCTGCTTTACGGCATCGTTCACGACGTCTCCGAGCGCAAGCGGGCGGAGGACGCGCTGCGCGAGAGCGCAGAGTCTCTCCGCGAGTCGCAGAGAATTGCCGGCTTGGGCAGCTATGTCCTGGAAATCCGCACCGGGACCTGGAGCAGCACCGAGGTCTTGGATGCTATTTTCGGCATCGATCCGGCCTGCGAGCACACCGTGGAGCGATGGGTAGCCCTCCTCCATCCCGATGACCGCGCCATGATGGCCGCCTATTTCGCCGAGGAAGTAATAGGCAAGGGCCACGCATTCGACAAGGAGTACAGGATCGTCCGCCAGTCGGACGGGGCGGTGCGCTGGGTGCATGGGCTAGGGCGGCTGGATTTCAATGCCCAGGGGCAGCCGGTGAGGATGCGTGGCACGATCAAGGACATCACCGAGCGCAAGCAGGCGGAGACGCGGTTGCGCGAGAGCGAGGAGCGCTACCGGGCTACCTTCGAGCAGGCCGCGGTGGGCATCGTCCATGTTGGGTTCGACGGCCGCATCCTGCGCTGCAACGCGCACTTCGCTGAGATTCTCGGTTACACCACCGAGGAGCTTACCAGCCTCACCATCTGGCAGGTCTCGCTGCCGGAGGATCACGCGCAGAGTACTCGGACCATCGAACAGGCCGCCAAAGGCGCCGCGCCGGTCGTTGTTGAGAAGCGTTATGTCCGCAAGGACGGCAGCCTCACTTGGACGAAAATTACAGTCTCAGCGCAACGCGACGCAGAGGGACACCCAATGCACTGTGTTGCCCTTGCAGAGGACATCAACGACCGCAAGATTGCGGAGGAGCGCCTTGCCGCCACTCAGGAAGCGCTGCGGATCAGCGAAGAACGCCACCGCATCGCATTCCAGACCAGCGCCAATGCCGTCAGCATCGTCCGCCTGGACGATGGGATGTATCTCGACGCAAATGAGGCATTCCTCAGCGCCATGGGCTTCGAGCGCAGCGAAGTCATTGGACGGACCGCGCGGGAACTCGACATTTTTGCCAGTCCCGGCGATCTGCAAATCGTAGCCGATTCGTTGCGCGGGAATTCGGTCGTCCGCGGTGAATTTCAATTCAGGAAGAAGAGCGGCGCGTTTCTCTGGGGCCTGATGTCGGCATCCCCGTTTGAGCACAACGGCGTTTCCTGCGCCCTCTGCGTCACCCAGGACATTACCGAGGCCAAGGCGGCGGAACAGCGTCTGGCAGCAACTACGGAGGCGCTGCGAATGAGCGAAGAGCGCTATCGCACTGCCTTCGAGACCAGCCTGGACGCCACCAATATCAACCGGCTGGACAATGGGATGTTTATCGAATGCAACAGGGCATTCCTCGATATCACGGGATACAAGCGCGAGGAGGTCATAGGCCGGACATCTGAGGAACTCGATATCTGGGCGGACCATCGCGATCGGCAGAGATTGTTCGAGATGCTCCACCAGAACTCAAGTTGCCGGGATTTGGAGGCCCGGTTCAGAAAAAAGAACGGAGAGGTATGTTTAGGCCTGATGTCGGCATCCGTGATAGATATCGATGGTGTTCCCTGCATGATCTGCATGACACGGGATATCTCCGCCGCCAAAGCTGCCGAAGAGCGCCTTGCGGCGGCCGCCGAGGCGCTGCGGCTGAGCGAAGAGCGCTATCGCACCGCATTCCAAACCAGCCTGGATGGCATCAATATCAACCGCCTGAGCGATGGAATCTACATCGAGTGCAACAAGGCATTCCTCGATATCACCGGTTATGAACGCGAAGAGGTCGTGGGGAAGAGCTCGCAGGAACTGAATATCTGGGCGGACCATCGCGACCGGCAAAGATTGGTCGAGATATTGCGGGAGAATTCAAGCTGCCGGGATATGGAGGTCCAGTTCAGAAAGAAGAGCAGGGAGGTTTTCTGGGTGGTCGTTTCGGCGGCGCTGATTGAGCTTGACGGCGTTCCTTGCATCCTTTCCGTGATCCGGGATATCTCCGCAGCCAAGGCCGCGCAGGACCAGATCAGAAATCTTGCCTTCTACGACTCGTTGACGGGCCTGCCCAACCGCCGCCTCCTGGTGGAACGTCTGCGGGAAATCCTGGCCTCCAGCTCCCGCAGCCGCCGCCGGCAAGCACTCTTGCTTGTCAATCTGGACAACTTCAAGATGCTGAACGAGACCATCGGCCATCAATCCGGGGACTTGCTGCTGCAGGAAGCCGCCCGGCGCCTGGTCGTCTGCCTTGGAGACGCCGGAGCGGTGGCGAGATTGGGCGGAGATGAGTTTGTGGTCACGCTCGACAACCTGAGTGCGACTCCCGAGGAGGCCGCCTCGCAGGCCAAGACGGCCGCCACGGAAATCCTCGCCGCCATCGGCCAGCCCTATCTGCTTGCAGGCCGCGCATGCCGCAGCACCGCCAGCATCGGGATCACCATCTTCAGCGATGGCCCGGAGACCGCGGAAGAGATCTTGCAACAGGCCGACATTGCCCTGGATCAAGCCAGGACGATAGGCCGCAACACCATCCACTTTTTCGCTCCCGCCATGCAGGCTGCCGTCAATGCCCGCGCGGCGCTGGAAGAGGATCTCCGCCAGACCATCAAGACCAACGAGTTCGTGCTCTACTATCAGCCGCAAGTGAATCGCGGCCAGTTGATCGGCGCCGAAGCCTTGATCCGATGGAATCATCCCAAGCGCGGCTTCTTGCTCCCCGGTGAGTTTATTCCCCTCGCCGAGGAGACCGGGCTTATCCTGCCCTTGGGCGATTGGGTTCTGGAGACAGCGTGCAAGCAGATTGCGACCTTGGCGGACCGGGCCTCGACTGCCCATGTCGTGATTGCGGTCAACATTAGCGCTCATCAGTTCCAACAGCCGGACTTCGTCCAACGCGTGCTCGATGCCCTTGAGCGCACCGGCGCCAACCCGCGGAACCTGGATCTGGAACTCACCGAGAGCATGCTGGCGGAGAATATCGAGGAGGTCATCGCCACGATGACCGAACTCAAGGCCCATGGAGTGAGGTTCTCCCTGGACGATTTTGGCACCGGCTACTCTTCGCTGGCCTATCTCAGGCGCTTGCCCCTGGACGTGCTGAAGATCGACCGCTCCTTCGTCCGCGACATTCTAATGGATGCCGGCAGCGGCGCTATTGCGCAAACCATCCTCTCCTTGAGCAGCGCGATGGGCTTGCCGGTGATCGCCGAAGGCGTTGAAACCGAGGAGCAGCGGGAGTTCCTCACCCGCATGGGCTGCCATTCGTTCCAGGGCTACCTGTTCAGCCGCCCGCTGCCACTGGAGGAGTTTGAGCGCCTGTGGCTGGCCTCCGCCACCGGCCCTGCCCCCATCCTCCAGTAACGGCGCAGCGATGCGGGCGCAAAAACACCGCGCCCCCGGCCTTTTACCCTCTTTCGGAGGAAAGGACCAGGGGCGCGGTGAAATCGGAAGGTTCAGGCGCCTATCTTGCGGCGCTTCCGCAAGCCGCCCGCCAGGGCTGCAAGCCCCGAAGCTATGAGGAGGGTGGTATTCGGCTCGGGAGTCGCTGTGACCTCACCCACATTGACGGTAAAACCCGCCGTGGCAAGATTGTCGAAGGCGTTTGGGTCTGTCCCGCCTTGGATCGTATACGAACCGCTGTAACTTCCGGAAGGCGTCGCGGGATCGACCGTTACATCGATGAAGGGACCGGTATAACCATCACCTGGCGATAGAAACAGGGGCGAATTGTTGAAGAAGGGCGAATCGTCGACGGTCAGGTCGGGGTACGGGAGAATAACCACATCGCCGTTCAGATACAGGTCGGCGTCTCCTGTATTCGTGAGGGTCCCCGCAAACTCGACAGTACCGCCAGCGGCGGTATCGAGGGTCGGGGGAGTTAAATCGAGGATCGCGTCCGCGCGCGCCGCACCCGCGAACGTCGCCGCGATTGCCAGCGCGAGGGTGCATTTGCATAGTTTCTTCTGCATCGATTCCCCCAATCTTCTTGTTCTTACAGTTGCGAAGCAGACACTTGACCGCACCGGCCCGCCGCGGTCAAGCGGCGGATATGCAGGGTGTAGCCCCAGCCGGGGCTATAAAACAACTTCCAGGACAGAGGGCTTCCCTTATCCGCGATATTCCGCGTCAACCTTTGGCCATTCGGACCCTGGACAACTACATCCCGCGACACTGGGGCGGCCATCTCAGCCAACAACATACTCAGAAGAGAGCGCGCCGTCACGTCGGAGCCGGATATGGTGGTTTTAGTTTGTGCTTGGAGCGAGCCCCCATTGAACGGAAAGTCCATTTCCCCAACCGATATCCCCGTGGCCTTGGTCAAGGACTGGCATATCTCTTGGAAAAGGCCGAGACGAGTACGCTGCCTCGGCAGGATCGTTATCTTTGTATCCAGGATGGGCGTCAATTGCTGGAGCTTTCCTTCTTTATTCAAGAAGTTGATCGCGACCACGTGAAAGATTCCCTCTTCTTTTGTGACGGTAAACGTCTCGGGACCACCCGAGGCGGCGTAGCCATCGAGCACGCTCGATAAAGCGTTGGCCACTTCCGCTTCGGCCTCTGCCCCGGTTTGACTCGACCCGCCTGAGGGCGGGGCAGCGGGCGGCAGCTTACAGGTAAAGGAAATGGTTCTTGGCTTTATACCCATGATTCTGTGGGACGGATCGGGGGTGCGCTGGACCTGCTCGGTAACATCCTCCAGCTGACTCTCGTTGACAACGGTTGTGTCTTCGTAAGTAATAGGTAACCCGTATATCCCTTCGATTATCTCGACTGCTTTTGCGACGGGTTGGCCGTCCGCGACCTCGAAGGTTCTTGATTGGGCATAGGCCAGTTGGCAGAGCGCAAGGCTGGAAATCAGCAGAATGTTTCTGGTAACCGTGGTGGTCGGTCGTGACATCAGTACCTCCTTGTGGCTGTGCCGCCAGCGCGCACAGATGTTACGGTCGTGGCTGTGATGATTGACTGCAGAGTGTTGACAGGGCCGTAGTTGTGCCAGGCATCGTCTGAACACCTCATCTGCATCTGTTGATGAACTGTGATTTCACACGGGACTCTGTTCTGGGCCCGGTAGTACGCCACTGTCTTAGGCAGCGACCCAACATAGTCTTCACCCCAGGTGTTGCCATCCTGGACCATCCATTCACCGCCTGTGACCGTCGTCGTCGGAATGACGCCGTCCTGGTTGGGGAACCAACAGGCATCCACCCCACCCCCCGCGTCGGTTTCCTGGACCGCAAAGCCGAAAAAGTTGTCGCCGCCTGGATCCGATACGGTCTGTTTCCACATCCCAACCGAGGGTTCGGAATCGGCAGCATCCCACCCGTCGAACGCCGTGGTTTCTTGCGCTGGAAGGGCGCAGGAATAAGCCGCCGACGTGTGCGCCAGATACCAATATTCGGGAGCGTCTATGAAGACTCCGGGCGATATCTCCTCCTCACTTGGAATATTCTGGGCCGCGCAGGCGCCTCCCCTTGCGCTGCATGTCTCATCGACGGCAATAGACGCTGTATCGCTCGGATAGGAAGGGGTAGCTGGCCACGGATAGGCATAGTAGCCCAGCGGATCGGAAAAGCAAGCCGCGGATCCGTATTGGCCGCATGCCGTGCCAAATGGATCGAGATTGAATTCGAGCGCGTGTGTGGAGTTAAGGGTGTAGGTGACGTTCGGCTGGGGTTGGAAGGTTATGGCACACTGCCCCGTTGGGTTCCCATAGGGAAACTTGAGTACCGATCCATTAGAGCCACCAGGACACTGCGCAGAGGTGATCGCGGTTCCAGTGGATGGGGTTACGGTGCAAGACGCGAGGAACGTGCTGTAATCGGTCGCTGCCGCGGAAGGCGGCTGCACGGGGTTATTTGGTTCTGCAGCCGATGTGGCGCAAGTAGCTATCTCGTGGTTGCCATCCGGCGCCACCGTGAATTCAGAGGATACCCATATCTGGGCGCTTGCGGCCTCAGGCAGAGCGAGGAAAATACCCGCGAAAATCAGCAACAATAGCGGAACGGCGTGAAGGAATGGCCCTACAATTGCCCCCCCAATTTGCCCCAGAGCTTGCGCATGGGTGCGGTCCTTTCAATGGTTTGGCTACTTGCCAAGTCGATGATGCAGGTCGCTGGCCAGTATAGCTATCGCGAGCCAGACGGCATTCGTTACGAAAGGACAAAATACTTTAGTAATGCCAGGAGCAGCGGCGATGTTGGCCGTGGGGTCGAACAGGCTGCCGTGTAGCCCTTCTGAAAGGGGGTCGAGGCTGGGCGCCCAGCGCTCGACTCTGAAACATGGGAAACTACGCATCAATCCATCGACATGCTCAACTGGTGGCGCACATCCGCGCCGCGAATCCAGAAGATCACATCGGTGGCGATATTCGAAGCGTGGTCGGCGATCCGCTCCAGGTGCTTGGCGACCAGGATGGCGCTCATCGCCTGCCGGGTAAACTGCGGCTTTTCCTCGATGAGCTTGAGCAGATCGTCGTGGGCGCGCCGGTTCATGCGGTCGATCTCATCGTCCATCTCGCGAATCGAGTCGGCCAGCCGGGCGTCGCCGTCGAGCAGCGCCTGCACCGCCGAGCGGATCATGCGGCCGGCAAATTCGCCCATGGCGGCAAAATCCACCGGCAAATCGACCTCCTCGACCTTGAGAATCTCCTTGGTGCGGCGGGCAATACCCATCGACTGGTCGCCGATCCGCTCCAGGTCGCCGTTGATCTTGATCACCGCCAGGATGAAGCGCAGGTCGATGGCCATGGGCTGTTCCTTGGCCAGCAGTTCATAGGCCATCTCGTCCAGCTCCTGCTGGGCGGCATCGATAGCGGACTCGTTCTGCTTGACGTACTGGCAGAGTCCCTTATCGCGCTGCAGGAAAGCATCGACAGCGGACTCGACCGCCTGCTGCGCCAGGGCAGCCATGGCCAGGAGCTTGTCCTTGAGTTCGGCGAGTTGGAGCTGAAAATGAATTCGCGGCACGACGGATTCTCCATTATTAACGATTGTGCATCATGGAATGTTACCGCAGTGCGAATTCCAGGCTGCGCACCAAAACAGTCACGTCCCGCGGCATGTTGTCCCGCTTTGGACCCGCTCCAGATTGGATGCGCCGCCGGCAAGAAGGATGTTCTAGCCTATCGGTATGGACGCCGCAAGCTCTTCCCGCAGCCCGATGCTCACTTTTTACCCGGCCGATTGCAAGATCCACGAGATTTACAAGCTGCTGACCGGCATCGTCGTGCCCCGGCCGGTGGCGCTGGTTTCCACCATGGACCGTGACGGCGTGGCCAACCTGGCGCCCTTCAGCGCCTTCTGCCAGGCAGGCGCCAATCCTCCCGCGGTGCTCTTCTGCCCGGCGCTCCGGGTTCCCGACAGAGCGGCGGAGGATCGGCCCCGCGACTTGCGCAAGGATACGCTGCGCAACATCGAGGAGACGGGCGAGTTCGTGGTGAACACAGTGAGCGAGGCCATCGCTGCGGCGGCCAATGCCGCCTCAGCCGAAGTTCCGCCAGAGGTGGACGAGTTTCAACTGGCCGGGCTCACACCGCTGGCGAGCGAGGCCGTGCGCCCGCCGCGGGTGGCCGAGTCGCCGGCGCAAATGGAATGCAAACTGCTTCAGGTCGTCTACGTCAGCCGTGCGCCGGGCGCGGGCGTCATCGTGGTGGGCGAGGTGGTTCGCTTTCACGTGCGCGAGGATCTGGTTGAGAACTTCCGCATCGACCCGGCCGGCCTGGACGCCGTGGGCCGCATGGCCGGCAACACCTGGGTCCGCACCCGCGACCGCATCGAGCTGATCCGGCCTCGGTAGATGCTTCCCGCTTCGGGAACTGGCTGGCGCTTCGCCAGGGGGCGAGCCCGGCCGCGGTCAGGCAGGCTTGCGCGCGGCGGTGTATACGAAATACAGTGCTCTGGGGTGACCATTCCATGCGCTTCTCCGCTCGTACCGGCTGTTTCGCTCTCGCTTGTCTCGCCGCCACTACCCTTGCCGCCTTTACCGCGCTCTCCCAGGCCGTCGCTGTTGAAGCTCCCCATCTCGTCCAAAAGGATGGCCGCTACGCCTTGCTGGTCGATGGCCGCCCCTTTCTGATTCTTGGTGGGCAGATTCACAACTCCAGCGCCTGGCCCAGCGAACTGCCGCAGGTGTGGCAGTCGATGGCCGCCCTGCGCGCCAACACTGTGGCGACGCCGGTCTACTGGGAGCAACTGGAGCCGCAACAAGGCCACTTCGACTTTACTAACGTGGACCAGATCGTGGAGGGCGCCCGCGCCCACGGCCTGCATGTCATTTTGCTCTGGTTCGGCACCTGGAAGAACGGCAACATGCACTATGTGCCCGCCTGGGTGAAGGGCGACCCGCGGCGCTTTCCCCGAACCATCCGGCCAGACGGCGAGCCGATCGACGTGCTGTCGCCCAACTCGCGCAACAACCTGGAGGCCGACAAGACGGCCTTCACGGCCCTGATGCGCCACCTGAAGCAGATTGACAGCGAACAGCATACGGTTCTGATGATCCAGGTCGAGAACGAGTCCGGCAACGTCGGAAGCGTACGCGACAACTCGGCGGAGGCGAACCGCGAATTTGCCGGCGCGGTTCCGGCCGACCTGCTGGCCGCGACTCATAAGCAAGCCGGCACATGGAGCCAGGTCTTCGGCTCCGAGTCCGATGAAATCTTCCAGGTCTATCACCAGGCCAGGTACATCAATGAAATTGTCGCGGCGGGCAAGGCCGAGTTCAATATCCCTTGCTACATCAACGTGTGGCTCGACTATCCGCCGGCGGAGTTGCCGGAGCGGCAGATCGATACGCCCGGCATCGCCTACCCCAGCGGCGGCGCGGTGCAGAAGTACGTCGGCTTGTGGCGGACCCTCGCGCCCTCGATCGACATGATCGGCCCGGACATCTACGCCGACGACTCCCAGTTCTACCGGGAGACGATGCGCGCCTATCTCCGTCCGGACAATCCATTGTGGATTCCGGAGACCGGTCGCGACGATGCCTATGGCAAATTCTTCTTTTACGCGCTGGGCGAGGGAGCCATCGGTTTCTCGCCCTTCGGCGTGGACCAGGCGGGATGGAACATTCTGGGCGACCAGCCGTGGAAGGCGCACGCCAGCAACTATGCACTGATCGGGCCGATGAGCCGCGAGATTGCTCAACTTGAGTTCGACGGCAAGCTCAAGACTGCCGTCGAAGAGCCGGGGCAGACCGCGCAGGAGCTGGACTTTGGCGCCTGGCAGGTTACAGTCGCCTTCGGGTTTCCGCAGCCCGATGGACGCCGGGCCCCCGGCACCAAGGATGCGCACGGAGCGGCGCTGGTGGCGCAACTGGGGCCGGATGAGTTTCTGGTGACCGGCGTGGACGCGAGCGTGAGCTTCCATCTTCCGGGGCATCTGCCATGGATGCGCAGCGAGATTGTCTCTGCCGAGCAGGGCGCGTATGAGAACGGAGTCTGGAAACCGCTGAAGCTGTGGAATGGCGACGAGAACGACCGCGGCCTGAGTTTCCACGGGAACCCGGAGGTGGTCCGGGTGCGCATGGGGAAGTTTTAGGTAGCCGCCGTCAGGAGGATTCCGCCGGCGGAGACACGCGGCTTTCGCTCCCGCGGTCGACGAGAGAAAAGCAAGGAAGCGTGGGCCAGCCGCCTATGACTTCAGAAAGCCGTCCCAGGAATCCCGTTCTTCCTGCGCGGTCTTTTCCGGCACGAAGACTTCACTGGCCTTATGCCACTGGCCGGATTCCTCAGGGCCGCTGTCTTTCGGGACGACTTTGTAGGCGCACGGCCCATTGTCGCCTTTTGCCCGCGCGAGAATGACGCCGTTGAAGGGGATTGCGTTGCCCGTGATCACCACGACTTTCTGGCCTATATCGAACATCGCCCATCCCTCCGCACGTGCGTTCTGTTTGGAGTCCCAAGCTCTCCGCCGCGTCGGACGAGACCTGGGGCGCCGTCGAAATCAAGGGTGCGCCACCCGCCCTAGAACGACTGGATCTGGAACGAATTCAGGAATTGCGAGGCCTGCGTCGCGGTCGCGCCCTTAGCGGAGACGACGAAGAGTGTATAAAGGCGGGATCCCTGCAGGAACAGCCGCACGGTGTAGTTCGATTGATCGTCGCTTGCCTTATACTCCCGCCCTGGAATGCCGTTGAGGTCGATCGCCTTGTCCGATAACATCGTCTTGCCCTTCATGAAGGTGTCGCGCCGCGCTACCAGAAAGTCTTGCGGCGCGCCCTTTGTGTAGCTGGGCGGGAAATCTTCGTAAATCACCGCATACTCGACGAGGGACGCGGGGCCGCTTCCCACTGCCACTCCCATCTGGTGGACCGTCTCTTTATCGGCGCCTTGCAGGGGAGTTTCATCCCTTGACTCCCCGATTTCGCCCGCCGGGAAATCGACGGTGAACCGGCCAACGATGGACGCGATCGTCTGCGTCTGTTGCCCCGCCGCGGAGGCCGCGCCCACAACCAGCAAAACCACAACCGCTAACCAAACGTGGAACTTGCGCATGTTCTCCCTCTTTCTGTTCCCGCTCTCCCGGCAGAGCGGTCATGCCTGTCCGGGTGAAAACCAACTGGGAAGCAGGTTCATTCCATCGGAGACGCAGGCCGCTGTCAACCGGAATCGCCTTTTTCGGGTCCGATTTGCTGGAATTGTACCGCCTCTGAGGGGAATTGGATGGCCAAAGCCGCAGTTTCGGTCGAAAAATCGGCTGGTTCCGCTATGAACCGACAGAGTGCCGGGCACCCGGCGATCTCAGATTGCGATTCTGGTTTCGATGGCGTCGTAGTCGGCGCGGACCCCTTTGGAAGTGGCATCGAGAAGACCGGCGGACGCGAGCGCCTTCACGTCGGCATGGACGTTGCTGTAGTCGCGGTCGAGCGCGCTGGCCAGGCTGCGAATGCTGGTCACGTTGTGATGGCGAACGTAGCGCAGCAGTTCCATCCGCTTGCCGGTGAGGACGCGGGCCAGAGCATCCCAGCTTTCAAAGGCCAGGTGGCGTTCCTGGAAGGTCTCGCCGCGCTCGGCGCGATGCCACGCGTCGATGAAACGGCGCGAGGCTTCGTCCTCCATCCCGCCTCCGACTGTAAACTTCACATCGCTCATCGAATCCCTCGCAATCTCCGCACATCGGACCAGAAATCGGCCATCAACTGCTCGACGGTTGTAAACGCGTAGGCAGTCTCGACGCCGTGAAGGTGCCGATGATCGCCTTTGCCGCGCTCATTGTCGTACCCGACCTCCCGCACGCCAGGACGGCCGTAGAACAGTGAATACTTCAGGCCGTGTGCTGACGGCGGGACCGTCGACGGAACGCGCCAGAGCACCATTTCAACAATCGCACCATCGTCGTAATCGATCCGCTGGTGAAAGAGCAGTTCGGCCTTCATTTCGCGCTCATGATGGTATTATATACCATATGGTTTTGTTTGTCATATATCATTCGGAATTGAAATGGCGGAGCATGAGTTGATTCACTCCCAGGTTTCACCCGCCGCGGCGGACGGGACCTGGGGTCACGCGCCGTTCCCGTTCAGGTTTTTGGGGAACTGGAGACGGACGGTCGACGGTCGTGGTATCCCACCCTTTCACGATAGAACTGTGAAAGGATAGGGCACCCTCATTGGTTGGGAAATCAAGGGTGCGCCACCCGCCGTTATAATTGAAGTATGAGCGCAAAGAGGAACGGTGCACAGTTCATCGAAGTGAAGGCATTTCTCGCCGAACAACGAGACTGGCGAGTATTCAGTTTCGTGATTGACTTCGCGACGTTCGACCGCATCGCGTTCGTAAGCCGTCGCGACGATGATAAGGACGCCGGATACCAGCGGAACCTGTCAAGGCAGCGCGCAGCCGACATTGCCCACTACATCGACAGGGAGGGCGGCTGCACCCCGAACAGCATCCTCGTCAACCTAGAGGAGGGTGCCACATACGATCCGGAGACCCAAACCCTACGGATACCCAATCTGCCGAAGGCCGCCTGGGTCATCGACGGCCAGCACCGAATGTTTGGTCTCAGACAGGCCAATACGAAGTACGATCTTGTCGTCACAGCATTCCTGGGTATCGACGTTGCTGAGCAAGCGAAACAATTCAAAATCATCAACTCGAAGCAGAAAGGTGTCCCGACGTCGCTGCTCTACGACTTGTTGGACCTGACGAAGGACGGAACATATGTCCAACAGCGGGGCCACGAACTCGCGACCAGGCTCAATGACGATCCAGAGTCGCCCTGGTATCGGCAGATCGACCTGACCGGGTCTGGAGACGGTCTCATAACTCAGACCCGAGTGGTCTCCGCCGTAGAGAACCTCATCTCAGAACGCGGAGCCTTGTTCCAGTACACAGAAGAGGAGCAATACGGAATCCTCAAGAACTATTTCACTTCAATCAAGACTGTCTTCGCCAGTGATTGGGGGAACAAGAGCAGCGTGATTACGAAGGCTCTCGGCTTCTCTGCCTGGCTGATCGTCCTTCCGCAGGTGTTCGGTGTTTGTGTACAGCGGTTCGGGAATTTCACCGTCAAATCAGTTCTCGATGTATTGACCCCGATCAAGACATACAATTTTTCCGCTGAGCACCACAAGGGATGGGCGGGACACCCCGGCGAGAATCGGCTTGCAGGCGCCCTCGCCGAAGCACTCAAGAATAGTGAGCCAAAAGATACCGCGAAGAAGGGCGCTCTCCAGCTTGTTTGAGGGACCACCGTGACTTTCTCGGATTTGGAAATCGCAGTGTCTCAAAGCTCTCGCAATTTTGGATACGTTCGGCACAATATTATTGCTTCGGTCTGGACGCCAGGTGCAGGAGCGAAGCAGCAGTGTTATTCTCGTGAGGTCGCGGGCGCAATGCTGCGCGAGGCCGACGAGTTCTTTGACCGAGCATTGGTACTCTATCTGCTCCGCACCCGGCTTCGCGAATTCCAAGCGTCTACGTGGGCCGGAGTGGCTGCCTATTATGCGAATTACTTTCTTGCATTGAGCTTCATTAGACTCCACAGGAGAGCGGTTACTCAAGTGTCCCCCGGAAGCGTATTTGAGATAACACCCGATGACGACCGACTCCCACAATTTACAATCCGGAAGGTAGCAGGCCGACAGCGGCACGCCGAAGTCTGGAGGACCTACTATGACGTGGTAACGCAGATGGCTTGGCCTGATGCGACAACGGCGTTGGGTTTAGCCCCAACTCTTCAAAGCCTTCGTTTCAGAGAACAGCTATATCGTGAGCGAATCAACTATCGACCAGGCGAGGGTTTCGAGGAGATCTATCAGACGCAACCGCGCTACCTTCGTTCCCTCAAGGCCACGCTGAAAGACGATGGCATCGAAGCAACGCTTTTATCTGAGGCCGCCTACACAGACAGAACAGCTACCGATCGACTGGCGCACGTTGCAACCCTCCTCCGCAGGCTTAGCGGCTCCCGGATCGACGTTGAGTTAGAGGTCTCGTGTTGGCAGAGACGTGAAGAAATTGTCAGGAGGTATGCCCGCAGCCGAGTGGACCAGCGGTTCGGGGCGTCTCTGGTATCCTCCGGGAAATGACATCGCCGAGCTTTGGGAAGAGCTCGATTCGAAATCCGCGCAACTGCCGGAAAACTGTATCGGCAGATCCTCGCCGACTCCCGCAGTGGCCAACTCTGTAACCTCTCCCGCCTTCGCTTATTGTTCGCCTTTGAGGTATAATCTTGGCATGGACTTTCAACTGGTGACGAGCTACAAGCCGAGGGGGGATCAGCCGCGGGCGATCGACGAGCTGATGGAGGGCCTGGCGGCGGGCGAGAAGCAGCAGGTGCTGCTGGGCGTGACCGGGTCGGGCAAGACCTTCACCATGGCCAAGATCATCGAGCAGTCGAACCGGCCGGCGCTGATTCTGGCGCATAACAAGACCCTCGCCGCGCAGCTTTATCACGAGTTCAAGCAGTTCTTCCCCGGCAATGCGGTGGAATACTTTGTGAGTTACTACGACTATTACCAGCCGGAGGCCTACATTCCGGCCGGCGACTTATATATCGAGAAGGAAGCGACGGTGAACGAGGAGCTGGACAAGCTGCGGCTGTCGGCCACGCGCTCGCTCTTCGAGCGGCGGGACGCGATCATCGTCAGCTCGGTGAGCTGCATTTACGGCCTGGGCTCGCCGGAGGCTTACTACGGGATGCTGCTGCTGCTGGAAAAAGGGCAGCGGATCAGCCGCAAGGACGTAACTCGCCGGCTGGTGGAGATACTCTACGAGCGCAACGACACGGACTTCAGGCGCGGGACATTCAGGGTTCGCGGCGACACGATCGAGGTCTTTCCGACTTACGACGAGTCGGCGTACAGGATTGAGATGTTCGGCGACGAGATCGAATCGCTGTCGCAGATCGACCCGCTGTTTGGGACGGTGAAGCAGCGGTACGCGCGGCTGCCGATCTATCCCAAGAGCCATTATGTGGTGCAGCCGGAGCGGCGGGCGGAGGCCATCGACTCGATTGTGGCGGAGCTGAACACGTGGGTGCCGGAGCTGGAGTCGCAGGGGCGCATGGTGGAGGCGCAGCGGATTCATCAGCGGACGCGCTTCGACCTGGAGATGATCAAGTCGATGGGCTACTGCCACGGGATCGAAAACTACTCGCGGCACTTCAGCGGGCGGCTGGCGGGAGAGCCTCCGCCGACGCTACTGGATTACTTTCCGCGCGACTTTCTGCTTTTTGTGGATGAGAGCCACGCGACCATTCCGCAGGTGCATGGGATGTGGCACGGGGACCGCAGCCGCAAGCAGAACCTGGTGGACTACGGCTTCCGGCTGCCCTCGGCCATGGACAACCGGCCGCTGAAGTTCGACGAGTTCGAGGAGCGAATCTATCAGACGATCTACGTTTCGGCCACGCCGGGGCCGTATGAGCTGACGCGCTCGGCGGGCGTGGTGGTGGAGCAGGTGATCCGGCCGACGGGCCTGGTGGACCCGGAGGTCGAGGTGCGGCCGGTGAAGGGGCAGATCGACGACCTGCTGGGGGAGATTCGCGACCGGGCCAAGCGCGGCGAGCGGGTGCTGGTGACCACGCTGACCAAGCGCATGGCCGAAGATCTGGCCGGATACTACACCGAGGTGGGGGTGCGCTGCCGCTACATGCACTCGGAGATTGAGACGCTGGAGCGGGTGAAGCTGCTGGCCGGGTTGCGCAAGGGCGAATTCGACGTGCTGATCGGCATCAATCTGCTGCGCGAGGGGCTGGATTTGCCGGAGGTCTCGCTGGTGGCGATTCTGGACGCGGACAAGGAGGGCTTTCTGCGCTCGGCGGGATCGCTGATCCAGACCATGGGGCGGGCGGCGCGGCACATCGAGGGCAGGGCGATTCTCTACGCCGACCGCGTGACCGACTCGATGCGGCGGGCGATAGACGAGACCGACCGGCGGCGAAACGTGCAGCGGGCCTACAACGAGGAAAACGGGATTACGCCGCAGTCGATCATCAGCCAGGTGGATATGGGACTGGCGCAGATTTTGAAGGCCGAGTACGGCGAGGTGGACGCGGAGGAGACGGCGGGGCTGCCGGAGGGGTTTGCCACCCAGGCGGAACTCGACAGTTTCATCGCCCGGCAAGAGGCGGAGATGCGCGAGGCGGCCAAGAAGTTCGAATTCGAGCGGGCGGCGCGGCTGCGCGACAGCATCAAGGAGCTGCGCGAGAAGGAGTTTCTGTTCGGGTAATGGCGAAGCGATTCCGGCCCACGCAGATTGCGCGAAGATGAAACATCCCTCCGGGGCTAAAGCCCGTGTTGGTTTTGCGGGGCTCATGTACGGGCTGAAGCCCGTACCCTTCCCCGAAAAGGGGGTCCGGAACATCCAGAGCGGGGCTGCCCAGGCCGATGAGGAAGCGCCCGCGGGCAACCGAATCCGGCTGCCTCTCATCCTAGTTACTTAGTTGTTAATGGATGGCGGCTGGCCCACCCCCAGGGCCGCCCAGGGTTCAGGGGCTCATGGCGACGATTCTGTTGGTAGACAGCGATCCCCTCCAGGCGCATCAGCGCAGGTCGATCCTGGAACGGAGATTCCCGGATGTGCGGCGGGTGGGCGATGCCGCCGAGGCGCTCTGCCTTGTTGAGCAGCCGCAGTTTGCAGCCAATCTCGGCCTGGTCATCTCAGGACAGCACATGCAGGGCATTGGCGGGCCGGCATTTGTGGCCGAACTGCATCTCCGCATGCCCTCGCTGCCGGTTCTGGTGCTGGGCAGCAACGGCGAGGCCGCGGACGACTATGCCGGCGAGTTTGCGCGCTTCCTTCCTGGGCCTGTTACCGACCAAGAGATGCTGGCTCTGGCAGGCGAGATGCTTGCAAAGCATGAGTTCGAGACAGTCTGAGCGGCGGGTGCCCTCCGCGCTGCAACGCCGCCGCCAATCTCCACCCGTAGTGTGAGGCAGATCACATGCCGAGCGTCTATGATGGATGGAGAACTGCGTGGCCGGCAGGCCATCCAGATCCCCGCCCGCGTGCGAGAATCGTTGTGGAGTCCCGATGGCTGCGTTTGGCAGTTTTGCCCTTCTCATCGCTTTGGCGCTGGCCGCCTACAACCTGCTGGCCGGAGCGCTGGCGCTGCGGCTGATTGCGACTGGGCAGCCGGCGCCGATCTCGCCCGAGCGGCTGGCGGATACGGCGCGCCGGGCTGGAATCGCCAGTTTCGTGGCCGTCACCGCTGCCGCCTTCGCACTGGTTTGGTCGGTCTTTACCGACGATTTCTCCATCACGTATATTCTGGAGCACTCGAACCGCGCGTTGCCCGCAGCGTACAAGTTCTCGGCGCTGTGGAGCGGCCAGGAGGGCTCGCTGCTGCTTTGGGCCTGGCTGCTGGCAGCTTACGGATTTGTGCTGCGCCTGACGCACAGGACGGACGTCAAGCTCTACGCCTACGCGGGCACCATCCTGGCCGGAATCCAGGCGTTCTTCCTGGCCATCCTGTGCTTTGCCGCTCCGCCTTTCGCGCTGTTTCAGGGTGCGGTTCCAGACGACGGCAACGGGCTGAATCCTCTGCTCCAGTACCCGGAGATGGTGATTCATCCGCCCATGCTTTACCTGGGCTACGTGGGCTTCTCAGTTCCCTTCGCCTTTGCGCTGGGCGCGCTGATGATGCGCTATCCGGGCGAGAGATGGATCAAGATCACGCGCGTCTGGACCATGGTGACCTGGCTGTTCCTCACCTGCGGCATCTTTCTTGGCATGCACTGGGCCTACGCCGTGCTGGGGTGGGGCGGCTACTGGGGCTGGGACCCGGTGGAGAACGCCAGTTTCATGCCCTGGCTCACCGGCACAGCCTTTCTTCACTCCGTGATGATGCAGGAGAAGAAAGGCATGATGAAGAGCTGGAACGTCTGGCTGATCTTCTCCACCTTCCTGCTGACGCTGCTGGGCACGCTGCTGACCCGCGCCGGACTGGTTAGCTCGGTCCACGCTTTTGCGCAGTCTTCCATCGGGACGTGGTTTGTGGTCTTCATGGGGGTTGTGCTGGCGGTGTGTATCTTCACCTACATTTTGCAGCGCAGTCATTTGCAGAGCGAGCACCACCTGGAATCCCTCGTGAGCCGCGAGTCGAGCTTCCTGTTCAACAATCTGGTGCTGCTGACGGCGTGCTTCGTGATTCTGTGGGGAACGCTGTTTCCCATCCTGAGCGAGTATGTGGAGGGCAGCAAGGTCACCGTCGGCGCGCCGTTTTATAACCGGGTCGCGATTCCCATCGGGCTGTTTCTGTTGTTCTTGACAGGCGTTGGGCCGCTGCTGCCCTGGCGAGCGGCGTCGCTGCGCGCCATTCGCCGCAACTTCGTGCTGCCCTCGATCGCGCTTTGGGCTACGGTGATCGTCTGCCTGGTTGCGGGCGTGCGACCGTGGAAGGACGGCGCGCTGGACGCCGGCAACTTCTACGCGATGGTGGCCTTTGCGCTGAGCGCGGGCGTAATGACCGCCATTCTGAGCGAGTTTCTGCGCGGAGCGGGGGTGATTGCGCGGCAGACCGGGAGCAACCTGATTGTGGGCACCTGGCTGCTGACGCGGAGGAATACGCGGAGATATGGCGGCTACATCGTCCACATCGGCGTGGTGGTGATCGTGATCGGCCTGGCCGGCTCGGCCTTCAATCGCAACGTCGAGGGCGAGATGGCGCTCCACGACAAGCTGGTCATCGGCCCCTATACGCTGGTCCAGGTTGGCGCCACCCAGGACACGAACGCCAACTACAACTCCGAGTACGCGCTGCTCGACGTGTACAAGGACGGCAAGAGAGCGACTGAGTTAAAGCGCGACGGCTGGCTTTTTCGCGTGATTCCTCTTCAGATGACGCCGGAGAAGCGGATTTATCTGGCCAGCGAACAGCCGCAGACCATGGTGGCCATTCACTCGGTTCCCGAATGGGACCTGTACGTGGTCTATGAAGGCACGAACCCCGACACCGGCCAGCCGATCATCAAGGCATTTCTCAATCCGCTGGTGGGCTGGATATGGGCGGGACTTGTCGTGCTCGTCTTTGGCACCCTGGTGGCTCTGGTTCCCGCTTTGAGCCCGGCAACCGCCGCAGTACGCGTGCCGGCGCAGACACGTCCCAGTGAGCCCGCGCTCAAGGGAGGCATCGCATGAAGAGCGCCCCCTCGCGTCTTTCGTTTTGGATCAAGGCGGCGCAGGCAGCGGCGCTGGCGATCGCTGTCTGCTTCTCGCTGGGCGCGACGGATGCAAGCTCGCGCTTCAACGACCTGGGCCACCGGCTGATGTGTACCTGCGGCTGCGCGCAACTGCTGGGCGAGTGCAACCATGTGGGCTGCCCGGAGAGCGGGCGGGAGCGCGAGGAGTTGAAGACGGCCATCGCCGTCGGCAAGAGCGACAAGGAGATTCTTGACTGGTTTGCAGCCAAGTACGGGGCTACGATGCTGGCCGCGCCCACCACGCACGGCTTCGATCTGGTGGCCTGGATCGCGCCCTTCGCGGTCTTTGGCGCGGCGCTGCTGGGCACGGTTCTGCTGGTTCGGCGCTGGTCGGTGGGCGCGACGCCAATTATGGCAGATCCCGATCTGGCAAGCGCGGACCCGGATGAGCGGGCGCGCCTGGAAATGATTCGCCGGGAGACCGACTCCGGCAGCGACGGAGGGTTTTGAATTATGACGACCTTGCAAGGCATGGTGGCGGGTGGACTGCTGGCGATGGCGCTGCTGATTTACACCTTCTGGCCGGAGAACGTCTTCGCCAGCCAGCGCCAGAAGACCCGCCTGGATTACCTGCTGGAGCGCAAGGAGCAGCTTTACGAAAACCTGCGCGACCTGAGCTTCGAGCACCGCGCGGGCAAGTATCCTGAAGAGGATTTCCGGGCGCAGCGGGCGCAGCTTGAGAACGAGGCGGCGCAGTTGCTGGCCGAGATTGAGCATTTGCAGCAGGCGTGATTCTCTGCCAGCACTGTCATCCTGAGCGAAGGTCGCCGTGGCGGACGAGCCGAAGGATCTGCGGTTGTTCTTCGGCTCTTCTACTCTTAACCCGCGAAACACCCAAAGGACTCCAACAAGACCATGAGATCGACCCGATTCGCCCTTCGCAGTTTCGCTTTCAGCCTGCTTGCGTCGTCCGCATTGATCCAGGCCGCCACCGTTACCGGCACAGTCACCGACAAGACCACCAACAAGCCCGCCGCGGGCGACACCGCGGTGCTGGTGGACGTGCAGGCCGGCATGGGTGAAGTGGCCCATGCCACCACCGACGCCCGCGGGCGCTACTCGCTGGTTGAGCCCGGAAGCGGCCCCTATCTGGTGCGCGTAACCCACCAGGGCGCGGGATACTTTATAGCCGCGCCCCAGGGAAACGTGCCCGGCGACCTTGCGGTTTACGACGTGGCTGCCAAGGTTCAGGGCGTCTCCATCGAGGCCGATGTGCTGGAGGTGGAAAGCGAAAACGGCCAGCTCAAGGTGACCGAGCGCTACTTTGTCCACAACACCAGCTCGCCGCCAACCACGCAGTGGAGCGCGCGCTCCTTTGACGTCATCCTGCCCGCCGACGCTGTGCTGAACGGCGTCGGCGCGCAGCGGCCCAGCGGTCTGCCTACCACCGTCAAGCTGGAGCCGGACGGCCCCAAGGGCCATTACTCGTTCAACTTTCCCATCCAGCCGGACGAAGGCGAAAAGGACACGCTCTTCCAGCTCAGCTACAGCGTGCCCTTGAGCAGCGGCAAGTACACGTTCAATTCCCAGGTGACGCTCCCGGCCGACAACCTGGCCGTGATCCTGCCCAAGAGCATGACCTTCACCGCGGGCGCTGGAGCAGCCTTCAAGTCCGTGCCCGAAGACCCCGGCGTGCAGACCTTCGTGGCCAGGAACGCCCTTCCGGGCAAGGCGATCGAGTTCACCATCTCCGGCGAGGGATCGATTCCGCGCGAGCAGCAGGGCGCAGCGGCCAGCCAGCAGCCCGGCATGGGATCGCAAGAGAGCGGCGGAGGTCAGGATTCGGGCGCCGCCGCAACCGGCAACCAGCCCGGCGGCGGCATCGGCGCGCCCATCGGCACGCCCAATCCACTCTCGAAGTACACCTGGTGGATTCTGGGCGGCCTGGCGCTGTTGATGGCAGCGGGCGCGGCCTTCCTGCTGCGCAAGCCTGCCGGTGCGCCCGTCGTTCCGTTCGATGCCGGAGCGGGGAGTTATCCTTCCTCCTCGCCGGCTCAAAAGAACGCGGCCCTGTTGAACGTACTGAAAGAAGAACTTTTCGCGCTGGAGAGCGAGAGGATCTCCGGGACGATTGCGCCCCAGGAGTATGCCGAGGTGAAGGCGGCATTGGAGACGGTGCTCAAGCGGGCGTTGAACAGAAAATAGTTGCCATTTATCAGTGGTCAGTGGTCATTGGTCAGTGCGGCGGCGCTCCGCCGGCACACGTGAATGCGACGCGATGGGTTTGCGGGGAACGGCGGCAGATTAATCTGTATACAGCCCTGTTTCCTCGTGTACAATTAAGTAGGAACTCTGAACAAATCCTGTTGCAGGGCAAACCTTTCCCCCAAGGTCTATGGCCTCCGTTGATTTCATTGTACTTACGTGTGTACTAGAGCCCACGTCGGTCAACGCGCCGATTGATTCAGGGAATCCCTGGGCCGAATGACGCGGCTTGCAGGCCAGTTGCCGCCGGCAATTCGAGCCCGAACAGAACATTTTTCGAGAATTGTGAGGCATTATTCCGTCTCCGCTCGCAATACCAGGCAGAGAGGAAAACCGGCCTGACGGTTTTGCATTGGCAAGGCTGTGCCAGTCGCTATCGTTAAGAGCCTCAAAGCAATCGAGGCCGGCTCTTATGTCCTCCAGCTGAGTTGCGCCCGTCCATTCGCTGAATTGCTTGCTGACTTCATCCCCCCTCCCGCGTTTTTTCTGGGAACTTGACTGATGCGCTAACGTGCGGGCGAAAGCCCGAAGCCTTCAATGCGCCGATTGAATCGGGGAATCCCTGCGCCAAACAATGACGGGGGACGACTGAGCAGCGGCCACTAAAACTGGGGAAAAACTGAATTCATGAGAATTTTACTTCGCACTCTACTGTATCTCTCGCTCGTGGTCTGGCTGGGCGCGGAGATATTCTTTCATGTTGTGGCTGCCCTTGCGGTCTCAATGATGCAGCCGGACACGCACGCTGCCGGGACGATGGTGTGCCAACTGCTGCACATTCTGCACACCATGGGGCTGGTCGCGGGGCCGGTGGCGCTGGTCATGATTGTGCTGGCTCCGTTCCTGCGCATCTACAAACCGCGCATGGTGTGGGCGCCGATGGCGCTGCTAGCGCTGATGATCGCCTTAACCGGCTACTCGCAGTTTCGCATCATTCCGGCCATGGCCAGCGATCGCATCGCCGCGGACGGGGCGGAAGATTCGCCCGATACCGCCAACCCGTACTGGATCGACTTCAACCAGTTGCACCGGCGCGCCGAGCATGTGGAAGCGGGCATTCTGTTGCTGGGACTGACGACGGTGGCGCTAGGGGCTGCCGCGGAGACCGCAAAGTCTAAGGACCAGCAGCAGATGCCGGCTTGAGCCTGTAGCGTCCCACCCAGCTTCTTGCGTGCGTCACGGCAGGCCGCAACGGGCGCGTGTTAGCCTTCTTGCCGGAGGCGGATCGGCATGTCGCCCGGACGCGAGATCGCAAGCTCAGTTCCTATCGAAGTAAACGCACGTTCTCAGATCCGGGAGCGTATGGCTGCCGGCCGCATCCCTTGGGCCGGCCCGCTGTTGCTGGTCTCCGCGCGCTCCGTCCTGTTGCTGGCGTCGCAGGGGCTGATGGCGCTGATTCTGTTTGCCCTGCATCGGCCCACGCCGTGGCGCGCGGCGGGCGACTGGTGGGATGTTTACGGTACGCTTGTTGACATCGGCTGCCTGATCGGCCTCAAGTACTTCACGCGGCGGGAAGGAATCCGGCTTCGCGACCTCCTGGGGCCGGTTCGGATGCGCCGCGGGCACGATCTGTTTCTCGGGCTGGGTTATTTTCTGCTCATCTTTCCATTCTTCCTCGGTGGCGGCTATGGCGCGCGCCTCCTGCTTTACGGATCTACGGATAAGACCCTCAATGGCTACCTTCTGCACATGCACCATCTGCCCGTTTGGGCTACCGTGTACAGCATGACGCTGTGGTGGATGATCTGGTCGCCGACCGAAGAGGCGACCTATCAAGCCTACGCGATGCCGCGCTTGCAGGCGCTCACCGGCCGCACCTGGATCGCCTGCGCGATCGTCGGATTCTTCTGGACCGCGCAACATTGCGCAGTGCCCTTTGTTCCCGACTGGCGCTATACAGCCTTTCGCTTCCTCGCGTTTCTGCCCGGCGTTCTGGTTATGATGGCCTTCTATCTGCGCACGCGCCGCCTGGCGCCGCTGATCGTCGCGCACTGGCCCATGGATATTACGGCAGCAATCATGACGGCTGTCTATTGACGAGTAGACGGACCAGGGGCCAGGGATCAGACGCCTGCCTGGGTTTGCGGTCTCTGATCCTTGTGCCGAAAAGGCGAAACGCAGGTTCCCTTCGGCTCCGCTCAGGGCAGGCCTTCGACTGCGGCCGATGCGGAGGCTTCGCTCAGAATGACAGCAAGGACGCGGCAAGGATGTGCGCGCCGCGCGTTTCCGGTTCGTCGCAGCGACTCTCTGCCGGCGCCGCTGATCCTCGCGCATTAGCCAACGGATAATGTGGCTGCGGAGATGACGGCGAGCGCTGAGAATCGATCTTCGGGGATCGTCGCCTTCTTGAAAGGCGGCAAGAACCTGGCCGCTCCGGCCAACTTCGCCGCCGCGAATTTCGCTTTTGCTCACCGCGGAATGGACCGGCCCCTTATGCCTCAAGAATGCCTACCACGGCAGAATGAAATGCTTCGTTGACGATGGGGATTCTCCGCAACGGATTCAGCCAGCGCAACCGGGCGTTGCGAAAGCCAAGCAGAATCACTCTTCCCCGTCGGAACGGGGCATATTTGACCAGTCTCTCCATCTGGCGGATCGTTATCTTATTGAGGTATTCTCCAGGGCGATCGCGCAAGTCATAAACCCCTTCCCAACGGGCGGCAGGAGGATCGGAATCCCACATATTGGGCACGTAATCGGGACGGCTCAGTCTCCAACGAGTGAAGTTCGCGATGGTCTCATCGGAGAAGAATACGGTCGCAAACGGTATGCCCATGTGCGAGCCATTGTGGTGGTACCAGCCCAAAGTGTTGAAATACGCTCTGCCCCCGGGCTTCACATACTTGCGAGCCAGACGAAGGATCTTTAGCGGCGAAACCACATGCTCGAGGCTATCCAGCAGCAGGACGAGATCGAACTCGCCCAGTGACGGAAGCAACTCGTCTTCCTTGCAGTGGCAAAACTGCACGTTCTTGACGTCGGGGTATAACTCATCCAGGATCCGCGCAGCCTCGCCAATCTCGGCGGCATTGATGTCAATGCCCACCACTTCGCACGCGCCGTTGCGAGCCAGCCACACCGCGCGACCGCCCAGGCCGCAGCCGAGGTCGAGAATCCGCTTGTTCCGAAAATCGAATTCCGGAAAGGAGGCAAACATCGCCGCGCTGGTCTCGGATTGCCAATCATGGTAATTGATGGCCGATTCCACCCGGCTGTGTCCCACCTTCTTGGGCAGGAACCTGACGTAAGCGCGCAACGCAAGTTCTCCGAGGCGGGACATTTGTAATCGCTCCTTCCGGGTGGCGAACCGGCTAAGCCGGTGTTTCCTGATTCAGCCGGATAGTAGTCCTGGACCCTGCTCAACTCCTAACCCGCTTGCGAGTCCTGGTTTGCGTCTGGTAGTTATGCCACATCCATGGGGAGTTGCAGTGTACTGGGGTCTCGCTTCCAACACGGAAAGGAAATCGCGGCGCGTGAAGATTGCAGGACGGTCGAATTGAGCAGCAAGTTGAGCCCATTCGCTGATCCATCATATACATGGCAAGCGGGGCGTCACAAGAGCCAGCACCATGGGACGGTGAGAGGATTCTCCATCGCTTCCTCCTGTATCATCGAAGAGGCTCTCAGGCGGGCGCTGCATCCTGCCGGGAGCCCCGTGGGAGGCGCATGAAGACTGGCATTATCGGCCTGCCGCAGGTGGGCAAGACCTCGCTGTTCAAGATTCTTACCAAGGCCAAGCTCGACGACCGCGGGCACTCGCGCGAGGCGCACATCGGCGTGGCGCGCGTGCCGGACGAGCGCCTGGACAAGCTTTCGGCTCTCTACTCGCCGAAGAAGACCACCTACGCAAGCGTTGAATTCGTGGACGTGGCGGCCATCGGTCAGGAGGCGCTGAAGGAGACCGCGTTTCTGGCTAGCCTGCGCCAGGTGGACGCGCTGATTCACGTGCTGCGCGCCTTCGAGGAGGAATCGATTCCCCACGTCGGCCCTATCGACCCGCTGCGCGACATCCGGAACGTCGAGTTCGACCTGATGGTTAGCGACCTTACCCAGATCGAGAAGCGGCTGGAGCGCGTCGAAAAGGACTTGAAGAAGATGCGCACCGCCGAGCTGGAGCGGGAACACGCGCTGCTCCTGCGGTCGAAAGAGGCGCTTGAACGGGAGCTGCCGCTGCGCGAGCTGGAGATGACGCCCGAGGAGAAGAAGCTCATCAAGGGATTCATGTTCCTGTCGCAGAAGCCGATCCTCTACGCTCTGAACATCGGCGAGAGCGCCACGCTGGGCGCGGACCTGGAAGCGGCGGTGAGCCGTTTCAAGCTGGACGAGGTGGCGCACCGGCCCAATGCCGGCGCAACCGCCATCTGCGGCAAGGTGGAGGCCGAGCTGGCGGAGATGGACGACGAGGAGGCGGCGGAGTTTCTGGGGAGCTACGGGCTCGGCGAGAGCGGCCTGGCGCGGCTGATCCGCAAGAGCTACGAGCTGCTGGGGCTGATCAGCTTCTTCACCGCCGGCGAGGACGAGTGCCGCGCCTGGACCGTGCCGGTGGGCTCGAAGGCGCCGCAAGCCGCCGGAGCCATTCACACCGATTTCGAACACCACTTCATCCGCGCCGAGACCATCCGCTGGGACAACCTGCTGGCCGCGGGTTCCGAGGCGGCGGCGCGAGCCAAGGGCACGCTGCGCCTGGAAGGCAAGGAGTACGTCGTGCGCGACGGGGATGTGCTCAACATCCGGCATAGCGGGTGATTTTCTTGCATGGGAGTAAATTGATGAAAAAGAGTATTGCTCTCCTCATCCTTGTATTTCTTTGCGTAACGACTGCAAGCGCGGTCGACCACCCCGAGCAGAGAATTACCGTCGAGCAAGCCAGAGCACTCGTTATGGCCTCACTCACTAAAGAGCAGAGACGATTGCCAAGGCTGGGAGTGGAACAGTCCGGCGCACCAGATTTTTCTAAGTTTATGTTTTTCACCGTTACATGGGAGGGTTTACCGAATGGAAGCGTTGTCGTGGGCAATTATGCGGTAGATACATACACAGGAGATGTTTTTAGCGCCACCATGAGCTGTTATGAAGAAAAGAACAGGAGGCTTCATTTTCTTCAAGCGCAAGTTCGAACAACCCTACATCTGTCGCAGTCGGAATATCAGCGACTCAAAACAAGGGGTCCGCTTTGTGAAGAATGAGTATCATTAGTACGCTTTCTTGCACGACTGAAGTAGTATTCTTTCAAAACATTGGTTTGTCGCAGTGAATCAAATGAGTTAGGACACGCATTGCTCAAGCTCTCCCTCATCCTCGGCACAATAGCCGCACTGGCCGATGTGGCCGGCGGCTTTGTGCTGGTGCGCGCGCGGGGCGTCGAGCGCTACCTGCGCTACTTTGTGGCCCTGGGAGCCGGTTTCCTGATGGCCACGGCGCTCATCGAGATGACGCCCGAGAGCCTGCGCCTGAGTCCGCGGCTGGGGCCGGTCCTGATCATGGGCGGCTATTGCGTGGTCCATCTGCTGGAGCACACCATCAACGCCCACTTCCACTTTGGCGAGGAGACGCACCAGGGCGAGTTTGTCAGCCGGCACACGGGCAACTCGGTACTGGCGGGGCTGAGCCTTCATGCGCTCTTTGACGGCATCGCCATTGGCTCGGGTTTCCTGGTTACGAACTGGCTGGGCTGGCTGATCTTTCTGGCCATTCTGCTGCACAAAGCGCCGGAGGGCTTCACCATGGCCTCGGTCATGCTGGCCAGCGGGCGCACCCGCTCCGCGGCCTTCTATTCGGCCGTGGCGCTGGCCGCGGCCACCCTGGCCGGAGTGCTGGTGATCGAGCTGGTTCCCGCCTGGCTGCCGTATGGGCTGCCCCTTTCAGCCGGCGTGGCGCTCTACGTGGCCGCCACCGACCTGGTTCCGGAGGTCAACCGCGAGCCTGGCATTCGCATGGCGCTGGTGTTCTTTGCGGGCGTGGCTGGATTCCTGGCGCTGCGGATGATCTTGCCGGCGCTGTAGGATTCGAGACGGGAATCGAGGCTTCAGGCGCGCCGCCCCAGGCCCAATCTCACGGCATAGAGCCTAAGCAGCAGCAGCCCATAGTCCCAGGCGACCTTGAAGTTGGCTTTGCTGGCACCGCGGTAGCGCAGGCCGAAGGCGAATGGAACCTCCGCGACCGACCGGATGCGCCCGCGCACCAGCACCTCCAGCAGCAGCTTGAAGCCGGAGCGCTGAAATGCGACGCCGGCGATACATTCGCGGCGGACCAGGAAGAAGCCAGTCATCGGATCGCGGGCGCGAACGCCTGGGCGCTGGATCGGCCAGGTAGCCCAGACGGCGACGGCAGAGAGCAGCTTCCGGACCGGATTCCATTGGCCCAGGTCGCCGCCCGGCGTGTAGCGGCTGCCGATGGCAATGTCCGCGCCTTCGCGGATGGCCGAAAGCAACTGCGGCAACAGCTCCGGAGGGTGCTGCAAGTCGGCGTCCATCACGCCCAGAATCGCGGCGTCCGTGTTCTCCCAGCCATGGAGTACCGCTCCGGACAAGCCCCTCTCTCCCTTGCGGACGAGCAGGCGGACGCGCGGATCTTCGAGCGCGATGGCTGAGACCGCCGCGCCGGTCCCATCGGGGCTGTCGTCGTCCACAACCAGAATCTCGTAAGGAACATTCAGGGGATCGAGCACCGAGCGCACATGGCGGAGCAAGCCGCCGATGTTTTCGGCTTCGCAGAGCGTGGGAATCACCAGCGCCAGCTTCTCCGGGGAGCTTTCGGTGTGCTCCTTGGCCGGCTGCGGCGGGTCTGCCGCTGGGTCAACCAGCGTGGAGGACGGCTTGATCAATGCTGACGGCATATTTGCTTCGCTAAGTGTATACGGCGATCAAGGCCGGGCGGGCACAATCTTTCCCCTGGCGTTCTTCTGGAAACCGGGGAAGTCGTCTAATGTTAAGGTGCTGCCATCGCCCTTGGAGCTAGCGCGGAAGAATGCCATTGAGTGCAGAGTTCTCCCTGGAAGAATCGCCGGGTTGCGAAGCGGGAAGGCTCCGTTTGCCTATCAAGCGCGGATTGACTGAATTTTTGGGCATTCTGCTGTTTGCGGCGCTCGGCTTTCTGGTGATGGGCTACCACCCCGGCCTGGAAGACGATGGCGTCTATCTGACCGCGGTGAAGGCCGGCCTCAACCCCGCTCTCTTCCCCCACGATTCGGAGTTCTTCAGGCTGCAACTGCAAGCGTCCTTCTTCGACGGCTGGATGGCCCGCTTCGTTCAGTGGACCGGAATTCCATTGGCCTGGGCGGAGTTGCTCTGGCAGTTCGCGGCCCTCTTCCTCATTCTCTGGGCCGTACGCAGGATCGCCGCGCAGTTATTCGCCGAAAGGCCGGCCCAATGGGGAGCCGTGGCCATGGTGGCAGCCATGTTCACGCTGCCGGTGGCGGGGACGGCCTTGAACATCGCCGACCAGCATCTGCATCCTCGCAACCTGGCGACGGCGCTTATCCTTTTGGCCGTCTCGCGGATTCTGGAGGGAAGGCGCTGGCAGGCCGTTCCGCTGCTGGCGCTGGCCTTGCTGCTGCATCCCATCATGGCCGCGTTCGGCATCTCGTTTTGCGTCTTCCAATCGCTGGCGTTGGCGCGGCCGGCCGGGTTCCAACTGCGCCCTGCGCAAGGCTCCCTGGCTGCCGCCGCGCCGCTGGGCTGGGTCTTCGCGCCGGCTTCGCCCGCCTGGCGCCAGGCGCTGAACACCAAGAACTACTTCTTCCTCAACCGCTGGACCTGGTATGAGTGGGTGGGCGCGCTGGCACCGCTGCTTCTGTTCTGCGTGCTCTGGCGCGTGTCACGGAAGCACGGCGAAGTCCAGCTGGCGCGTTTTGCCCTGGCCGTCTTTGCCTACGGCGTTCTTCAGCAGCTTGTAGCCATGGCCATGCTTGTGCCCAACTCGCTGGAGCGGCTCGCCCCCTTGCAACCCATGCGCTATCTGCAACTGGTCTACATCTTCATGGCCCTGGCCGCGGGCGGGTTCCTGGGCCGCTTCCTGCTCAAGAGGCGGGTCTGGCGCTGGGTGGTCTATCTGCTGGTCTTCAACGGCGGCATGTTCCTGGTGCAATGGGAGCTGATCGACGCCGGCGCGCACCTCGAACTCCCGGGGCTGGCCAGCGCCAACCCCTGGCTGCAAGCCTTTGCGTGGATCAGCCGGAATACCCCGACCGGCGCCTACTTCGCCCTCGACCCGCAGTATCTGGCCGCGCCGGGCGAGGGCTTTCACAGCTTTCGCGCGCTGGCCGAGCGCAGCCAGCTCTCCGATGGCTACAAGGACGCGGCGGTGGCGGCGCAGGTGCCCACCCTTGCCCGCGCCTGGCAGCAACAGCAGTTGGCCCAGGCCGGCTGGCAGCGCTTCCAGCTTGCGGACTTCGAGCGCCTTAAGGCGGAGTTCGGCGTGGACTGGGCGCTGGTCTCGTATCCCGCGCCGGCGGGCCTGAGTTGCCGCTGGCACAATGAGGCGCTGGCAGTCTGCCGGATTCCGTGAAGTGTGGCCGAAACGATGGAGCAGCCGGTGAGCGCGGCTGCGCCCGGAACTGGACGCGAACCTACCGGACGGCGGCTGGCGCGGCATTCCCGGCCGATCTCACAAACTTGTCACCGGTCTATTTGGAAGCCAGCCTTCCCTGGATGCGCTCGACCCATTCTTTCTGCGCGCCAGGCTCCATTGTCTTTGCGATCTCCAGCGCCTTCTCATAGGCCAAGCGAGCTTCGCCGGTGCGATTCATCGCCGTCAGCACGCTTCCCAACACCATTCGAGGCTGCATCCCTTCCGGAGCCAAGTCCACTGCTGTCTGCGCTTCCGCCAGAGCCTCTTCGAGCTGGCTGCGGTTTCGCAAGCGCCAAGCCTTTTGGACATGGCCGAGGGCCGACGCCAGAGGGACATTGAAGGTTCCATCGAAGACGAAGACCCCATGCTCGATGACCGAGGTGGGATGAAGCGATTGAAAGTCGCGATAAGGATTGAGGACGTTCGAGCCAAGCTCATAGCCAGTGAGGTCCCCAGCACTGATGAGCACGGGCCCTTCGATCGTAGGAGGAGTATCGATCTGCTCGCCAAACCAGTTCGTGTCGGGAGTGGGAAGAGGCTTGCATGGAATGCCGTAGCTGCTGAACTGGATGGCCGGTTCGACAAAATACGCGAACCAGCAATTCTTTACGCCGCGCCGGTCGAGATACTCCTTTGTTCCCTTCAGTTGCTGGCCCCAGTCGGTATTCGAATCGGTCAGGTACTTGCAGGTCGCCGGCGGCCCACCCCATAACTCATTCGAGTAGGCCATGTAGGAGGTGGGAAAAGCCCGCGCCGAAGAGACCACGTGAAAGAGCAGCAGCGCGCCAACGGGGTAGGCCCAACGCCGATCCGTTTGGATGAGTTTCCATGCCCCGCCCGCGGCCAGAATCGACGCAAACACAAATACCAGCAGGATGTGACGCGCTCCGATGTTCAGACTCGACCCCATTGAAACCAGCAGGTAGATCAGAGGCGGAATGGTCAGAAACAATATCTCGCGCCAGCAGCGCATCTTGCCTATGGCGATGGCCGCGGCGGAAAGCAGCAGCAGAAGCAACAATGCCAGCGTGGATTTGATGATGAATGCCGCTGGAAAGTAAAACCATACTCCGTGCTCGTAGACCTTGCCGAAGATATAGCTGGGCGAGAAAGCGGCAACCTCGCGCACATCGACCAGGCCGTATAAATAGGACTCCGGCAGGAGATGCCAGCGCGCCATGGCCAGGATAGTCCGGGCCTCAAAGGGTGTGACTCCTTTGACCACCTGAGCTAGCGGCGGATTGATTTGCCGTCCGTCTGGACGGGCCTGGTAGCGAAATCCATAAGAACTCCAGAGAATGGCGGTCCCGACCGCCGTGACGACGGCAAAGGCCATCGCCAGCCTGGCCGCTTGCCGGATCCTTGTCTCCGGTCTTGTTCCTGCCGCCCCATCGGAAGAGCGGCGGCGCAAGAGTTCGGTGGCCGACAAGACTGCCAGCATGGGCAAGATGAGAATTGCCGAGTGCTTGCTGGCCGCGGCCCAGCCCGCGGCGATGCCCACCACTGCCATCCGCCAGATCGACGGAGCCTTCACATACCTATAGAAGGCATAGATGGTAGCCAGCAGAAAGCAGGCCAATCCCGTGTCGGTAGTTACCATTGCGCCATGCGCGAGCAGGTTCGGTTCGAAGACCACCAGCGTGAGGGCGACAAAGGCCGCTCCGGTTCCGAACATCTCTCGCGCGGCGAGGAATGCGAACAGCGCCAGCAGCACCGCAAAGACGGATGCCGCCATTCGAGCGCGAAAGACGATCTTGTCAGCATTGTTGTCGAAGATCAGGTCCCGTCCGCCGAAATAGGCTTCGCTCTTGAAATAGCGGTCCTGCAACGGAGGTGCTTTGAGCGCCATGGGCAGCAACGGGATGGTTGCCACCATCTTCACCAGCGGCGGATGCTCGGGATTCAGGCCGAAATCCCCGTGCTTCCACGACATGTATCCCGCATAGATGTGGTCGCCTTCATCCCAGCTCAGCGATTCCCGCCGAACCGAAAGCGCCAACTGTCCCACGAGCGCCAAGAGAAGAAGCACGACACCAGCCACCACCAGCCCCGGACGATTCACGCGCAGTCCTCCGCCTGGGCCTTTCTCCCGCAAAAACAGAACCCAACCGATGGGCGCTCAAGGTTTGCATCTTGCATTCGAGTTCAGCCAGCCCTTGCGATCTTTCCTTTCAGTTATTGCAGATATCGCGCTTCATTACAAGTAGAGAGAGGTTACGGCTCCTGAACGGGAAAGTGCAACATTCAAGGAATTTCACGATGTTCTATGAGTTACGATGAACGCCGGCTGCTAACGGTTATGGTGGGAGGCTGCCAGTTGAGGAGGACAGGCAAGCGTTCCAGCAGGCGATACTGCCTGCCGGAACTCAGGGGTTGGCGCTTGCCGAGCCGCCACGGCTAAGGCGCAACGTAGCCTGGGGTGGCGCCGATATTGGGGGGCAGAGTCGCTCCACGGCCGGGCTCGGCGGCGGGGCCGTTATCCACGTCCTGGTAGCCCTGGAAGTTATAGGTTCGCGATGCCGAGCCGGCGAGCTCGAAGGCTAATCCGCGATAGGAGGTCAAGTCAGAAAGGCTCGACTGCAACGGCGCGTTCAGCACATTCTGGCCGTCGAAGACGCTGCTTCCCGTATCGCCCCAGGTGGTTGGGTCGGCATTGGTCAGCGCGCAGGTCGAGCCTCCGTTGCAGCTGACCGTCCAGTTGCCTCCGTTGACGGCGACCGCCCCTGTGTCGCCAGTAGCGCCGGCTGGAAGCATGCGCAGATTGCTAACGGTGTAATTGAATGAATTGACGATCGGATCGAAGGTAAACACGATCGCCCACACCTGCGAGAGATCCATGGGCAACTGATTCTGGCTCCATGCCGGCTGCACCATCTGCGAGAAGTCCACCTCGACGCGCCGCGGACCGGGCGAGGGCGCAAGCGTGACGTAGGCGAAGTAATAAGCGTAGTCGGGAATGATGCTGGTGGGCTGCGCCAGCGCTACTTCAATGGGGAATGGCTCGCCGACCTGGTTGTGTGCGGCGATTCCCGCCGACCAGTCCGCGCCAATCACATTTGCACCAGGAACAAAATTGATTCCCTGGTGCTGCACGTCGAGAAAGGTGTTGTTTTCAATGGTGTCCGTGCTGGTGATGTTGGCTCCACTCCACAGAATCTGCTGCGCGAGATTGTCGTGCAGATAGAAGTTATGGCTTCCCGCGTCGAGATAGATCGCCGCGCCCCAGCGGACCTGGTTGTTTTGGAGGATGTTGTAGGCAATCTCCGTCCCCTGGTCATCCGGGCTCCAGGCGTTGAGGTTGCCGCAGTCTTCCATGAAGAGGCAGGGAGTCGTGATGAGATTGTTGAAGACCTTCAATTGGCTTCCTAAGGTAGCGCCTGCCAGGGAAGTGCGCTGAATGGTATTGTTCTGAATCAGATTCTGAGTGCCATCCGAGGCGACAATGCCCGCATCGTTGCTCCAGGTCATACCTGAATCCTGAATCGTCACCTGCCTGACGGTGTTGCCGGAGCCGGCCAGGTAAATGCTGGCGCGTCCGGCGAATTCGATCAAGCCGCCATCGATCAGATTGCCCGAACCGGAGACTTCAATGCCGCCATAAAACTGAGGGTTAACGTTGTACCCATCGTAACCGCGTATCCAGTTGGGCGCATAGAGAAGAAAGTTCTTGATCGCGCAGGAGGTGCTGTTCTGTAGGTTGAACCAGCCGCCGCGCGCTTGGAGGCCGTTAACGGTGACATAGGATTGGCCGCTCAGATTCAGCACGGCGGGAGCGACGCCTGCCTCGATGCGTCCGGCCGGCGAGGCTCCGTCCTGCGTCCAGACGTAGAGCATTTGCGCGTTCGGATCCCAGTACCACTCGCCCGGCGCATCGAGCAGATTCAGCTTGCCAAAGACAATGAACTTATTGCCGCGCCTGGGAATCAGTTCGGAGAGCTGATTGACGGGCTCGCTCCAGGTAAGTTTGCCGGTGGCCTGGTCGTCTGTGACGATCTGGCGCTCATAGCCTACCCATGCCTCACCGGCCATGACGCGGAGCCACGCGCCGGTCAGGTCCACGGGCGGCAGACCAGCTTTTGTCAGCGAAGTGGAGTCGCCCGCGTCGGCGATGGAATAAGTCATGCCCGCAAGACTCTCGATGGGCGAATTCGGCCAGCGCGCCTCGTTCAGCAGATGCCCGTCGGAGAAGACCTGCAACGGCTGACTGGGCCACGGCGCACTGTAGATGGAGCCGCTGGAGAGCGTCCACGGGCCTGTGACCGGCTGCGAGCCGATCAGCGTTGGAGTTTCGCCGGAATAGGCGGCCAGGGTAATGGGCGCGCTGGCTGTGCCGGAACTCGCGACGGTTACGCTCTCGTGATAATTGCCCGCGCGCAGGATGAGCGTGTCGCCCGCCAGGAGCTGATTCACGCCATGCTGCACGGTAGCGAAAGGCTGCTCCAGCGTTCCCGCCGCCGAGTCGCTGCCCGAGGGCGAGACGTAATAGGTGGTGGGAACGTGCGCCGGCTTTGCCGATGCCTCATTCGAGTTACCGCTCTCGCCGGCGGTGTTATAAGCGGTGACGACGTAATAGTAAGTCGTTCCATTGCTTGCCGAGGTGTCCGTGTAAGAAAGCGAAGAGGTGGGAGCCAGCAGGGTGTACGGGCCTCCGCTCACAACGCCGCGCTTTACGTGGTACCCGGTGGCATTGACGCTCGCGCTCCAGGTGAGCGAAACCTGCGCACTGCCGGCCGAGGCCGTAAGTGCCGTGGGCGCAGCCGGAATTTGTGGCGAAGAGCCGCCGGAACCCGACGACGGATTGTTTCCTGTTGCGTAATAGACTCCGTTGCAGCCCATCGCGTTGCACAGTAGCAAAGCTATAGCGAATCCGAAACTCTTTTTCATGAACTAGCGCCTCGCCGGCGGAGCTTCCGCCCGCACACAGCACCGATTATCCATGCGACCGGGCGGTTTTCAGCAGTTTTGTGACGAAGGCGCACTGCGCGGGGACGAAAACGTTTGGGCGGGGCATGATTTCCCGTTACAACGCGCCGGAGGCGAAGCGCAGGAAGGATTCGCGATAGGTGTGGCTGAGCTTCAGCGCGACGCCATCCTTGAGGACAATCTCGTACTCCCCGCGCCCGGCGGGATGCATCTCGCGAATGGCGTCGAGGTTGACGATCGTGGAGCGCTGTATGCGCTGGAACTTGGCCGGATCGAGCTGCTTCTCCAATGTGTTGACGGTCTGCCGCAAAAGAAAAGACTGCGCGGCCACGTGCAGCGCGACGTAGTTGCCTTGCGCTTCGATCCATGATATTTCTTCGGGACGCACAAAGAATGCCTTGTCGCCCGACCTGACCAGAATGCGCTTCACAGGTTGCACGCGGGCGCTCTGCTCGCTGAGAATCCGCAGCAGCGCCGCCTGCACATCCTCGCGCTTTTGGAGGGCTATCTGTTGCTTGGCGCGCTCGAGCGTCCGCTCGAATCGCTCGCGGTCGAAGGGCTTCAGCAGGTAATCGATGGCGTGAACATCGAAGGCCTTCAACGCGAACTGGTCGTAGGCGGTGACAAAGACAAGGTTGGGAATCGCCGCCGGAGCCAGGGCACGCAAGACGCCAAAGCCATCCAGGTCCGGCATCTGTATATCGAGAAAGACCAGCTCCGGCGCGGCAGATTCGATCATCTCGATGGCCGTGTAGCCGTCGCCGCACTCGCCGATGATTTCAATCTGCGCATCTTCAGCCAGAAAGCTGCGCAGCATGGCGCGTGCCAGCGGCTCATCGTCAACAATCAGCGTGCGGATGCGATGCGAATTCACGAACCGCGCTCCTCCTTTCCTCCCAAAACATGAAATGGAATCTCGATCAGGACGCGGAATCCGCCACCGGCGAGGTTCTCCAGCGTCAGATGCTGCGCCGTCCCGTAGAGCTGGCTGAGGCGGGCGCGGGTGTTAGCCAGGCCGAGGCCGGAGGGCGAAGGAGTTTGGAGCCGTTCCTCCAGAATCCCCGGACCGCTGTCCCGCACGGTCAGCAGAAGGCGATCGGCATCGCGCGCGGCGCTGACGGCGATCTCTCCGCCGCAGCCGTAGGGAGCAATGCCGTGGCGCACGGCATTTTCAACGATCGGCTGCAGGATGAGCTGCGGCACGGCGGCATCGAGAATCTCCGCCGCCGCTTCCACACTGAAGCGCAGACGGCTGCCGAAGCGCATCTGCTCGATGGCCAGATAGCGCTCAAGAAACTCGAACTCCTGGCGGAGCGGAATCTCTTGCCGGTGGAGATCGCGAAGTGTCATGCGGAGAAAATCGCCGAGCAGCGCCGTCATCTTCTGCGCCGCCTCGCGGTCAGTCATCTGCAGAGCCGAAATGGAGTGCAGCGCGTTGAAGAGGAAGTGAGGGTGAAGCTGCATCTTGAGCGCGGTCAGATTGGCGTTGGCCAGTTGCGCTTGCAGTTGCGCGGCTCGCAGTTGGCCCTGCTGAAAGCCCTGGTAGTAAACAAAAGCCTGAGTGGCCGCTACGGTCATGGCATAAGCAAGCACGGCCATCAGAACGTCTTGCATATACCAGAAGTGCAGAAACGGCAGCAGGGATTTGGCCACGAGGATTGCCCAGCTCGGCTGTGTGGCCAGCGAGTAAGCCAGGATATACGCGTAGGGATGGATGGCTCCCACGCCGAGCGCGATGACGGAGTGAATGGCGAGGTTGCGCAGCCTATGTCCCTGCTCCGCCGGCAACATCTGCGCCAGCGCGATGGCCAGGGGAACGATGGGCAGAAACAGATACCAGAGCAGGAGCGCGCGAGTAAAGGCCTCGCCCCAGCTATGCTGCCCGTTGTCCACGCTGATGATCTGCACCGCGTTGATGGCGCCGAAGAAGGTAGCCGCCGCGAAGGCGTAGAAGAAGACGGTCAGGCGTGAGGGCGGCTTCGCCGTATCCACCGCCAGGGACGCGCCTTCAGCGTCTGGATCTGCAACGACCCCCATAGTGGCGAAGCCCTTTCTTGCGGCGATTTCGGTGAACCGATGCTCTCGTTCAGGAAACCCTGGGAACGCTCGCGGCAGGACACGGTTTGCCGCGCTCCAGATTATAGCAAGGCTCACCGCTGAATTCGCCAACAGGCTGCTTTCTTCCAACCCACCCAAGTCTGTGACCGCGGGATTCCGTTCCTTGCGATGCGCCGCGGCGCTCGCCCACTGAGTGTGTGCGACAGCCCTGACCCCTGACCCCTGATCTCTGACCCCTGTTATCCTTTCCCAGTGGACCACTTCCGCCGCATCGGGCAACTGCGCCGCCGTTTGACCAGGGCCGGGCTTCCGGGGCTGCTGGTTACGCACCTTCCCGACTTACGCTATCTCTCCGGGTTTACAGGTTCGAGCGCCGCGCTGGCCATCACCCGCCGGGCCGCGCGGCTGTTTACCGATGGCCGCTATACGGCACAGGCAGCCGAAGAGGTTTCAGCCGCCGAGGTTCAGATCGTCGCCAGTTCTCCGGCTGTGAGCGCCGTCGAGTGGCTCACCGCGCAGCCGGGAGTGAAGACCGCCGGCTTCGACCCTGCCCGGACCACCGTGGCGGAACTGGCCCGCTGGAGGGCCGCTCTGCCGTCCCGGCTTCGGCGCGGCTTTCTGTCAGTATTGCCCGCTCCGCTGGTCGAGCCTATGCGCTGGGTGAAGGACGAAGACGAACTGGCGCTGATGACTGAGGCGGCTCTTGTGGGCTGCAAGCTCTTCGAGCACATCTTGGGCTTCATCCGGCCCGGCCTCAAGGAGATCGAGGTGGCCGCGGAGCTTGAGCATCGCGCCCGGCTGCTGGGCGCCGAGGGCATGTCGTTTGAGACTATCGCCGCTTCCGGCGTGCGATCCGCTCTTCCCCATGGAAGAGCTACCGGCGCCCGGCTGCCACGGCGGGGATTCCTGACCCTCGACTTCGGTGTTATTCTCAAGGGTTACTGCTCCGACATGACACGCACCGTCTTCCTGGGGAAGCCGAGGGCCAAAGAGACGAATGCATACCAGGCTGTGCTCGAGGCGCAGGAGGCCGGCGTGGCCGCGGTAGGCGCGGGCGCAAGCTGCGCGGACGTGGATGAGGCCGCCCGCGGCGTTTTGCGCGGGGCGGGCTTGGCAGAGGCATTTACCCATTCCACCGGCCATGGCCTCGGGCTTGAGATTCACGAGCCGCCACGCATCGGCGCCGGACAGACGGCCAGGTTGGTCGCCGGCATGGTTGTTACCATTGAGCCAGGAATCTATCTGGCTGGGGAGTTCGGCATTCGCATCGAGGATATGGTGGCTGTAACCCGAACCGGAGGGCAGGTGCTGACGCCGGCGCCTAAGGCCCTGATTGAACTTTGAAATCCCAGTCCCGCCCGCGCGTGGGAGAGTTAAGGAACGAATGAATCCACTGAACCCAGAAAACACCGACGATCTGCAACAACTGATCGATTTCCTGAAAGAGAATCAGGTTGCCGAATTCGAGTTGGACCGCGGCGAACTGCGCGTGCGGCTCAAGTTCGACCGGCCCCAGGCCTCGGCGGCCGGATTGCCGGAGCTGGCGAGCTTGCTGGCCGGCGCGCGGACAGCCCCGGCCCAGCCGGCAACCGCTGCGGCCGCCGATTCGCCGCTGGCCGAAGAACCCGCCGCCGATCCGAATGCGGGGCTGCACATCGTCAAGTCGCCCATTGTCGGCACCTTCTATGGCTCGCCTTCGCCCGGCGCGTCGGCCTTTGTCTCCGTCGGCGATCGCGTGGAGAAGGGCCAGGTGATCTGCATCGTCGAAGCCATGAAGCTGATGAACGAGATCGAATCCGATGCCGCCGGCGAGATCGTCAAATGCTTTGTTTCCAACGGCCAGCCCATCGAGTTTGGGCAGCCCCTCTTTTCCGTCCGGCTGGGATAGCGAAAGACATCGGAGCTGGCGCGGCTAGTGGAGTTAGAACCGATAGCTCCGCTAACTCAGCTAACTCAGCCTTCAAAAGGGTCATGAATGTTTCGTAAAGTACTGATTGCCAATCGCGGTGAAATTGCGCTGCGCGTTCTGAACGCCTGCCGGGAACTCGGCATTCGCACGGTCGCGGTTTACAGCGAGGCCGATCGCAACTCGCTGCACGTTCGCTTTGCCGATGAGGCAATCTGCATCGGCCCTCCGCGCCTGGCCGAAAGCTATCTCAACGTGCCCGCTGTGATCTCCGCCGCCGAAATCGCCGATGTGGACGCCATTCATCCCGGCTACGGCCTGCTGAGCGAGAACGCCAGCTTCGCCGAAGTCTGCCGCGCCTCGAACATCAAGTTCATCGGCCCTCCGCCCGAGGTGACCCGGCTGATGGGGGAGAAGGAAAAGGCGCGCCAGGCGATGAAGAAGGCCAAAGTGCCCATTCTGCCCGGCTCCGACGGCGTGATTGCCACGGCCGCGGATGCAGGGAAATGCGCCAAGGCGGTGGGCTATCCAGTGATCCTGAAGGCCACGGCCGGCGGGGGCGGGCGCGGTATGAGAATTGTGCGCGCCGCGAACGAACTACCCAATCTCTTCCACGCGGCAAGCAGCGAGGCGGCCAACGCCTTTGGCAACGGCGAGCTGTACCTGGAGAAGTTCATCGAGCAGCCCCGGCACATCGAGTTCCAGGTGCTGGCCGACGAGCATGGCAACGTGGCCACGCTCTTCGAGCGCGAGTGTTCCATCCAGCGCCGCCATCAGAAGCTCGTCGAAGAGGCTCCATCGCTGCAGATGACGCCCAGGCTCCGCGAGGAACTGGGCCGCACGCTGTGCCGCTGCCTGGCCGACATCGGCTACCAGAACGCGGGCACCGTCGAGTTCTTGATGGACGAGGACAAGCAACTCTACTTCATCGAGATGAATACACGCATCCAGGTGGAGCACCCGGTTACCGAGGCCATCACCGGCGTCGATCTGGTCAAGGCGCAGTTGCGCATCGCCGCCGGAGAGCGGCTGGACGCCATTCTGCCCGCGAAACTCGAGATCCGCGGCCACGCCATTGAGTGCCGCATCAACGCCGAGCATCCCACCAAGTTCACTCCTTCGGCGGGCAAGATCACCGCCTTCAATGTTCCCGGCGGGAACGGCGTGCGCGTGGATACGGCGCAGTATGCCGAGAGCGTGGTGCCGCCGTATTACGATTCGCTGATCGCCAAGCTCATCGTATACGGAGTCGACCGCGCGGAGGCCATCGCCAAGATGGAGCGGGCGCTCAGCCAGTTCGTGGTCCAGGGCATCGAGACCTCGATCTCGATGCATCAAGCGATCCTTGCCGATCCCGCCTTTCGCGCCGGCGATTTCGACACCAAGTTCATGGAGCGGTTGCTGGCCAAGGAAGCGGAAGGATAGGTGCGGGAGCGCTCCCGCATAGCTTACTTCGCAGCGCCAAGCGCTTGCAGAACTTTGGCCAAGCTTTCTTTGACCTCCGAATCGGGGTGTCCCAGGGCGATTGCCCTTTGCAGGTGTTCCCTGGCGCCAGCCATCTAGTTCAACTGAGCCAGCACAAGGCCGCTAGAACTGCCAGACCAATCCGCTGGAGATGCGGCCGAAGTTGTTGGGCAGGCCGGGTATCCGGTATGGGACTAACGATAATGGCTGCTCGAGGGCAAAGTAGGAGTACTGGTAGCCGCCTTCCACACGGAAGGCGATGCGCCGCGTGAGCGGTGTATCCAGGCCGCCGCCGATGAGCGATGCAAACGAAGCGGTTTGGCCCTGTGCATTGTTTGCCGCCCAGGTCTGGTTCGCGCCGCCGGTTCCCGCCAATCCTTCCACAAAAACGGATTCTCTGCCGAATCGCCAGGTGTATTGGCCGCCACCCAGGATGAAGTAGGGGTGTTGCGGCGCGCCCAGGTTGGTCCCGCGGTATCCCGCAACGTCGATCTTGAAGCGCAGGCTGTGCCAGGACGGAAAGGCCACAGCGGCATCCCATCCGTTCAGCGGCTGGTGGGATCCAGTGACTCCATCCAGGGAGTTGGAGAGGAAAGAATAGCCGCCGAATATCTGGTAGCGCGTTCGGGGCTCCGATTGGGCTTGCAGGGCGGACGAAAGGCACAGCAGTGCGATTAGCGAGAAGAGACGAAACGGCATTCAGGGCCTCAGGCTATGAACTGGAATCTCTTTTACGGCACAGATTCCTTTGAATTGTATCGCCCCGGCCGGCTCTCGCACATATTGGGTGCCCTACCCTCGCCGCGTCCTTGCTGTTGCGGCTAGGGTGGGATGGCTCAAAGCACGGATTGCGCAGAATGTCCTATGGCACGACGAAGAGAGTGATCGACTGTGCCGGGAAGCTGTAGTTGGCGATGGTGCTGGCCGCGCCTCCCGTTCCCGGCGTTACCGTCACTGCCGGTTGCGCGACAATGGCGGCCAGGTTAGCGTTGCTGTAAAGGTAGGCCTGCGCGGTGGTCACGGTGGACGACAGGCCCGTGAGGGACACCGTGCTGGTCAGGCTGCCATAGGTCTTGTTGATCACCATTACGGTCACTTTGCCAGTCGCGGCGCCGGAGGTATGGACGGCTCCGTAGACCGAAAGCTGGCCCTGGTTGGCGCTGGTCGAAGGCAGAACGGTGTCGCCGAATGTGGAGTTTGCCCCGTCGTAGTTGCGGTAGATCTGGAACGCCATCATACCGGGAATCTGCTTGGAGGGATTGGTCGTCGGCCACATGGTGGCCAGATCGAGGCCTTCGCGCCCGAAGATGCCCAGGATGTCGGCCTGCGCCAGCGCGCCGTTGATGGACTCCATTCCGCCAAAGTTATATTCGTCGATAGCCGTTTTAGTGCCGGGGTAGTCGGCCGCGACCCAATTCTTCATCATCGAAATCAGCTGTGGAGCCTGCTGCGGGGGCGAGCAACTCGAGGTGTAGTTCGAGTCGGTGATGTAATTCGGCTGCGGGAACTGCTTGCTGGCATCGGTATAGGTCGGATCCCAGAAGACGCGCGTCGAGTCGAGCCGCGCCTGTTGCGCTCCGGTGTCTCCCGCGGCCGCAAAGGCGACGCCGTTGCCGCTGCCGGTGGGATACTCGGCCGCAAAATAGGTGTGCAGGTCCAGGTAATCCAGCAGCCGCACGCCGTATGTGGATTGAGCCGCCGCGAATTGTTGCAAGTAATACTCGATGAACGGAATGCCGCTGTGCGCCTTGCGATCGACCGGATTGCTCCACGGCTGACCGCAGCCGCCTGCGCTCCATCCGGATTCGACGTCCTTTTTGGAGTAGAAGTAATCCCACCAGTAATCCATAACCGGTCCGCTCACCTCGGCGGTCGGATCGACCTTCTTTATGGCCAGGGCAGTGCCGATGCCGCCGTTTGTCGCTTCGTCATAGGTGAAGGGCACGGGATGCACGTCGCGATGCACAGCGTCCCACCAACTGGGTTCATTGTCGAGGTCGTAGATGGCTACGCCTTGGCCCGTTCCGGTAGCCGGGTTTCCTTGGCCGAACTTGTTCACCAAGTAACTGACCCAGCCCCCCGGCCAAGTGCCCTCCGCCCACGACAAGGTTGCCGCAGAGGCCGCCGGCGCCGCGGGAGGAGGCTCCGCGATGCTGGTCACGGTAGGATCGCTGGGGATGTCGCAACCACCCGAGCTTGAGCAGGCACTAACGCCGTCGGGGTAAACGCCAGCGCCGCACACGCCGCTATTGGGGTCGAAGGCGTAGTACGTGCCATTTACATCCTCTACGGCAAGCTGATTGGGGTAGGTCGTCTTGGGGAAACTGCAGGAGGTCGCGTCCTTGGCCACCCAGCCGAGGACGGGCACCGTGCCCAAAGTCACGATGCCGTTGGCGGCGTTGTTCTGGACGAGGTTGTCGAATCCCTTGACCCCGGTCACCGCGGGCCACCCATCTCCGCTGCTGCCAATCTGGTTCTCAAAGAACCAGTCGCTTGCGGAACTGGAGACGTCCAACAGGTAGTTGTAACGCGAGGTGCCGTCTCCGCCCCAGCGATCGATGGTGATGCCGGTTGGCGCCACCGCGGTCACGTCAGCCGCGGTATTGTGGAGCAGATACGCGTTCATGCCATAAATGAGCGGGCTGATGGGGTTGCCCGGCGCGCCCACATTCACACTCAGCGCCGGACCGGCGGCCGTAGCCGGCGGGCTCAGGGTTACGGTCACGCTGCCGGTCTGCGCCGTGTTCTGGGTGCTGGTGGCCGTCACCGTGACGGTTGTCGGCGCAGGGTACGGCGTGGTGTAGAGGCCGGTAGCGCTGATATCGCCCGCGCTCAGGGTGCTGCCTGAGGGCGGGGCCACCGACCAGGTCACCGCCGTCGTGGCCGTGCCTGAGATTGAAGCCGCGAACTGCACCTGGGTTCCGATAATCGCGGTATTCGGGGTGACCGTGATCGGCGGTGCAACGTAGTTGGCGGTGACCGTCGTACCGGCGTTCATCGTCACGCTGCAGGTTACGGTGCTGGCTGTGGTGCATCCGCTCCACGAAGAGAAATTATTGACGCCCGAGGTGGCGGGAGCGGTCAGGGTGACGGACGATCCCGAGTTGTACGAAAGCGTGAAGCTCGTCTTTCCGCTTGTCGTGCCGTTGTTGTCGGCGGGGGAGACAGTGATGGCGACGCCGCTGGCAGGGCTAACCGAGTTCACAGTGAGCACGTAGACGGTTGGGGGCGGCGGAGACGTGGAATTGCCGCCACCGCCTCCGCCTCCGCCGCAGGCTGCCAATCCCAGGCTCAACCCGATTCCGATCCAAGCCGCTGTACTCCTCCGCAAAATGTTCATGTCGATGCGCCCCATCCGCTCACTGCGGTCTCCCGTCGAATTTGCCTTGCACATGGAAACTCCCGGCGCGGCTCCTGAATCCCGCGCCATCTTTCCCGCCAAGGGCCGCACGATTCCCGCGCGCCCCGGCAGTTCCTCATTGCGATTTTCAATAGAGATACCACCGGCAATTCTACTCCCGCGCGGGAACAGCGCGAAAATGACGCGAGTGAACATCGGCGGCGCCAACGCATTCTTTGCGGGATTGCGCCGGCGAAGGCCAGCAGGCCGCTGCCTCGCCGCGCCGGTTTTCTTTTCCACCCTCAAGGCATATCCTATCGTTACCAACGCTTCCGGATGCTCGCCTTAGAAGCGTCCTCGGCCGCGAGCCGTGGATTCGAATGCGATTGCGCGGCCTGGTTGCGGGAAGAGATCGAACCATGCCAACCGCCGGCCCATTCAGGAGAAACTCATGACGCAACAAATGCGATTCCTCTTCGCACCGGTCCTTGCCGCCTCCCTTTCGCTTTTTTCGCTGCCAACCGGATGCGGAGGCGGAGGCGGTGGGTCTTCCACTCCGCCGATAACGAAGACGACCCCCACCATCACTTGGGCGACTCCGGCGGCGGTTCCGGCGGGCACTGCTCTGAGCGCGACGCAACTGGATGCCACGGCCAGCGTGCCGGGCTCCTTAGTCTACACGCCCGCTGCGGGCGCGGTGCTTACGACTGTGGGGAGCACTACTCTTTCCGTCGCGTTCACACCCACGGATACAACCGACTACAACTCGGCCTCGGATTCCGTCACGATCACCGTGACCGCGGCCGGAAAGACCGCGCCCACCATCACCTGGAACACGCCCGCCGCAGTCTCCGCGGGAACCGCTCTGAGCGCGACGCAGCTCGATGCCTCGGCCAGCGTGGCTGGCAGCTTCGTTTATACGCCGGCGGCCGGCACGGTGATGTCGGTTGGCGGAACGACCATCCTCTCGGCCACTTTCACGCCTACCGATACCGCCGACTACCTGACTGTCACCAAGACTGTTCCCCTGACGGTGAACTCGTCGGCCTCGGTCACTTACTCGTGGACCAACGTCAAGATTGTGGCTGGCGGCTACGTGCCCGGACTCTACTTCCACCCCACGCAAAAGGGGCTGATGTACGCGCGCACGGATATTGGCGGCGCTTACCGCTGGGGTCCGAGCGACAGCCAGTGGGTGCCGTTGCTGGACTGGACCACGGCGACCAACTGGTGGCAGATCGGCGTCGAAGCCATCGGGCTGGATCCGACCAACCCCAACAAACTCTATCTGGCAGTGGGCGAATACGCCTCTCCAACCACGGCGGGCTGGGACGGAAATGGCGCGATGCTGGTCTCGTCGGATCAGGGAAACACGTTCACTACGGTGGCACTGCCGTTCAAGAACGGCTCGAACGACAATGGGCGCAACACCGGCGAGCGGATTGCCGTGGACCCCAACCTGCCCGGCATTGTGTACTTTGGCACGCGCGTGGCCGGCTTGCAGCTTTCCACCAACTCTGGCCTGGCCTGGGCGCAGTCCAGCGGCCTGCCGGTAACAACCACGGCCAATGGAAGCGGCGTGGTTTCGGTGCTGCCCATCCAGTCCAGCGGTTCCTCAGGCTCGGCCACGCCGGTGGTCTATGCGGCCGTGGCGGGAACCGGCGTGGGCTCCGCTCCCGTGGGATTTTACGTCACCACCAACGGAGGCTCCGCTTCCAGCACCTGGACCGCGGTCACGGGCCAGCCGTCGTTTGCAACCGCGACCACGCCTCTGGCTCCGCTCCGCGCTGTTCTGGGACCGAGCGGGGCCATCTACATTCTCTATGGCGACCAGACGGGACCCGGCACGATGACCGCGAGCCAGCTCTGGAAGTTCGTCCCCGCCAGCAACTGGACCACGGGAACCTGGACTCAGATTTCCCTGCCCAACGGCAGTCTCGCCATCAACAATTCGAATGGATACGGAGGCCTGGCCGTTGACCCCAGCCATGCCGGCGTTCTGTTGCTGGGCACGCTCGACCAGTATTACCCCACCGGCGATGTAATCTATCGCAGCAACGACGATGGAGCCACCTGGCGCGACGTTTCCTCGGTCAATAGCGAGAACGGAAAGTCGATGTCACCCAATCTGGCCACCCATGACGCCAGCCTGTCGCCCTGGTTGGCCTTCGGCGAGACGACTCCGCTGCAGGCCAACGGAACCCCGGTCAACGTGGGAACCGGCAACTGGGCAACATCGATTGTGATCGATCCCTTCGACTCCAACCACGCCATGTACGGAACCGGCCAGACCATCTGGACGACCGATAATCTGACCGTCGCGGACCCCAGCGCCAGTTCGACCGGAGTGGTGAACTGGACCGTCGGGGCCAGCGGCCTGGAAGAGACCGATGCCGGCTTGCTGGTGGCGCCGCCCTCGGGCAAGACGCTGCTGCTGAGCGGCATGGGAGACATCTACGGCTTTGCCCACCAGAATCTGAGCGTCTCGCCGCCGCAACAGATGTACACCAACCCATCGGCCACGCCCAGCGCCATCGACTTTGAGCAGAACGCGCCTGCGACCGTGGTGCGCGCCACGCAAGGAAACGCCGCCTCGGGGTCGACCTTGGCCTCGAATACCCCGTGGGGTGTGATCTCGACCGATGGCGGCCTGACCTGGACGGCCTTCAGCGGCTCTCCCACCTGGACTTCCACAACCAATGGAGCCGCATCCGGCGGCGGCAGCATCGCCATCGCTCCCGACGGCTCATCGATCGTCTGGGCGCCGCTGAACACCGCCTCGGTTTGGCGCTCGACCAACGGCGGCGCATCGTGGACCGCCTCAACCGGAATCGCGGCACAGGCGCAGGTGGTCAGCGACCGGGTAGCGCCGGGGGTCTACTACGGCTATGCGGGCAGCACTCTCACCATGAGTACCGATGGGGGCGCGACCTGGACAACCCTGCAAACGAACCTGCCCACGGGCGGCACTCTGGTCATCCTGCCCGATGCGCAGGCCGATCTTTGGCTAGCGGGAGTATCGCTCTACTCCAACACCGGCACCGCCGCCGCGCCCAGCCTGACCGCCGTGAGCGGAGTCCAGGATGCGGTTCGTCTCGGCTTCGGCGCCGGGCCCAACGGATCGCTCAAGCCCACGCTTTATCTCGACGGCCAGATCGGCGGAGTGAACGGAGTCTTTCGCTCCACCGATGGCGGAGTAACCTGGCTCCAGATCAACGACGCGGCTCATCAATGGGGCGGGATCAACGCTATCTGCGGCGATATGCGCACCTTCGGCACGGTATACCTGGCCCCTCCCGGCCGTGGAATCATCTGGGGGACGAGCGCGAACTAGGCCGCCGTTGACTTGTCAATCTTGGGAGCCCCAGGTCCCGTCCGCCGCGGTGGATGGAACCTGGGACTCCGAGCAAGGTCAGGGTTGGATGCCGGCCGGGGCCAGCATGTTGAGCAACTGGCGCTGGGTGCGCGTGTCGATGGCCTCGGCCGCCAGCTTGCCCTCGCGGCTGATGACCGAGGTCTAGGGAATACCGCTGTCAAGATGCCGCCGTTTTTCGATTCGGCGCAACCTATCCTCCAGCGGGCAGAGCGGCCTACCGCTTCCACGTCCCGTCACGATACTCTTGAAGGCAACGTGAACAGCGACGAGATTCAATTCGCGGCTCCGCCGTCTTCTCCTTCGGATAGCGCTTCGGAGGGGCCGGCGCAGCCCGCGCGCGCTGCCGAAAGACCCGCGGCGGAGTTGACGCCGTTCATGCGCCAGTGGACAGCGGCCAAGCGGGAGAATCCGGATGCGCTGCTGTTCTTCAGGATGGGGGATTTCTACGAGCTGTTCTACGACGACGCGGTGACGGTGAGCCGCGAGTTGCAGTTGACGCTGACGGCGCGCGACAGGGAACGGAACCAGCCCATGTGCGGAGTTCCCTATCACGCGGTGGAGAGCTACCTGGCGCGGCTACTGAGGAAGGGCTACCGCATCGCCATCTGCGACCAGATGGAGGACCCCAAGCTCACAAAGAAGATCGTTCGGCGCGAGGTGACGCGGGTGCTGACGCCGGGGACCGCTCTGGACTCCGCGCTGGCTCAGGAGCAGAACAACTTTCTGGCGGCGCTGTTTGAGAGCGGTCCGGATTGGCGCCCCGAAAGCATTCCCGCAGGGGCTAAAACCCGCGACAAATCGAGTGGATCGGCGTACGGGCCGAAGCCCGCACCCTTCACCGAAGCGGGCTTTTCCGCCGAGGGAATAGGCGGGAGAAAGGCCGGGTTAGTGTGCGCCGTGGCGCTGCTGGACGTTTCCACGGGCGAGTTTCGGACGGCTGAGTTTCAGGGGGCAACGGCGCGCCAGCAGGCGGTGGACGAGATTGTGAAGGCGGGGCCGAGCGAGGTGCTGCTGGCGGAGAGTGCCGAGCTGCCGGCGCAGCTTGATCGGATTCCGGCGCGGACGCGAGTTCCGGATTGGGTGTGGAGCAGGGAGTTTGCCGTGCCCCTGGTGGCGCGGCAACTAAATGTGCGCTCGCTGGAGGGGTTTGGGCTGGTCGGGCATGACGCGGCGGCGATTGCGGCAGGAGCGGTGCTGCACTATGTGCGCACCACGCAGAAGATCGAGGCGCTGCACATCGACAGCCTCAAATTTGAGGAGCACTCGACGGCGCTGGAACTGGACCAGGTGACGGTGCGCAACCTGGAACTCGTGGAACCGCTGTTCCTGGGGCAGGACAGCCGCGCGACGCTCTTCCACACCCTCGATGCGTGCCAGACGCCGATGGGCAAGCGGCTGCTGCGGGCGACGATTCTGCGTCCGCTGGTGGACGCCGCCGCGCTGGAGGCTCGCTATGAGGCGGTTGCGGAGGCGCACGGAGACCTGCTCAAGCGCGAGGAGATTCGGCGGGTGTTTAGCGGGATTCTGGATTTGGAGCGGCTGCTGGCGCGCCTCAGCCTGGATTCGGCGGGGCCGCGGGATGTGCGGGCGCTGGCCGCCAGTCTGAGCAGGCTGCCGGGGCTGAAGACGGCGGTCTTGGCCATGCGCGCGGTGCATTGGCGGGAGCTGGCCGCGCGGCTGGATACGCTTGAAGATGTGACGGCGCGAATTGAGGCGACACTGGTCGAGGAGCCTCCGCTGACCCTGGTGGACGGGGGCGCGATTGCGGCCGGCGTGGATGCGGAACTCGACGAGCTGCGGACGATCTCGACCTCCGGAAGGCAGGCCATCGCGGCCATCGAGGAGCGGGAGCGCCAGCGGACGGGCATAGCTTCGCTGAAGGTCCGGTATAACTCGGTCTTTGGGTATTACATCGAGATAACCAAAGCTAACATGGCGCTGGCTCCTGCGGATTACGAGCGCAAGCAGACGCTGGTCAATGCCGAGCGGTTCACCACCCCGGAGCTGAAGGAATACGAGCGCAAGATACTGACCGCGCACGACCGCTCCATCGAAATCGAGAAGCGCATCTTCGTCGAGTTGCGGCGCGCGGTGCTAGAGGCGGCGGGCCGGATTCGGCGGACGTCGGCGTCGGTTGCCGAGGCCGATCTGCTGGCTAACTTCGCGCATCTCGCGGCGCTGCGGCGGTATGCGCGGCCAACGATCGTCGAGGAGCCGGTGATCGAAGCTGTGGCAGGGCGGCATCCGGTGATCGAGCAGTGGATGGAGGAGACGCGCGAGGGGCGGTTCATTGCCAACGATATTTATCTCAATGCGGCGGGAGATGGGCCGAGCTTGTTGCTTATAACTGGCCCTAACATGGGCGGCAAAAGTACTTATCTTCGCCAGGCGGCTATGTTAGTGCTGATGGCGCAGATGGGCTGCTTCGTTCCGGCGGAGAGTTTGCGCTTCGGGCTGGTGGACCGCATCTATACGCGCATCGGGGCCAGCGACAACGTGGCGCGCGGGCGGTCGACCTTCATGGTGGAAATGACGGAGACGGCCACCATCCTGAATACGGCGACGAATAAGTCACTGATCCTGCTGGACGAGATGGGGCGTGGCACGGCCACCTTCGACGGATTGAGCCTGGCGTGGGCGACGGTCGAGTATCTGCACGCGGAGACGGGCGCGAGGACGCTCTTTGCAACGCACTATCATGAGCTGACCATGCTGGCCGAGAAGCTGCCGCGCGTGCGCAATCTGCGCGTGGGCGTGAAAGAGGCGGCGGGCGGGATCGTTTTTCTGCATAACATTGAGCCGGGCGCGGCCAGCAAGAGTTATGGGATCGAAGTGGCGCGGCTGGCGGGGCTGCCCTCGGTGGTGATCGAGCGGGCCAAGCGCGTGCTGCGGCAGCACGAGAAGCAGGAGCGGTTCGCCGCGGCGAACGTCCAGGTGGAGACGGCCGACCCGGTGCAGTTGACCATCTTCACGCCGCTCTCGCAGCGGATTGTGGATCGCATTGAAGCTACGGACGTAAACTCGCTGACGCCGCTGCAAGCGCTGAATCTGCTGGAAGAGTTACAAAGCGAGTTGAAGGAGAAGGGATGAAAAGCAGGGGTCAGGGATCAGAGATCAGGGGTCAGGGCCGGAGTAAGAAATGAGGGAGTGGGGATGAAAAAGAACTTGCGCCACGCCGCGGGAAGCCTGCTGGTGGTGGGCCTCGGCGGCGCGGAGCTGACGAATCTGGAGCGCGCATGGCTCAAGCTGGTCAGGCCGGGGGGGATTATTCTTTTCCGGCGGAATATTGAGAATGCGCGGCAGACGCGGGCGCTGCTCGGCGAGGCGACGGCACTGTGCGCGGCACACAGTTTTCGCTGCGTGGATGTGGAGGGCGGGACGGTGGACCGGCTGCGCGACGCGCTGGCGCCCTTGCCTTCCGCGCAGGATGTGGCGCTGGCGGCCAAACGGACGGGGGAAACCGAGCTGGCGCGCGAACAAGGCGAGTTGATTGCGCGTGGGGCAACGGCCTTCGGGTTCAATACGACGTTGGCGCCGGTGCTGGACCTGGCGCTGCCGGCCTCGGCCGAGGTGATGGGCACGCGGGCCGCGGCGGCGACGGCGGCGGGAGTGGTGGAGTATGCGCGCCCGTTTCTGGCTGGGCTGGCCGAGCACGGCGTGGCGGGCTGTGGGAAGCATTTCCCTGGGCTCGGCGGCGGCGCGCTGGATTCGCACCTCGATACTCCGGCGATCCGGCGCAGCGGTGGCGACCTTTGGCGAGAGGATCTGGCGCCCTATCGCGAGCTGCGCAGCGAGTTGCCGATGGTGATGGTAAGCCACGCCGCCTATCCCGATACGCCCGGCAAGAACCGGCCGGCGAGCGTTTCGCCCTATTGGATTACGGTGGTGCTGCGCAAGCGGATCGGCTATCGGGGAATCGTCTTCAGCGACGATCTGGAAATGGGTGGCATTCTGAAGTTCATGGCCATCGAAGAGGCAGCGGTGGCGGCGATCTGGGCGGGGATGGATCTGCTGGAGATTTGCCACAGTCCGGAACTGATTCTGAGAGCGTATGAGGCGGTAATAGCCGAGGGCGAGCGGTCTGCGGCGTTTTCGCGGCTGCTGATGGCGCGTGCCGAGCAGACAGCGCGACAACGGGCAAAGCTGTTTGCGGGCGGGGTTCCAGCGGCACTTTCGGCGCGCCAGTTCGAGGCGTTGCGGGCGCGGATTCTGCGCTTCAGCGAGACGGTTGAGAAGGCGCGACCCGCGGCGGAGGCTCAACCCGCATGAGCGCGAAGACCATGACCGTGGCGGGCATTATGAGCGGCACCTCCGCCGATGGAATCGATGTGGCTGTGGTGCGAATCGTGGCGGGCACGGCGCGGAGTGGACTGGCGCGGCCCAAACTCACATTGCTGGCGCACGAGGGCTTCGCGTTTCCGGCTGCGCTGCGGCGGGCGGTGCTGGCGGCAATGAACGCGGCCTCGACCTCGACGGCCGAGTTGGCGCGGCTCAACTGGCGGCTGGGGCTGGCTTACGCCGAGGCGGCGCGCGAAACGGTGAAGCGGCACAGCGTGAAGCTGGACCTGATCGGCTGCCACGGGCAGACGCTCTATCATCAGCCGCGCGCTCAGGTCTACGCAGGCCGGCGCTTTGCCTGCACCTGGCAGGCGGGCGAAGCGGCGGCGATTGCCGCGGAGCTGGGCGTTCCTGTGGTCTCGAACTTCCGTCCGGCGGATATGCTGGCCGGCGGCCAGGGCGCGCCGCTGGTTCCGCTGCTGGATTACGTGCTGTTCGCCGACGCCAAGCGCGGGCGCGTGCTGCAGAACCTCGGCGGCATCGCCAACCTGACGGCGCTTCCCGCCGGAGCCGCGGCCGATCGGGTGATGGCCTTCGATACCGGACCCGGCAACATGGTGATAGACGCGCTGGCGCAGGAACTCTTCGGCAAGTCCTTCGATCGCAACGGAGCCTTGGCCGCCGGGGGCGCAGTCATCGCCCCGGTGCTGGCGACCGCGCTGCGCAATCCCTACTTTCAGATGAAACCGCCGCGCACCGCGGGGCGGGAGCAGTTTGGCCGCGAGTACGCTGCCAAGTTTCTAGCCGGCTGCCGGCGGCACAGCGGGAAACCCGAAGATGCATTGGCCACAGCCACGGCGCTGACCGCTGAGACCATTGCGCGGAGTTACAAGCGGTTCGTCAAGCCGAGGATGAAAGGCAAAGTGGATTACATCGTCTCCGGCGGCGGGGCGCGCAACCACACGCTGATGGCCATGCTGGCGCAACGGCTTGAGCCGCTGGGCTGCGAGCTGGCCGCCAGCGAGGAGTTCGGTTTGCCGGCAGAGGCCAAGGAGGCTGCGGCCTTTGCGTTGCTGGCCTGGCAAACCTGGCATCGTCTGCCCGGCAATGTGCCCGCGGCTACGGGGGCGGCGCGGCCTGCGATCCTGGGCCAGGTGACGTATGCGTAGGGTGATGAATGGCGCACGGCCGAGGCTCGCGGGTTCCCACCCTTGCGCAAAGAACATTACAGAATGTCTCCAGAGATCCTTTGCACATTCATCGGGTGCTTCGTTCTTCGGGGCTAGAGCATATCCCTCATAGGTGTACACCATATCCGGAGAACCTGAACCACGCCAGCGCGTTGTCTGCCGTGATCTGTGGGAGCTGCTCCGCAATGGCCTGATCGAGAACCTCTCTGCTGC
>Ga0187863_10000047_pt1 | contig 106814 bp, 100 predicted proteins | sample June2016WEW_11_1_FD_132975 | JGI IMG/M metagenome (GOLD analysis project Ga0187863, IMG submission 132975) | Peatland microbial communities from SPRUCE experiment site at the Marcell Experimental Forest, Minnesota, USA - June2016WEW_11_10 | ecosystem: Environmental > Terrestrial > Soil >...
AATTGCCGAATCGCACGTTGCCGCGTTGCACCGGCAGGCTGTCTTTGATCTTTTCGTATTGCTCGGGAGTGATTTCCATTTACTTCCATCTTATCAGATATAGTGTGAACACGCCCTAGTTCAGCCCTCCATGCACCACGAAGCGCTCAAGGTAATCGTGCAATAGCTGGCGATGCTCGCGGCGGTAGGCGTCGTAGTCCTGCGCGATCCCCTGGTCGGCCCCATTGATCAGAATCCAGCAGTCCAGCATTCCCGCATCGCTCAGCTCGACCAGGTTGCGCAGGCTCTCGTCCAGCTTGTCCGCCGCCACCTTTTTCTCTTTGAGCACGGCGACCACCGCGCCGAGAGCCGAGTCCTCTTCCTTAAGAGTGTGCCGGTACGCCTTCTCGCGGGGGAAGTTTTTCTTGAACTCGTCGCCTCGATAGCCGGCGCGCAGCAGCGAATACATCAGCCACGCCGAAGCGCCCGGATGCTGCTTGTCGTCGGTCTTGCCTGGATCGATGTTGATGGTAATGTTGTTGGGCTTCTCGGGGTCCACCACCGGCCCCGCGGGCCGCTCGATCTTGGGCGCCAAAAGCACCGCCTGCTGGCGCTGCGCCCATTGCTGCAATCCATTCCAGGCCAGCTTGTTGTACGGCTCGGCCACAATGGCATCGATGAACTTCTCCTTGGCGGCCTTCCGATCGTTTCCGATCTTGAAGAGCGCATCGCCCCAGTAGCGGTATGCTGTCTCGCGGTTCGGATCGACCTCGATCGCGCGCGCAAACCACTTGGCCGCGGTCTTCATATCCCTCTGCTCAAAGGCTGTGTCGCCGGCAAACAAGGGCGCGAAGTACAGTTGCGGATCGGCATCCGCCGCGGCCGCGTACTTGGTCAGGGCCGTAGGATAATCTCCCGCCGTGAATGCCTTCTCCCCCTCCTGCAACAGCGCTCCGCCGGGGCTGGCCGGGGCAATCTGCACGGGCGCGTCCGGATCGGTCTTGGCCAGCAGTTGAACGAAGTAGTTCGGATCGCCCAGTTCCACGGCGCGCCTGGCCGCTTCACGCACCCGCGCGCGCAGCGCCTTCACCTCCGCCGGGTCGCTGAGTTGGGTTGCCTTGGCTCCCAGGCAGTCGGCCAGCCGCTCCTGGTACAGCCACTCATTGGGATGCGCCTTGGCCAGATCCTCATACAGCGGCAAGGCGTCCACCCGCTTGCCCTCGGCGTAGAGGGCTTTCGCCCTGGCCGCCTCATCGTCCGGCGCCTGCGCCACTGCCAGGCCGGCAACCGTCATGCAAAGAACCGCAATCCATCGCCGCACGCCGTTCCCCTTTCTCGCGCTGAAAACCGGAAGGCTCAATTCATTAGACAGCGCCGCCCACCGCTTTGTTCCCGGAAGCCTCTTGCAAAATTGCCTTCAGGTTATAGATTGTGTCAGGGCACGACTTCAGTCGTGCCGCAAACGGCCAATTCAGAAGCCGGCTTTAGCCGCTGCAGAATTGCAAATTGCTGAAAAACAAAACCGCAGGGGCTAAAGCCCTACATGGATTTTTTGCTCGTTCGGCACGACTGAAGTCATGCCCTGACGCTTCTTGCAGTCTCAATGGAGTTTTGCAAGAGGCTCCCAGGGCTTGTCGTTTCCCATCGACCCTCCATGCTAAGCTGAGCTTTCCGGCCCGTGGAGAGCGAGTTTGCAACAGTCCGACCTGATTATTGCCGTCTTCGAGTTCGTCCTGCTCATCTTTTCGCTCTGTGTGCATGAGTGCTCCCATGCCTGGATGGCCTCGCGCCTGGGCGACCAGACGGCGCGCATGGAAGGCCGAATCACGCTGAACCCGATGTACCATGTGGACCCCGTCGGCACCCTGCTGTTTCCCGCGCTGATGATCTTCGGACCCCTCTTCGGCCTCAGTTTCTTTGGCGGCATGTTAGTGGGCTGGGCCAAGCCCACTCCGGTCAATACGCGCAACTTCCGCAGGATCGTGCACGACGACAATCTGACCACCCTCGCCGGACCGGCCTCGAATCTACTGCTCGCGCTGGTTGGGGTGCTCGTGCTGGCCTTCATCGCCGTTGCGATTCCCGGCGGCCGCACGCTGGTTCGGTACACCTTCGCGGCGCTCTCGTCCCCGGCGTGCCATCCGGGCTTCAGGCGGCGATCCTGCTCGCCAATCTGGCTATCTTGGTCAACCTCTCGCTCTGCATCTTCAATCTCTTCCCTATTCCACCGCTCGACGGCAGCCACATTGTCCGCAATATGCTGCCCTACAACGCCGTGCAGGTCTACGACCGGATTCCCATTTGGGTCAGCTATCTGCTGATGATCTTCCTAGGACCGTATGTGCTGATGGCGCTGCTGGGGCCGGCGGTCGGCCTGATTTATATCGTCCTCAGCCACGTCTGAGCAGCATAGAGCGCGCCTCCGCCTGCCGCTACAATGGAATGAGCCGCTTCATGGTTTTCTGAGAAGACGGCGATATCCTTGCGCATCACCCCGGAATCGATAAGCAAAATGCCCGAACCCGACCTTCTCGCCTCCCGTCCCCGCGTCTTGAGCGGCATGCGCCCCACCGGCAAGCTCCACCTGGGCAACTACATGGGCGCGCTGGCCAACTGGGTCAAGCTGCAAGACCAGTATGAGTGCTATTTCTTCATCGCAGATTGGCATGCGCTCACGACGGATTATGCGGACCCCTCTCAAATCCGGCAGAATGTCGCGGATGTGGCTCTCGACTACCTCGCTGCCGGTCTCGAACCGGAGCGATCAGTGCTCTTTGTCCAAAGCCACGTTCCTCAGCATGCAGAATTGCACCTATTGCTGAGTATGGTCACTTCGCTGGGCTGGTTAGAACGCGTCCCCAGCTACAAAGAGCAGCAAGAAAACCTTTTGGGCAAGGATCTGACCACCTACGGCTTCCTCGGATACCCCCTCTTGCAAGCTGCCGATATTCTGATTTACCAGCCAAAGTTTGTACCCGTAGGTCAGGACCAGGTTGCCCATATAGAGCTCACACGAGAGGTTGCGCGACGGTTCAATTCCATCTATAAGGCCAGTATTCTGCCAGAGCCTGAGGCTCTGCTTACACCTTCCCCCAAAGTTCCAGGCATCGACGGTCGAAAAATGTCGAAGAGCTACGGAAACACGATCGGCCTTACTGACTCCGCCCGGCTCGTCTCTGAAAAACTCGAGAAGATGTCGAATGGTGGTCAAAGAGGCCGGGTGTCAGATCCGGGTGACCCCGAACTCTGCCCTGTTTACGATTTGCATAAGCTTTTCAGCTCAGAGATCATTCTTCGGCAAACAGGAGAAGGTTGCAAATCGGCTGCGATTTCGTGTACAGAATGCAGACGGCTTGCCGCCGAGTCGATATCCCTGCATCTACAGCCCATCCAAACTAGGCGATCGGAGGGTGAGTTTGCGCCCACCTACGTTCAAGATGTTCTGGAGACCGGGGCGAAGCGGGCCGCTGCGAGGGCAGAGAAGACCATGCTCCTTGTTCGCGATGCAATGGGTGTAACAAAGGAGATTGCCTTTCCATCTGTCACGGTTTTCGACAGATATAGCTATGACACAGCCCAGCCTATGCGGCACTCATTGAAAAACCATATAGGGATGTGGAATGCGGGTTTTGAAACGAGAAGGTCGTTTCTAATCGATTATTGGAAGAGCAGGATGGTCCCTTCTGATTGTCAGCTGAGGAAACAAGGCGACCGTCTGTTTGTGACACATCGAAATAAGAGAGCGTTCGCCTCGACAGCGCGCGAAGAGGACGGTGGACTTTTCAGATATTTCATTCCGAACAAAAGCTACGAAGTTTTGGTTCTCTTGGCTTGGGAAAAGGGCGACGAAGCCGAATTGAAGGCTTTCATAATTCCTCAAAAGATCTTTTCGTACGATTTCGCGATGGCAAGGAAAGCCTTAGATAAGGACGAGAAGATTTCGGTCAGGCTCACGAAAACTTCGGGCAATTATTTCTTCTTAAGCATTGCAGGGAAGACAGGAACGGATATAACAGCACTGCAAAGCAACTATGAGCCGTTAAAATAAGTGAAGAAGCCGCGTTGACCGATTGGCTCACCACTCTGGAAGCCCTCGCCGCTTTCCAGGGAGCCGGCCGGCTCGGGAGCGCAGGAGAAACGCCATGTCCGCCGCCGATGAAGTCGTCAAGTCCGCCGACAGCAGCATGACCAGCCCCGAGCCGGGCCTCCGGCGGCAGGTGATGTCATACAGCAAAGGAATCATGCTCGTCAGGCACAAGATCGAGCCGGGATGGGCCGGCGCAGCGCACAGCCATCCCCATGAGCAGTTGATCTACGTGGTCTCAGGCGCAATACAGCTCACCGTCGGGGACCGAACTCACGCGCTCTCGGCCGGAGACAGCTTCCTGGTGGCCGGAGGAATCCAGCACCAGGCGCGCACCGACCGGGCGACTGAAGTTCTCGACGTTTTTGCGCCGTATCGCGCCGACTACGCCGCAAGCTAGTGGCCAGCATTTGCCAGGCGCTGGGCGTTTTCCCGGCCCGCAAGCTCGTAGAGTTGGAAGAGAATAGATCTTGGACAGAAGCGACGAAGCTCCGGAGGTTGAACCAGCATTGACCGATCGCCCCGCCAATCCGGATGCCGCCCTCCCGGCGCAGGATGCCGCGGCCCCGCTCGTCCTGACTGCCCAGCCGGCCGCGGAGCAGCGTGCCGGCGAGAAGGCCGCCGCCAAGCTCGCGGCCCGCCAGAAGCAGCTCGACGATGCCGCCGAGGAGTCTCCCTTTTCGGTGATCGTGGGCCAGGTCTACGACGGCCCGCTCGACCTGCTGCTGGACCTGATCCGCAAGCAGGACATCGACATCTACGACATTCCCATCGCCAAGATCACGGCCCAGTTCCTGGCCTACGTCAACCAGCTCAAGGCCAGCGACGTGGATGTGGCCGGGGAGTTCATCTACACCGCCTCGCTGCTCATCCACATCAAGAGCAGGATGCTGTTGCCGCGCTCGCCCGCCGGCCCCGAAGAAGCCGACGGGGATCCCCGCCGCGAGCTGGTGGAGCGGCTGCTGGAGCACGAGCGGTTCAAGAACGCCGCCCAGATGCTCCAGCAGAAGCAGATGCTGGAGGCCGCCACCTGGACCAACCCCGGCTTTCGCGAGTTCCAGGAGGACGAGGCCGCCGAGCCGGAGCTCGCCGCCGACACCGTCGATCTCGTGCGCATTTTCCGCGACATTCTGGAGCGCGCCCGCAACCGGCCCGTTCTGGACGTGGAAGAGGATTCGGTCACCGTCGGCCAGATGATTCAGTTCCTGGCCCGCCGGCTCACCATGGAAGACAAGCCCGTGGCCCTGCGCCGCCTGCTCCGCCACACCCGCTCGGAGCGCGCCCTGGTGGCCATGTTCCTGGCGCTGCTTGAGATGGTCCGGCTGCAGGCCGTCCTGCTCCGCCAGGACCGCGCCTTCTCCGAGATTTTCATCAAGAAGCACAGCGGCTTCGACGCGGTGATGAACCAAGGCCTGGCCCATGCGCTCGACGACTGGCGGTAAGGGAATGGAAGAAAAGGCAAAACCTCGCGATGATCGCCACGGCGTCCTTTGGACCGAACTCCAGGAAAAGGCCAAAGACGACCCCGAACTCGCGAAACAACTGGAGGCAACAAAGCGCGTGATGGAAAGGTATAGCGAGACCTTGCGGCGGTTGGCGGATTCCTGATTCGCTGACCCGCTTTTGCTCACGATTTCCACCGCTTGAGATTTCCAGCTAGCCAGCCTCCCCCCTATCCGGTGTAGAATCAAACCAGCAGGGTCAGACTCACCTGGCTCACCGAGCAAACAACTGCGCTCCCATGTAGTTGTTGGGGTTTTATGGACGCCAATTTATCCGGCTCTTCTCTCTCCCGCCACAAGCGATCCCCTTTGTATTTACATTGTGCGCTCCTAGCTGAGTTTCGACCCAGGAGGCCCAGGCGCCACCGGAATCTTTCCGGCCGCTTTGGAAATTTCTGATGGCCGACCTGGCTACACTTGTTGAAATCATGCCCGGGAGCGCTTCGGTCGTTGACCGCAAGCTGAAAAGTTCTCCAAGCCGCGCCGGCATTCTGCTTTTCCTCCTCGCGCTCGCAGGCGGCCTTGCCTACATCGGCTTCCATGTCTCCAAGGATCTGGACACGGTGACGGTCACCAGCGTCTGGCCGTATCTATTGCTGGGTCTGGCGCTGCTGATCGCTCTCGGCTTCGAGTTTGTCAACGGCTTTCACGACACCGCCAACGCCGTCGCCACGGTCATCTACACCCACTCGCTGGAACCGAACGTCGCGGTGGTCTGGTCGGGCCTGTGGAACCTGGCCGGAGTACTCGCCTCCTCCGGGACGGTGGCCTTCGCAGTCATCACGCTGCTTCCGGTCGAGCTGATCATCCAGGTCAGCTCCGGCGCCGGCTTCGCCATGGTCTTTGCGCTGCTCATCGCCGCCATTCTTTGGAACCTGGGTACCTGGTGGCTCGGGCTGCCTGCCTCCAGCTCGCACACCATGGTCGGTTCGATCATCGGCGTCGGCCTCGCCAACCAGCTCTTCAACGTCCGCACCGGAACCTCGGGCCTCGACTGGCAGCAGGCCGTCAAGGTTCTCAAGGCGCTGCTGATTTCGCCCGTGGTGGGCTTTGGCCTCGCCGCCGTGATCATCCTTTTGTCCAAGTGGATGATTCGCTATCCCTCCCTCTATGAGGCTCCCAAGGACAATCAGCCTCCGCCGTGGCCCATCCGGGCTCTAATGGTGCTCACTTGCACCGGCGTCAGCTTCTTTCATGGCTCCAATGACGGCCAGAAGGGGATGGGCCTCATCATGCTCATCCTCATCGGCACCGTCCCCACCGCCTACGCGCTCAACCACGCCGTCAGCCCCATGGAAGTCCAGGACTTCATCGCCGCCTCAGAGCAGGCCGGCCACATCCTCGACCGGCACGTGGACAAGACCGCCATCCTGGGCCCCGATGCCCGCGAAGAGGTTACCGACTACATCCGAACCAAGCAGCTCCAGCCGGCTACAATCCTGGCCCTTCGAGAACTGGTCGAAGACCTCAACCACGAGGTCGCCCTCTACAAGGTCTTCAAGTCGGTTCCCGCGCAGGATCAGACCAACGTCCGCAACGACATGTACGTAGCCAGCGAAGCCATTCGCCTGATGCAGAAGAGCAGTAATCCTGCCTTCACGCCGGAAGAAAACGCTGCTCTGACCAATTACAAGAGCAAGGTAGACAAGGCCACCAAGTTCATCCCTGACTGGGTCAAGGTGGCCGTGGCTCTGGCGCTGGGTTTGGGCACCATGGTGGGCTGGAAGCGCGTCGTGGTCACCGTGGGCGAGAAGATCGGCAAGGACCACCTGACCTATGCGCAGGGTGCCACGGCCGGACTTGTCGCCATGGGCACCATCTTCGCAGCGGACAACTTCGGCCTGCCGGTTTCGACCACCCACATCCTCAGTTCCGGCGTGGCCGGAACCATGGTGGCCAACGGCAGCGGCCTGCACTTCTGCACGGTGCGCAACATTCTGGCCGGCTGGTTCTTTACCCTCCCGGCGGCAGCCCTGCTCTCAGGCTTGCTTTATTGGCTCTTCCGCGCCATCTCGTAAGATATTGATTCTGCCGGTTTCTCGATGAGTCTTTCTGGAAGCTCCGAGGAGGTCATCCCCTTGCGCCGTTTTCGTCTCGCTCTTGCCGTTCTCTGTCTCGCGCTGCCTGCCTTCGCGCCCGCTCCGTCCTGGCCCGCGGCGCCCCAAACCCAGGCTGCCGCGCCGGCCCAGATCGTCGCGCCGGCGGCTACTCAGCTCGAAGCGCTGTCGGGTGAATACACCGACGCCGTCGAGCCCGACACCCCGCTCAGCTTCTACGCGCAGAACGGCAAGCTCCTCTACGAGAGCGAGCGCAGTGTTCCCGCCGAACTGAAGCCTAACTCTGCCCTCGAATTCAGCCGATCCGGCTCGAAAGAGACCTTCCGTTTCACCCTCGATGCAGCCGGAGTCGGAGACACCCTCGTCGTTTCCAGCGACCCCGAAGGCTCCGTTTACCGCCGCACCGGCCCGGCCGTCCATCACATCTTTCACGATTACCAGCGCTCCGAAGTCATGATCCCCATGCGCGACGGCGTCAAGCTCCACGCGGTGATTCTCAAGCCCGCCGACATCGCTGGCCCGCTCCCGTTCCTCATCGAACGCACCCCTTATGGAGCGGCGGTAATGACCCGCGCAATGTTCTTTGCCAGCCGTCCGGAGCTGGCGCGCGATGGCTACATCTACGTCGCCGAGGACATTCGCGGCCGCTACAGGAGCGAGGGCGAGTTCATCATGAGCCGGCCGCTCGCCGATCACCGCGACCCGAAGGCCATCGACGAAAGCACCGACACATACGACACCGTGGCCTGGCTGCTGCAAAACGTTCCCGGAAACAACGGCCGCGCGGGTTTCATCGGCACCAGCTACCCCGGCTTCCTGGCCATGATGGCGGGCATCGACCCCCACCCTGCCGTGAAAGCCGTTTCGCCCCAGGCGCCCATGATCGACGTTTGGATGGGCGACGACTTCTTCCACAACGGCGCCTTCCGGCAGAGCTACGGATACGATTACGTGCTGGAAATGGAGTCCAGCAAGGAGGAGACCACCGTCGATTACGGCAAGGACAAGGACGGCAAACCCCGCGACGGCTTCGATTACTTCCTAGAGCGCGGCTCCTTCGCCGAGGATGTGAAGAGATCCGGCTCCAAGCTCCTGCCCACCTGGAAGCTCTTCCTCGAGCATCCCGCCTACGACAGCGTCTGGACCTCGCGCGCCGTCGAGAAATCGCTCAATGCGGTCGCCGTACCCACCCTCACCGTCGGCGGCTACTACGACCAGGAGGATATGTTCGGACCGCAGATCGAATACGAGTCGCTTGAGCCACACGACGCCAACCACCAGAACTTTCTTGTCCTCGGCCCCTGGCGGCACGGTTCCTGGGCCTCAAGCTCGCGGCATCTTGGCAACCTCGACTACACCGAGCCCATCGGCAAGGAGTATCGCGCCCAGATTGAAGCCAGATTCTTCGCCCACTACCTGAAGGACGAGCCGGGCACGAATCCCTCCGGCTTCGATCTCGAAGACGCGGCCAGCTTCCAGACCGGCTCCAACACGTGGAAGCGCTACTCCCACTTCCCGCCTACCGAATCGCAGCCCACCAGCCTCCATCTGCTGGGCTCGGGATTACTGAGTTGGAGCGGCGCTGCCGACCAGGGCCAGGGCGCGGCCAAAACCAGCTACGTCAGCGATCCTGCCAACCCGGTTCCATACCGGCATCGGCCCATTCAGCCCACCTACGGCGAAGGCTCGCAGTGGCGCACCTGGATGACCGAGGACCAGCGCTTCGTCACCGATCGCAAAGACGTCGCGGTGTGGAAGCTTCCCGTACTGAAAAAGGATCTCATTCTCACCGGCGAAGTTCTGGCCGACGTTTACGCCTCGACCACCGGCACGGACACCGATCTGGTCGTGATGCTCATCGACCAGTATCCCGGCGACTCGACCGTCTCCGACCCCAAGATGCGCGGCTACCAGCTGATGACCAACGAAGAGATCTTCCGCGGCCGGTATCTTGAAGGCTTCGACAAGCCGACGCCCCTGCGCTCCGGCTCCGTCCACGAGTACAGGTTCTCGCTCCACGATGTGGACCACGTCTTCAAAGCCGGCCACACCGTTCTGGTCGAGATTCAAAGCACCTGGTTCCCGCTCTACGACCGCAACCCGCAGACCTTCGTCCCGAACATCATGACCGCCAAGCCCGAGGACTATAAGCCGGCCACTATCACCATCTACTCCGGCCCCGAGCACGACTCGACGCTCCAGCTTCCGCTCATGAACGTCTGCGACCACATCGAGTGCTTCTAAGCCGAGATGGACTCTTGACACATAATATGTGCGCACGTATTATGTGTATATGAACATCACGCTCTCGATTGACGAGCAACTGGTCGAGCGTGCCCGGGAGACGCTCCGAGCGACTGGCAAAAGCCTGAACCAGGAGATTCGCGAGCATCTGCAACAGCTCACAGGAGCCGGCAGCGTCGAAAGAGTGGTCGAAAGGCTGGCGGAACTTCCCCCTCTGGGGAATCCCGACGGTTGGAAGTGGAATCGCGAAGAGCTTTACGAGGACCGCATCCGGTGGCCCCGGTAAGCGATCCGGGATCTCGTGATCCCGAAGTTCCCGACGCGGGTTCTCGTTTAGGCCCGGCGCTTGCCCAGCTGGTTTCTGGCGCAGAAGTTCCCATCGAGAGGGGCGGCTCGCAAACAGCCCGCATCGAAGATGCGCCCGTTCGGCCCGTGCGCACATTTTTCGACACCAACATCCTGGTCTATGCCGACGACACCAGTGAACCTGGCAAGCAACCGATTGCCTCCGAGCAAATTCTGCACCATATGCGACACCGGTCAGGGGTTGTATCCACCCAGGTGCTTCAGGAGTATTTCGTCACAGTGACGCGCAAATTCAAGGCCGATTCCCTGCGCGCGAAAGAGAAGGTGGAGCTGTACGGAGCATTTGAAGTCGCCCGGATAGACCTCGGCGACATTCTGGCGGCCATCGGCATGCATCGCTTGCACGGCTTCTCGTTGTGGGACGCGCTGGTTCTGCGCATGGCCAAACAATCGGGCTGCCGCATCCTGCTCAGCGAAGACATGCAGCATGGCCGGGAGATCGACGGAGTAAGGATCGTCAATCCATTTCTATAGATCGCCCGTTCGCGCCGGAACGGCGGTTGCGCATCCCAGGTACAGAGTTGTATCGTCCGGGCTATGCATTGGACGACTCCGGAAGAACGCAGCCATCTCGGTCAGGCGCGGCGCAAGCAGGTAGGCCGCCAGGAACACAGCGAACTCAACATCAAGGCGCGCAAGACGCCCCCACCCAAGCTGCTGGATCGCTCGATGCGCGGCCGGGTTCCAGCGCTCATCAAGCTCAAGTACGAACTGATGGCGCAGTCGCCCTTCGGCTACTTTCGCGGCGCGGTGCCGGTCATGGCCGCGGACCTGGCCGTGCTGCCCTCAACCGGCATCGTCAGCCAGCTCTGCGGCGACGCGCATGTGCGCAACCTGGGAGCGTATGCGGCGCCCGACGGCCGGCTGGTCTTCGACATCAACGACTTCGACGAGACCATTCGCGGCCCCTTCGAGTGGGATTTGAAGCGCATGGCCGCATCCCTTGTGCTGGCCGGGCGCGAATCCGGCCACAAGGACGCGTCCGCGCGCCAAGCCGTGGAAAAGTGCATCGAGCGCTACAGCGCCCAGATGCGCGCCTTTGCGAAGATGCCCGGCCTTGAAGTGGCGCGCTCTCAAGTACATCGTCTGGGTCAGGTCGCACCGGTCCACGCGGCCCTGATGAAGGCCGAGCGATCCACGCCGCCGCACACGCTGGAACAGCTCACCGAGCCGGTCCCGGGGTCAGGGGCGGGCAAGCCCGGCGCGCCCCGCCGATTCAGGGAGATGAAGCCCACGCTCACCCGCGTCACCGGCTCCCAAGCGACCGCGGTACTGGCCTCGCTGGCGCCTTACCGCGAGATGCTGGAGCCGCAGCGGCAGCACCTTCTGTCCTTTTACCGACCCGTGGACGTGGCCTTCAAGGTGGTGGGCACGGGCTCGGTGGGCCTGCGCGACTACTGCATTTACTTTGAAGGCAACGGCCCCGTCGACCCGCTCTTCCTGCAAATCAAGGAGGAGCCGGCCTCAGCTTACACGGATTATCTGCCCGATGCGCGCCCGCCCCACCACAACGGCCAGCGCGTGGCCGAGGGGCAGCGGGCCATGCAGTTACAGTCCGATCCCTTCCTCGGCTGGACGCACATCGGCGGACGCCAATACCTCGTCCGCCAGCTCAACGATCACAAGGGTTCCATCGACCTGCCGGACTTGGCCGGCGCCGGCCTGCAGGCCTATGGAGAGGTCTGCGGCGAACTGCTGGCGCGCGGCCATGCCCGTTCCGGCGACCCCCTGGTCATCGCCGGCTACCTGGGCAGCGGCGACGGCTTTGCCGAGGCCCTCGCCAAGTTCGGCTCCCTCTATGCCGACCAGACGGAAAAGGACTGGGAGGCTCTGCGCCGCTCCCGCAAGGCGAAGACAAAGCCCTGAGCCTTAGGAGGTTCGCATGAATCGCCGCACGTTCACGCAAACTCTGGCGACGGCCGTCTTGAGCGCCGTTGCCGCCCCGCTCAGGTCAGCGCCCGCGAGCGGCGAATCCTCCTCCAAAGCCGCGCCGTTTCCGCTTTCGGTGATGCTGTGGACGGTATTCACCGACCTGCCCTTCGAGGAGCGGCTGGCCAAGGTGGCCGAGGCGGGCTACAGCAACGTCGAGCTGGTGGGCGAGTACAGCAAGTGGTCCGCCGCCGACTTTGACCGCGCCAACGCCGCGCGCAAGCGGCTGGGCATCCAGTTTGACGCGACCGCCGGCTTGACCCACGGCATAGCCGACCCGGCCAGCCGCGACGCGCTGCTGGCCGAGCTAACCCAGGCGCTCACTCCCATGGAGACCCTCGGCTGCCCGGCGATGATTCTGCTCTCCGGCAACGTGGTTCCGGGGCTTTCGCGATGGGCGCAGCATCGGAGCTGCGTGGAGACGCTGAAGCGCGCCGCGGCCCTGGTGGAAGGCCGCACGATCAACGGCCAGCCGGTGCGCCTGCTGCTCGAGTGCATCGACCCCGAGGAGAATCCGAACTACTTTCTCACCTCCGCCTCCGAGGCCATCGAGGTGGTGCGGCAGGTGAATCATCCGCAAGTGCAATTTCTGTATGACGTTTTTCATGAGCAGATCGCCGAGGGCAACCTGATTGAAAAGCTGGACAAGCACATCGATGTGATCGGCCTGATCCACGTGGCCGACGTGCCCGGCCGCCACGAACCCGGCACGGGCGAGATCAACTACTTTAATATCTACCGCAAGCTGGCCCAGTTGAACTACAAACGCATGGTGGCCATGGAGTTCCATCCCACCGGCGATTCGGTATCCACGCTGCGCGCCGCGAAGGCGCTGGCGCTCAGCGGTGGGGCGGTCTAACGCCGGTAGACATCGTAGGCTGTGAGCCGGGCGTAGGGCTTGAAGTCGCCGAGCAGAGCCTTCATCGTGGCTTCGCGCTGCGGCGTTACGTCTTCCTTGATCTGCAACTCGCGCTTGACGATCAGCCAGCGAATGTTTCGCGCGCGCACGAGTTCCACAATCTGAGCGGGCGAGTAAGGGTCGGTGGCAGGGTCGAAGAGCAGCACCGGAAACTGCGGCACGCGGCCGGTGGCGAAGTAGAACGGGTCCTCTCCGGGAAGCAGGATCAACCCGTCCGAGGCAGGGATATTGCCGGCGGCAAATCGCAGCAGTTCTTCAAAGTCAGGCAGATAGGGTCCGGGAGTGGCCATTCCCATGAGCTGCGGCACGGTCGAATGCACCAGCGGCCCGTCGGGCAGGTCGATAAACGACAGGCGATCCTCGCTGGCCGTATAGAGACCGCCGCAGACCAGCAGCGTTGAGGCAATTACCGCGGCCAGCGCTGGTGCGGGGCTCCAGCTTGCTGTCTCCGGCGCCTTGCGAGACGGGGTAACGCTCGCGAGGAAGGCGATCATTTCGGCAACAAGCAAGATGAGCAGCGGCCAGATGGCGTAGGTGGATCCCCAAAGCTGCTGCGAGAGGAGGGTTCCGTGGATGGCCGCCAGCAGCGCCGCGGGCACGAGCGCGCGATCGAGCGGGCCGCGCAGGAGATAGAAGAGCGTGAGCGCGGCGGCGAGGATGAGCAGCAGCGGCCACAGCGCCAGCAGACTTACGGCGCGGTCGTCGGCATCGTCGGAGAGGAACAGCGCGAACAAGGTGAAGAGAAACGGCGCAGCCAGCAGGGCCAACGCCAGCAGCCGCGCCCATCGAGTTTTACGCGCTGCGGAAGAACTCCGCCGTGTGTCAGGGCACGACTTCAGTCGTGCCGCAGATCCTGCAATATCAACCGGGGCTTTAGCCCCTGAGGTGCACTTTTCGGGGAATTGGCTTGCAATTCGGCCATCTTCCGCATCCTGCTGAGCCAGGCGGCTGCGCAAAAGCAACAGCGCTACGGCCACGCAGGGCAGCGTCCACAGGAGGGACGGCTCCAGATAGATGCCGAGCATATCTTTGAAGCCCGGCAGGCGGCGTTCCATGGCGAACTGAATGGTCCAGTGAATGTAGTTGCCCAGGCCGACGGTGCATTGCAACAGCAGAGCGGCGGCCAGCAGCGTTGCGGCCGCGCCGGCCAGGAGCGCCAGCAAAGCCGGGATGCCGGGGCTGGCTGGAGGGTTTGGCTGGCGGTCGATCAGCCTGACTCCGAGCATCAGTAGGATCACCACAGCCGTGACCGCGAGCAGCGGCAGGCCGATGTTCTGCTTGAAGAAGAGCGGAAGCGCAACCGCACCGCCCGTCGCGAAGGGGAGCAGCAATGCTCGGATTCCGGCCTTGGGGGCGGCCATCGCCGAAGTCGTTGGCGCATCCGGCGCCAGGCGCTGCAAGAGCAGAATGGCGACCAGGATCGAGAAGGCGCTGTCGCAGTCGTAGGAGGGCAGCGGCAGGATGCTGTAGATGCCAAGGACGGTAAGCGGGGCGGCCAAGAGAACAGAAACCGGCCACTCCGCGGCCACGCGGCCACGCAGAGAGCGCAGCGCGATGCGCCAGGCCAGCACCGTTCCCAGGCCGCCAACCACGGCGGCGTAGAGAACATGGTGCCAATAGACCCGTCCGGCAAGGCGCACGATGGCAGCTTGAATCAGAAACGTCAACGGCGGGTGGACGAAGGGGAAGTCGCGATAGGGCGTTTGCCCCAGGGCAAAGCGGACGCTGCTGTCGAGCGTGTAACTCAGGTCCCAGAGCACGACGAGGTGCGCGTCCTGCCAAAGCACGACGGCCGCGGTGGCCAGAAAGAGCCCGGCGGCGGCGATCCAGTCGCGGAGACTCCAGCGGCTTCCTTGCGGCAGAGCGTCGATTTGGACTTTCATCTCTTTCTGCATGGCGCGCGCAGGTTCGAAATCAGGCTCCCGATCAAGTTCGCCAATCGTGCGGAGGCTGTCGAGGTCCGGCACAGGCTCCAGTGTATCTTTCGGATTGCGATGGTCCGGTCTCCAGTTCTATCAAAACGCAACCGCGTTCAGGCGGCTGGCTAAAACCCGCTCATAGCTCTCGATGACCGGCTCTGGAATCTCAACATGGGGCAGAAAGTTCCGTCCCCTCGGGCCATACCCGTTCTCGTCGTCGCGCAGCCTGCGTACCTCGCCGAGAATCAGGGCGAGGAATCGCTCCATCGTCCAGGTTCCCTGGTCCTGACCGGCCGGGAATCGCGGCATTCCATCCGGCCCCGGCTCAACGGCCGGAACAAAGACCGCATGGCTCAGCACGCGGGCGTCCGACCCGGCAATCTCCGCCTCGCGCGCCCAGGTGACCATGGATCGGCGCTGCATGGTTGGATCCTGAAGAACCAGAATCGTCCGCTGCCGCCGGTTTGCATCCTTCAGGATTTTCATGCTGAATCGTGCATTCTCCGCCGAGTTCCTTGACCGGCTCTCGATCAGGATGCTGCCGGGCGGGATGTGAAATGCGGCCTGCGCGACCGCGGCGTACATCTCCGCCTCCGCCATCGTCTCCCGGACCAACCCACTGCAAACAAGACCTCCATAGCTTGACAGGCGCAAATTGTCATAGAGAAGCGGAGTCGAATGGCCCGCGCCGCCGGAGAGCAGGAGGGTCGCCCCCGGCGACCGGCGCATCAGGGCACAAGCCGCAACCAGCGTCGCGATCACCTGATTGCCAAGCAAGGCAATCACGTCAAGGCCGTTCAGAACCTCCGGCTCCGGACCGCTTCCGCCGAAATCGTCGAGGGCAAGGTAGGCGCCTATGCGGTTGATGTCGCGGCAAAGCTGCTCGGTTTCTTGCGCCATGGCTCCGTTTCTCACTCTACCTAGATTAGGCCCTGACCAAGCCCCTACAATGAACCGGTATGCCTACCGCCGTCCGATCGCACGCGAAGATCAACCTGGGCCTCGCCATAGGCGCTCCGCGCTCCGACGGGTTTCACTCGCTGGTTACCGTTTATCAGACGCTGGAGTTGCATGACCTCGTGACGGTTTCGGTAACGTCCGAGCGATATGAAGTTCCAGCCAAACCGTCGATTCGCTTGACCACAAATGATAACCGTGTCCCCACAGATAGCCGGAATACGGTCTGGAAGATGGCTGAATTGGTGCTTCAAGATGCGGGTCTCACTGCGCAGGTTGAGATTCACATCGAGAAGCGCCTTCCGGTTCAAGGTGGTTTGGGGGCTGGGTCCGCCAATTCCGTGGCTGCGCTGATTGGGTTGGAGGTTGAATTGGGAGTGTCGGCCAAGCTCCCGCCTTTTGAAAGCCGAAAATTCCAGACCCTCAGAGATTTGGGGTTGCTGACGTACTGGCCCGTGCAGCGATTGGAGATGGCCGCGGAGGTCGGTTCGGACGTGCCGCTATTCCTCATCGGCGGAACGGTGCTGGGCTTGGATCGCGGCCAGCAGGTCTATCCGCTGCCGAATATTGAACCCGTCTGGTGCGTTGTGGCCACGCCAGAGATTGGCGTCTCCACCCCGCAGGCTTTTTGCGACTGGGATGCGCTCTGCGCCAGCGAGGGTTTGACCGCGGAGGCCAGCGCGGTTAAACTGGAGAAGTTGAGCCGCGCCTATGCCAGCGCCTTTGCGGGAGCGATCCCGCAGGGTGGGCAGGGAGTTGGCTCCTCCGGTGTTCTCTCAAATGGAGAGAACCTGGCCGGACCGCAAGAGTCCGCGCTTGTCCGCACCGGGATCACGAGCTGGATCGAGAACGACTTTGAACGCGTCGTCTTTTCCCAGCATCCCTCCCTTGCAGAAGTCAAGCGCATTCTTTTGGGCTCCGGCATGCCGGAGGCAGCCCTCCATGCCTCGCTGTCCGGGTCCGGCTCGGCGCTCTACGGGTTGTACCGGACCCGTGGAGATGCGGAAGCGGCGCGCGCACGTTTGCGGGCGGCCGGGGTAGCGAGCCAACTGACCCGCACTCTGCCGCGCGCGAAGTACTGGCGCGAGATGCTGTTGCAAGAGCCAGTTTGACAGGCGGCCGTTCCGCGAGAGAGACTCGCGGGCGGTTGCGTTGTTGGGCGATCGTCTAATGGTAGGACAATGCCCTTTGGAGGCATTTGTCCAGGTTCGAATCCTGGTCGCCCAGCCAAGTTCTCGAAACACTAACCCCGGGAAGCAGCCAAAGCAAACCAGCTTGGAGGTGCACGGAGATGGAAGCGGAAACCATTACGGTGACGGCGGAAGACCCAATCGAGGACGGCGGGCAGGCAGCGGCAAAAGAGGCCGCGCAGTTTGCAGCTGCCGATGCGGCGGCCAAAGGCAGGGAGGCCAAACTGGCGCCCGAGCGCAAGCGAAGCCGCAGCCTGAGCGAGGACAAGCGGTTCAAGCTCTTCAGCGGCACGGCCAACCGGCCGCTGGCCGATGAGATCGGCAGCCACATCGGTGTCAAGGTGGGCGAGTCCAAGATCCAGCGCTTTGCCGACGGCGAGGTCTACTTCCAACTGCTGGAGAACGTACGCGGCGTGGATGTGTTTGTGGTGCAGCCCACCTGCTATCCGGTAGACCAGCACCTGGTGGAGCTTCTGGTGATGATCGACGCGCTGAAGCGGGCCTCGGCGGCCCGGATCACGACGGTGGTGCCTTACTACGGCTACGCCCGCCAGGATCGCAAAGACCGCCCGCGCGTGGCCATCAGCGCCAAGCTCATCGCCGATCTGCTGACCACCGCCGGGGCTAACCGCGCGCTCTTCGTCGACTTGCACGCCGCGCAAATTCAGGGCTTCTTCAACATTCCCGTCGATCATCTTTTCGCCAGCCCGGTGCTGGTGAGCTACTATCGCGAACTCAATCTGCCCAGGCTGACCGTGGTTTCGCCGGACGCCGGCGGCGTGGAGCGGGCGCGCTTCTTTGCGCAGAAGATCGGGGCGCCTTTGGCCATTGTGGACAAGCGCCGCACGGACATCAACGTCAGCGAAGTCATGAACGTGATCGGCGACGTGAGCGGCCACAACTGCCTCATCATCGACGACATCATCGACACGGCCGGCACCCTGGTGAAGACCGTGGACGCGCTTTACGATGCCGGCGCGGCCGCTGTGTATGCCTGCGCCAGCCACGCCGTGCTTTCCGGCCCGGCCATCGACCGCATCGCCAACTCGCGCCTGGAACAGCTCGTTGTCACCAACACCATTCCGCTGCGCGAGGCAGCGCAGAAGTTGCCCAAGATCAAGGTGCTCTCCATCGCCGGCCTGCTGGGCGCGGCCATCGAGAGCATCCACATGGAAACCAGCGTGAGCACGCTGTTTTCCTGAGAGATCAGAGATCAAGGGTCAGAGATCAAGGCACCGATCTTTGTCCGGAACAATCACACGCAGCCAGTAGGCAGGGGCTTTATCGGAGATCGGGGAGTGGTTCTTCTGATCTCTGATCTCTGACCCCTAATCTCTGGCCTCAACAAAGGGAGCGGATGCCCAAACGGCCCGTGCCCGATACCAGGAAACGAGAGAGCGAATGCCAGAAGTCGTTGTAGCCAAGCCCCGTGAGGGCAAGTTCAACAAGAACGCCGCGCGCCGTGTGCGCTTCGCGGGCAAGATTCCCGCCGTACTGTATGGTCAAGGGCACGCCCCGGTGGCCATAGAGGTGGACCCCAAGCAGATTTCCCGGATCATTTTCTCGGAGACCGGCCACAACACCATCTTCGACGTTGAAGTAACCGGCCAGCCGGCGGCCAAGGCCATGATCGTCGATTTGCAGCGCGAGCCGATCAACGACCAGTTGATCCACATCGACCTGAAGCGCATCGCCCTGGACAAAGCCCTCCGCGTCAAAGTGCGCGTCAAGCTCTTGGGCATACCGGTGGGCGTCAAGGCCTCCGGCGGCATTCTGGACCAGGTGATGCGCGAAGTCGAGGTCGAGTGTCTGCCCGCGGACATCCCCGCCAATATCGCCGTCGACGTGAGCAACCTGGAGATGTTTCAATCGCTGCGCATCAGTGACCTGCCCCATACGGAGGCCGTCAAGTACCTGAATGCAGAGGATGCGACCGTGGCCCACGTGGTCTCGATCCGCGAAGAAGCGCCTACCGCGGCCGAGGCGGAAGCTGCCGCCGCTGCCGAGGCCGCCGCTGCTACCGCCGCAGCCGAACCGGAAGTGGCCAAGAAGGGCAAAGCCGAGGCCGATGCGGGAGCCAAGACGGCCGACGCGGGAGCCAAAAAGCCAGAGGCTGGCGGCAAGAAGCCCGAGGCGAAGAAGTAAGCCTTGGCCGAAGAGACGGAGTCCGGCGGGCGAGTTGCTCCTTTGCTCAGCCCTGTTCTGCCCAGTCCATCCACCAGCCGTTTCCTGGTGATAGGGCTGGGCAACCCCGGCCCGGAGTACCTGTGGACCCCGCATAACGCCGGGTTCATGGCCATCGACCGCATCGCCCAGCAAGAGGGAGTTGTGGTCCAGAACCGGCGCTGCCGGGCCGTTACCGCAACCTGCCGCATGGCGGGGCGCGAGGTGGTCTTGGCCAAGCCGGAGACCTTCATGAACCTGAGCGGGCTGGCAGTGGCCGCTTTGGTTAGCGAGTTTGAGGCGGACCCAGCCCGGGATCTGCTCGTCATCCAAGACGAGCTGGACCTGACGCTGGGGACCTTCAAGATCAGGGAGCGTGGCTCGCCGGCAGGGCACAACGGAGCCCGCAGCGTGACCGGCGCCCTGGGAAGCGAGGAGTGGTTGCGCCTCCGCATCGGGGTTGGGCTGGATCTGCCGCCCGAAGCCATTGCGGCAGGCGTCCGGCGTCCGGGCAGGGATTACCTGCTCTCGCCGATGCGCAAGGCGGATTTGGCGGTGCTGGACGAGGTGCTGGACCGGGTGGCGACAGCCGTGCGGCGCATCCTCGAGCAGGGGCCAGCAGCCGCGATGAACGAGTTCAACCGCCGCGAGCGAAACAGCCCGGCGGAGGAGTAGGCAAGGTTGCAGAGCAGGGTTGGCAGCCGGGGACCGACCTCGGCGATCCAGCGGAAAAGGAATAGAGATGGCTCGTGTGTATGAGGTGATGTTCATTGTTCGGCCGGATGTGGCCGAAGAGGATGCCGACAAGCTGATCGCCGGCTTTTCCACCACCGTCACCGGCGGCGGCGGGGTGGTCAAGACGGTCGAGAAGATGGGCCGGCGCAAGCTCGCCTACACGGTGCGCAAGTTCAACGAAGGCAACTACGTTCTGTTGACCATCGAGGCCGACGGCGTGGTGGTGCTGGAGTTGGAGCGCCGTTTGCGCGTCACTGAGCCGGTGATCAAGTTCATCACCGTGCGCATCGACGAGGAAGAAAAGCGTCTGGCCAAGGTCAAGGCCCTGCGCGGCGTCCGCCGGTCCGCGGCTCCGGTTGTTGCGGCCCCGGCCGCTCAGGCTCACGCGGCTTCGGTTGCAGCGCCAGCCGCCCCGGTTGCGGCTCAGGCTGTCGTATAGCGAGGTTGTCACGAATTGCCGCAGTCGGTTCCTTTTGAGGTGACCGGCTTCGGCCCGATCCAGCGTCCCGCAGTGCCCACGGGCGTCTGCCAGGACTTGAAGAGAGTGAAGAGGAAGCACAATGGCTGAAGAGAATCAAGGAAAGGCGCCCGAGACGGGCACACCAGCAACTCAAGGCGCATTCGGCGCGGATTCCGGTTCGAATTCCGGTCCCGGCCCCGGTCCAGGTCACCGCCCCGGCGGCCGGCCCGGTGGCGGTCCCGGCGGACCTGGTGGCCGGCCCTCCAGTGGACCCGGCGGCCGCGGAAAGTTCTTCCGCCGCAAGAAGGTCTGCAAGTTCTGCACGGAGAAGATCGACGCGATCCCCTACCGCGATGTGCGGCTGCTGCAAGGCTTTGTGGCCGAGCGCGGCAAGATCGTGCCCCGGCGGCTCACCGGCGTCTGCACCAAGCACCAACGCCGCTTGACCCGCGCCATCAAGCAGGCCCGGAACATCGCCCTGCTGCCGTTTGCCACCCGGCACTGATTCTTCGGCATGGTTGCCGGTCTTGCCTTTTTCGCCCATGCGTTTCGCTCTCTTGCAGGGGAGCGGCGTCGATCGAAGGGGAATTGGCGGGCGGCAATCACCCGGATGCCGATCGAAGATCCCGCGCGGCGCAGCCCAATGCTGGCGCTGCTTTAGACGAGGCGAGGCGGCCTGGCCGCCCGCAACACTGGAGAGTTAGCCATGGAAGTCATTCTGAAGGAAGATGTAGTCAACCTGGGCCATCGCGGAGAAGTGGTGAAGGTGGCAGACGGCTACGGCCGCAACTTTCTGCTGCCCCGCAAGCTGGCGATGCAGGCTACCGCAGCCAACAAGGCCGTCGTTGAGCAGATGAAGGTCTCCGCCGCCCGCCGCTCCGCCACGGAGAAGGCGCAGGCGGAAGCGCTGGTCCTCAAGCTGGAACCCCTCGTGCTCAGCTTCACCCGCAAGTCGAGCGAGGCCGGCCACCTCTTCGGCTCCGTCACCTCGTCCGATATCGCCGCCGAGCTCGCCGCCAAGGGCTTCGAGGTCGATCGCCGCAAGATTCAGTTGGCTGACCCGTTCAAGAGCCTGGGCGACTTCACCGTGGCCATCAAGCTCTACCGCGAAGTCACCGCAAACATCAGCGTCAAGGTCGTAGGCGAAGCCGTCCCCGAAGCCCCCGCCGCCGAGCCCCAGCCAGAAGCAGCCGCAGCCGAGTAGCGGCAACCCACCCGCGCCCGCCCCGCCTCCCGGTTCGCCCTGGGGCGGCGAGTGCTCCCGGACAAGCGGAGTATTTGGCGCGCGAATGCCCTTGGGGAACCGGCACGCTTAATTCCCAGGGGGCGCTTGTTGCAGATTGGCACGAGTATCGAGGACTCGTCATGATGGAGTGACCGGCCAGCGCACTAGACCGGTCCCTTCAGCTTGAATAGAATCGAGAGGATGCCGCTGACTCGCCAAGAGGCCCTCGACCACTTCCGCTCCCCCGACTTGATCGGCCTGGGCTTCGAGGCGGATGCCGTCCGCCGCCGCCTGCACCCCGAGGGCGTGGTCACCTACATCATCGATCGCAACATCAACTACACCAACTTCTGCACCGAGTACTGCACCTTCTGCGCTTTCTACCGGCCGCTCAAGGGGCCGCGATCGGAAGAAGGCTACATCCTCGACTTCGAGACGATATGCGCCAAGATCGCCGAGACCATCGAGATGGGCGGCACCGGCGTGCTTATGCAGGGCGGCATCCATCCCGACCTCAAGATCGACTGGTTCGAGCAGCTTTTCAGCGGCGTCAAGCAGCGCTTCCCGCAGATTTGGCTGCACTGCCTCACCGCCTCCGAGGTGCTGGCCATCGCGAAGTATTCCGACCTATCCCTGCGCGACACCATCGTCCGCCTGCGCGACGCGGGCCTCGATTCCATTCCCGGCGGCGGCGCTGAGATTCTGGACGACGACGTGCGCCGGCGCATCGCACGCATCAAGTGCAACACCGAGGAATGGGTCAGCGTCCATCGCACCGCGCACCAACTCGGCATGCGCACCACAGCCACCATGATGTTCGGCGTGGGCGAGACCTTCGACCAGCGCATCAACCACTTCGAGGTCGTCCGCCGCCTGCAGGACGAGACCGGCGGATTCACCGCCTTCATCCCGTGGAGCTTTCAGCCCGGCAATACGGCCCTCGGCGGGCGCGGCTGGGAAGAAGCCACCTCGGTCGAGTACCTCAAGGTGCTGGCCATCGCGCGCCTGTATCTCGATAACATTGAGAATGTGCAGGCGAGCTGGGTGACGCAGGGCCTGAAAGTCCTTGAGCTGGGTCTCCACTTCGGCGGCAACGACGTAGGATCGGTAATGCTCGAGGAGAACGTTGTCAAAGCAGCCGGAACGTCGAATTGCACGACGGAAGAAGAGCTGCGGAGAATCATCCGCGACGCCGGCTTCAAGCCCGTCCAGCGCGACACGCTCTACCGGACGATGTTCTTGAACTGAGGAACAAACTGGTCGGGTCCAGAGAGGGAAACTCACTCCCACAGCCTCCGTCCACCGTGCCGGAATGCGAAACGTTCGTAGCATGATCTTTCTGTTCGTGCTACTCTGATCTTTCCCTGAAGAGTCGGTCGCTTCAGCAGGAGTGCGCATGGGGATACTGAGCAGAATTGGCATTGCCCTCGATTCGGACCTTCTCAAGCGGTTCGACCGTTCGATTGGACGGAGCGGCTACACCAACCGGTCTGAAGCCTTCCGCGATCTGATTCGCGACCGGCTGGTCTCCGAGCAAACCTCCGCTCCGGACTCGACCGTGGTGGGCACGGTCACCCTCATCTACGACCATCACGCCAGCGGCATCAGCGACAAGCTCACCGACCTGCAGCACGAGCACCATGAACTGGTCGTCTCCACCAGCCATGCGCATTTGGATCACGATTCCTGCCTCGAAGTGCTGATCGTCCACGGTAAGTCGGCCCAGGTCTCCCAGTTTGCCGGTCGCCTTATCGGACTCAAGGGCGTGCAGCACGGGCGGCTGGTAATGACCGTTCCCGCGCACGCAATCGAGCACCGGCACGAAGGCGGGCACAAGCACAGCCATAAGCAAGGCCATAAGCACTGATGAGCGCAAATGCAACCGGCAAAGGAAGAAACATGAGAATGGGTAGCACGAAACTCAGCATCGTAATACCCATGCTTTTCGCACTGGCCGGGACTCTCGCGTCCGCCGAGGCCGGCGCCGTCCGTTCTGGTGGCGCATCGATCAATCCAGCCGCCGAGCAAGGAAGCGCGGAGCGGCTGGTGAGCGGCGTTGTTGTCAACGAGCGGTCCGAGGTTGTCGTTGGGGCCACGGTTTCAGCCCAGTGGGCCAAAGGAGGCCGAACGGCCACCACCGGCGGGCAAGGCGCCTTCTCGATCCGCACACCGGCTGGGCCGGTCACCTTGACCGTCACCGGCAGGTATATTAGCTCGTTTCGTCAGGTGCTCGCTGCTGATGCGCCGTCCGAGAATCTCCGCTTGCAGGTCCATTATGAGATTCCGAAGGCGCAGGAGACCCTGGTCATCACGGCGACTGCAGCCGATCCTGCGATCGACCGCCGCAACGACTCCGTTTACAAGAACACTCTGTTTCTGCGCGACGACCAACTCTTGGAAACGCTCGACAGCGGCATCAACGCCGGGCAGCACGAGGGCGGAGGCAAGTCGCTTGAGTTTCGCCGCTTCGGATTCAACCTGGACCACGGCGGGCTGAACGGAGGCCTCAAAGTCCTGGTGGACGACATTCCGCAGAATCAGGCCACACAGGCCCACGGGCAAGGTTATCTCGGTTGGCTGAAGGCGCTGAGTCCAGAGCTGGTCGATGACGTCGATATCATCAACGGCCCGTTCAGCGCGGAGTATGGTGATTTTTCGGCTCTCGGAGTGATTCATATCAGGCTGAAGGAACACCTCGAAGACGAGTGGACGCTGCGTGCGCAGGGCGGATCGTTTGGCGGCTACCGCACGTTTGCCGCCTGGAGTCCGCATTTGAGGAATGCGGACAGTTTTCTCTCCTGGGAACACGCCTACACCGACGGCCCATTCTTAAATCCTCTGCATTACGTGCGCGATAACTTCACCGGCAACTACACCTTCAAGACCGGTAGCGCGCAATCGCTGGGCTTCAAGTTCAACGCCGGCCGCAACGACTTCAATTCTTCGGGGCAGATTCCGCTGGACCTGGTTTACTCCGGGACGCTGGATCGCTTCGGTTATATGGACCCCAGCGACGGCGGCAAGGTACGCAACGGAACCGGGAGCGTGTATTACAAGAAGAATCTGAGCGCGAACGATACGCTGCGCGTGGACGGCTATGTGACTCGTTCGCTCTTCGACCTGTTCAGCGACTTCACCTTTTATCTGAGCGATCCAGTCAACGGCGATGGGATACAGCAGCATGATTCGCGGATACAGGAAGGCGCCAGCACGCAGTATATTCATGCTGGCAAGGCGTTTGGGCTTCCTTCTCTGTTCGTGGCGGGAGCCAATTTCGGCGATAACTGGATCAATGTGGACTTGTTTCACGACAAGAATCGCCAGATCATCGCGCCAGTTCTTCCCATTCCAGGTTCGCCGTTTCCAGGCAAGCCGTGGACCGAGGCGGATGTGCATATTACAAATCCAGCCGTATACATGCAGCAGGGGTTGGACTTCAAGCACCTGAAGTTGGACGCAGGATTGCGCTTCGATGAGTTTCGCTTTGACTTGACCGATCGTTTGGTAGCGGCAAACTCCGGGCTGAGCTATGCAGGCGGCGCCGAGCCCAAGGTGAACATTGTGTATACGCCCAGCGATCGGCTCCCGATGGCGCTCCACTTCAACTTCGGACGCGCGGTCACCAGCCAGGATGCGCGCGGCATGTCGCTGGCCCCCGCCGCTCCGAAGATCGCCACTACGAATTTCTACATGATCGGCACGTCGCACCAGTTGAAGCGCTTCTCGGCCAGCACGGACATGTTTCTGATCGACCGCCAGCATGAGGATGTCTACGATCCCGATAACGGCACGATGGATTTTCAAGGGCCGAGCCGCTCTTATGGGTGGGAAGCGAAGACTTCGGTGCAACTGATGGAACACATTGGCTGGAACGCGGGCCTGACGCAAGTGTCGAACGCGTTCTTTCTTGGAACTTCGCCGCGCCAGTATGTTGACAGCGCTCCGCACTCGGTCGCTAACTCAAGTCTGACTATTAGCGAGTGGCATGGCCTGTATAGCTCCTTGCGGTACCGGCACATCAGCCGCTACCTGGTTGTGAACCCCGAGTACGGCCCCGATACCGCTTCGGTTCCGCCGGCCCCGCCCTACACCGACGCGTCTAGAACCCATGCCAGCGGATTGGACGTGGTTGACTTCGCGGCTACGAAGAAGCTGTTTCGCGGGGTGGAGTGGAATCTTTCGGTCGACAATTTGAATAACAAGCACTACTACGAGACGCAGAATTTCTTTTATTCGCGCGTGACTTCGTCGGCTCCGATCGAAGCGCGAGTCCATGGCACGCCGGGTTATCCGATCGGGTTCACGACGGGGCTGACGTGGCGGTTCGAATAATGCGCCATTGCACCGCGCATCTCTGTGGCGGGGAGGAGTGTGCCCCAAAAGTGAAACGGCGGGAGATCCACTTTCCTGGATCTCCCGCCGCCTCGCGGTTCGTGTTGTGTCAGCTTAGAAAGTGTACTTCAGTGAGAACTGCCCGATGCGCGGTCCCCCTTGCGATCCCGTGATGGTTCCGAAGGAAGTGCTGGTGGAGAGGGGCGAGGTGACCCCTGGGTTGCCGAGGTCGTTATGGTTGAGCACGTCGAAGTACTCGACCCTAAACTCCAGGTTCGTCTCGCGGTAAACCGGGAATTGGCGAATGACGCCGGCATCCCAGTTCGTGTAGCCGGGGCCCCGGAGCGAACCCTTGACCACATTGCCAAAGCCGGTACCGGGTCCGGTCTGGGGGGGCTGCGAGAAAGCGGCAGGATTCAGCCAAGCAACGCAGGACTTGCCCGCCGTCTTGCAATCGCCCGAACCGTAACCGACCTGCTTGAGGTAAGCCGGCTTGGTGAAGTCCTCCTGGTCGCGATCCTGGCTCAGGCCCGTTAGAGAGTTATCCGATCCATAGTATGCGGTCAGAGCGTCTCCGGAGTGGTGCTGGATCAGCCCGCTGGTGCGCCAGCCGTTGGCGGCGTATCTGAGCACGCGATACCCGTTGTGCATCTTGGGAAGCTGGTACACATACGAAAACGAGATGGCCTGCGGCTTATCGATGTCCGAACGGCCGTGGTCGAGGGCCTTGATGTTTGGAACGATCGCCGCCGCCGGCACGTTTGTGGCGTTGGAGGGATACAGAGGATACACGTATGATTCGCCAGCATTCAGGTCCTCAGTGTTTGAAACCCTGGTCGCTTGCGGCATGTCGTCCAGCGTCTTGGCAAATGTGTAGTTGAGGAGCAGCGACAGGCCACGGGACATCTTCTTTTCCAGCGAGGCCTGCACTGAGTTGAAGTTTGCCGATCCGATCATCGCGGCTTCGATGATGTCGGAGTAGTTTGCGGCGCATGATGAATTATTGACCAGACACGGTCCGACGACAGGAGAGGTGTTGTACACCCTTCTGTTGTTTGCCGAGCCCCCAACTCCGTTATTGACTTCCGGGTTGAGTTCGAGATTGACGAACTGATGGCGCGAACCGGAACCGACATAAGCCAGCCGCGCCGCCCAACTGGAAGCGAGCTGATGCTCGATGGTCAGGTTGTAGTCGTAGGTGACCGGCACCTGGAAGTTCCCGGAAGGATCGTACTCCACAAGGGTAATCCCGTTCGGGAATGTCTGCGTGGATGGGAACGGCAGCGTATAGGGGAACGGATTGGCGAGCTTTCCGGCCGCGCAGAAAGCAGTCGTGGTGCAATATGGATCGTTCCACGGCCCTCCAGGCGTGGCGGCGCCAGCACTGTACATCGCCCCGTTGGAGTAGGAAATCGACTCGTTATTGGGCACAAAGCTGGCTTGGCTGAGGTTGAAGAAGCCCGGCAAGCGATCCTGGTAGAAGATGCCTGAGCCGCCGCGCACCACCGTCTTGCCGTCGCCAAATACGTCATAGGCGAAGCCGCCGCGAGGCATGAACTGCTTGTACTTGGAATTCACGCCACTTTTCGGAACGCCGGGGTCGCCGTCGAGCATCATGCCGGCCGGCAGAGTGCTGAACCGGGGTGTATGAACCCCAGCCACGTAGTTGGCGGCAATGAACTCCTGCTCGGCTGAGTCCTTCTCAGCCCAGGGGGCAAAATCCTCCCAGCGCACGCCCAGGTCCACGGTCAGCCGGCGATTGATCTTCCAGCTATCCTCGGCATAGATGCCGGGGAAGTGGTTGCGGTCGTTCACCTGCTCGAAGTTCCCCTGGGTAAATGACGTCAGGAAGCCCTGCAGGAAATTCGCCATCGCGTTGGGATACTCGTTTGTGGTGCTGCCGATCTTGTTGATAATCGAGCCGCCGGTAGCGAAGGATCCGTACGACTGGTATACGTTGGTCACGTCGTATTTGCTCAGCTCGATGTGGCCGCCGAATGCGAGGTTGTGCTTGCCCTTAACCCAGTGCAAGTCTTCGTTGAAGGTGTAGTTGTTGCGTTCCCAGCCTGCAAACGCCGACGACCCCTCCCCGATATAGCCGCTGACGCTCATGGCCATATAGGGTCCGGTATTAGGCTGCCATAGGTTTTGCACTCCAAAGGAGGTGATGTCCGGACTTCCCGGCGGTCCGCCGCGCAGGGCGATTTCACGCTGATAGTTGACGATGAAGTTGTTCAGCAGGTTGCTCGTGAAGCTGTGCGTCTCGGCAAGCAGCGCGCTCTGGTAACGGGTGTTGAAGTACGACGAGTAGGTGTAAAGATCTGCCGGGTTGTATATGCCCGACTGGATGAAATAGTTATTGTAGTAGTGGCCGAAGAGGTGGTCCTTGTCGCCGAAGGAGTGGTCAACTCGGGCGACGTATTCGTTATAGGACTGAGTCGTGGGCGTGTATACGTTAATTGTGCCTCCGATCGTCCCTGGCGCTTCCGTTCCGGTGAAGGTGGGAAAAGCCTTCTCGAAGGCCAACGACGCCGGATTGAAGGCGGAGGAGGGGATGATGTTATTCGGGTATGGCACGTTCGTGAATGGATTGGTGATCTGCTCGGTTATTACTTCAGTTCCCGCTGCATTCACGCATATGCCGGCTCCGTTGAACGAATTCGGCGGGCCGCAGAGGTTAGCATAACTGGCCGAGGCTGCGGTTGAGCCGGAGCTGGTAAGCCCCTCTTCCGCCAACGTTGGAGCCGTCTTGACAGAGGCGTTCGAATTCAGGTGATAGAGCGTATGCTGATAGCCGAAGAAGAACTGCGTGCTCTTTCCCCTGGAGATGTGGGGTATGATGACCGGACCGCCGATGACGCCGCCAAACTGGTGTCTGTGCAGGGAGTCGGCAACCGTGGCGAAGTACGGCCTGGCATCGAAGTAGCCGTTGCGCGCGAATTCGAAAGCGTCGCCGTGAAACTTTTCCGTGCCTGATTTGATGACGATGTTGACCACCGCGCCGGCGCTTTGGCCGAATTCGGCGCTGTAGTTGCTGGTTTGAACGCTGAACTCCTGCAGCGCGTCGGGGAATGGAAACGGCCCATTGACGTTGGTCATCTCATCCACATTGTTGCCGCCGTCCAAGAGGTAATTCGACTGGTTGGTCAGGGTTCCGTTGGCGCTGGTGATTACGGCGGCGGGAAATGTCTTTCCATTGCCCTGGTTGGTTCCGTTGCCCTCGTTGGTGGAGTCGGTTACACCGGCAACCAGCGTGATCAGCGAGGCGGCATTTCTGCCGTTCAAGGGCAGATCGACCACGCGCGCTTCGTCGATAACCTGAGACAGCGTGCCCGTCGTGGTGTCTACCTGTGGCGCGTCCGCGATCACCGTGACCGTCTCCGCGGACGATCCAACCTTCATCTTGACATTGACCGTCACCGCCTGGTCGGCCTCCAGCACGATGCCGGTCTGCGAGTAGTTCTCAAAGCCCTTGGCGGAGACCGAAATCGAATAATTGGAGGGCAGGAGCGCGGGAAAGACGTATCCGCCGTCCGCTCCCGACTTCACGGCGGTTGCCACGCCTGTCAGGGTTTGTGTCGCTGTCACCGTCGCGGACGGAATGACCGCTCCGCTTGTATCCGTCACGGTTCCGACAATCTTTGCGTATCCTTGTGCGTGAAGACGTGCCGTGGCGGACGCAATGAACAAGATAACGATCGTTGCAAACCAGGCAGTACGACCCCAACTCCGAAATGTTGTACCCATCGGCCTCATAATGACACTACTCCTTTGCTTGCGGGAAGAAACTGTATTCCTCACCGTGTGGAACGATATTCCTGCGAATCAACACCTGTCAAGAAAAAGGTGAACTTTTTTACGATATGAACTTCCCTGGTCAAGATACCTTTGGATGATTCGAGATAATATCCTTCCCATCAACGCTTTACGCCGAGACAATTGACCACGGCCCGGGCTCGCTTTTCGTCGATTTTGTACGCAGTTTGAACAGCTTTTGTATGGAGTTTGAACAGCATTTGGGAGATGGGCTCCCGGCTCATCGCCGCTTTCGGCTTGCCTTGGTCATCGGGGGTGAAAGTCCGCGGCTGGAACGCTGTTTCGTGGAGAATTGCGGTCAGATGCTCAGTCGCCATAGGGGCGCCGGAAATGGCAGTCTCATAATTGGCCGTTACGGCCTGCACAAGGACCTTGCGCCATCCGGCTTCATCCCAGCGACATGAAGAAGTGCTGTTTCGGGGACTGAGCTGCGGTTCGGGGGAGAAGCACCGTCATCAACCCGGCATTTCCTTTGCGCTTCGCTTGCGGCTTTGGGCTGTGAGCCACTGATAGGCTCACAGCCCTGCCGACAGCCATGGCATTGGACCGGTCAGCGCATTCCGGCTGGAGAATGGGCTGAACTGCGGCGATTCAAGCTTTTGGTCCCTGCTCCACCGGCGCCGCCAGAGCGTAGACATAAACCAGCAACCCAACTCCGATCAGTATTGGGATCAGCCCGCACATAGCCACGCTCCAGCTAACCAGAGCGCGGAGCAGGATCATCAGCCCAATTCCCACGCCGAGGTTGACCACGCCGCCGATCTTCAAGTTTTCGCGGCCCTGGAACAATTTGAGGCGCCCCTCTTCCCGCAGCAGTTCCATCGCCGCCTTTGATCCCTCGCCTCCGGCCTCGGTGATCCGCCGCAGCGTCTCCGACTTGTAAAACGCCTGGCGCTCCCTGAGCCGGTTGCCCAGCCAGGTAGCTATGGTGATAAATGTGAAAAGCACGACCATGAACACGATCGGGACCATGACGCCAAGCGCTTCCACTAGCCCATGTGAATCCATCTCTTCCTCCTTGCCGGGGTATCTCCCCATGCGCTTGGTACGACAGCCATGCCGCGAAACAGGTTGCATAATTTCAGAAACCGGGCAAGCTGCGAGAAAATGCAACCAGAGCGGGACAAAGACTGTCGTACTAGTTGCAGAGGAGCGCCATTCAACATGCAGGCCGCGATCAGCGCCGCAGATGACCTGGCCGATGTGAACCGCGTATTGGCCGGCGACGTGCAGTCCTTCGAGGGCATCGTCCGCCGCTGGCAAGGGCCGCTCATCAATATGGCCTGGCGCTACTGCCGCGACCGCGGGCGCGCCGAGGAGCTGGCTCAGGAGGCCTTTCTCCGCGCCTGGCGCGGACTCAGCCAGTGGCGACGCGAGTCCAGCTTCTCCACCTGGCTCTTTGCGCTGGCCGCCAACGTCTTTCGCTCGGAACTCAGGCGATTTCCCACCGTCACCGTGCCTCTGGAGGCCGCGCCCGAACCCTCCGGCCCTCCAACTCAGCACAACACCTTGTCCAAAGAGTTAAGCAGCGGAGCCGTCCGGCGCGCGGTGCTGGCTCTGCCCCAACGCTACCGCGAGCCGGTGGTTCTGTTCTACTTTCATGAGATGGACCTGGCAGCGGCGGCGCGCACTATGGGCCTGCCGGAGGGTACTATGAAAGCGCGGCTCTCGCGGGCGCGGGCGCTGCTGCGACGGCGATTTCCGCAGCTAGAAACCGAGCACGCTGAAATAGAGTTTGGCGCTCTCAACCCAGGAAAGGAGGCTTGAAGATGAACCGCACAAAGAACGGCAGCGACGAAATGGAATTGAGCAGGATCGATCATATTCTGGCGTCGGAAGAGCCGCTGATACCCTCTTCGGGCTTTCTGGAATCGGTGATGGAGCGCGTGCGCGAAGAGGCGGCCGCCCCTCCGCCCATCCCTTTCCCCTGGAAGCGCGCCATACCCGCTGTTCTGCTCTCCGCAGGCATCTTCGGCTGGGCCGCATTCGAACTGGTCCGTCTCGGCCTGCTCACCGTCGGCAAGCTGTCCGCCGTGGGCTCCGCCTCGCTTGCCATGCCGCATTTTTCCGCTGCCGCTGCGCAGCCATTCGAACCGGCTGGCTGGGTAGCCCTGGCCCTGGGAACCTCGCTGCTCTCCTGGCTGCTGGCCCGAAGCCTCGCCGGGCGGTCGGGGCTCCTGTAACTTCGTACTGGTTCCACAAGGCTTGCCGCCACCGCAAATGATCCCTACCCGACGGTCCAATCCTCCGTCTTCAGTTCATCGATGAATGAAAACGCCTTGTCATGCGTCACCAGTGTCAATCCCAGGGAAAGGGCATGTGAAGCGATGAGCATGTCTTCCGTGCTTTGTGGTTTTCCTTTGTGTTCCTGGCCGGCGCGAAGAGAGCCATAGCAGCGAGCCGCCTCCGAATCCCAAACCACGCGCGTGACGCTTGCGAAGAGTGCTTCCGCGGCAAATCGCAGCCTCAGCGCACCGGGCTTCAGCGCCAAGCCGTACAGAACTTCCGCTTCAGTGATTGCGGAGATCGCTATCGCCGCAGCCGTTACTCGTTCAAACTGGATCCGCAACGCCGGAAACTGCCGTTTCAGCAGATAACTGACGATATTCGTGTCCAGCAGGTATTGAGGCGGCACGCGGAAACCCCCCGACCGCCTCAACCGCTCGATTCTCGCCGCGCCGTATAGCATAACTTCCCCCCCCTGGGAACCCGGGCCTAGCGGCGTGCAGCCGCACCGCCGTCAAGTTACAGAGACCCACAGCACCGGCAGGCCGCTTGTCTCCTCTCGGAATCTCGCGGCCTCAGTACGTTGCGGTCAGATCGCAGTTTAGGGCGCGGGAGCAATGGTCTTACCTTTAACGCCGACAACGTCGTTAGCGCCGACAACGTCGATAGCGTCGTTAGCGCCGACACTTGGATAATGTGGATAATGTGGAAAACGCGGGGCAGGACGGGGCGGGCGGTGTCTTTCGGTGGGATGCGCGGGTGAGGGGAAAGCCTTAGAGCAACCTCAATATCTTATCCGGACGCGATTGGAGCCAGGTTCCACACCTCAGGCGTAAGCCTTCGGCAACGGATCTGGCAACATAGGGCCTGACCTCTAAATCCTCCTCCATGATCGGGGCCACGGCGCAGCCACACATCCAACCATTCAGGGGATAAACGTCCTTCCAAACGGGGTCGTCGAACCTCGCGACAAACCCGTCAAGCTTGGCATGCTCCGCGCAATAAATAGATTCGCAGAAATACTGCCCGAAAGGAAGAGCTTCGCTCACGCTAGCCCAGTCCAGATAGTAGCCATGGGCGTAGATGTGGCCTGCGACGCTGTTGAAGAGCAATTCTATCCACTTCCTGCCCAATTGTGCAGCGCAAGCTGGCGCCTCCCCTGAGGCGCACCATCTCCGAAAATCGCGATCCAACGCCCCGTCTCTCACGAAGCCGAGTATCTTTTCTGCTATAGCCGGGGCAAAGTCACCAGGGTCGATTCCTTCCCAACGAAATACCTGCTCGACCATAGGAATCGAAAGCGGCCCAAGCGGATATTCCATTTTCAGATTGAAACTGAATCCTGCCATCTCGATCTCACCTTCTGACCGGCGGCGGGCCGCCGATCAATTTTCGACCTCAACCATAGTAGAGAAATCCCCGCCTGGCCGGATAATCCGCGCCGTGTTAAAGGAAATCCGGTTTCCGCGCCATGTGGACCTCGCGGCCCGCCATGAAATCTTCAGGAAACTCGGCCCAATCGACGATTTGAAACAGTTCCCGCGCCGTCAGCTTTCCTGGCGTATCAACCTCGCGCTTGAAAAGACCCTCGGGAAAGCCGAGCGAGTCAAAAAGATCAGACCATTCCTGCAAGGTTTTCGTTTGCTGGGCCGCTGGTTGCGACAGCACAACCTCGCCTGTCGCCGCATCCCTCCGGATCGCCACTTCCTTGCCTTCGAAGCGAAACTCCTTCGGCAGCCGCACCGCCTGGCTGCGGCCATTCTTGAACAGCTTGGCGGTCTTGGGCGCGGGCCGTGGCACGCTCTCGGTACCGGCCTGAGATTTAGCCATTGTGTTTGCCGCGCTCATCTTCGTCCTCCCGTCGCAAAGTCTATACCAAAGTATATACCATTCCCGCTCTGCAATTGGGTTGGTCTACGGCCGCTCCCCGTGCTGCGCCCCAAACCGCCGCAACTTTTCGAGCGTCGCCGCGGCCTGGCCGGAGTCGATGGCCTCGGCCCCCAGCCGGACGCCCTCTTTCAAATCGAGCGCCAGCCCCGCTGCCACCAGCGCCGCCGCCGCGTTCAGCAGCACAATATCGCGCCGCGCGCCGGGCATTCCGGTCAGCACATCATAGAGCAGGCGCGCATTGGTCTCGACATCGCCGCCGACAAATTGCTCCAGCTTGGCGCGCGGCAGCCCGGCCATCTCCGGCGTAATCCGCGCAGCCCTCAATGTGGGCTCGCCGCCCGTCCCGGACTCTTCCACCCGTGCCACCACCGACTCGCCGGTTGTGGTCAGCTCGTCGATGCCGTCCGTCCCATGGACCACAAAGGCGCGTTTTGCGCCTAGCGCCGCCAGCGCCCGCCCAACGAGCAGCACGCGGCTGGGCGCCAGCACGCCGATCACCTGCACGCGCGCCTCGGCGGGGTTGGTGAGCGGCCCGCACAGGTTGAAGATGGTCCTGAAGCCCAGCGCCTTGCGCAGCGGCCCCAGCGCCTTCATCGCCGGATGATAGAGCGGCGCGAAGAGGAACATGAATCCGGTCTCGCGCAGGCAGGCGACGGCCAGCTCCGGCCCCAGCGCGATGGGCACGCCCAGCGCCTCCAGCACGTCTGCCGCGCCGCAGAGCGAGGTAACCGCGCGGTTGCCGTGCTTGGCCACCCTGGCTCCGGCTGCCGCGGCCACCAGCGCCGCGCCCGACGAGATGTTGAAGGTCAGCGGTCCTCCGCCGCCGGTGCCCACAACGTCCACCAGCTCGTCCCGCTCCTCACGGGTGAGCGGCAGCGGCGTAACGCGCTCGCGCATCACCTGGACAAAGCCGGCCAGCTCCGGCGCAAGTTCGCCGCGTGTGGCCAGTACGGTGAGCAGCGCCGCGGTCTCCACCTCCGGCACGCCGCCGGCCAGAATCTCTTCCAGCACGCCGGCCGCCTGCTCGCGAGTCAGCGCCGCGCCGTCCTCGGCCAGCGGTTTCAGCAGTTCTTTCAAGGACGCCATATCTCTCCATGATAGCGGCGGGGCATCGAAGTTGTGCGGCTTCGCAAGAGCGGGTCGTCAAACGGCTTCGGTTTAGCCGTCAAACGGGCGGAAGAATCCGGACGAACGCGCTGCCTCACAGCGCAAGATGGCACCCATCAGATTCTTTAATTCAAGACAAGGCGATTTATCAACCGTTGCCGGCCGAAAGTTGCCAACTCTGTTCCTCGTATGTATAACGGTTGTGATAAACCACCGCCTTGAGGAAAACCATGCTACAAGCATTCTTGCCCCAGCACGCTGACAACGCGTATTCCGGCCACAAGCTGGCACTCTGGATCTTTGCCGTAGTCACATTCATGAGGACTCTTATAAGCCTGAACTCCTGCCTTAACGCCCGCACGACTGTAAAGTACGCGGATGGTATCCCGATTCACACATACCCATCTGCCGCCGAGCAGACGGTCGCTTCTCTGTTCTCGCTGCTGGGATTCTACAGCTTCATCATTTGCCTCATGTGCGTACTGGTTTTGATCCGGTATCGCAGCCTGGTTCCCGTCATGTTTGCGCTCCTGCTGCTGCAGTCCATCGGCGGAAGGCTAATTCCTCACTTTCTTCCCATTATCAGGACCGGAACACCACCCGGCATTTTCGTGAACTGGGTACTTCTCGCTTTGATGGTGGTTGGACTGGCATTATCGATTCGCTAGAGAAAAGGTAACGTGTAGATCAATCTCAACTGTGGCAAAGAGGCCATTCCGCTCATCGGGGCGTTCTATTTGTTCTCACTTGCCGGTTCCGGGCGCATAGCCAGCTAGCCAGTAGACTCTCCCGCGTCAACGCCCGCCGCATCCTGACAATGTTCCGCCCGTTTGCCCCTTATTCGCCGAGCAAGATACTATTTGCTTACCGCTGGCGCGGTTTTTGAGGGCTCGGGATCAGCCGGGCCCGGTCCCGAATCCCCAACCGCGGCGGACCTGGGCGGTCCCTATCCCATGAAGATTCACGAGTATCAGGCGAAAGAAATCCTGGCAAGATACGGCGTTGCCGTGCCCCGGGGCGAGATGGCCAACACGCTGGAAGAAGCGACCGCGGTGGCCCGCAAGCTCTTTGCCGAGGGCGCATCGGGCGTCGTGGTCAAGGCGCAGATTCACGCCGGAGGGCGCGGCAAGGGCGGCGGCGTCAAGGTGGCCCGCACCCGCGAGGATGCCGAGCTTCACGCCAGGAACATTCTCGGCATGAAGCTGATCACCCACCAGACCGGCCCGCAAGGCCAAAAGGTGCGGCGCTTGCTCATCGAGGAGACCGCAGCCATCGACCGCGAGCTCTATCTCGGCATCGTGCTCGATCGCGTCAGCGGCAGGCTGGTCTTCATGGCCTCGCAGGCCGGCGGCATGGAGATTGAAGAGGTGGCCGCCAAGACCCCCGAGGCCATCTTCAAGGAGACCATCGATTCCGCCGTCGGCTTTGGCGCATGGCAGGCCCGCAAGCTGGCCTTTGCGCTGGGCCTCAAACCCGCGCAGATCACCCCGGCCGTCGCCTTCCTGCAAAGTCTCTACAAAGCCTTTATCGAAACTGACGCATCGCTTGTCGAGATCAATCCCTTCATCACCACCAAGGACGACAAGCTCTTCGCCCTCGACGCCAAGATCACCTTCGACGACAATGCCCTCTTCCGCCATCCCGAGATCAAGGCCCTGCGCGACACCGCCGAAGAGGATCCGCTTGAGGTGGAGGCCAGCAAATACTCCCTCAACTACATCAAGCTCGACGGCTCCATCGCCTGCATGGTCAACGGCGCGGGCTTGGCCATGGCCACCATGGACATCATCCAGTACGCCGGCGGCAGCCCCGCAAATTTTCTCGACGTGGGCGGAGGCGCAACCCCGGAGCAGATCGAGCACGCCTTCGAGATTCTGCTCTCCGACTCGAACGTCAAGGCCATCTTCATTAACATCTTCGGCGGCATCCTGCGCGTCGATCGTTTGGCCACCGGCGTCGTCGCCGCGGCGCGGAAGTTGAAGATCGGTGTCCCCATCGTCCTGCGACTCGAAGGCACCAACGTCGAAGAAGGCCGCAGGATTCTCAAGGAATCCGGCCTCAACTTCCAGGTCGGCGAAACAATGAAAGAAGCAGCCGAGTTAGTCGTTGCAGCGGCCGCAAGCGTGGGGGCATAACATGGCAGTTTTGGTAAATAATGAAACTCGCCTCATCGTTCAGGGAATCACCGGCAAGGAAGGCACATTCCACGCCAAGGGCTGCGCCGAATATGGCACCAAGGTCGTCGGCGGAGTAACTCCCGGCAAAGGTGGAACCACGCACGAAGGCTGGCCCGTCTTCAATACGGTTCAGGATGCGGTTTTCGCAACCGGCGCCAACGCCACCATGATCTTCGTTCCGCCGCCGTTTGCCGCCGACGCCATTCTCGAAGCCGAGGACGCGGGCATTCCGCTCATCGTCTGCATCACCGAGGGCATCCCTACTCTCGATATGGTCAAGGTGTGGGCCAAGCTCAAGAACTCAACCGCGCGCCTCATCGGTCCCAACTGCCCAGGCATTATCTCGCCCGGCAAGGCCAAGATCGGCATCATGCCCGGCAACATTCACAAAGAGGGATCGATCGGCATCGTCTCGCGCTCCGGCACGCTCACCTATGAAGCCGTCCACCAGTTGACCCAGCGCGGCATCGGCCAGTCGACCGCGATCGGCATCGGCGGCGACCCCATCGTCGGCACCACTCACATCGACGCCCTGCGCCTGTTCAACGACGATCCCGAGACCGAAGCCATCGTCCTGATCGGCGAGATAGGCGGCTCGGCCGAAGAGGCCGCCGCGGAGTTCGTCAGGCAGTTTGTGAAGAAGCCGGTCGTCGGCTTCATCGCCGGACAAACCGCGCCCCCCGGCCGCCGCATGGGCCACGCGGGCGCCATCATCAGCGGCGGCCAGGGCACCGCAGCCGATAAGATGAAGGCCATGACCGAGGCCGGCATTCACGTTGTCGTTTCGCCCGCCGAGATCGGCGCAACCCTTGCCCGAGTCATCGGCAGGGCATAGCCGCCCTGGCGGAACCACCGGCTCAGATCGCGAACAATCAGTCTTTTGCAAGGTCCACGGAAAGGATGCAATATGCGCAAATGGGGAATCGTCATCACCCTGGTTTACGCCCTGATTGTTTTGGGGCTCCTTGTGCCGATTTTCGTGATTCTTTTCGGCGGTCACGGCCCTCTTTCGCCGGACTTCTACAAGACCATGCGAGAAGTTTGCGGGTGGTGGGGGTTGTGGTTGCCGGTTGCGGTTGTCCTGGCCGGTGAAGTCATCCTCCTGTTCTTGTCCGTCGATACTTCTTTCAAGCGCCTCAAGCCCAGATCTCACGTTGCGGCTTCGTGCATCGCCGCGTCCATGCTGTTCGCTCTTCTCACGTTTGCCGGCCTGAGTTCCCTGGGGGCGGCGGTTTATGGCGACAAGTTCTTGGACAGGTATTGGGCCAGTGCGATTCAAGTGTTAGGCGCCTGGGGAATTCTATGGGTGCTCTGGGGAATCCTCTTCTACCTGTATCTCCGAAACTCCCTGGAGATAACAACGCGCGCGGTTTCATGGCTGCTGAAAGGCAGCGTCCTGGAGCTTCTGGTCGCGGTCCCCTGCCATATCCTGGTTAGGCGTCGCGATGATTGTTCAGCGCCCGTCGCAACCAGTTTTGGCATTGTCACGGGCATCGCAGTGATGTTGCTTTCTTTCGGCCCGAGCGTCCTCCTGCTGTACAAGAAGCGATTGGACGCTTATGCCGCCCGCGGCGTCAAATAGGGCAACCGGGGCGGCAACCGACGCTGAACAATTCAGGAATCGGATCGCTTCAGTCTTTGAAGAATACGGTTGGTCACTGATCGGCATTGGAGAGTGCGGACCGGCGTCTGCATACCACGGCCTCGGAGAAGAGGTCTCGGACGCAGTGGAAAGGGTAAGAGGCAACCCAAACGCTCGCGTCTATGCGACCTTCCATTACTACCCTTCAAAACCTGCGTAGCTTTGGCGCCTCAGGTGCACACAGCCCCAACGTACAGATGCCGCCTCTCCCCGCGCGCCAGTTTTCGCGGGTCCAACGGAAGATTCCACCGAAGCCCTCAAACACAGGCACATCGGCATCCAGAGGCAACTCTCCCACTGCCGAGGCAATCAACCCGATAACGCCAACAAGCAGCAGAAGAAGTAGCAGAGAAAGCAAGACCGCCGGAATCACCCACCCATAGGCGTCGTACACGTTCAAGACAGCCGTCGCCATCGCATCCCACAGCCGTTCCAGCTGCGAACTCCAGTCAGTAGACATGCCCACCCCCAAAAGCAACAAGGAAGAGTACGGAATCCGCCCTAGGACGGTTCCCACTCCTCCTCACGCTTCCAGGCCTGCGATGAAGCCGCGGCAAACTGGGCCAGTTCACCACACCCGGCAAGGCTTGGGCGCCACCATCAGCGCGATCTTTTTGCAATTGAAGCTCTTGGCGAACTCCGGCAGATCCGTCAGCACGGTGTTGGTCCGGTACTCGTCCGGCGCGTGCGGGTCGCCCTGCGCCTGGCTGCGCAACTGCTCGGGGCGCGTTTGCGTGCACCACTGCTGCGCATAGGCAATCCAGAAGCGCTGATCCGGCGTATATCCGCCGGTCTTCGCGTTCATGTCCAGATGCGCGGCCTCGGCCTTGTCGAGCCATGCCAACCACGCCAGCCACAGCCCGCCCAGATCGGCCAGATTCTCGCCCAGCGTCAGCTTGCCGTTCAGGTGAACGCCCGGCACGGCCTCGATGGCGTCGTACTGCTTGATCATGCATTCGGCGCGCTCATTGAATTTTCGCTCGTCTTCCGCGGTCCACCAGTTCTTCAGGTTGCCGTCCTTGTCGAACTGGCGGCCCTGATCGTCGAAGCCGTGCGTCAGCTCGTGGCCGATGGTCGAGCCCATATCGCCGTAGTTGGCGGCGTCGTCCTCCTTGCCGCTGAAGAACGGCGGTTGCAGGTACCCGGCGGGAAAGTTCACGTTGTTCATCTGCGGATCGTAATAGGCGTTCACCGTGGGCGGAGTCATCTCCCACTCGCCTTTGTCCACCGGCTTGCCGATCTTGGCCAGATCGCGCGCAAACTCGAACTCATGCGCCCGCATCTGGTTGCCCAGCGCATCGCCGCGCACAATCTCCAGCTTGGAGTAGTCGCGCCACTTATCCGGGTAGCCGATCTTGTTCATTACCGAGTGCAGCTTTTCACTGGCTTTTACCTTGGTCTCTGCGCTCATCCAGTCCAGCGAGGCAATGTCCTTGTCCATCGCCTGCTCGATGGCCAGCGTCATCTCCAGGGTGCGCTGCTTCTCTGCCGGCGGAAAATACTTGGCCACGTACACCTGGCCCAGCGCCTCGCCAAGCTCCTGGTCCACGCGCCTGGTGCAGCGCTTCCAACGCTCCTGCTGCTTCTCAGCGCCGTTCAGAATGTGCGAATAGAAGTTCCAGTTCTCATGGTCGAAGCTCTCCGGCAAACTAGTGCCTGCGTAGGCGTTCAGAAGTTGCCAGCGCAGATAAACTGTGATTCGATCAGTCGGTGTATCCGCTACGAGGCTGTTGAACTCAGCAAAGAACTTCGGCTCGTTATCGTTCACCTTGCCCGCGGCAGGCGCATGAGCGGCGGAAACGTAATGGCCCAGCGGAAAATGCGTCATCTCCTTTGAGAAACCGGCCACATCGGTGGGATGATTCAGGTTTTGCGGATCGCGCTGCTCGGTGATGGTCAGCGTTGCCTTGGCCAGCCGCGTCTCGATGGTCAGCACTGTCTCAGCGTCCCTGGCGGCTTGCGCCTCCGGCTCGCCCGCCAGCACGAGCATCTTCGCCACATGCGCTACATACTGTTTCCGCTGCTCCACACTCTTGGCGTCGGTTCGCGTGTAGTAGTCGCGCTCCGGCAAGCCCAGGCCGCCGGAGCTATAGAACGAAATCACCGAGTTCGAGTCGGCATAGTCCTGACCCGATCCCATCCCGAAGAACGCGTTTACGCCGATCAAATGTAGATGCGCCACCAGCGCGGGCAGCTCGGCCGCTGACTGGAGGGCGGTAATCCGGTCCAGCTCCGGCTGAAGCGGTGTCAACCCCAGCTTGTTCACCGTCGCCGTGTCCATGCAGCTGGCGTACTCGTCGCCGATCTTCTGCTCGTTCGCCGTGCGCGGATTCTCGTTGGCGTTGCGCGTCTCTGCGGGCGCCGCCGCGTCCTCCAGAATCTGCCTCAAATGCAGCCGGTTCAGCTCATACAGCTCCGTGAAGCGGCCATACGCAATCTGGTCGGCGGGCAGCGGATTGCGCTTGAACCAGCCATTGCAACTGTAACGATAAAAGTTGTCGCAGGGGTCCACCGTGGTGTCGATCAGCGAAGGATCGAAGACCCGCAACTCCGGCGCGGCGGGCGGTGCGGCAGGCGCGGCGGTTTGGCAAAGCGCCGGAATCCCGGCCAGCGGTGCGGCCAGAACGGCCGTGAGAGCGATGAAACAAACGGTATGCGCGGGGGAGGAGCGGAACATGCCGACACTTTAGCAGATTCCCGGCTCTGCCGAAAGCAGCCCATCGCATCTCCACGCCGATTACAATAAGCAGGCGTAGGAAAAACCTCTGAAGGAGCAACGCAAGTGGCGCAACGCACGTTGAGCATCGTCAAGCCGGACGCGGTCCGCAAAGGCTTCACCGGGGCCATTCTGGCCGAGATCGAGAAGGCCGGCTTCCAGATCGTGGCCATCAAGAGGCAGTCCATCTCCAAAGAGCAGGCGCAGGGCTTCTATCAAGTCCACACCGGCAAGCCGTTCTTCGACGGGCTCACCACGTTCATGTCTTCCGGCCCGCTTGTTTTGATGGTTCTGGAGAAGGAGAATGCGATCGCCGGCCTGCGCAAGCTGATGGGCGCCACGAATCCCGCCAACGCCGAAGAGGGAACCATCCGCAAGAAGTTTGCCAGCTCGATGACGGAGAACGCCATCCACGGCTCCGACGCCGAAGACACCGCCGCCTTTGAGATCGGGTACTGGTTCGCCGGGCACGAGTTGATTTAGCGATCCACCAAGGCGCAAGTCTCGGGTTTCACGTATCCCATTCATGCGCTTTCTTCTGGAGCATGGATGGGGATCCCGCCAGATACGCTCAACACCGGCACTCAAGCCCAATCTAGGACCGCGTGCTTACAGCGCTTTCCTGAGCTTCTTTCTGTACTTTTGAAAGGCTTCGCGGCCATCCTCCGTCAGGCGCAGCAGCGTCTGGGGCACCTTTCCGCGGTAGGTCTTCACCACCTCGACGTATCCAGCCTCCTCCAGCCGGGAGAGATGGCTGGAGAGCGTGCCCTTGTTCATTTCGGTCTCGTGTTGCAGATAGAGGAAGTCGCATCGGTCGACAGCGAACAGGAGGGCGACAATCATGAGGCGCCCCGGCTCGTGAATCACGCGATCTAGCTCATTGAACGTCTGCGTTTGCCGGTTCATTGGCCTCCTCCGTTGGAGCTTTCGTGTGGCGAAGATAGGTGCAGAAAGTGACGCTGCCCGAAATAAAGAAGATCGCGCCACAAAGGATCATGCAAAGCAGAATTGCCCCAGTGCTTTCGGGGCGAAGCCCGGTAACTGCCAATGAGTTGGGGGCCAGAATGGCGGCGCGGTCCGGCGGAAGAGCCGTAATCGCCATTGAGCCGAGCAGAATCGACGCGGGTACTGCCCATTTCCAACCGACAGCTTTCCAGGGAACCGTCCTGGTGATGCCGAGAGCGTAACCCATTGCAACAAAACTGCCAACCACGGCAGGGAGGGTGGATGTCACACTCCAGTGCGATCGAATGGCAAAGGCGACGCCCGCTGAGACCACTGCCGCCACGCAGGTTGCAATAATCATTAGAATGATTGGTGGCATTATTTTGCCGTGCGTCCCGTATTTGACGAATCCGGTGCGAGGATAGGTGATGTGCTTCTTGATCGCCTTGGTACCGATGTACATGACCGAAAACATGAGCCCAAGCCAGACGACAAACATATACGTCCGGTTCCAAATGGAGTACTCGGGCGTGTTTACTTCCAACCACTGGATTAGCGCGAAGGCCAGACACATGAAACCGAAGTTCAACTCGCCCACGCCGTCGATGTTTTCGTAGGCCCTGGGGCGCCTCAAGAGACTTTCGATTTGATCCATATTCGTTCCTCCTGAACGCCAAGGACAAGCCGCCGACGCGCATTGCCGGTTTGGCAGCGCCGGGCCGTCCTTGTCTATGCCAACTAGTTTGCGCTACCAACTAGTTGTTGTCAAGAACTTTTCTTTGAATTGTGAGTTTTTTCTCGGCGCGACGGCCTCCCCACGCAGTTTGAGGTCGCTTTCAAGCGCGGGACACGCTTTTTCGATCCTGCACCCGGCCCCAGGATTCACCCACCCTCGCGGCGCTCAGTAGATCAGCTTGAGCGAAAACTGGATCTGGCGGGAGTTGCCGGCGGTCTTGCTGATCTGACCGAAGCCGGAGCCGGTGAGAATGTTGGCGGGCAGGCCCATGTTGACGATGTTGAAGAGGTTGAAGAACTCACTGCGGAACTGGAGGTTCACGAGCTCGCCGCCGCTGTTCCGCCGGCCGAATGGAGTGCTCTTGATGAGGGCGAAATCGTAGTCGTAATAGGCGGGCCCTCGAAAGGTATTTCGTCCCAGCGTTCCGAAGCGGCCCTGGTTGGGGCCTGTGCCGCCAGCCACGTGGATGGGAATGGAGAAGTAGTCCACTGCATTCTTGACGCCATCGCCAAAGTAATCCTGACGGTCCTTGCGCGCGGTGGAGAGATGCGGCATGGCGATCTGGTCGGGACGGTCGACGCCATTGGAGCCTGCACCGGTCTGCTGAATGCCGGAGAAGACAGTGAAGGGCGAGCCCGAGTTGATGCTGGAAATGCTGAGCAGTTCCCAGCCATCGGTGACTTTTTTGCCAATGGGACGCAGAAACTGCGCCTTTTCGAGATGCAGATCCTGGGCGATGCTCAGTCCAAAGCCGTTGGTTATGTCGAACGACGACGGACCTTTTTCCGCGTGCGTGTCAAAGGGGTTCTGCGGAAAGCCGACCATAGCTTGACTGGTGTCGTCGATCGACTTGCTCCAGGTATAACTCGTCTGGAGGCCAGGGCCTCCATGCCCCATTGAGCCCGACAGAGAAGTTTGCAACGCGTGATAGGTAGAATGGGCGGTTGCTGTCATGATGTTTTCCACGCCGAAACCGCCTGTTACGTTCCCTGAGCTGTCGAAAGTGGTTTGGGGCGCGAAGGCCGCAGTGGCGCCGGGGTAGGCATTGGGAAAGCTGGTGCGGGGAAGCTTGACGCCGGCGGTTCCCACATAACTTGCGTCTGCCGTGAGATTCCCGAGTTTTCGCTCCACCCCGGCCGTCCATGTGTACAAGGCTGCGTTGCCAAAGGAGCGGTCGATGCCGCTTAGATTGAGATCGCTGACCACATGGCCGGGAGTAAGCGCGGCAACGTCCTGCTCATAGCGATTCACATCCATGACGGTGTTGGGCGCAACGGCGTTCGAGCCTCCTGAAGCGAAGATGTCTACGCCAGCCGGCGTAAAGGCGCGCGGCAACTGGGACGGTGTGATTTGAAATCCATAGTGAATGGGCGCGTTGGAGACGGAAAGCAGCCGGGGCATGACGGCAAAGGGCGTGGAACCGGTGAGGAAGTTATCTTGCCAGATATTGGGCGGGATAACAGTTATCCCCGCGCCGGCGTGGGCGGATAACTTGCTGGTTACTTGCCAAGCTGCCTGGACGCGCGGTTCCCAGCCATTGCGATCGGTCTGGTAACCCGGCTGCGGATTGACGACATATTCCTGTATGCCATTCACGTTCAAGAAACTCGCGGTTCTGCGGGCACGCTCGGCGATGGGGGTGTAAAGGTCCCAGCGGAGGCCGTAGTCGAGCGTGAAGCGGCTGGTTACCTTCCATGTGTCTTGCACGTAAAGGCTGAAATTGTTGCGATTGATGGCCGCCGGGCCGATGTGGGCGCCGCTGGAGAAGTATGGCGGCGCAATGGCCACGGTATACACGAAGGGGCTGCCCGACAGGAAACTTGAGAGCGTGTCGGGGAATGGATCGCCGGGGTAGAGGTTGTGTGTGCCACTGAGCGAGAGGATTACCGGGACATTGCTGTTCGGCGGCCCAGGAACGTAGGCGGCGCCGCCGCCAAAGTCGTATTCGCCGTTGGGGCTGATGCCAAAGTAAGTGGTGTCGCGATTGACGCGCGCCTCGAAGCCTGCTTTGAAGGCGTGGCGCGCGGTGGTGAAGGCGGCGTTCTGGCGGCCCTGGAAGAGATTGCCGTAGGACTGCATCACGGAACCGGCAGCGGCGTTGAAAGGCTCGAAGAGTCCATCGTTGAATTTGACCGCCGGGTCGGTGCGATTGGGCGTGGGAAACCCTGGAGTGGAGCGCGTAATGCTCAGCAAGGATTCGAACACAAGGCTCGGCGAGACCGTGCGCGTGTAAGCGCCAGCCACGTTGCGCTGCCGGTCGATGTACTGGATGCCGAAAGAGGGGTCGAGAGCCGTCTGGTCGGGGTTGGTGGTGGGGCCGGTGAGATTGTCCATGTTGAAGCGCGCGAAGAACTGGTCCTTGCTGGAGAACCTGTGGTCCAGGCGCAGCGAGAACTGGTTGGCGTCGGTAGCGACCTTGGACGCCGTTGCGTAAGTGCTCTCGCCAAACGGCCCGGTGGGGTCATTCGGCAGCGGATAGCGCGCCAGCACCGCCGCAATGCTTGAATCGACTGGAACGTAGAGGGTGTCGGTACTTTTGTCGGGATAAATGATCGCGTCACAAACAACTTGACTATTGGTTTGACAGCCGTTCCCCGGCCTCTGCGCGGCGCTGGGCACCGGCATTACCTGGGTGGTTCCCAACACCTGCCGAAAGCCCTGGTATTGGGTGAAGTAAAAGGTCCGTTTGCGGCCGTCGTAGACGTTAGGGATGAAGACCGGACCGCCGTTGGTGAAGCCGAACTCGTTGCGACGGAACGGAGGAATCCTGCCCGGATACGCGGGCGTGGGATGGTCGAAGTAGTTGCGGGCATCGAAGGCGGAGTTACGGACAAACTCAAAGACCGACCCGTGGAAGCCGCTGGCGCCGGAGCGGGTATGGATGTTCGTGAACCCCGCGGCGCCGCGGCCAATCTCGGCCGGCATCCACCCGGAGCTGGAATCGATGCTTTCGACCGCATCGACGTTGAAGTTGGTGAAGGTGGCGCCGCCCATCTCCGGGTCGCTGATATCTGCGCCGTCCATGGCAAAGGTGGCTTCAACGCCGCGCTGCCCGTTGATGGCAAACTGCTGAGTAAAGTTGGTGGCACCGTTGGTATCGGTCATGGTGCCGGCGGCCAGCAGCAGCAGAGTGCTGAAGTCGCGCTTGTTGAGCGGCAGTTCGCTGACCGCCTGGCTGGAGAGCTCCTCGCCGCCGGTAGCGGTTGGACCCTCGAGGACAGCCACTGTGAGTTCGCCGCGGGCGGAGAGCGTGAGCGCGACTGGCGGAGCGGCGGGGGCGAGATCGATGGGCTGGGCGCAGTCGATCTTGCGCCTATCTGTCTCCACGGTGAGGAGGTATTGGCCGGCGGGCAGGGCGGCCAGCGCAAAGCGGCCATCCGTGCCGGTGGCCGCTTCAGCCGCAACGCCGTTCCCGGCAAGGCGGATTTTCGCAGCGGGAATGGGCGCGCCGGCGGGGTTGCGAAGCACTCCCCGCCAGACGACTTGCGGGGGCTGCTGAGCAAGAGCCGGCATCGCGGAGAGCAGTAGCACCGCAAGTACCGGAACCCAGAATCCTGCGCCACTCCAACCCGCAACCCAGCGCCGCACTGAACGCCTCTTCCCCTGCTTCGATTTCAAGTAGATTCGACTCTTGAGTTTCAATGCGCAGGACGCTGGAAGAAGCCAAGCGCCATGGAGAATGCGCTCACTGCGTCCGAGTGAATTATAGTCTCGACCCCGGAACGGAAAGCGATTTGCCGGCGGCGGCTGGACGCTGGCCGGAGCACATCGTCCGGTTGCAGACTCTACACTATGAGCAGCTTATGGCCGGATCGAAGCCAAGCACGGATACCATCGCCGCGATCTCCACGCCGCCGGGCCGCGGCGGCATCGGAATCGTGCGCCTGAGCGGGCCCGAAGCCGGATCGATAGCCGCGCAACTAGTGAGCCTGCGCCAGCCGCTGGAGCATGCGCGGGCGCGGCTGGCCGATGTGCTGGATGCGGAAGGCGGGGTTGGGCGCGGCGAGGCCGTCCGGATCGACGAGGCGCTGGTGATTTGGTTTGCCGCTCCCAACTCGTATACGGCCGAAGATGTGGTGGAGATTGCCGCCCATGGGTCGCCAGTGGTGCTGGAACTGCTGCTGCGCCGTTCGCTCGATCTGGGCGCGAGGCTGGCCGAGCCGGGCGAGTTTACCCAGCGCGCCTTTCTGGCCGGACGGCTCGATCTTACCCAGGCCGAGGCGGTACGCGACCTGATCGAGGCGCAGACGCTGACCCAGGCGCGCCAGGCCGCCAGCCAGATGGGCGGAGCGCTGAGCCGGCGCGTACAGCCGGTCAAGCAGTCGCTGGTGGAGCTGATTGCGCTGCTCGAAGCCGGCATCGACTTTGCCGAGGACGATGTGGACGTCACCTCGGCGGACGAGATTGCCCGGCGGATCGCCGAGTTGACGCCCACCCTCACTGCGCTTGCAGCTTCCTTCGGCCGCGGACGCATCGTCCACGACGGTCTGACCCTGGCGATTGTGGGCCGCCCCAATGTGGGCAAGAGCTCGCTCTTCAACCGGCTTGTGGAGCGCGAACGGGCGATCGTGACGGCGACGCCGGGAACCACCCGCGACACCGTAACGGAGCGGATCTCCCTGGACGGAATTCCGCTGGAGCTGGTGGATACGGCCGGGCTGCGCGAGGGCTTGGCCGAGGGCCTGCGCGAAGGTCTCGAAGAGGCTGAGCAGTTGGGAATTGCCCGCAGCCGCGAGGCGCTGGCGGACGCCGCGCTGCTGCTGGTGGTACTGGACGCGACCCAGCCGCTCGACGAAGAGGAGCACCGGCTGCTCGCGGCCGTCGAGGGGCGGCCCGCGCTGATCGCCGTAAACAAGTGCGACTTGGCGGAGGCAGGCGAGGCAGCCGAGGAGGTTGACGGCGTTCGCGCGCTGCGGACTTCAGCGCTGACGGGTGAGGGGATTCCGGCGTTGCGGGAGCGGATTCTGGCTCTGGCCACCGGCGGAGCGGCCTCGGAGCCGGGAATGTTGACCAGCCTGCGGCACCACCAGGCGATTGCGACCGCACTGGCCGCATTAGGCGACGCGGCCCAGGCGAACGCCAACGCAATTCCCCACGAGATGATCCTGCTGGATCTCTACCGCGCCTTGTGGGCGCTCGACTCCCTGACCGGGCAGACGACCTCCGACGACATTCTGAATCTGATCTTTTCCACGTTCTGCATCGGAAAATAGCGAGGCTTGATCGCTTTCGCGCCTTAGCCCTGAACCGGATGCGCCTGCGCTGCCTTGACCCCGGCGGCTTCCATCATGATGCAGAAGGACTGACCCTCCGTGGAGGTTCCGAGGCGGTCGAAGTTGGGCGCGCCGCAAACGCCCTGGACGTAGCCGAAGGCGTCCATCTTGGCGCGGGCAGCGTCGCGCAGGATGTCGGCCTGAGACTTGTAAGCGGCTGGAAGCCAGGCCGCCGCGACGCCTTCATAGATGGCAAAGGCCAGCATCTGGGCAAGATTCGTTTCGACGAAGGTCGCCGGCTGGTCGACCACGTTGTGAAAGAGGCCGTCCGGACGCCGATGCTGGAGGCAGCCGTCCACGATCTCGCGGGCAAAGGCGGCCAGGCGGTCACGGTCTTGGCCGCGGTCTCTGGGCAGGCTGCGGATCACGCGCGCCAGGCCGGCGGCCGCCCATCCGTTGCCGCCGCCCCAGAAGTTGGGGTCCGCAAACTGCCGCTTGCCGTCGTCCCAGATGTGCGCCAGCAGCTTCTTCTCCCGGTTCCAGAGCCGCTGCCGATAGCCTTCGATCTGCGCCAGCGCCTCGTCGTGGAAGCCCATCGCGGCCAGAAACGGCGGCGCGCCGTTGAGCCCATCCGACCACATCTCGGGCGCTCGGAAGGTGTGGTAGAGGATTCCCTCCGAATTGCGGGGCGCCTTGTTTCGTATCCAGTCGAGCATGCCGTCGACCGCTTGGCGCATTTCTGCATCGCCGGTCCAATTGGCTGCCTGGGCGTAAGCTGGGCCGCCCATCGCGGGATCGGTCGGACTGCCGGAGACCACCACGCCCAGCCGCCCGTCCGGCGTCCGCTGGACAATGGCCGCCTTGGTAAGAAGGATGACCCGCTCGCGGTCGCCGGCCTCGACCAGTGCCTGCGCAAAGATGCCCTGCTCCCAGTCGCGGCGCTGCATGGCCATGGCCGCCGCTGTGGCGCGCTCGATGCGCCGCGCGCTTTCGGAAGAGTGACTGAAATCCTCGCCGGCCGGGCCGCGCACAGCTTGAGCCGCCGCGCCTGGAATGGCAGCCAAAGGTGCCGCAACGAGAGGAGCGCCGAGGGCCGCGGCTGTGTGCAAAAAGGAGCGCCGATTCATGGGCAAGCCTCACAGAGACAGGGAGTCATGCTTACAGCCTACTTCCCGCCGGTCAGGTTGCGGATGATCTCGACTTCGCGCTGGCGGTAAGGCGTTCCGTCGGGGTGGAAGACGTCGTGGAACCAGATGATAGGCTGGCGATCGGTATAGGGATGCTGCCAGGAGTCCCAGGGCAGGTACGTCTGGCTCTTGCCGGCGACCAAGCCCCAGTTGATGGCCCCGACCCGGTGCTGGCGGGCGATGGGCAGGACGGTATCGAAAGTGCTGCCCGCGCCGCGGGCCATGTATTCAGTGCAGAGGAGCGGGCGGTGAAATTGCTCCAGGAGCCTCACATGCTGCTCGAAGTCCTCGGGCCAACCGTAGTTGTGGAAGCTGAGGACGTCGGACTGCTCGACCTGGATGCGGGCAATGGGCGGCATGGCGGCCAGCGAAGTCCAGTCGCCGTGCCAAAGCCCGCTGGTTAGCGGCTGCGTGGGGTGCGCGGCGCGCGCCCAGCCAAAGACCTGCGGCAGGAGGGCAAGGACGGCCTCATTCTTGTTTCTGGGATCGCCTTTGGCATAGGAGTCGTCGTTGCCGTTGTCCGGCTCGTTCCAGAGGTCCCAGGCGAGGATGCGGGGATCGTCTGCGAAGGCGCCCACTACGCCCTTGACGTAGCCCTCGAGCCGCGGGTATTGCGCGGGATCGGAGAGGATCTCAGTGCCGGGAGCCTGCACCCAGCCTGAGTTGTGCACGCCGGGTACGGGCGCGTGCTGCGGCCCGAGTTTGGGGTGCGGATCCCAGCAGGAGTCAAAGAGCACAAAAACGGGCCGGATGTGATGGCGAGAGGCGATGGCCAGGAAGAGGTCGATGCGATGCGCGAAGCCCTTGGGATCCTGCTCCCAGAGCAAATTGTGCAGAAAAACGCGCATGGTGTTCATGCCGATGCCTTCCGCCCAGCCCAGCTCGCGGTCGATTGTGGCGGGGTCGAAGGAGTCGGCCTGCCACATCTCCAGTTGATTGATGGCGGTGGAGGGCAGGAAGTTGGCGCCCACCGGCCAGGGTTGCCGGGCGTACCAGGCGTTGGCCTGGGCCTCGGTCCAGCGTTGCGGGGCGGGCGGGGCTTGCTGCGCGTGGAGATTGGGGATGACGGCGAACACAAGAGCCAGCGCGGAAAGCCCGCGCCGGAATTTGAGTGAAAGCAGGTTCATCGCAGCTCCTTCAATGAGCGGGAAGGAGCATTCTACCGTGTTGACGCCGGGATCGTCCTGGCGGTTTGGGGGGCCGCATCGGCGGGCGGCCTGCCATCATGGAAGAGTTGGCACCTTGGGGCGATCCGCCCCGAACTTCTGCAGCTGATCTCGGAGAGGCTTAAAGGTTGGAGCCTCGGGAAAGGTCGGACCTATATAGCTGCCTTTAAAGATTTCCCGCTGTTTCTTTTCTTCTTCTGTGAGGTCCACGGTCAACAGAAGCAGTTGCCCGATTGGTATGCCAGGGTGCAAGAGAACGGGCGTATTCGATACGTTCGCGATTTCAAGTGTAAGGCATCCCCTAAAGCCAGGATGAATCCACGGAGCGGTCTCAATAATGATGAATGTTCGCGCAATTGAGGAACGAGTCAGTATCTGGCCGGAAAGGTCGAGCGGCAGCTTGATAAACTCAAGGGTCGATCCAAGAACGGTGTGATGCGGGGGCAAGACCAAGTACTCTCCCCAAGGCACATGAACTCTTGTTTGATTCAGCCTTATATTGTCCAGCGCAATAAACGGTGGGGGCGGGCTTTGGGGCAACAGAAAGTGGTTGCCCAGCCGCAAGTTAACCGCGTCGTCCGACCAATCCTCCTCAAGGGGCATCGGCGTAATAACAACTCCGCCGTCGAATTCCTGCTTGGCCTCGTGCTGGCGCGGATCGGGGAAGATCCGTCTCATTCGACCCAAGATATTCTGTCGCGATAAAACCCCCACTTATGCACCTCCAAGGTTCGGCAGAGCAATGTCTTCGAGGGCTTTCGTGGTCCAGTTTTCGACCCGCTCCATCCAGATATCGCGTCTGTCGATTCTAGTGCGGTCCGGCATGTCGCTGCGGGTCATCAAGTCCTCGATACCGCTCAGGTAAAACAAGTGGGCTGCATTTAGCAATACGATGGCGTTGGGCCTTTTGAATTCGTTGCGGACATATAGTGTAGATGGAACTACCGCGTGACCGAGATAAGTGCTTATAACGTCCCTCAATTCGGCCAACTCTTCGACCTCTCTTGATTGGCGCTTGCGATTTCGTAGTTTGGTTGTGAGTCTCGCAACTTCGTCTTCGATGCTTTCAATGGTCTTGAAAAACGCATCGATTATGCTGCTTCCGCAGGGGACTTCAAAACTAAATGCTTCCCGCCTCAATTTGCGGCATTCGTCGATAAGCCGAATGTGGTGAGATTTGTTCTTGGAGATTTCATCCCACCAGCCAAGTTTTTCCAACTGGGCAGATTGTCGCCATAGCCTGAAGAGCCGGGCCGGGTGGTCCCATTCGAATTTGAAGTGCGACTTTGCAGCTCTTTCATCTATAGAACCGTCGGCCGCCAGAGTACCGGACAAATCGAAAAACTCGATGGAAGATAGAACAAATGACGGACCTAGTAAATATACGCCAAAGAGATCGCAGAACAGCTCTTCTGCCCAGTCCTGAAGGACCTCAGGGTACTGCTTGAGTTGTGTGGCACTAAGGCCGAGGATTGCAGTTGGGGCAAAGGCCACTCGGAACCCTTCCGAGATTGCTTCTTTTATGCGATCAAGGCAGTTCAATCTAGCAAAAACAAAATGTCCTATCTCGTGAGCTAGGAGCCCATTTAGAAACAAATGCTGTGCCTGAGAGTGCGGCAAGGCAACGAGTCCGAGGTTTGGTGGGAACTTTAAGCGAGGGGCAACGACTTCGCCGAGGTCGATCACGTTCTTTTCGAAGTCTCCGGGCGGAAACTGAAAGTAGTTTAGTTTGTCCGTATGGATCACGGCGAATTCCAGTGATTTGCAGTTACCGATGAGTTGCACACGCTCAGTCAGCAACTTTACAAGTGCTGTTGGCACATTGAGCGTATCCGCATCTACTGCGGGTTGCACATAGAAGTGCAGACTCTTCCAGGTTTCACGAATCAGATGTAACAGTTGTCTATGACGACGGTATTCAGCTGGTTCAACTTGATTTGTGGATGGGAAGTTTGAGAGAAATGTTTGCGTGCAGACCGAAAGCTCCTGAATGTGCTCAAGGAGCTTCCTTGTTGGCCCTAGATATGAAGGAAATCCGCCACTTAACTTGCAAGCAGCGGAGGTCGATTTCACAAAGCGATAGCAGGCCGCCGTGTCATGCAAGAGAGCCCGCGACCGCTCATCACCATTCACGTTCTGAAGACTCTTCGCTGTATTTGTACAGCGCCCTGTTCTCCAAGTCGTACAAGAACTCGTTGATTTCGCGGACGGTTGCCCCCCTGTCCGCGCCTTGGATTGTCCCTTCCGCTAGGCGCGCGAGCTTTCCACGAACATCACGCGAGTTGAAGGGACCCGCCACCTCATTGACAATCAAGGCCTGCTCATAGCGCCCAAAAGGGGAGTTTCCCGGAACCGGCGCGAATGAGTTGCTTGTCTGCCAACTGGTATCCATGATCGTGACCAGATTCGTCAATGCCTCGACCATCGACTCGCTCAACTCTCCCGTCGAGGCAAATGAATCAAGGCGATTCATCAGCTTTCTGGAGGCGAGCGCCATCGACAAATATCTTGACCTGGACCCCTGAGCGGTTCCTCGCATATGCCCTCGACTATTGAGTTGTGCGATTGAAGCCATCGGCTCTCCTCCCATTAGACAGGAGACACTTCGGATACGCTACCATTTTCTCAATGTAAAATAAAATTGTCAAGCAAAATAAACTTGCCTTCGCTGTGCAAAGAGTTTACGATTGATGCTCGACTGGACCTGCGAGCCGATGCCGAAGAGGAAACATTCAAATACCGATGAACTCAGAGCCGAATTTGCCCGGCAGCTCTCCGAGGCGATAAAGGGCATCAGCAAGAACCTAGCAGCCAAGAAATTGGGCATTTCAAGGCAAATGCTTCGTCTCTACCTTAAGGGAATGGCTACCCCCGGCGGCGAGGTCATCAAGAAGGCGTGTGATGAATGGAGCCTGACATTGTCGATCAAGGGGTTCCAGTTCACCGGAGACGCATTCGCGTCCAACGCGAAGCCCCGGGGACGACAAGATAAATTGTCAGAACCCAGCCTGTTCGATTTGCTCGACAAGTTGGAGAAAAACCAGATCGAAGCCGAAGTCGTTGGGCGCGAGGGAGACAGCTTCTACCTTAGATTCCGAATCAAACTTGCCGCCTGATTGGAAAACGCACTGCGCTAAGTGGTTCCCTGATCCAAGTTCCTCCTGCCTCATTCCCCCGCCAACTGCTCGAGCAGCGCGTCGAAGTCTTCCAGGCGGCCGTATTCGATGATGATTTTGCCGCGGCCGTTGCGGTCCTCGATGTGGACCTTGAGGCCGAGGGCGCGCTGGAGCCGTTGCTGGACATCGCGCACGTTGGGATCGATGGGTTGCTCTAGCTTCTTGTCCTTTTTGGCGGCGCGATCGGGGTGCATCAAGCCCTGGACGTAGGTCTCTGTCTGGCGAACAGAAAGCGAAAGATCGACGACTCGCTTGGCCGCCTTCTCGATCTCCTCGGGGTGTTCAAAAGCGAGCAGGGTGCGGGCGTGGCCGAAGCTGAGCTCGCCAGCCTCGACGCGGGCTTGCACCGAAGCAGGCAAGCGGAGCAGGCGCAGGAAGTTGGCCACCGAGGCGCGGTCCTTGCCGGTGCGCACGGCCATCTGCTCCTGGGTCATGTGGAACTCGCGGGAGAGGCGGTCGAAGGCGCGCGCCTGCTCCATGGGGTTCAGGTCGGCGCGCTGGAGGTTTTCGACGATGGTGATCTCCATCGCCTGCTCGTCGGAGACCTGGCGCAGAATGGCGGGGATGGTTTTCTTTCCGGCCAGCCGCGAGGCGCGCCAGCGGCGTTCCCCGGCGATGAGCTGGAAGCGGCCGTTGGCGAGCGGGCGAACCAGCACCGGCTGGACGACCCCGTTGGATGTGATGGAAGCGGCCAGCTCAGCCAACTGCTCCTCATTCACGTGCGTGCGTGTCTGGAATGGGTTGTGTTCGATCTGATCCAGGGGAATCTCGCGGGGTTTGCCGCCTTCTGTGTCGGCAGCGGAGGCGGGAGAAGGCACCCGCGGGAGAAGAGAATCCAGGCCCTTGCCCAGGGCGCGGCGTTTTGGATCGGTGGCGGCGACGGTCATGTTTCAAAATCCTCTTTTCCGGCAAAAGGCGCCGGGGCTGTTCGAATTTGCGTTTGCCGGGATTCCGGCGATGTTTGCGGCAGCCTTGACCCGCACGGGCTTTCAAGGGGATGGTCAGGAATATGGCCAGAAGCGGACTTCATTGGACGGGTCTGCCGGCGGCTTGACGGACTCCACGGGTTTCGGTTCAGCGCTGCGCGGGATCTCGATTCGATTGCGGGCCAGAAACTCCCCGGTCAGTTCGAAATAGGCCTCGGTTCCTCGGGAGCGCGGGGCATAGAGGGCGACAGGCTTGCCGTGGCTGGGTGCCTCGGCCAGCCGGACGTTGCGCGGAATCACGGTGCGGTAGAGCCGATCCTTGAAATACTCGCGAAGAGTCTCGCTCACCTGTTGGGCCAGGTTGGTGCGGTCGTCGTACATGGTGAGCAGGACGCCCTCGATCGTAAGGGATGGGTTGAAGGCGGCGCGCACCCGTTCGAGATTGGAGATGAGCTCGGAGATGCCCTCCAGGGCGAAGTACTCGGCCTGCATGGGCACGAGCAGGGTGTCGGCGGCAGCCAGGACATTGAGGGTGAGCAAGTCGAGCGCCGGCGGACAATCCAGGATCACCAGGTCGTAGTTGTTGTGAATGGGATCGAGCGCGTGGCGCAGGCGGAGGGCACGGTCGCTGGCCGCGGCGAGTTCGATATTCGCGCCAGTGAGGTTCTTGGAGCCGGGGAGCAGCCAGAGCCGATCGATCTCGGTGGGCAGGACAACCTGCTCCGCCAGGGCGTCTCCCATGAGCACGTCGTAGATGGAGTGGCGGTTGTCGTCGCGCAGAAAGCCGAGGCCAGAGGAAGCGTTGGCCTGGGGGTCGCAATCGACGAGCAGGATATTGAGGCCTTGGATGGCGAGGCAGGCGGCGAGGTTGATCGCGGTGGTGGTTTTGCCGACTCCGCCCTTCTGGTTGACAACGCCAAGAATCTTTCCCATGGCAATTGAGAGTAAAGGGAGGGACGGATTCGGTGCTGGGACTTGCGTTGTGGAGAACGGGGCGAAGCTGTGGAAAGCGTTCTGGGCTGGGAGTAGTGGTCGGGGGTCAAGCGGCTGAGGATAAATGGGTTGCTGTCTGTTGATGGGGGATAGGCTGGAGGCGCTGAAAAAGAGGGATGTGGTGGAAAACCGCCGCAATTCGGGGCAGGAATTGGGGATCTTTGAATTGGCAGGTCCTGGCTGTTCCAAATTGAACACGCGCCCGAATCGGGCCTAGGCACCCTTGTTCCACGTGGAACGGCTTGCCATTTCTTGGCTTGGCTTCCGCTGAGTTCCACGTGGAACAAACCGCGCCACTACCGACCCCGCCAGACCCAAATACAATTGCTCTCAACCTATCTTTGAAAAAATATCTTCGCCTTCTGTCACACAGGCTGATCCAGATTGTCCTATCCATTGGAGGCTCTTCATGCAAACCACGCACCATCTTCCGCAGAATCCCACCGCGACTTCGCTCACCCCTACGGACGAAGAACTCGCGGCTCGCGCACGGGCAGGCGACCGCGATCAACTCGAACTTTTGCTCACGCGCCATCTTCCGTGGATCTTCAATCTCTCGGTCCGAATGCTTCATCGCCACGCCGACGCCGAGGATGCTACCCAGGAAATCCTGCTCAAGGTCATAAAAGCTCTGCCGGGATTTCGTGCCGAAGCGAAGTTCAGCACCTGGCTCTATCGGATCGCCGTCAACCATCTGTTGAACGTGAAGAAGCCTAAATGGGCCGCCTACGATGCGGTCTGCTCGTTTGCCGTGGCCTCGGCTGGACTGCTGCAAGTGCCCGATCTCGATCTTCCCGACCCGCGCACCGTACCGGTCCCAGTTGAGATACTGGTTGAAGAGACGAAGAACAACTGCATGATCGGAACCTTGCTTTGCCTCGACGGCCGGCAGCGACTCGTCTTTATCCTGGGCGAAATCTTCGCGGTGAGCGATGAGGTGGGCGCTGAGATTGCCGAGGTGACTCCGGTAAACTTCCGGCAAATCCTATCGCGAGCGCGCCGCGATCTGTATGAGTACCTGCGCGATAACTGTAGCCTTGTGAATGCGCAAAACGATTGCAAGTGCGCCCGAAAGACCCGCGCATTCATCCAGGCCGGCTTTGTTGACCCAGCAAAACTGGAGTTCACGCAGGATCATGCCCGCAAGGTGCGAGAGGTTGCCGCTCAACGCGCCCCAGAACTGATCGACGCTTACATGGAGATAGGAGCCAGCGTCTACCGCAACCACCCCTTCTATGAGCCATCAGAGCAGGCCGCAATCCTGCGCCGGGTTCTTGGGCCTCTTGAGCTCTAACCGGATTCCAGAATCGCAAAGGAGCATCATGGAAACGCCAAACGCCTTCATCGGCAAAGCGACTTTGCCCACGCCCGAAGAAGTCTCTGCCGCTCTGGGCTCGACCTCCGAGGTGTGGAAGCAGTTGGTGGATTGGCTGGCCGAGCAGGGTGTCGCAGATCAGGAGTGGAAGTCATCGTCCGCCAAGTACGGATGGTCCCTGCGCCTCAAGCTGAAGAAGAGAACGATCGTCTATCTCGGTCCGTGCCACGGTTGCTTCCGCGTGGCATTCGTCCTTGGCGACAGGGCGGTTGCGGCCGCCCGAAAGTGCAACCTCTCTAAAGGCGCGCTCAAGCTCCTCGACGAAGCGCCGCGCTACGCGGAGGGAACTGGCATGCGGCTGATGGTGAAGGCCGCGAAGGACCTAGCTGCGATCAAGAAGCTGGCTCTCATCAAGTTGGCGAACTGATTCTCTGCTCTCCAAGCGCGAGTACCCGCTCGTCGCTGCAAGGCAGTTGAATCGCCGCGGGCCAGGAAAACTTCGCTCCGGCTGCTGCCTTCAGCCTCTCCAGCTCGCCGTGAGTGGTCATCAGCGCCAGCCAGCCTCCGGGGGAAACCAACTGCGAAGCCGCCTGAACGGCCAGGTCCATCTTGTCGACCGCGCGCAAAGTCAAGCAATCGAATACAGCACGAAGTGCCTCGGCGCGGCCGGAATGGACGTTTGCGGAGATCCCAAGAACTCGGAGGGCCTCATGTAGGAACGCCGCCTTCTTGCCTTGCGACTCGGCCAGGGTAACGTGGATCTCGGGACGGCAGAGGGCGATGGGTATCCCTGGGAACCCGGCACCGGAACCAAAGTCGAGAAGCGTGGAGAGGCCGGCGGGAAGTGCGCGGGCGCAGGCAATCGACTCGACAAAGTGGCGGGAGAGAATGCCGTCTTCATCCCGGACCGCAGTCAGGTTCACGCGGACATTCCAGCGAAGAATAAGCGAAAGATACTCCTCGAAGCGGACAGTAAGTGCCGAGCTCAGCGGCGCGAGGCCTGCATCGATCAAGAGAGCATTGAGGCGCTCGCCTGCCGGGATCGATCCTTCACTCATCTTCTGCGCTCGTCCCGTGTACTAATGCCGGCGCGACCGAATCTTCGATTCGCCGTGGTTCCCATGCCGCAGCCGCTGCGGCAAACGCCGCGAAGATGGCGCGGGAAAATGCTTCCTGGGCGTAGGTTCGCTCCGGATGCCACTGCACCGCTAAAACGAAGTGGCCGGGCGAGTCCAACTCGACCGCCTCAATGACCCCATCTCCCGGAGAAATTGCGGTGACCACCAGATTGTCTCCGGGGAGACGGATCGCCTGGTGGTGGCTTGAGTTGACCTGAGGCTCAACCGGCTCATTGGGTGGCAGAAGCCCCGCCAGCCTCGACCCTTGGGCAATCCGCACCGGGTGCGCCTCGATCACCTCCCGGCCGGGCCGGTGATTGACCGGCGTCTTCAGATCCTGGATAAGAGAACCGTTGCACCAGACATTCAAGGTCTGCGCCCCGTGACAGATCGCCAGGATTGGCTTGTGCAAGTTGAAGGCGTCCTGCAGGAGCAACTCGTCGACGGCCGTCCGGGCGGAGTCTGCCTCGCCGCACTCGGGAATCGGATCTTCGCCATATCTTTGCGGGTCTACGTCATAACGACTGCCGGGGAGCAGTATCCCATGAACTCCCGTCAGGAGCTTGGCCACACGATCCTGGCGCTCGTGCAAGGGAACGACGATCGGCGTTGCTCCCGCAGCGTGAAGGGCGGCAAGATACGGCGGCAGCGACCGCTGATTGTAGGCCGGATCGGTGCTGGTAGGCTCGGGAATGGCGATGCGAAGAGGCATGGAAGCACCAGTGTAATCACAGATGCGATCTCAACGATAGGGGTCTCGCGGTCTCCCACCCAGCTCGTCCGCACAGGAAGGTCAAATCTCTCCACGAAGCGCGGCTTCCTCAATGGAATCCTGGTTCGTCGCTCTTTGCGTCTGCCTCAGCCTTTCAATGGCATTGCGAAGTTGCTCGGTCAACTCGCCGGTCTGGCGCGGGGTCATTCCTTTGGTTTCGATCGGCTCGCCGGCGGTGAGCGTCAGTTCTCCGGGATACAGATGCCGGGTATGAATCGGGAGCAGATCGAAAACTCCGCTGAGCGCGAGAGGCACCAGCGGCACTTGCGCGCGAATGGCCAGGTAGGCCGCGCCGGACTGGAACGGCCGCAGTTCGCCGGTGGATGTTCGGCCACCCTCCGGGAAGACGAAGATCGGCATTCCAGCGCGTAAAGCCCTGACGCCGGCACCCAGGCTGGAGAGCGTGGCGTGCGGGTTTGCGGTATCGATCGGAATCTGCCCGGAACGATCTAAGTACCATCCTATGAATGCGATAGGCCACAAGTCCTTTCTTGCCAGAATGCGAAACTGGAAGGGCAGCGCGGCAAAAATCACCGGCGTATCCATGTAGGACGTATGGTTGGAGGCATAGACGGCCACCGGATGCCGGCGCAGGTTCTCCGCTCCGCGAACGGTGAGCGAACAGCCGGAGAGAGTTACCATGGCCCGCGCCCAGAAGCGCGCAATGCGGTGCTGCGCGCGGCCGCACTTGTCCACAAGAGAAACCAGAAGCGAAAACGAGGCACAAACGGCCGTAACCAGGGTCATGACCGGGATGTGCACCAGGTCCGTGCGCCAACGGTAGAGCCGCGGCAAGGGATTGGGCCGCCGACTCACGATTGCGCCCCACTTTCGGCCAGCAGCAACGTTCGGACCTCGCCCACGAGGTACACGGATCCCGACACGACGATCACGCCCGGCTGCGCGCATTGCCCGGACTGTCGCACGGCCAGTTGCATGGCCTGGCCGACCGATTCGGCGGCTAGCGCGCGAACACCCGTGGCCTCGGCTGCCGCCAACAGGGCGTCTTGAGCAGCGGCGCGGGCGGTTTGGATGGGCGCGAGGATCACCTGGTCAAAAAGTGGAAAGAGAATCTGCGCCATCTCGGCAATCGGCTTGTCGCGCAGGCAACTGAAGATGAGCGTCCGCGACCTGCCCTCACCCGCCGCGCCACCCAGAACTGCGTCCAGGCCGTCGCGCAGCGCCCAAGCTCCGGCGGGATTGTGCGCCACATCCAGAATCCACTCCACGCCGTCTCTTTCTATGCGCTCCAGCCGCCCCGGCCAGCGCGTCTTGCGAATGCCTTCGGCGAGGGCCGCCGGCGTCACGGGAAAGCCGTGGTTGCCAGCCAACTCAGCCGCGGCGGCGATGGCCAAAGCCACATTGCGATGCTGATGCGCGCCGGCAAGGGGTGAATCCACGCGATTTGTCGCACCAAGAGCGTTGATGCAATACGGACCGGCCGCGGCGGCGCCTATGGGAGGCAAATTTGGGGCCGCGCTCACAACTCGCACGCCCAACTCGGCCGCCGCCTCGTCTAGAACCTGGTTGACTTCGGGGCACTGCGGCAGGGTAACCAGCGTTCCGCGGCGGCGCAGAATGCCGGCCTTTTCCCGCGCAATGGCCGCGATGGTCGATCCCAGCCATTCGGTATGGTCGATGGAAATGTCGGTGATAACGCTGAGCAGCGGATCGACGATATTGGTCGCGTCCAGCCGCCCGCCCATGCCCACTTCGAGCACGGCCAGCTCTACGCGCGCCTCGGCGAAGAACAAGAGCGCCTGGGCGGTGAGAATCTCGAAGTAGCTGGGCATTTGCGGCAGCCGGCCGTCCGCAACGAGTTGCCGCGCGGCATCGAGTACGCGAAAGAAGAGGCCGGCAAAGACATCGTCGGCGATCTCCGCGCGGTCCACGCGGATGCGCTCGTTGGCGCGCGCCAGATGCGGCGAGGTATAGAGGCCGGTGCGAACCCCGGAGGCGGTCAGGATGGAAGCCAGCGTGGAAGCGGTCGAGCCCTTCCCGTTGGTCCCCGCAATCAGCACCGAGGGAAAGCGGCGCTGCGGGTTGCCGAGCGTGGCCAGCAGGATCCCAATCTCGTCCAGCGAGAACTTGCGGCGAGGCTGGCCGGAGGCGGCATAGAGTTCCGGCGCCATGGCATTCAGTTGTTCGATGGCCGCCGCATAGGACATGGAAGATTCAGTATAGAAGCCCGGTCTCAATCGAGCTGGGACCTCGCACGGGACCGCTCTTCGATCTCGACACTTGCAATCGCTTCAGCGCTTGCTCTTCGGCCTTGGCATCTCCGTAACCTTATTCTGCGAGCGCTCGTCTGACGGGACGGCCGGCAGCATCGCACGGATCTGGTCCTTGGTTTTGCCCTCACACTTTTCTATGAAATACCAGAGCGCATCGACGAGAATGTCATTTGTGGTCGTCCGCTTGTCCTTCTTGGCTCGGCGCACCTCACCGATCCAGCGCACTGCTGCCCTGTCTTCGGCGGTGAGGCAAACAGAAGTCCGCTGGGCATCGTCCGGAATGTGCTTCTCTCTCGGACTCATGATTCAGATACCCCTTGACAGCATTATCGCATTGTCGCATAATTATGTTATAGTGCAATAACGTGGTAACGCAGGTTCGGCGCTAGGTACCTGCTGTGATCGCATATTAAGATGAGGAGGGGATTGAGATGGCCGCTGCCCCGTTCTCCATAGAGCTCGATGTGTTCCAACAGCACCGGGAGGAGTGGTTCCGCTCACACCCGGGCGAGTTCGTTGCGATCCAGGACGACGTCATAGCGGAAGGATTCTTCGGCTCCTATGGCGAGGCTTTCAAGGCAGGTCTGCAGAGGTTTGGCGTCCGTAAGGGCTTTCTTGTAAAGCAGGTATGGATGACTGAGCCCGTATATTGCATCTCATAACATGGGACGGGTTGGCCTCCGCTGGAATCCTTTCGACCAAGGCGATCCAGGTCCGTGTATTGACGTCATAGTAATGAACTCTTCTGACGTCATAGAGGCCGGGCACCCTCTCGGCTTCGAGTATCCCGAACCTCTCCGTATGAGAGCTCTCCTCGATACTGGGGCCTCTGTCACCGTTATAAGCAAGACATTCGCCAACTATTGCAAGCTGTTCCAGACCAATGAGGGAAGCGAGATAACGGCAGTCGGTACCACACACCGCTGTGGGGAGCATGCTGGCGCTGTCAGTTTTCCGGGCACCAATCTGCGGTCATTTGATCCAATCCGCATCGTCTCCGTCGATTTCGTGAAGGAGCGAAACTATGCTATTTTGATCGGCAGAGACATTCTTCGGAATTGGGTCATCACCTTCGATGGGCGGTCCAAGCGGGTGACGATCACGGATTGACCAAAGCCAGCCATCTCTCAACCTGAAATTGAGACCGGCCCGTCGCATGGAGCGAGGCTCACTGCCGCAGCAGGATTTGCAGGGCCTGGCGGGCATCTTGCAGGCAGGCGCGCGCTTCGTCCTCCGACAGCAGGCCCTGGTGCACAGCCTTCTTCCCGGCGTCGTTCACCTGATTGGCGATGCGCGGGAAGTCCCCATCGATACCCGTCTGGATCAGGTTGTTGTTCACCTCGTGCAGCAGGTTGCCGAGCGTGGCGGCGTTGCGATAGCGGGTGCGGACCAGGCGCGTCAGCGCGGCCGGCAGCTTTTGTTTGATGGCCTCTTCAAGCACCGAACGGCACATGACCGCGCAGGCCGTGAACAGGCCAAAGAAGTAGCAGCGCGTGGCTTCGTCCAGATAACGATCGGCCTCCTCCGAACTGGGCGCGGCCACCACGCATTCGCGCAGGTGAGTGGCCCGCAATACGGCAGGCTCTACCAACTCCAGCAGTTCGAGCGCAAACGCGGCCCGCAGCAGGTCGTTCTGCTGTCCATCCAGGGCGCGCTGAATCTCCTGCCATGCTGGGGTGACGGCGCCTGTGGCAGCTTGCTGCAAGCGGGTTAGCGATGTGAGCCGCTGGCGAGAGTGCTGGACGAAGCCTTGCCGCATCTCCTGAGCCAGCATCCGCCACCCGGCCACAAAGGCCACCGGATCTTGCTGGTAGCGCACCCAAAGCTCGTCAAAGACGATGCCCGGCAACACGGGATGCAACTGCTCAAAGCGCCCAGTTCTAGCCAACTCGGAGATTGCCTCGCAAAACTCCCGTCCCGGCGCGCCTTCCGCCGTCATATGCAGGAGTTGATCTTCCAGGCGCCCGATGTCGATAGCCATTTACAACCCCATCCCCATCCAAGTCTAGGGTTCCTGATCGTCGAGCGCCGCCGTCAACGCAAACATCACCGCACAGTTCATGCTGGAATAGGAAACCGCCGCCCGGCTCATCGAAGATGGGAATCCGCTTGCCAAGAGAGCAATTCCCCCTTCTTCTCTTGCCTTGTACAAGCTGTGGACGACTGGTCTTCTGTGGAGGACCGGCCCTCTCGAAGCCATTGCCCCATGCGATGATGAACGCGCTTTTCACATAAACCAACCGCTTTACACAGGCCTTTTGAGTATGCCTGTGGGAGACGTGGGAAACCTGGGTCACGTTGCTCCCCTCCCAGGCAGGATTTCCAAATGTGCAGAATTGCACAGCTTGGATTTGAAAAACTGGCCTGCCTGTCAACTCCTTGCCTTATAGTCGTTTCGGAAGTATTTCCACTTTTCCTACCGGAACTACGGGTACTACTGTCTTTTCTTTTAATCTCCCACCCTTTTCCTCGCAATCCGTCGCACTGCGCGGCAATCGAGCTCAAAACCAGATGCTCGCCGTTCACGCGCTCTAGGTGAATTCACAGGGAAGCGATTTAGGGAGAATGGACGCGGGAATCCAGAAAAGCATCCCTGTTTTCCACGCACAGAGGAACGTGAAGATGAATACAATCAAGAAGAAGAAAAGACAGCCACTTCCAACTGACCGCCTGGTGTTGTAAAGTGTGGCCAGCGTGGAATGTCTGGGATTCCGGTTTTTCCCGTAGGCGCACAACGAGGGTGGGTCGATGTCGATTGTAGAAGCTGAACTGGAGAAACCGGCCGCGCAGGGGGCAGCGATGGAGATTACCGTAAGCCGCCAGGATCTGGTGAAGGAGCTTACCGCGACGCAGAGCGTGGTGGAGCGCAAGACGACGATTCCGATTCTGTCCAACTTTCTCATCGAGGTCGAGAACGACCGACTGAACATCAGCGCGACCGACCTCGATCAGGCGATCCGCACCAGCACTGAGGTGAAGGTGAAGAAGCCTGGAGCCTGCACCATCCCGGCGCGCAAGCTCTACGACTACGTCAAATTGCTGCCAGAAGGCGATATCTCGATTAAGTTGCTCGAGAATCACTGGGTGCAGATTCGCTCCGGACGCTCGAATACGAAGATGGTAGGCATGGCGCGGGCCAACTATCCTCAGGTGCCGGAGTTCCCCGCCGTAGCCACCACCAGCATTTCGGCGCTGGCCTTGAAGACGTTGATTACGCGCACCATCTTCGCCATCTCGAACGAGGAGTCGCGCTACACGCTGAACGGAGCTCTGCTGGTGATCAAAGCGGAGTCGCTGGCCATGGTGGCCACGGACGGCCACCGGCTCTCGTATGTGGAGAAGCCGAATGAGATTCTGGAAGGCATAAGCGGCGAAAAGCGTGTGCTGATTCCTCGCAAGGCCTTGCAGGAGCTACTGCAGTTGCTGGTTGCTGCCGAAGCCGAAAGAGATGCGGAGGAGAAGAAGAATCCAAAGGCCGGTCTTTCGCCCGTGACGGTGGAGTTTGCCGACGACGAGCACACCCTCTTCTTCCGCCTGGGCCATCGCACCCTGAGTACGCGCAAGCTGTCGGGGCAATTCCCGAACTTTGAGGCGGTGATGCCGCGCGACAACACGAAGTTTGCGGTGGTTCGTTCGAGCGAACTGTCGGCGGCAATCCAGCGCGTGGCGCAGTTTGCCGACGAGCGGTCGGGCGCCATCCGGCTGCGGCTGGAGGGGAATGAACTGAAGATCAGCTCCAGTTCGACGGAATCCGGCGAGAGCGAGGACACCATCGATACACCGTATTCGGGCGATCCGATCATGGTCGGCTTCAACTCCACCTACATCCTGGATTTTTTGAAGGCGCTGGGCAACGAGGGCGAGGTGCGTCTGGAGTTCAAGGATTCGCAGTCGGCGGGCCAGATGCGGCCCGAGGATCCGGATGCGGAGTACAAGTACCGGTACGTGCTCATGCCCATGCGAATATGAGCGAGGCTGTAGGCTGAGCCGCGCTTTGCGCGAGGCAGCAAAGCAGCGATGGCCCGGCAGGGATGCCGGGCCATTGTGTTTCTGGGCGTGAGGTCGATCCGTTGGTGGACTGGCGGCAAGCGCCGCTGCCGTCCAGGAGCGGCACGGGGCTATAATCTGCCCTATGGCGGCAACCGCACATACCGATCTCCCGGCAGAGGAACTCCCCCGGAATGCGCCGGACGGCGCGCTCTCCGGCGCTGTGTCCAAATTGCTGGCCCTGGAGGCGCGCCTCGAAGAACTGGGAAGCCTGATGGTGGCTTACTCCGGCGGCGTGGACTCGGCATTTTTGGCGGCCACCGCGCATCGCGTCTTGGGTCCCCGGATGCTCGCTGTGTTGGCCGACTCGCCCAGCCTGGCCCGTCGGGACATGGGGCAGGCCTGCGCCTTTGCTCAGGGGCTCGGGATCCCGCTGCGCGTGGTGGCCACCGAAGAACTGGACCGGCCTGAATACACGCGCAACGACGCCAACCGCTGCTTCCATTGCAAGGATGAGCTTTTCGCCACCATGGAAGCGCTGGGCGCAAAGCTGGGTTTTGCCCGCATCGCCTACGGCATGAACGCCGACGACAAGATGGATTTTCGTCCCGGCCAGCGCGCCGCCGAGGAGCACGCCGTGCTGGCGCCCCTGGCGGAGGCAGGATTGACGAAACAGGAAGTGCGCGCGCTGGCCAAGGCTGCGAGCTTTGCGCTATGGGATCGGCCCGCGTCCCCATGCCTGTCTTCGCGCGTGGAGTATGGCCGCGCCGTAACCCGCGAGGTGCTTGAGCAAGTGGAGCGGGCCGAGGAGAGCCTGCGCCAGTTGGGCTTCCGCGAGCTGCGCGTCCGCCATCACGGGGAGCTGGCCCGCGTGGAAATTGCCCGCGCGGAGCTGCCCCGCGCCCTAGCGATCGAGATGATGGACTCGATCTCCGCGGCGCTCAAGGAGGCCGGTTTTCAATACGTAACCCTGGATTGCGCCGGCTTCCGCTCCGGATCGATGAATGCCATTCTGCCGGTGGAAGTCCTGGCCAAGCGCGGCGCATAGAGCGTGATTCGCGGCCAACCGTATAGAATCACAAAGCGATGCGAATCGGATACCTGGAGTGTTTTTCCGGCATAAGCGGCGACATGCTGCTGGGCGCCCTGGTGGATGCGGGCGTTCCGTTCTCGTGCCTTGAGGAAGCCGCCGCCGCGCTGAATGTGGGTGCGCACCTGGAGATGCGCAAGGTGAGCCGCAGCGGACTCGCCGCCACCAAGGTGGACGTGCTCGCTCCGGACCGACCGGTAATCAATCCGGCGCACACCCACGAAGAGCATTCGGCGCATTCGCATGAAGGGCACACCCACGAGGCGCACCACTCGCTGGGTGCCCCATCCTTTTCGGTCTCATCCGCGGAAAAGGCGGGAGACCCGCACTCGGCGCACTCCTCGCATGAACACGGCGCGCATGCTCATGCGCACCCGCACGCCGCCCATCGGCCCCTGTCTGCAATTCTCGAGATCATTCGCTCCGCCCCGCTTGCCGCCGCCGTCAAAGAGCGCTCCATGCGCGCCTTCCAACTGCTGGGCGAGGTCGAGGCTGCCATCCATTCCATCCCCATTGAAAGCGTGCATTTTCATGAAGTGGGCGCGGTGGATACCATCATCGACATCGTGTGCGCGGCCGCGGGATGCGAGGCGCTCGGTGTTGCCCGCTGGCTTTCGTCGCCCCTGAACGTGGGCAGCGGAACAGTGGTATGCCAGCACGGAACGCTGCCGGTTCCAGCGCCGGCCACGCTGGCCTTGCTGCGGGACGCGCCCGTTTATGCGGCCGGCAAGCCCATGGAGCGGGTTACGCCCACCGGCGCGGCCGTGCTACGGATGCTGGATGTGTGCTACGAACCGCTTCCGCCCATGCGCGTCCTGGCCACAGGCTACGGAGCGGGCGGACGCGAAACGCCGGGAGAGCCTAACCTGCTGCGCCTGCTGGTGGGCGAAGCGGCAGAAGCAGCCCCGGCGGGCGACGGCGACGACTCCGCCGCGACCGAGCCCATTGCCGTGATCGAAACCGTCATCGACGACTCCAACCCGCAGGTGCTCGCCTATGTGAGCGAGCTGCTGCTCGATGCCGGCGCCTGGGACGTCTATCGAGCCGCCGTGCAGATGAAGAAGGGGCGGACTGGCGTGCAACTGACCGTGCTCTGCCGCCCCAATCTCCTGCCCAGGCTGCGCGACCTTTTCTTCCGCGAGACCACCACCATCGGCCTGCGCTGGAGGCTCGGAAACAAGCTGGCTTTGGAGCGCGAGTTTGTCACGGTGCGGACCGAATGGGGCGAAGCGCGCATCAAGATCGCCCGCTGGCCCTCCGGCAAGGTAGCTAATGCGTCGCCGGAGTACGAGGACTGCCGTCTGCTGGCCACGCTGCATTCGGTGCCCCTCAAAGAGGTGATGCAGCGAGCCATGCAGGCCTACGCGGAGACTGCGGGAAAGGAAGAGAACTGATGGATCGCGCGAGGATTGAAGCGCTGCTCAACGAGGTGCGCGAGGGCCGGACCGGCGTCGGCGAGGCGCTCGACCGATTGCGCGGCCTGCCCTTCGAGGATATTGGCTTCGCCAAGCTCGATCATCATCGCGCGCTGCGCACCGGCATGCCGGAGGTGATCTTTGCCGCCGGCAAGACCGTAGCGCAGGTGGCGGCGATCTTTGCTCGCATGGCCGAGCATGGCGGTAACGTGCTGGCCACCCACGCCACGCGCGAGATGTTTGAGGCAGTCCGCGCGGTCGAGCCTCGCGCCGAGTTCCACGAGACCGCCCGCGCCATCACGCTGATGCAGGCGCCGGCCGCCCCAGGCAAGGGGATGATCGCGGTGGTCTGCGCCGGAACCAGCGACCTGCCCGTAGCCGAAGAGGCCGTGGTGACCGCGCGCCTGATGGGCAACACGGTCGAACTGATCGCCGACGTCGGAGTGGCCGGCATTCACCGGCTACTGGCGCAAAAGAACTCGCTGCAATCCGCCCGCGTGCTGATTGTGTGTGCCGGCATGGAGGGCGCGCTGCCCACCGTGGTGGGCGGACTGGTGGATGCGCCGGTGATTGCCGTTCCCACCAGCGTGGGCTATGGCGCGTCGTTTGGCGGCGTGGCGGCGCTGCTGGGCATGCTGAACACCTGCTCTCCCAACGTCTGCGTGGTCAATATCGACAACGGATTCGGCGCAGCCTGCATCGCCTCGCTCATCAATCGGCTGTGAGGAGCTGCCAAACCAGCCCTTGGAATCTCCAGCACTCATCAGGCGGCCAATGGCTTGATCTTCGGCCGCTCCTTCTGCGATTCGATCCACAGATCGTGCTGCAACTGAGCCTTCGAGAAGAAGTCGGGGGAGAGCGCCAGGGCTTCACCAAGCCTGATGCTGAGGTTCATGGTCACGGCGGTGCGGCCATTCAGGATGCGGGAGACGGTGGCGCGCGCCACGCCGACATGCTCGGCGAGCTCGGTCGCGGTTCTTGCGCCGAGAAACTCTTTCAGCAGTTCGCCTGGGCTGGCTGGGTTGTGCATCATCTATTCACCAAAATCCCCAGAATAGGAGTACTTACTCGGCGCCACCGGCCACAAGATGTAGTGATGGCGGATTTCGTGCTTGAGCAAAAATGAGAAACGCGAAACCGATTATTGAATCGACGAGTCTTTCGGTGTTGCCGCCAAGAGTTTGCTGGCCTCTCTTTTTAGTGCCTCCGCAAAGTCTAGGGCCAATGCTGGCTGCAAGACGAGTGGAAGTGTCCGGCTCAGTCCCTTTTCGAGTTCCTCCGGACTGTCTGAGTACTCTATCCCAAGAATCATCAACATTCCCGCGACGTGGCGCATTTCCCAGCCAGTCATTGGCTTAAGGATTACATTGCCGTTTTCATCCGTCTTGAACTCTGCCATGCTCTTTCCCCTCTTCCGCTGAAGGCGTAGATGTCAATATCCGACTTCCAAGCGGAAACCACAACCTGTTGAGGTTGGTGGCGTCAAGCTCATCTCCCTATCCCGAAATACCTATTGACCCCAGTCAGGACCGATGGCCTCAGCCGTGACGATCATATAGGTCGCAGCCTTCGGTTTCGGACCATTGGCGTAAACTAAGTCAACATAATCTGCCGCCACATCGGCGATATTTCCAGCGCGGAGCGAGGCCGCCAGCTTGCTGCGCCAGACTCTTCCCCATACGAGAGAGTGGAGTGAAGGAAGGTTTGCGCAACGGCCAGTGTCCCGATTAGCAGCCAGAGAGTAGATCATTCCATAGGTGACGACTTGAAGCCCACATTCGCCACCCGCGATCGGTGTGACGCTGACAACAAGAAAAGCTGTTGGGAATTTTTCCGGAGCAACCCCAATCCGGAGGCTTGCATTGTCAAGTAAATCCTTCAGCGATGGCGCGGTTTGTGCCGGAATCGAAAGAGACAAGAGCGCTAGGCACCCAAAAACGGCGACGAAATGTTTGCGCATGGGACCTCTACGCGCAGAAGTATACCATCAATGCGACCCAGTGGCCTATGTCGTCATAGTCGTTACTCCCTAATAGCGGCTGAGAACCTATCCAGGCAGTTATTCGGCAGTTTTCAGCAGCCAGTAGTGGAAGCCATCCACGATGGCCATGAGCGCCGCCTGGTTCAAATCGCTGCTCACCCCCGCAGTCATCCACGGATCGTGGCCGTCGGCGTTGAAGCTGACCGTGACGCGGACGTGGGCCGCTGTGTCGTGGGCGGATACGTCGAGGGCGGTGACGCTGAAGGTGCCCAGATGCATGTGAGCGAGGGCCGGGTACCATTTCTCCAATTCGTGGCGCATGGCCTTGGTCAGCGCATCCACCGGGCCGGAGCCTTCTGCCCTGGTTGTAGCCACGGCGGAGTCGCCAATGGATAGCAGCATCGAGGCCTGAACATACCGGTTCCCGGTTTCGTCGGATTCGTCCAGAACTCTCCAGCTCTTGACGCTGAAGCGATCTTCGAGAGTCCTGAGAACTTTCATGCAGGCCAGCCGGAAGGAAACTTCGCTGGCCGTGAATCCGCCGCCTTCAATCATCGCCTGGTTGGCGTCCATCAAAGCCTGCGCCTGCGCGGAATCGAGTGGAACGCCGAGCGCCTCCGACAGCAGAACGATGTTGGCCCTGCCAGACTGGCCGTTGACCCCGATGACCGGGCTGGCGCCGACTCTGGCCGGATCGCACCACAGGTAGGCCCCTGGGTTCTTGCGCTCGCTGCTGCCGTGCATCCCGGCCCAGGTGCCAAAAGCGCCGGGGCCGACGATCGGCGCGCCGTGCGGCGCTTCAAGCGAGAAGGCCGCGTAAGCCGATTGCGCCAGGCTGGTCAGCCCCATGAGCGATTCGGGCGTGACAAACTCAGCTTCGCCCCGGAGTTGCATGCTGCCGATAACGGTCGTCAGGTTCACGTTGCCGCAGCGTTCGCCGGTTCCCAGCAGCGTGCCTTGAATCTGAGCTGCGCCGGCAAGAATGGCGGCCCGGGCATTCGCCACTCCAAGTCCGCGATCCGTGTGGCCGTGGAATCCGAATTTGGCCTCGGGGTAGGTTCGCGCCAGGCCGCCGACGGCCTCGGCGACTTCTTCGGGATCGGCGCCGCCGGTGGTGTCGCAGACCACCAACCGGCTCACTCGCTGGCGGACGCATTGCTCCGTCATCTGGTGGAAGTAATCGAGGCTGCGCTTGCTGAAATCGGCGTCGCAATCCTCGCCGTTCTCGCGGCGTCCGCAGATGGCATCCATGGCGTGCTCAAGGTCCACGATGACCTCAAGGCCGCTGTCATGAAGGCAATCGACGGTTTCATAGGCCATCAGTAGATTCTCTTCCGGCGTGGTTTCCAGCGACCTCATCACATCGAGCAGCCGGGATTTGACGACGACAACGGCAACAGGAACGCGCCGTTTGTGGGCGACGATGAATTGCACATCGGGCCATTGCTGGACCTTGGCGCCGCGGCCGCGCGTCCGGCCGAACAAAGCCAGCTTCATGGCTCCCGTATCGACCGAGGAAACAGCGCCGGTCAAATCCGCCACGAATTTGTTTGCGCCGGCAAAGCCGATCTCGGCATAGTGGACGCCAAACGCGGCCATGCGCTGCAGAAGGCTGACGGCATTGGGCACGGAGATATCGATGTTGGGCTGCTGCATCCCGTCCCGGAGGCTGGTATCGAAGAGTTCGACTTTTCTCATTTTCGCTTGCTTCATTCTTTTTGTTCCCGATTGCGAAAGCGCCGCTCCTACAGGATAGCCCGACAAGCTGGATTCCGGCTTGCCATGATACCGCTCTCTCGCCGCTTTCGCAGTTGTCCGGGATTCCGGGTAGTGGTGCAGCTTCCGAATTGCTGGTGACGCGGTCCCAACTACCGCTGGCTAGTCGCAGTTCAATTCGCGGGAAGCCAGTCGAGAACGGCCAATCCGTTCTTTAATTTCGTGGTTTCCCTCCCCGTGGCCACATCCACTATGACAACCGTAATGTGTTGGCGGTTGTTCTCTTCATTCAGCATTGTGACACTTGCGAAAGTGTCACAATCGCTCCCCACGCCCGCGCGCCGCCGCCCTAAGATCGGACCTTGTAGTGACAAACAAGGAGATCCCGATGATCCGCTGGCTGCTGCAATCCACACTCTGCCTCATCCTCTGCCCGCTCGTCGCCGCGCAGCAGATTGCGCCGCCCGCCGCGTCCGCCGATGCGCCGCAAAGCGCCACGCCTGCTCCGGCAACCGCTGTACATTCGACAGGCCCAACAATCACTCTTCACCGTGGTACCACCGTTTCTTTAATCCGACTGGAAACCATTTCTTCCGCGACGGCACAAGTGGGTCAGAGAGTACGATTTGCCGTTTTGGAAGATGTGAAAGTCGACGGAGTGATCGTCATTCCAAAAGGCACACCTGCATCGACCGTCGTCACTTATGTGCGCAAAGCGATCGGTGGGAAACGTGACGGAATAGTCAGGGACGGACCACCCAGCCTCATCCTTCCCGACGGTTCTTCAATACAGCTTCGCAATATTGACCCTCCTTCCTCAGATTTTCCAGGCCCCATTGTCCTGTTATTCGTAGCACTCTCAATAGCCTCGTTGCCATACTGGTTCAGTCATATGTTCAAGGCAAAGCATCCCGCGCCCGAACGGGGAAACGATGAAATACTGTCGCAGTGTGGGCATTCGTGGGATGTTGCAACGACGAAAAACGTTCGTATCAACCTTGCCGCTCCGCCTCAAATTCAACCTTTCTATCCCATAGTTGACATTGACTCCACTTGTCCCGGCAGGTGACCCACACACTGACCCAACTATCCATCTGTCCTTCCCAAAAAAGGTAAATCCGTGCCCCATTCATCGCGGCTTTTTTGCGATGAGTGGGCCGCGCAGTCTTGCCGTCCACCCCGACTCGATTTCAACCACTCCTCGAATTCCGGTCGCGTAATGGTTGAAGCTGCTCCATCGGTACTGTCCGACCGACGCCACAAGTCCCCGCTCGACCGGCTTTCACCCCAACGTACAAAGTTCGCCCGCCGGGGATCCCGGTGACGCGCCAAACTCCGCTCCGTCGAAAAGCTTCCCTGATTTTCGTTCTTATGGGTGGGCCGGAGGACCATGGGCCACTCAGGATGACAGCCTGAGATAGGAACGGTTCCTTTCGTCCCTACGGGGCTTGAGCTCTCCTTGCACTGCAACCCAGGACTGCGCTTCGCTTGTCCTGGGCTATCTTCCCGCCTCCCTCCGGGAGGCAGCATTGCCCGTTCATCCTTCGCTGTAACGCGCCGATGCGGGTCAAAATGCTCAAGATGGCGGCCCGAACGAATGCGACGGATACTCAGCGCGGGTGGCTACCGCGGGCTGCATTCCGCCCAGCCGATCTCCTGAACGGAAGCCATTTGCCGGACAGCCGCCAGACGTAGCCGGCAGCCCCAAACCGCCAATCGGTGATGCAGATCACTGTCTGACGCTTGCCCGAGCGCCAATCATTCTCCTTGTACGGCTACCGCACGCGCGCGCGGCGTGGGGAGGAGATTCGTGGCCCGTTCCAGGTTGCCGATGTGGCGCAGGATCTCGCAGATATTCTTTCTGTTCCTGTTCTTTGCGCTGCTGCTTTTTACCTCGCTGAATCTCTTTCTCGGCAGCGGAACCGAGATTCAACTGCGCGCGCCGGTGCGCCTCTACTTCGAGTGGGATCCGCTGGTGGCCTTGGTGAATGCGCTGGCCAGCCACGCCCTCTATCGCGGCCTGCTTTGGAGCCTGCTCATCCTGGTGCCCACGCTCTTTCTGGGCCGTTTCTTCTGCGGCTGGATCTGCCCCCTGGGCACACTGCAGCACTTCGCCGGCAATCTGCCCTCTGAGGCAAAACGCGGCAAGCAGCGCATCGAGTCCAACAGGTACAAGCGCTGGCAGACGGGCAAGTATGTCGCCCTGCTCGCCGGCTTGGTTGCCGCCTGCTTCGGCTCGGCGGCGATCGGATGGCTCGATCCCTTCAGTTTGCTGGTCCGTTCCTTCGGCCTGTCGATTCTTCCTGCCGTGAACGCTGGCGCGCGCGCCGTGCTCACTCCGCTGGAAAGCAGCCACAACGCGGCAATCAAATCTACCGGCGAGACGCTGCACACAATTCTGCAGTATACGGTGCTCGATCTTCGCCAGCTTCACTACCACCAAGGCCTCTTGCTGGGCATTCTCTTCCTTGCGATTCTCGCTGCCAGCCTGCGCGTTACGCGGTTGTGGTGCCGCGCTGTCTGTCCGCTGGGCGCGTTGCTGGGCGCGGTCTCGCGCTGGTCGGTTCTGGGCTTGCACAAGGATCCGGCGGCCTGCGACAAGTGCAACCGCTGCCTGCTCAACTGCCAGGGCGGCGACGATCCCATCGGCGGTGCGCCCTGGCGCAAAGCCGAGTGCCTGATGTGCATGAACTGCGTGGGCAGTTGCCCGCACGACAGCCTCCAATTCCGGTTCTTCCGGAAGGAGCAGGAAGTCGCTTCGCCGGACCTTGGCCGCCGCAGGACGCTGACCGGGCTGGCCGCCGGCGCGGTGGTGGTTCCGCTGATGCGCGCTAACACCAGCCTGGGCAAGAGCCGTAGTGAGCGTCTGCTGCGTCCTCCGGGCGCGCTCGATGAGGAAGATTTCCTCTCCCGCTGCATCCGCTGCGGCGAGTGCATGAAAGTTTGCCCCAACAACGCGATCCATCCCACGTTCGAAGAAGCGGGGATCGAAGGGCTGTGGACGCCCACGCTGGTTCCGCGCATCGGCTATTGCGAGCCCAGTTGCGTACTCTGCGGTGAGGTTTGCCCCACCGGCGCCATCTGGCAGATCACGCCCAGGGAAAAAGGCTGGGTTGTCGGCGTCGGCACATCCGCCGCGGCAGACCAACCCGTTCGCCTGGGGACAGCATTTTACGACCGCGGCCGCTGCCTGCCCTGGGCCATGGCCACCGATTGCATCGTCTGCGAGGAGTGGTGCCCGGTCTCGCCCAAGGCCATTTATGTCCAAGAGGCCGAGGTCATCGACGCGGCCGGCAACACCAAGACGCTGAAGCAGCCGCGCGTCGATCCCAGCCGCTGCGTGGGCTGCGGCGCCTGCGAGTTTGCCTGCCCGCTCCAGGAGCGCCCCGCTGTTTACGTCACCAGCATCGGCGAAAGCCGTTCGCCGAGCAGCCAGATTCTGCTCAACCGGAAGTAAAGGAGAACTCGTCGTGAAATTCAATTCAGTTGGATGGATGTTGCCGATTTGGTGCGGGGTCATCGCGGCATTGATGGGTGCGTTGGTTGCCATCATTTCGTCGAGAAGATGCAAGAAGAAATAATCCAGGCCAGCATCGGCGAAAGCCGTTCGCCGAGCAGCCAGATTCTGCTCAACCGGAAGTAAAGGAGAACTCGTCGATGTTTCGCTCAAAAGGATGGATGTTGGCCGCCGCCGCAATGGCAATCGTGCTGGCAGGCGCAGGCACGGGATGCAAAAAGAAACAGTCCGATCCATTTCCTGCGTCGGGCGCCATTGCCGGCTGGGAAAAGACCAGCGACACGCGCGTCTTTGCGGCCAAGGATCTTTGGCAGTACATTGACGGCGACGCTGACCAGTACATTGCTGCCGGCGTCGTCTCCACTTCGACCTCCGATTACAAATACCAAGGCCAGTTGGAGGCGACCGTTGACGTACACACCATGAATGACGCAGCGGGCGCTCGCAGAATTCTGGAAGCCGGACAGACAAAGGATGCCAAGACCGCTCAACTGGGCGATGCCGGAGTCGAGTACGCGCAGAGTGTGATCTTCCGCAAAGGACCTTACCTGATCCGCATCGTCGCCTATGAGTCCACGCCCGATACGCCACAGGCTGTGCTGGCCCTGGCGCACGGCGTGGAGGCAAGACTGTAAGCCGCTCTGGCCGGAGCGCCGGCCGCTTTGAAAAGGAAAAGAGTGCCATGAAAAGCCGCCGGGAGTTCATCAAAACCACAGCCGCGGGAGCACTGATCGCGGGCTCATCCGCCGCGGCGAACAAGCTGGGGCTGGCTGCCATGCTCGATCAGAGCGCCCAGCGCGCTGAGACAGCCAGGTTTAAGGTCGTCGTCGCCCGGGACGCGGCGCTGCATGGTCCAGGCGGGCAGCTCGACGAGAAGCGCGTCCTCGATCTGCTCGACCGCGCCATCGCCGCGTATACCGGACGCGATCATCCGGTCGAGGCATGGAGGCGCATCGTGCCTGCCGACAAGGTCATTGGCCTCAAAGTCAACGGCCTCGGAGGCAAGGGAATCTCGACCCACGCGGCGCTGGTGCTGGCCGTCTGCGAGCGGCTACAGCAGGCCGGCGTCAAACCCGGGAACATTGTGGTCTGGGAGCGCGACGCCCGCAGCCTCGAAGCCTGCGGATTGACCGTCAACACCAATCCCAGCCGCGTCCGCTGCTACGGCAACGATGTGGGCGGCTACGAGGATCAGCCGGTGGCGTTTGGCATGGCCAACGTCAGGCTGGCCAAGATCCTTACCCGCGAGTGCGACATGGTCATCGGTTTGCCCATCCTCAAGGACCACAGCGGGGCCGGTATTACCTTCTCCATGAAGAATATGTACGGCGTCGTCCAGCGGCCGTATGAACTTCATGCCAACTACTGCAACCCGGGCGTCGCCGACCTGAACTGCATTCCCGCCGTCCGCGACAAGGTTCGCTTCACCATCGGCGACGCCATGTCCGCGGTATACAACGGCGGTCCCGGCTTCCGCCCCGAGTATCTCTGGCAGCCGAATGCGCTCATCGTGGGCGAGGATCGGGTGGCCGTGGATCACACCGCGTGGCAGATGATCGAGCGCAAGCGCGCGGAGGCGGGCGTGCCCACGCTCGAAGCCGCCGGCCGCTTGCCGCAGTACATCGCCACCGCGGCAGATGGCAATCACAGGCTGGGCACCAACGATCCGCAGCGGATGCATCTAATGGAGATTTGACCGGGAGGACTGCGATGGCTGCGGAAAACGATCAAAAACCCGAGGAAAAGCAAGCTGACGCGCCGGGACTCACGCGCCGCGAGGCTCTGTTGCAACTGCTGCGCGTGGGTGGTGTAGCCGCGGGGGCGGCGGCAGTGGGCGTCTGGCTCAGCGAGCACAGCTTCCGCCCGGTCGCAACGCAGGCCGAGCAGGCGCGGCGCGACCATCGCGCCGCCGATTCCCAGTTTCCGCACCTGACAGTCGTTCAAGGCGGAGAGCCGCGGGCGCTGGTTCAGAGGGCGCTCGAAGATCTGGGCGGCATCCGGCGCTTCGTCAGCCGCCAGGATGTGGTGGTGCTCAAACCCAACATCGCCTGGGACCGCACGCCGGACCAGGCCGCCAACACCAATCCCGACCTGGTGGCCGAGGTCGTCCGGCAGTGCTGGCAGGCGGGCGCCAAGCGGGTTATCGTCACCGACGTCAGTTGCAACGAGCCGCGCCGCTGCTTTCAGCGCTCCGGCATTCAGGCCGCTGCGCGCGCCGAGGGAGCTGAAGTCATTCTGCCCGATCCCGACCTTTTCCGGGAGGTGGACCTCGGCGGCGTGGTGCTCAAGAGCTGGCCCGTCTTCACTCCCTTCCTGGAGGCCGACAAGATCTTCAATCTGCCCATCGCCAAACACCATGTGCTCACCGGCGCAACGCTGGGCATGAAGAACTGGTACGGCATCCTGGGCGGCCAGCGCAACCGGCTGCACCAGCAGATTCACCAGAGCCTGGCCGATCTGGCCGCCTTCATGCTGCCCACGGTCACGCTGTTGGACTGCTACCGCATCCTGCTGCGCAATGGGCCGACCGGCGGCAACCTTGAAGACGTGGCTATCAAGAAGACGCTGGTCGCCGGGACCGATCCGGTGGCTGTCGACGCCTACGCGGCCAAAGCGTATTGGAACCTCGACGCCGCACAGGTGCCTTACCTAGAGATGGCCGCCGCCCGCGGATTGGGAACCGTGGACTTCGCCGCATTGCAGGTGAAGGTCAGCCAGCTGGGGTAATTCAATTCCAAACCTCGTTGCGTCTCTCTTTCGCGCCGAGCGACGCGCGTGCTCCGCGATGGTGCTGTTCCGCCGCGAACGGGCCTCCGCAAACCCGCAAAAAATGGCAAGAAAGGTGCGAAATACCCTCGAATTGGACCGAAGACCGACCGAAAAACGACGACATTTTGCTCGTCGGAGCGATGAACTCGTTCTGTAAGTTGTTGATTCTGAACAATCGGACTGCCTGCGGAGGGCTGAAAACATACCCCCTGGGGGTATAGGGGGTGGGGGGTCGGCTTTTGGGAGGCCTTGAGGGGCAGAAATTGGGCGGGGGGTTCGTGCGCGTGGAGGCTTCCCATGGGATGATTGTGCGCTGGCGTGAGGTAAATTTCGGCAAAGGGATGAAGGGAGGGCGGCGGTCTCTGGTTCGTGCTTTCCGAGGCTCGGAAATGCGGAGGTGGGGTGCACGGCATTGTTCCAGCATTGCTCGACGGTCTACGGTAAACTCCAACATTGCATTTATGGAGTATTAGTCTATAATTACATATATGATCTCTCGCCGCCTCAGTTCTCACCTGAAAGAACTGCTTCGCCATTCTCCGGCGGTCGTCCTGTTGGGGCCGCGCCAAGCAGGAAAGACAACCCTCGCTTTGGAGATAGGCGAACAGACAGCTTCGATCTACCTGGACCTTGAGGATGAGAACGACCGCGCCAAGCTGGCCAATCCCAGCAGGTATCTTGCGGACCATGAAGACGAATTGGTCATCCTCGATGAGGTTCATCGCGTACCGGAACTGTTTCAGCAGTTGCGGGGCGTCATCGACCGGGGGCGGCGGCAGGGAAAAGCCAATGGACGGTTTCTTCTGCTTGGATCGGCTGCTATGGACCTGCTCAAGCAATCCGGCGAGAGCCTCGCGGGACGTATCGCCTATTTGGAACTCGGCCCCTTCGATGCTCTGGAGATCGATCCGGCCTCGCTTGAGACGCTCTGGGTCAGAGGCGGATTTCCGCGCAGCTTTCTGGCCGAGTCTGACGATCTCAGTCTGCTTTGGCGGCGCAATTTTGTTCGCACCTACCTGGAGCGCGACATATCGCAATTCGGTCCACGCATACCGGCGGAGACGCTGAGGCGATTCTGGACGATGCTGGCGCACAACCAGGCTCAGATTCTGAATGCGGCCACTCTGGCGCGCGGTCTGGCCGTCGATGGCAAAACAGTCGCCGGTTATCTCGATCTCTTGGTTGACCTGCTGCTCGTTCGACGCTTGCCGGCCTGGCATCGGAATGTTCGCAAGCGCCTGGTCAAGTCGCCCAAGGTGTATGTACGCGATTGCGGCATCGCGCACGCGCTGCTCGGCATTCGCGACAAGGAAGCTCTGCTCGGCCATCCGGTCGTCGGCCAAACCTGGGAGAGCTTTGTCATGGAGACCCTGATCGCCACAGCACCAGACGGAACCGAGGCACACTACTATCGAACCTCCAACGGAACCGAGGTGGACCTTCTGCTCACGCTTCCCGGCGGAGAGTTGTGGGCCATCGAAGTGAAACGCACGTCAGCCCCGAAGATTGAGCGCGGTTTCCATTCCGCCTGCGCCGATCTGAATCCGCAAAAGCGGGTCTACGTGTATCCGGGCAGCGAGCGATTCCCGCTTGACGACAAAACGGATGCCATCGGCCTGGTCGAACTGGCAAAGGCGCTCCAGCCGGCTGAGTAGGGGCCAACTCACAATCCGAAGATCGCAGCCGCCAAGGCGCACAGAACCGAATCGACGCACCTTGACAGCGATGGAGTTTGAGAACGCCGCGACAGGCTACCAGATCCGAAGATTCGGGGCCTGGCGACCCAGGGTGGAATACAATTGCTCGAGTGAAAGCAATGTACGAAGACCGTTGGCGCTACATTAGAAATATCGGGGCCGGTGGCCAGGGATCTGTCGTCCTTGTCACCGACGAAAGCGGATCAGTTCCCGGCGAAGTTGCCCTCAAGCGGCTCATTCATGCGGACAGCCAAGAGAGGCGAGCGCGTTTTGAGCGTGAGACAAAGGCACTTGAGGCCTTGGACCATCCCAACATTTTGAAGATTCACCATAAGGAACTGCAGCCAGCCTCGGGGGATAAGCCGTTTTTTGTTGCCGAGTACTGCTCAGGGGGATCGCTAGAGGGCCGTGGGGCCAGGTCATTCAAGGATAAGATTGCCGAATCCGCTGCTGTTCTCGCTCCCATCGTTCAGGCGCTTGAGGCTGCGCACAGGAAAGAGATATTTCATAGGGACTGCAAACCCGCAAACATTCTATTCCGTGCCGACGGAACACCAGTCCTTGGCGATTTCGGGATCTGTCACATGGAAGATGGAAAGTTCGTGACCCTGGCCGACGAAGGGGTAGGCTCGAAGAATTTTATAGCGCCTGAAATGGAGTCTGGCGGAACAGGCGAGGTCTCAGACGTCACCGATGCGTACAGCTTGGCTAAGGTTTTGTACTGGATGGTTTCGGGAGGGAGAATATTTGCCCGCGAGCGCCACAAGGAGAGCGGGAATAATCTCGCCAGCTCGGTCGAGCGGCAGCGATTTGAGCATTTGCATATGTTCTTGGACAAGTTCTTGAAATTCAATCCACATGAGAGAAGTCGCGGAGGCATGAGCGACTTTCGCCGTGGACTGCAGGAGCTAGTAATGCTGGTGGAAGGAGATTTCGCACCCCTCGTGCCGGATCGCGCGATTAGATGCAGGTTTTGTGGGTTAGGCACCTACCAACGGAGTAGCAACAAATCGGGGTCCTCAGTCCCTCAAGCCGGTCTTAGCGTAGCTGCGGGGCATTACGTCGTGGCTATGTGGTGTGATCATTGTGGGCACATCGAGAGCTTCAATTTGAAGGCGAGCGGCTACCGCGAATGGTGGAATGGCAAGAACGAGCTATGAGAGGAGCGCCGGGTGCCCCCGGTCTCGGAAGCTAAACGGGACCGGGGGCGCCGGGTTGACGGGAGTCGATTCAGCCGCCGTAGGGCATGGGTGGAACCTTTCCGAGCAATCGTGAGTATACGGTCAGCGCGCCACGGTGATGCGCGGTGTGTTCGACGATGGACCATACGATGTCGCTGACGGGCTGGCCGCCCATGACCGGACCGGGCGGCAGCGGTTGGGCGAGTCCCTCCGCGCTGCGCGAGCGGATGAAGTGGATCGCGTTTGCGAAGGCCGATTCGAGCATTTGGCGGGCGGCGGCGAGCGAGGTCACCTGCGCAATGACCTGGGCGTGCTTCGCAAAATCCAGATCGAAGCCCTCAGGCCGCGAGGCGCCTTCGATAAACCAGTCGATGGTTTGCGCCGCGTGCGCGACCTGGTGCGCCACGGTCATCATTTCGTCGCGCGGACGGAAGCCGGAGTCGGCCTCGTCGAGGACCCTGGTGGAGCGCTCGAAGAACTCCTTGCTGGCGAGCAACTGATTGGCAAAGTGGGTAGATTGTGCGATTTGGCTCATGGGCTGGAATTGTAGCGTCCCCAGACTATGCCGATCAAGGTTTGAGGCGCGGCGGTCTTGCGCCTGGCAGATCGTCTCGCCGCTTACCGGGCGAATTGAGTGAAATCGGCTCTTGAAAAGACGGTGCCCAGGGCAGCACGCTCATAGTATGATGATTGGGCAGTCCCGTATCGACGGGCGGGTTCGGGGGAGTTTCAGGGGTCGCCGCTCGTTTCAAACCGCTCCAGGCGGGGGTGGATTGGCCCGCAAAAGGGGCAGGGGCGCACGGTCCGTTTCCAGTTTTCCTTTCAACAGGCGATGAATTCCAGAAGAGCTTGACTGTTTTGTCAAGTCTAGTATTATCATGGATTTCAACTGATCCAGGACGCTTGAGCAGGAACTACGGTCAGCATGGATAGCGGCACAACAGTCACGCAAATCGGCAAATACCAGATCCTGGGCATCCTGGGCGTTGGCGGCATGGGCGTCGTCTACCGGGGGCTGGACAAGGCCGTGGGCCGCGAGGTGGCGATCAAGACCATCACCGAGGCGACCGAAGAGCTGCGCCACCGCTTCATGCTGGAGGCGCGTTCCGGCATCCTGAACCACCCCAACATCGTCACCGTCTACGACTTCGGCGAGCAGGATGGCAATCCCTATATCGTCATGGAATTTGTTCCCGGCGATACGCTGGAGAACCTGCTGAATACCGGACACAAGTTTTCTCTGATCGAGAAACTGGAGATCATCAACCAGTTGTGCGCCGGGCTGGGTTATGCGCACCGCAAGGGAGTTATCCATAGAGACATCAAGCCGGCCAACATCATGGTGCAGCCGGATGGAATCATCAAGATCGTCGACTTCGGCGTCGCCCGCCTGGAGAACCGCTCCGGCCACACGCAGGCGGGCATGGTCATCGGCACCTTTCACTACATCTCCCCGGAGAGGCTGCTGGGCAAGGCCGCAGACGGAAGAGCGGACATCTGGTCGGCAGGGATCATCCTCTACCAGTTACTGACCGGGCGGCTGCCGTTTCCCGGCGACGATCCCGCCACTCTGCATCGGGTGGTTCGCGAACCGCATGAGCCGGTATCGAGCATTGTGCCCGGCACTCCCCCAGCCATCGACCACCTGATAGACCACGCGCTAGCCAAGGATCCGCTGGATCGATACGAGACGGCGGAAGACATGGCCGTGGATATCGAGGCCATCAACGATGGACTCAAGCAGGAGCGCGTGACCGAGGCGCTGGTGGACGTGAAGGCCCAGATGGAGCGGGAGCAATGGACCGCCGTAAGACCGGCATTGCTCGACCTGCTGCGTCTCAGCCCGCAGAACACCGAAGTCAAGAAGCTGCTACGCGAAGTGCAGGAGAAGATCTCGCGCCAGCAGAAGACGGTGCAGTTGAAGCAAATGCTGGTGGAAGCCGATGAGGCGGTGCTCCAGCAGCATTATGCCGCGGCGCTTGAGCTCTACACGCAGGTGGCCGCAATCGACCGGGATTATCCCGAACTGGCTCAGAAGATCGAAAACGCTCGCGCATTGAAAGACAAGGCAGACAAAGTCGCCTCTCTCCTGGAGCAGTCGCGGGAAGCCCGCAAGCGCAACGATTACACCGCCGCCGGCGAACTGATCGATCGCGCGCTTCTACTCGACGACCGGAATACGGATCTGCGCAACGAACGCGCAAGGATCATTCAGGAGGCGGAGCGGGCCGCCAAGGAACGCGCGCGCCGGCAGTACAGCGATACGGCGCGAGGTTTGCTGGCCGCCCGCCAGTATACCGAAGCCATTCAGAACCTGCGCGCGGCGCTGGAGATCGATCCGACAGACGCGGAGACGCAGCGGCTGTTTCAGGAAGCGGTGGATCGCCAGGAAGAACAGCGGCGGCGCAAGATCATTGAGCAGATCGGCACCGAGATTTCGGAATGCATTGCTTCAGGAGACTTCGAGCGGGCGCTGGCGCTGATTCAACGCGCGCAACAGCGTCTTCCCGGCGAGCCGGTGCTGTTGCAGTTGAAGGCGGAAGCGGAAGCCAAGCAGCGGGAACAGGCTGCGGTGAAGCTGGTGGAGAAGACCACGCTGGATGTGTACAGTCTGCTTGCCACCAGTCCCCACCAGGCGCTCACCGCGGTTCATCAGGCGCTGGAACAGATGCCGGAGGAACCGCGGCTGATTGCGCTGGAAGAGAAGGTCGTCGAGCAGGTCAAGAAGGCTTCTGTCGAGGAGACGAAGACCCAATACCTGACGCGGGCGCAAGCCGCCATCGATGCCAAGCAGTTCGATCAGGCGATGCAGATTCTGGATTCCGCAGCAATCGAGTGCGGCGAAGCGCCGGACATTGCCTCGCTGTTGAATTATGCGCGCGATCAGAAGCGAAAGGTTGAACTTGCGCAGGCGGCGGCGAACGCCGTCAAGCAGGCGCAGGCCCTCATCGCGGCGGGCAATCTGGAGGCGGCCATCGCCCTTCTGCAACCGGTGGCATCGGAGACCGGCGATGCGTCGGTGGAGAAGCTGCTGCGCCAGACGACTGCCAGTCTGGCCGAGTTGGGGCGGCGCATTGATGCGGTCGTGAGCCGCGCGCAGGCATTGAGCGAGACCGATCCCGCGCAAGCATTGCAACTGCTCTCGAACCAGCCGCAGGAGATTCAGCAGCACGCGCGCGTGCGTGAATTGCGCCAGCGGCTGGAGGCCGCATTGGAGCGGCAACGCCGGGACCGTCTGACGGCGGAGGCGATCCGGGCCGCCGGCGATGCGCTTCAAAAGGGCGAGCTGTCCCAGGGTCTCGATGCGCTCGAGGCTGCGCAGCGCGCCGGCGGCGACTCTCAGCAGCTCGCCGCCGCAATCGCCGAATACAAGAGCAGGCGCGCGCAAGCCGCCAATGAACTGCTCGGCTCGGCAATAGCAACGGCCACGCAGGCCATTCAGCAGGGAGACAGGCCCCGCGCCGCCGATGTGCTGGGCCGCGCGGCCTTTGCCGCCGAGTTTGCCGACGCCGGATTGCAAGAGAATTGGAAGCGCTTGACGAGCGAGGCAGGAAGCTCCCCACTTCAAGTGCAAGCTCCCAAGGAACAAGTCCAGGCAAAGCCGCCGGAGTTTGCCGCGCAGCAGCCGGCGGCCGTCCCGGTGGCGGCAAAGAAGAAGGGCGGCGCGGGGCTGGCGCTGTTGCTTGTGTTGGTTGCCGTAGTGCTGATCGGCGCGGCCGGCGGGGGATACTGGTGGTGGTTTATGCGCCCCGCGCCTGCCGTGCCCGTGGGCGTGCTCAATCTCAACGCCACGCCCTATGCTGAAGTTGTGAGCGTGACCTCGGAGAAGGGCAAGGCCATGCCATTGCCTGCCGGGGATCACTGGACTCCGTTGCGTCTCGACGGCATTCCGGCCGGCCGATACACCGTGGCCTTCAGAGGGGCCGACGGAAGCGCGCAGAGTCAACAGTGCGATGTGGGAGGCGCGGCTGTGCTCCCCGCAGATCAGGCCGCGCAGGTATGCAGCGTTGAATTGAAGCCGATCGACGACCATGCGATCGATGAGATCGTCGGAGGGGCGAAATGAACCTGCGGCAATCCATCTGCATCTTATGCCTGCTGCTTTCCGGCGTGCCGATGGCGGCGCAGGAACCAACTGGAAACACAAAGCAACAGGCAAAGGAGCTGGCTGACAAGGCCAAGGGTGAGGGCAGCAACCGAGCCCAGCAGGTTCAGGATTACTGCGCCGCGGCGCAACTGGAACCCAAGGAAAAGAAGTACGCCGATTCATGCAACAGCTATCGGGCGGGTCTCATGAACGACGACACGGCCTGGCTGGCGAGCGCCATAGCGCAATACAAGAGTCACGATCTGGACAAGGCGGAATCCACGGCCAAGCTTGTTTCAAGTTACGATCAGAAGTTATCCGGGCAAGCCAAGTTTCTGCTAGATCTGATCAAGAACGAGAGACTGCTCAGCCAGATGAAGGCCGCCTGGGCAAAGGGGGACTTCAACACCGTTCTTTCGTCGGCGCAATCCATGACCAATGCGGACTCCAAAGCAAGCGCCAGCGTGTACGTTAACAATGTAGCCCTCTACAATGGATACCTCGAACAGGCCCAGAAGATGGCGCAGAGCAATCCCCAGGGAGCGATAAGCCAGCTTACTCTGGCGCAGAATCTCAATCCGAATGGGCCCGGCAACCCCGCTGGAAGGATCGCCGAATTGCAGAAGGCCATGCAGACAAAGAGCGCGCCTCCGCCGCCGGCCACCACGTCGATTCCCAAGCCCGCGGTTGATTCAGCCGCGGAGATCGCCAAGAAGGTGGCCAAACTGATGAGCGATGCGCGGGATGCCGAGAAGCAGGGCAAGCTGCCGGATGCGCTCAACGATTACGCGATGGTGCTGAAACTTCAGCCGGGCAATCAGGACGCGCAGAGCAACACTGCCAGAATCGGGCAGGCAATCCGGAGCGATCCGGCTGCCGCCAGAAACGAGCTCGCATCGGCAATCCGGTATTTTTATCAATCGCAGTTCGATCAGGCCCAGACCGCTCTCAGGGACTACCTGAAGTCGGCCGATACCGCTCAGAGTCCCGGCGCAGCCTATTTCTACCTGGGAGCGGCATTGCTCGAGCAGTCGATGCTGGAGACGCCGCGAACGCAGTGGCAGGGGCCTTCCGTTGAGGCGCAGTCGGCATTCAAGGAAGCGCGAAAGGCCAAGTACAATCCGGCGCGAAGCTACGTTTCACCCGCCTTGTTGAAGGTCTGGGACGCGACCGGCCCGTAGATCGACGCACGAGGAAATCGCAGACGCAAGAATCCCCCGGTCGTTCCGGGGGATCTCGTTTAGCTGTTAGCGCTTTTCGTCTGCCTTGTGGCCGCGTCCGTCGCGCCCCTCATTCCCCTTGAACTCCGCGGGGGATTTGCGTTGCGGCGTGGGCTTGTCGCCAACCTTGGGCATCGCGCCGTTGTAGCCGTGCTGCGGATCGAGCCTGTTATCGACCTTGCCATGAAAGTCGTTGGAGCCATGGAACCAGGGGCCAACGCCGATGAAAGCGCCGCCACTGAACCATTCCGGGCCATAGTAGCCGTCGGGAACGCAGTTGTACGGGGCGTAGTCATAGTAGCCGTAGGGGCAATCGGGAGCGACGCCGATGTTGATGCTGATCTGAGCCTGCGATTTGGGAGCGACAGCCGCAAAGAACATTCCGGCAACAGCAACAGACAGTACAAGGAACTTGATTCCGCGCATGGATTCTCCTCACCATTGCCGGGGCAACCGTTTGCCTGGCCCGGACATTCCTCACTCTAGGCGGCTCGAGTAACCCCGGTCTGAGCAATATGAAGCACAGCGGAATCGGGATGCGGGTACTGCTGCCGGCGCCAAGGCCCGAGGCCGGATGGATGAGCGGCGCGGCAACTGGCCCGTCTGGTATTCTTGGCCTAGTTTGCTGCGATGCGCTGGTTAATGATCGGTCTTCTCGTCTCGCTCTTGGCGCTGCTGTTAGCGGCCGCGGGCGTGGCGCGTCATATTTGGCTGCAGCGCGCAAATCTCCGCCGCAAGCAGGTTGAGGGCATCGAGCGAACCCACGACCCGACTCTCGATTCCGGCGAAGATACCGACCAGGAACCGTGAAGGAATCCGCGTGAGCAAAGACTCTCAGTCCAGTTTCCCGCGACGGCCTGCCTGGCGAGGCACTCAAGATTGCCGCTACCGCCGCGCTGGCCGCCCGCCTCGAACTCCTGCGCCGCCGCAACCCTTAGCCGCATCCAAGAAGCACTGCCGTTCTTGCCTTGAAAGGACTTTCCGCCAGTGAGCGATCCGAAATCCCAAGCCGCCAGCTCCGCCGGTGTGCGCGATATTTCCATCGCCCACAGTCCGGACTCCGATGACGCCTTCATGTTCTATGGTTTGGCGACCAACAAGGTCCGCGTCCCCGGCTATCGCTTCAACCACACCCTTTGCGACATCGAGACGCTCAACCGGCGCGCGCGCGATGAGGCCTACTTCGACGTCACCGCCATCAGCTTCCACGCTTACCCTTACCTGCAAGACAACTACACGCTGATGGGCTGCGGCGGCAGCGTGGGCGAGGGCTACGGCCCCATGGTGGTCTCGGCTCACCCGCTCACCCCTGGGGATCTGGGACGCCTCAAGGTCGCCGTTCCCGGCACCCTCACTACCGCCTATCTAACGCTCAAAATCTTCAACCCGGAGATTGAAACCGTCACGGTCCCATTCGATCACATCATCGCGGAGGTTCTGGCGGGCAAGGTCGAAGCCGGCCTCATCATTCACGAGGGCCAGCTCACTTATACCTCCAGCGGCCTATACAAGGTTCTCGATCTCGGCGTGTGGTGGCGCGAGACCACCGGCCTGGTGCTGCCGCTGGGCGGCAACGCCATCCGCCGCTCGCTGGGACAAAAGACCCTCCGGATCGTCACCAAAGCCGTCCACGACAGCATTCAGCACGGGCTTGACCACCGCGAAGAGGCTCTCGAATACGCCATGCAGTTTGCCCGCGACCTCGACTCACGCCTGGCCGGCCGATTCGTCAGCATGTACGTGAACGAGCGCACCCTCGACTATGGCCCCGACGGCCGCCAGGCCATTCGCGCGCTGCTCGATCTCGGTTACGAACGCGGCATCATCCCCATCGCGCCCCTGGTGGAGTTCGTCGATTATTGATCCGGTCCATGGGATGCAACCGACAAGCATCGGCGAGCGGCGACCTTGGACGAATCTGAGAGGCGCGGAATAATCCTGGAACCGTTGCAAACTGACCCATAAGGGGAAGACTGCGCCCGAAAGGAGAAACAGCGCATTCAGGGGCGGCCTACCAGCAGCCTGCAACGCCGCGCCCATTCAAGGGATGGGTGGTTGAGAGTTGCGGTTTTCCGCCCTTGCGAGACATGAAAGCCGCACAGATGGGGCGCCCGGCGAATCTCGACCGCGAGTGCTCCGGTGGCAGCGCGCTGCCGAGACAACCTGGCGGCCGGATGCGGCCGGTTGAGGAAAACGGTACTCCAACCTGGTTGGGGGTCGCGCAAAACGAGGAGATTCTGTATCCTAGAGAGGTAGCCCGATTGTTAGCGGCGAATCCAATACAGGAGACATTCATGGCAGAGAAACCGAAGTTGACGAAGGCAACCGCGAAGCCAACCAAGACCTCAACCAAAAAGACTGTTTCCGCGGCGGCAAAGCCGGTGACTCCGTCTCACGAGGAGATCAAGCGGCTCGCGGAAAAGTACTGGGCGGCGCGTGGCTTCCCGGAGGATGGATCCGCAGAGCAGGATTGGCTGCGGGCGGAGCAGGAACTGCGGCAAAAGGCTTCCTAGAAGAGAACCATCGCGACTGAATCCTTGTGGCTGACGCTGCAAGGATCCGGGCGGTCGCGTCCACCCCAAAAAGTACTCTGCCGGAATGCTCGGCCTCGCTTTCTTTCGCCGGTCTCTCCTTGGAAAACCGGCGAAAGAACGGGGCACGACGCCCTGGACTGTCTTCACAGACAGAGAGAATGCCCGCGCGCCTTCGACTGCGCTCGAGGCCGATTCCTTGCGAGGGCCGGTGCAGCCGTTACGGCGCGATGCCGTCCAGCTTCTCCTGGTACTGGACGACTTGCTTGATGACTTCGTAGGAAGTTCCGCCGATAGGAAGCTGGCGGCCGTTGACCATGAGCGTGGGAGTCTGGTTGATCTTCAGATCCTTGCCCAGCTTGACCGACGCCTGGACCTGGGCAACCACCTCGGGCGTCTTGGAGCAGGCTTCGACCTTTGCCGGATCCAGGCCGGCCTTGGCCACGGCGCTGTTCAGAGTGAGGGTAGCGCCATCCGCCGTGGCCAGCCCGTCCTGGCCATCGAAGACCGCGGCCGCAAAGGTGAAAAAGGCATTGCTGCCGCCCTGCCTGGTTACGCAAACGCCATAGGCGGCGGCTCCGGCGGCAGCCGGGTGCTGTGGCAAAGGATAGCTCTGAAAGACGATGCGGGCCTTGGGGAAATCCACGGCCAGCTTATCCATGTTGGCCTGGGCATCCTTGCAATGGGGGCACTGGAAGTCGGCAAACTCGACCAGTTCCAAATCCTTCATGGCCGAGCCGCGATAGGGACCATCGGCGCGCTGCTGAAGCTGAGCGCGATCCTCGGCGAAGGGGTGCTCGCCAAAGGTCTCGATCTCGTCGCCGGCGATGATGTGCTTGCCGTCGGGCATGGCAAAAAACTGGACGCCCGAGGGCTTCTGCTTGCCCGTCTTGTCACCCACATAAACGACGACTCTGCTGACGCCCTCGACCTCAGTCTTGAGGATGGCCCACACTTGCCACATGCGGTTATCGTCGTAGCCCCAGAGTGTTTGCAGGAAGGCATCGACGGTTTCCTTGGTGGGCGATGGGGCGGTGAAGTTTGCCGGATCGGGCTTGGGAAAGACGGGCGCCGCGGCGGGCGCGGGCGCGGACGGGGCAGAGGCGGAGGAATCCTGGGCGGGCGCGGGCGGCACCTGCTGCTGGGCAGCGGCCTCGAAGACGGGTAACGAAAGCGCAAGCAGCGCGGCAACACTCGCAAGACGGATTGACAGACGGATCAAGCTGATTCTCCTTAAACTGCGGGAAGACTCCCGACTTCTAGCTTATACCTGAACTTTGACGGCGATGGGAAATCTGCGCCCCATGCCAAACGACTTGGAGGTGACCTTCAGGACTGGAGCGGCCTGTTGGCGCTTGTACTCGGAGCGCTCCACCAAGCGCACCACCTGTTGGACGAGTTCGAGGGGGAATCCGTGCGCCTGGGCGATCTGCTCAGGGGTTTCATAGCGCTCCACATAGGCTTCGAGGATGGGATCGAGAACCTCGTAGGGTGGCAGCGAGTCGGTATCCTTCTGGTCCGGACGCAGCTCGGCGGAGGGCGGCTTTTCGAGGATCGCCCTGGGAATCACCTCGGCGTCGCGGTTCAGCCAGCGGCAGACCGCATAGACGCGGGTCTTGACCAGGTCGCCGATCACCGCCAGGGCGCCCACCATGTCTCCGTAAAGCGTGCAGTACCCCACCGCCATCTCCGATTTATTGCCGGTGGTGAGCACCAGGGCGGAGAACTTGTTGGAGAGCGCCATCAGCAGACCGCCGCGAATCCGGGCCTGGATATTCTCTTCGGTAGCGTCGGCGCGCATTCCGGCAAAGAGCGGCTCCAAGGCGTGGGTGTACTCGCTGAATAGGCCGCTGATGCCGATCAGCTCAAAGCGTATGCCGAGATTGGCGGCCAGTTGGCGGCTGTCGTCGATGGAGCCCGCCGATGAGTAAGGACTGGGCATTCCAATGCCGAGCACGTTCCCGGCGCCGAGCGCCTCCTTGGCGATGCAGGCCACCAGCGAGGAGTCGACGCCGCCGCTCAGGCCTACCAGAACCTTGCCGAAGCCGCACTTGCGCACGTAATCGCGTGTGCCCAGAACCAGAGCCCGGTAGGCGGCCTCGGTGTCGTCGTCTGGTGCAGGCGCCGGCGTCCCCAGGTCCGGCTCGTCGAAGGGGTCAACCACCACCAGGTCCTCTTCGAACGAGGCGGCCTGGGCGATCAACTCTCCGCGCGCATCGAGGGCCAGCGAGGAACCGTCAAAAATCAAACTGTCATTGCCGCCCACCTGATTGCACATCAGGACCGGCACGCCGTCGCGGCGGGCAATGGCCGTCAGCATCTGACGCCGCATGGCGCGCTTCCCGTGCCAGAAGGGCGAGGACGAGATGTTGATATGCACGGCGGGCCGCTGGAGCATCAGCTCTTCCATCGGGTCGCTCTTGTAGAGACGCCGCGGCCAGAAGCTCTTATCGTTCCAGGCGTCCTCGCAGATGGTGACGGCCAGCCGGACGCCGTCCAGTTCCACGACTTGCTGGGGCCGCGAGGCGGCGAAGTAGCGCTGCTCGTCGAAGACGTCGTAAAACGGCAGCAGCCGCTTGTGCTGTTCGAGCAGCAGGCGCCCTCGATCCAGCAGCACGGCGGCGTTCACGGCCGGCTTGCCGCCTTCGCTCTCCGCCGCCAGAGCCACGCCGGCCAGCACCGCGGTGGGCAACCCGGCGGTTGCCGCCGCCAGTTCATCGACCGCCGTGCGGCAGCGAGCCAGGAAACTGGGCTTCTCAAGGAAGTCGGCGGGAGGATAGCCGCAGATCACCAGCTCGGAGAAGACCGTCAGCCGCGCGCCCAGCCCGGCCGCCCGGCGGCTGGCGGCAACGATTTTCTCAAGATTTCCGCTGAAGTCCCCGACGGTGGGATTGATCTGGGCCAGTGCAATCTTCACATTTTCAGTTTAATCCCGTGCAGCCGTCAACTCCTAGCTGCTAGCTTGTCCTCACCTCATCGTCACTCGTTGCTCATCCGTGAATCTCGTGGACGCCGTGGCAGCCGAATTGCGCCTGGCGGACTTTTGCGCGCACTTCTTTGCGGGTTTACTTTCGACCATGGCGTCCCCTCAATCTATGGATTGAATCGCCCGCGAGGCCTGCAGGCGGCGCCAGAAGAAGTACGAGGCCGCCCATAGCATACTGGTAAGTGTCGATGGGACAAAGGCCAGCCGACGATCGCTTAGGGAGAGGTGGGCAATGATTGCCGAGATGAGGTTGATGGCGAAGCCGGCATAGGCCCATTCCTTGAGCCGCGCAGGGATCAGGGGGACAAGTAGCACGACCACGCCCACTAGCTTGGCCAATGAAAGCTCCCAGCGGAAATCGCCGTTGGGAAAGCCGAGGCGGGTGAATGCCTGCGCACCCTGTGGCAATAGCTCGTAGTAAGCGGTAAAGCTCATCTCCAGGCAAAAGAGCGCGGTGAAAATCCAAAAAGGGATCGTGGTGGCTTTAGCGGCGGCGTATCCGGCCACGAAGACCGGCTTGTGCGGAGTCGATTCCATGGGTTTCCTCCTTCGATTCTCGAATACTGAGCCATCATGGGGCGGCGAGTTGCGCCGTTTAGCCGTAGTTACGTTCCGGTGCCGGCCAGGACCACGCCCACGGTGCGGGCCAGTATCTTCAGATCCAGCCAGATGCTCCAGTTCTCGATGTAGGTGACATCGAGCGAGATATAGCTGTCGAAGGAGGGGTCCTGGCGGGCCTGTACCTGCCAAAGGCCGGTGATGCCGGGGGTGACGTCGAGGCGGCGCAGATGGCTGAGCTTGTACTCGCGAACCTCGCTGGCAAGGGGCGGACGCGGACCGACAATGCTCATGTCGCCGCGCAGAACGTTGAAGAACTGCGGCAGTTCATCCAGCGAGTACTTGCGCAGGAAGCGGCCCACACTGGTGATGCGGGGATCGTTGGAGATCTTGAACAGGACGCCATCGCGTTCGTTCATGTGCATCACGTCGGCGCGGCGCTTATCCGCATCGCGGACCATGGTGCGGAACTTGGCGCAGCGAAAGACCCGGCCCTTCTTGCCGATGCGCTCGGAGAAGTACAGCATGGGCCCGTGGGAATCCAGCTTGACGGCGATGGCAACGGCCAGCAATACCGGCGAAAGAACAATCAAAGCCAGGATAGAGAGCACGACATCGAGCCAGCGCTTCAAAAGCAGGCCAACCTCGGGCACGCGGCCGCAATGCAGCGGAATGGTCGGGAACTGGCCAACGTACTCGATGGGACTGTCCCACGCCAGGCCGTCGTACATGTCGGGAATCACGCGCAGGTCAACGCCGTGAACACGGGCCTGGTCGAGCACATCCTGCACGATCCCGCGTTCGCAGGGAGTAGTGAAGAAGATCTCATCCACAAATTGCTTGCGGGCGTGCTGGAAGAGCGTGTCCAGCGTGCCCACCACATCGCCGGAGGTGGCCGCAAAGCGGGAAGTGGTACCGGGAAGGTCAATGAAACCCTTGAAGGTGTAGCCCAGATGCCGGATGCTGTCTAAGTGATGGCGCAGAGCTTGCGCCTCAGGCCCGGTGCCCACGATGAGCACATTGCGGGTGCCCACGCCGCGGTCGAATCGCCGGTAGATCATGACCCGGTAAGCGAACCGGCGCAGGCTGAGCGCGACGGCCACCAGGCCCACCGTGCCCAGCACAATGCTGCGCGGAATATCCTCGGCATGAACCAGGTAGAGCGTTCCTGTGAGGAGTAGACCCGCGGAGAAACAGGCCTGCGCGCTCAGTCTTTGTTCATTGAGAAAGCTGGCCAGGCGGGTCGGGTCATAGAGATGAAGCCGCCGGCTGATGACAATCAGCGCGATCGTAAACCCGCAGAAAAGCGCCAGCAGAATGTCCATCGATCGCCCATGAATGAGCGTGCCGCGCCAGAATCCCTCCGCGCCCTCCACGGGCCCCGAATGAACCTTGTACAGTGTGGCGATGATCGCCGCCCCAAGAACCGTAATTCCATCGAGAGTCATCCACAGCCTGGGGGCGCCCCGCAAGCCGCGCGTCGAATTGGGTACCGCTCCGCCCGCCCATTCAAGGGAAGATGCCGCCGAAGCTGAAACTCCCTGCCAGAATTCCGATGTTGCCATATACGTTCCGCAGACCTCAAACATCCTGGGGGAGGGTAAAAACCAGCTTCCCACGAGCGACCCATGAAGGGGAAAAAGACAATGTGCCACAGAGAGGCGAACCATCTTCCTGTTGGACAATCCTTTTCGGCCTTGGGCTGCCTGTCGCCATGCAACCCGTTCCGTTGCCGCAAATGAGCCACACTGGCCCAGTTGCGCCATGGCACGGCTCTCACATCTTACGTTACCCTTGTCCGGCGCCAGACAACCTGGAATCGGCGTCGAATATCCTTGGTTAACAACAAGCCTGGGCGGCAGCGAACCCGGCGCCGCTCAGGAAAACGAACTCACCACACCTGGGTGCAGCCCATGAAATGAAAGGGAACGACAATCGCCGCGCACCAAGGAAAACAGCCTTCGCTGGGATGAAAGCCAAATAGAACAAACCAACTGTGCCAAACCGCGCCCGGCCGCGGTATCCCCAATTCGGGTGACTCATTCCCCGCATTACATCCATGCCGCGCCCTGGGAAAAGCCAACAATTCAAGCATAGCCCGCGAGCGCCTCTCGAAGGCAAGAGAAATCGCATGTTTCGGTGGTTACTAGATGATAAATTACTCATTCCGAAGGTAATACATAGGCGTCCAGCGTAAGGAACTGCTGAATGTGAGGGTCGGCGGAAGCCAGAAACCTCTGCACTGGCCCGAAGAACCGCGCCCGGCCCTGATCGAGAAAGAGCACCCGGTCGGCGAGCCGTTCGGCAAACCGCATATCGTGCGTAACCACGATGCTGGTAAATCCAAGCTGCCGCTTGAGACGCTGGATCAGGTCTCCCAGGCGGCGGGCGATAATCGGGTCCACCATGGTGGTCGGCTCATCGTAAAGCACCACCTCGGGCTGCGCCGCCAGCGCGCGGGCGATGGCCACAGCCCGCTTGCGCCCGGTGGAGAGGCTGGCGGGGAATGCCTCCGCCACGTCTTCCGCGCCCACCAGGCCGATCAATCGATCCACCATCTGCTGGAGCTGGTCCTCGGAGAGACCTCCGCGCTCCCGGAGCGGAAAGGCGACGTTCTCACGCACGCTCAGGGAATCGAAGAGAGCGCCGTTCTGGAAAACCATAGTCACGCGCTTGCGAATGGCTTGCATCTCGCTCTCACTCAGGCCAGTGATCTCCTGGCCCTCAACGCGGATGGAGCCGGAATCCGGCTTCAAAAAGCCCATGAGCATGCGCAGGGCCACGGACTTGCCTACGCCGCTGCGGCCCAGGATGCAGAGCGTCTGGCCGCGATCGACCGAGAAGCTCACATCCTCCAGAACCGGCCGGCCATTGAACGAGATGCCGACGTGGCTGAAGGCGATGATGGGTTCGGAGGCCTCCGCCGCATCCGGTTCGGGCAGCTTCAGCTCTTCGGCGAGCACATCTCCCAGCGCCTCGGAGAGCTCCGGATCGGGGGCGGAATCGAAGGTTGCCATGCAATCAGATTACGCGATGGGAGACGCGAGAATCGAGTTCTGTACGGAATGCATAGCACTCGATCGGATCAGGAGGTTAAACTCGGATCGAGTAAAGTGCAATTCATTCGTCACGGAAGAATTGGGCCTCTGTGAGAACAGCAGGAAGGATTCTTGGCGTTCTTGCCGGCATTATTGCTGGCTTGTATCTTCTGTCCCTGATCGCTTTCTGCGTATTTCAAAGAAGCTTCTTGTACTTCCCAAGCGATACCTATGTGACCTTGCGCGATGCTCGGGCGAATGCGTCGTTCAAGGAGATTTCCGTGAGGACGGAAGACGGGCTCGATTTGAAGGCCTGGTACGCTCCGGCAACGAGCAAACCTTTTACCTTCGTCTTCTTCCACGGCAACGGCGATAGTTTGTACGGCGCTTCGCATATCGCCGATCCATACATTGCGGCGGGGTATGGATTTCTGATTGCCGAGTATCGCGGATACAGTGGATTGCCTGGCAAGCCGACGGAGGCCGGCCTCTATGCCGACGCGCGGGCGGACATCCAGGGCCTGTTGGCGCAAGGCGTAAGGAGCGAAGACATCATCCTTTTCGGGCACTCCCTAGGAGCGGGCGTGGCCGTGCAGACGGCCGAGGAATTCCATGTCGGCGGGGTCATGCTTCTGGCTCCCTTTCTATCGGTTCCAGAGATGGCGCAACGGGAGTTTCCGTATTTTCCAGCGAAGTATCTTGCCCTGGACCGTTTCGAAAACGTCGAAAAGATGAAGAAGATCCACGCGCCTCTTCTGATTGCCAATGGCGCGAATGACCAAGTGGTTCCCCCCGCCCAGGGAAGACAGCTATACGAGTTGGCCAATGAACCCCGGGAATTCTACTCCATTCCCGGTCGCGGTCACAATGACGCTTTTTATGGTTTCGCCGCTCTCGCCATGGATTGGGCAAACCGGCTCAGTACAAAGAACTGAGAAATCGGCCGGGTGCCCCAGGTCTCGATTCTGAGACCTGGGATTCCACAGCAATTCAGCTTGCTACCCGCAACTCTTCGCGCAATACGCGGCGCAGAGTCTCTTCCAGCTTAGGCGCTTTGCCTTCCACGTGCTGACGCAGGGCCTGGTTGATGAGCGTCTGGTAGCCAACTGCTCCGCCGTAGGCATCGGACTCTTTCAGGAAGTGATCCACCAGATCTTCATCGAGCCGGATCGTGATGCGCGTCTTGCCGCTCGGCTCCGGCTCCGGCGGGACAATCCGGCCTCGCTTGCCTTTACTGAAATCGTAACTCTGCTTCATCTCTTCTCCTCGTATTGCCTGCGCTCATGCGCCTCTGCCGGGCGTACGGAGAGGATGCGAATCTTGCTGCCGCGATAGCAGTAAACCACCGCCAAAATCCTCCCCCTCACGCCCGTTCCAATCGATACAAACCGCTGCTCATCGGGGTCCGATTCATCGTCCGTGTTCGTAACCGCAAGATCGTCCGCGAAGACCGGCTCCGCCTCAGAGAAGCGAACCCCATGCTTTCTGAAATTTGCCTCAGCCTTGCGAGGATCCCATTCGCAACTCATACCGCCCTTACCGTATGCACGTATTGTACACCAAGAACTCTCTTCAGAGAAGCATTCTACGGGGACCAGCGAGTGCCCCAGACCCCGAAACGAGGCAGGGGTGACATCTCACGGTCCCGCTTCCTCCAGAAAGCGAATCAGCGACTCGATCCCTAGCTCGAAGTTCTTCAGATGGAACTTTTCGTTGGGCGCGTGGATGCTGTCGTCGGGCAGGCCGAAGCCCATCATCACGCTGGGCAGGCCAAGGTAGCGGGCGAAATCGCCGACGATGGGAATGGAGCCTCCGGAGCGGATGAAGACCGTCTCGCGGCCCCAGACCTCGCGCAGGGCGCGCGTAGCCGCCTGGATATAGGGATTGTCGACGGGAATCAGGCAGGGGTCGCCGGAGTGAATCAGCCGCACCTCGACATCCACTCCGGGGGGCGCGATCCGCTCCACATAGCTCTTGTACTGGGCGAAGGATTTGGCCGGCGTCATGCCCGGAACCAGGCGCATGGAGACCTTGGCCACGGCCTTGGCGGGGATCACCGTCTTGGCGCCCGCGCCGGTAAATCCGCCAGGAATGCCATGCACGTCGAGGGTGGGCCGCGCCCAGGTGCGCTCCAGCACGCTGTAGCCGGGCTCACCAACCAATTGCCGCGCGCCCACCTCGGCGATGCGGTACTGCTCCTCGTCGAAGGGCAGGCTGCGCCATGCCGCCAGCTCCTCGGGACTGGGAGGGATGATGCCGTCGTAGAAGCCGGGGATGAGGATGCGGCCGTTCTCGTCCTTGAGGCGGGCCAGAATCTGCGCGATGGCGACGAAGGGATTGGGCGCCGCGCCGCCGTACATGCCGGAGTGCAGATCGGAGCGCGCGCCGCGCACCTCCAGCTCGGTATAGATCATGCCCCGCAGACCTACGCACAGCGTGGGCAGGCCGGGCGCGAACATCTCGGTATCGGAGACCAGGGCAAAGTCGGCGGCGAGCTCCGGCGGCTTGTCGGCGACGAAGCGGGCTATTCCCTCCCCGCCAACCTCTTCCTCGCCCTCGAAGAGCACGCGCGCATTCAAAGGCATCGAGCCGCGCGCGGCGAGCAGCGACTCCAGCGCCTTTATCTGCGCCCACACCTGCCCCTTGTCGTCCACCGCGCCGCGGGCGTAGAGATTGCCGCCGCGCTCCGTGGGCTCGAAGGGCGGCGAGAGCCACTCGTCGAGCGGATCAGGTGGCTGAACGTCGTAGTGCCCGTAGATCAGCACGGTGGGTTTCCACCCCGCGGACGAATCCGCCGCGGCGGACGCGGGGACCACGGGCTTGCCCGCGGCGTGGAGCCAGTCGGCGTAGACCAGCGGATGGCCTTCGGTCTCGATCAGCCGCGCGTTTTCCATGCCGATGCGCTTGAGTTCCGCGGCAACGACCTCGGCGGCGCGTCGGCAGTCGCCCTTGTGCTCGGGAAGCGTGGAGACGGAAGGGATGCGCAGCAAGGCCTTCAGTTCATCGAGAAAGCGAGGGTGGTTCCGGCGGGCAAAATCGACGGCAGACGACGGCATGGGCGCGCTCCGCAGAAAAGGAATTCAATCAAGGGGAGTATAGCCGGTTGCCTCGGGCAGCGGCTTGCTGTACTGGAGCCGCGCAACCCTCGGCCGCCATGCCCGAAACCCGGCTCGTGACGAGATTCGGATGGGCATTCGTGGTCTCTTCGCCGCGGTCCGCCACGGCGGAAGTCCTGGGGCGCCCTCCGTCCTGCGTCCGGCAACCGCTCAAGTAAATATATGGGAGAGGTCTGAGCTTCGCCGCTCCAGATTCAGAGTAGAATCAGAGAAATTCCACTTTTGTGCTATTGACAGGCTGGCTTTTCGCGATTGCCTGCCAAATGCGACGTCCTCACCCACGGTCGCCCCGCGCGGCCCTGAACCGCGGCTCCGCGCGGCCCGCGACACAAATCCCCCCTCGGGAAAAGGAGTATCCGTTTGATGAAGAACATCGGTATGGTAATTCTTGCGGTTTGCCTGGCAACGCTCGGCAGCATGGCAGCATGGGCGCAAGTTAACACCTCGAACACGGCCTATGGTCAGGATGTACTGAATGGAGGCAATACTACCCCATGGGGCTGGGACACAGGCATCGGTAGCGATGCCCTCTCAGTTGATAGTACTGGCGTCAATAATACGGCTATCGGTTCCTACGCGCTCGCAAGTACCACCTCCGGCTCGTATAACACGGCCAGCGGCAACGGCGCGCTCTGGAACAACAGCACCGGCAACTACAACACGGCCAGCGGCTATTTCGCGCTCCTATCCAACACTACCGGCAACTACAACACGGCCAGCGGCAACGGCGCGCTCCTCTCCAACAGCACCGGCAACAACAACACTGCCAGCGGCAACGGCGCGCTCTCATCCAACAGCACCGGCAACTACAACACAGCCAGCGGCTACCAGTCGCTTCTCTTAAACACCACCGGCGGCTACAACGCGGCCTACGGTTTGGTATCACTCTATAAGAATACGACCGGTTTTTACAACACGGCCGTCGGAGGCTATGCGCTCCATTTCAACAGTACGGGGAGCAATAACATAGGCGTTGGATATGATGCCGGATTCTTCAACCCTGCCGGGGCTAGCTACAACATCGATATTGGAAGTTACGGATCGGCAAGCGACGGTAGCCCCACCATCCGCATTGGAAATCCCAACACCCAGACGGCCTTTTATGCCGCCGGAGTTTACGGAATTGCCACAGGAGTCGGGGACGCGGTTCCGATGGTGATTGACAGCAACGGTCAACTGGGTATCTACAACTCGTCAATTCGCTTCAAGGAAGACGTGCATGATATGGCCGCCGCCAGCGACGGGCTGATGCGCCTGCGCCCGGTCACTTATCGTTATAAGAAGCCTTACGCCGACGGCTCCAAGCCCATCGACTACGGCCTGATTGCCGAAGAGGTCGCCGAGGTCTATCCCGACCTGGTGGTCAAAGGCGCGGACGGCCAGATTCAGACCGTGCAGTATCAGAAGCTGACCCCCATGCTGCTGAATGAGGTGCAGAAAGAGCATAAGCAGTTGGAAGTGCAGGCAGCGGCCATTCAACAGCAGGAAAAGTCCGCCGAACAGCAGGCAGCAACTATTGACAAGCAGACAGAAACCATTCAGGCGCTGCAAAAGCAGCTTGCGGCATTGCCATTACTTGAGAAGCGGCTTGCGGCATTGGAGGCGGAGCAGCCCTCCGCCACCACGCTTGAAACCCGGCTTGAGACAAAGTAAAGACTTTCTGGGCGTCCCAGGTCTCATCCGCCGCGCCAAACGAAGCCTGGGGCGCCGAGCGACGGCGATCACACGCCCGAAAACGGGTATCACACAACCAGAAGAGGAGAATCGGCTTCATGAAAAACTACGGTATCGCAATTCTTGCAGTGTGCCTGGGAATGCTCGGCGGCATGGCCGCCAATGCACAGGCCAACAACACGGCCTATGGCTCGGGGGCGCTCCAGTCCAACACGACCGGCAACTCCAACTCGGCCTTCGGCGCAAGTGCGCTTCAGTCCAATACCAACGGGACTCAAAACTCGGCCTTAGGCGCGTCAGCGCTTTCTAACAATACTTCCGGCTCCGACAACACGGCCGTTGGTCTTTTATCGCTTTATATCAACAGTACCGGCGCCGACAACTCGGCTTTCGGTTCCCAGTCGCTCGTGTACAACACCACCGGCTCCATCAACACGGCCGTCGGTTATGGATCGCTTTATTCCACCACCACCGGCTGGATTAACACGGCCGTCGGCGCCTGGGCTCTGAATAACAACACTTCCGGGTCGTATAACATCGGCATTGGATATGCGGCCGGAACCTTCAACCCTCCCGGAGCCAGTAACAACATCGATATAGGCAGCTTCGGAGGGTCGAGCGACAACAACGCCATCCGCATCGGAAATACCGGCACGCAGACGGCTTTCTATGTTGTCGGAGTGAACGGAACTGCAATCAGTGGACCCGTTCCGGTGTACATCAACAGCAGCGGCCAACTGGGCACCGTCAACTCCTCAATCCGCTTCAAGGAAGACGTTCATGACATGGCCGCCGCCAGTGAAGGACTTATGCGCCTGCGCCCGGTTACCTACCGTTATAAGAAGGCCTACGAGGACGGCTCCAAGCCGATTGACTACGGCTTGATCGCCGAAGAGGTTGCCTCAGTCTATCCCGATCTGGTGGCCAGGGATGCAGATGGCCAGATTCAAACCGTGCAGTACCAGAAGCTGACCCCCATGCTGCTGAATGAGCTGCAAAAGGAGCATAAGCTTCTGGATGACCAGGCAGCAACCATTCAACAGCAGGAAGAAAAGATTCAGCAGCAGGAAGAGTCCGCCGCGGAGCAGGCGGAAATCAATCGGCGGCTTGAGAAGCGGCTTGCGGCATTGGAGGCGGCGCTGCCTGCCACTGGGCCTCAAACCCAGCTTGTGACGAAGTAAGGGATATCCGGCCATCTCATCTCTCAGAATCGAGATTTGGGATGTGTCCGGCGGCAGCGGTCACCCATCCGGAAACGGGTATCACCCATTCAGAAGAGGAGAATTGGCTTGATGAAGAGGATCGGTTTAGCAATTCTTACAGTGTGTCTGGGAACGCTCGGCAGCATCGCTGCCCAGGCGCAGACCGACAACGCGGCCTATGGCTCTGGGGCGCTCCAGTCCTACACGAGCGGCAACTCCGACTCAGCTTTCGGCGAAAATTCACTTCAATCCGACACTAGCGGCCTTAACAACTCGGCCCTCGGCGTGTCAGCCCTCATTGACAATACTTCCGGCTCCAACAACACGGCCGCCGGTGTTTCATCGCTTGATAACAACAGCACCGGATACGCCAACTCTGCCTTCGGCTTTGGCGCTCTTGTTCGTAACACCACTGGCAACTACAACACAGCCGCCGGTTTCGATCCGATGATGTACAACACCCAGGGATGGTACAACACGACTCTTAGTCCCTGGGCGCTTGCCTCCAATACTACGGGGAGCTGGAACGTAGCTATTGGAATCTATGCCGGATATTACAACCCTCCCGGAAACATCTCCAACCTGGCTCTCTCCAACATAGATATTGGCAGCTACGGAGGGTCAAGCGATAACAGAGTCGTCCGCATCGGCAGCTACCAGACGGCCTTCTACGGCGCCGGGATAGACGGAACTGCGATCAGCGGCCCCGTTCCGGTGTACATCAACAGCAATGGCCAGCTGGGCACCGTCAACTCGTCGATCCGCTTCAAGGAAGACGTTCACGATATGGCCGCCGCCAGCGACGGACTCATGCGCCTGCGCCCGGTCACTTATCGCTACAAGCAGCCCTGCGCCGACGGCTCCAAGCCGATCGACTACGGCCTGATTGCCGAAGAAGTCGCCGAGGTCTATCCCGATCTGGTGGTCAAAGACGCCGAGGGGCAGATTCAGACCGTGCAATATCAGAAGCTGACCCCCATGCTGCTGAACGAGCTGCAGAAGCAGCATAAGCAACTGGAGCAGCAGGTAGCAACTACTAAGAACCATGAAGAAGAGATTCAACGGCAGGAAAGGTCCACCGCCGAGCAGGCAGAAATCAATCAGCGGCTGGAGAAGCGGCTTGCGGCACTGGAGACAGCGCGGCCTTCCGCAACCATGCTTGAAACCCGGCTTGTGACGAAGTAAGGATTGTCTTGGCAGCACAGGTCAGAGTCGAGGCCTCGGGCATGCGCCCGGCGACAACGATCACCCAACCCAAAAAGGAGAATCGGCTTGATGAAGAACATCGGTATCGCAATTCTTGCGGTGTGTCTGGCAACGCTCGGGAGCATGGCCGCCCAGGCGCAGTACGACAACACGGCCTATGGCGACGGGGCGCTCCAATCCAATAGCTATGGCTCTTACAACTCGGCCTTCGGTGTGAATTCGCTCTATTCCAACAACGGCGAATTCAACACGGCCATCGGCATGTATTCCCTCTATTCCAACAGCTCTGGCAGCAACAACGCGGCCGTCGGCACCTATTCTCTCTATTCCAACAGTACGGGCAGCAGCAACACGGCCGTCGGCGACAGTACGCTTACCAGTAACACGAGCGGTTATGGCAACACGGCCACCGGCGAAATGTCGCTCAACTCCAACATTACCGGCTTGTACAACACGGCCACGGGTGACGGGTCGCTCAATTACAACTCCACCGGCAGCCGGAACACGGCTACTGGCACTGTTGCGCTTTATTACAACACTTCGGGGAGCTATAACATTGGTGTCGGATTCCTGGCTGGATTCAACAACCCCGCCGGAGCCAGCAACAACATCGACATCGGCAGTGAGGGATCGGCAAACGACAGTAACCCCACCATCCGCATCGGAACTCCCGGTACCCAGAAGGCCTTCTTCGTGGCCGGAGTGCGCGGAGTGACCACGGGAGTCAAGGATGCCATTGAGGTGATGATCGACCAGAATGGTCAGTTGGGCACCGTCAACTCTTCGATTCGCTTCAAGGAAGACGTGCACGATATGGCCGCCGCCAGCGACGGGCTCCTCCGTCTGCGCCCGGTCACCTATCGCTACAAGGAGCCTTACGCCGACGGCTCCAAGCCCATCGACTACGGCCTGATTGCCGAAGAGGTTGCCGAGGTCTATCCCGACCTGGTGGCCAGGGACGCGGACGGCCAGATTCAGACCGTGCAATACCAGAAGCTGACTCCCATGCTGTTGAACGAGGTCCAGAAGGAGCACAAGCTGCTGGAAGAGCAGGAGGCCACCATCGGCAAGCAGGGAGCCACGATTGAGCTGCTGGAGAAGCGGCTTGCGGCGTTGGAGACGATGCTGCCTTCCGCCAAGGCTGAAGCCCAGCTTGCGGAGAAATAAGGATCGGCCCTGAATTGGCTTTCCTGGCCCCCATCCTTTCCGCGAAAGACGTGAAAAGGATGGGGCGCCCGGCTAGGCTCACCGAACTGCCCAGGTCTTCGCCGCAAGCTCAGCAACTTCGACCGGCTGCGCATCCGGCCGGGCTTTCAGCAGCGGTAGGGCCACGGCCAGCACATCCTCGATGCGGCTGGCGTAGTGGATGGCGACACCGTCGATCAGTTCCGGAGTCAAATCTTCTTCCACGTCCTGGCGGTTGTCGGCGGGCAGGATGATGGTTTGCACCCCGGCGCGGCGCGCGGCCAGAAACTTTTCCTTGATGCCGCCCACCGGCAGCACGTTGCCGCTGAGGGTGATCTCGCCGGTCATGGCGGTGAGCGGGCGCACCGGCGTGTCGGTCAGCAGAGACGCCAGCACGGTGGCCATGGTCACTCCGGCAGACGGGCCGTCCTTGGGAATGGCTCCGGCGGGCACGTGAATGTGCAGGTCCATCTCTTTGGTAAAGTCTTCGGCCAGGCCTAGCGAAGCCGCGTTCGAGCGGACCCAGGTGAGCGCGGCCTGCATCGACTCCTGCATCACTTCGCCGATCTGCCCGGTCATGGCGAAGTTTCCCTTGCCCTTCATCTTGTTGGCCTCGATGAAGAGAATGTCGCCGCCGGCCGGCGTCCAAGCCAGGCCCACGGCCACGCCAGGACGCTTCACGCGCTCCGCGACCTCGGTCTCCACGCGCACCTGGATGCCGCCCAGGAACTCCTTGAGCACCTCGCGGGTCACCGTGAGCTTTTCCGTCTTGCCCTCGACGACACGGCGCGCCTCTTTGCGGCAGACCGTGCCCAGCACCTGCTCCAGCTTGCGCACCCCGGCCTCGCGTGTGTAGTGGCGCACCACATAGCGCACCGCCTCCTCGGGAAACTCGATCTGCTCGGGCGTGATTCCGTTCTCCTTGATCTGGCGCGGAATCAGGTAGCGGAAGGCGATGTGCACCTTCTCCTCTTCGCTATAGCCTTGCAGGAAGATCAGCTCCATCCTGTCCAGCAGCGGCGGCGGAACCGTATCGAGCATGTTGGCCGTGCAGATGAACAGCACCTTGGAGAGGTCGAACTGCACGTCGAGATAGTTATCGCGGAAGGTGTTGTTCTGCTCCGGGTCGAGCGTTTCCAGCAGGGCGGAGGCCGGATCGCCGCGGAAGTCGCGGCCCAGCTTATCGACCTCGTCCAGCATGATGACCGGGTCGTTGACCTCGGCGCGGCGGATGCTCTGAATGATCTGGCCCGGCAAGGCGCCGATGTAGGTGCGGCGATGGCCGCGAATCTCCGCCTCGTCGTGCATGCCGCCCAGCGAAACGCGCTGGAACTTGCGGCCCAGGGCGCGGGCGATGGAGCGGCCCAGGCTGGTCTTGCCCACGCCCGGCGGCCCGACAAAGCAAAGAATCGGCCCCTTCATGTCCGGCTTCAGCCCCAGGACGCTCAGGTAGTCCAGAACGCGGTCCTTCACTTTCCTCAGTTCGTAGTGATCCTCGTCCAGAATCTCCTTGGCCTTGCCGATATCGATCTTGGAGCCTGAACTTTTGGCCCAGGGCAGAATAGCCAGCCAGTCGATGTAGTTGCGGGTGAGCGAGTAGTCGGCGGCCATGGGAGACATGCGCGAGAGCCGTGTTAGCTCCTTCACCGCCTCCTTCTTCACGTCGTCCGGCATCCCGGCGGCTTCGATCCTCTGGCGCAGATCCTCGATCTCGCGCTGGCCCTCGTCCACCTCGCCCAGTTCCTTCTGGATGGCCTTGAGCTGCTCGCGGAGATAGTAGTCGCGCTGCGACTGCTGCACCTGGTCCTGCACCTCGGTCTGGATCTTGGCGCGCAACTGCTGCACCTCAATCTCCTTGGCCAGGTGCTTATTGACCAGCTCCAGCCGGTCGACAATGCCGGCCGTCTCCAGCAGTTGCTGCTTGTCGTCGGTGGTCAGAAAGGGCAGCGAGGAGGCCACAAAGTCCACCATCTTGCTTGGCTCTTCGATGTTGGCGGCAATGGTCCTCAACTCGTCGGAGAGCGTCTGCGACTCGGCGACGATCTGCTGGAACTGCCCGATCACGTTGCGCACCAGGGCTTCGACGCCCGCTGTGGGGTCCGGTTGCACGTCCTCAAGGGTCTCGACTTCGGCCACCATGAACGGCCCGGTCTGCGAGTAGCGCAGCAGCCGCACCCGCTCCACGCCTTCGGTGAAGACGAAGCGGCTCTGGTTGGGCATGCGCACCACCTTGTGCACGGTGGCCAGGGTTCCCACCGCGTGCAGATCGGCGGGCTTGGGGGAATCCAGCCGGGGGTCGATCTGGGCCACAACCACAATCGCCCGCTCCTCGCCCAGCGACTCGATCAAGTGGATCGAGCTCTCCCGGCCAACCGTCAGCGGCAGCACGGCATGGGGAAACAAGACCGTATCCCGCACCGGCAGGACGGGAATCAAGCGTACTCCGGGGGCGGATTTGCCGGATGCGTTCTTGGTGGGGGGCGGAGTGGAAGGCTGGTTCGGCATTGAGTGTCCTCGTATCAACTTTCCTTCATTAGACGGCGCAGACTTTGAAAGGTTTCAAGAATGTCTTCCGCCGGGCGATCCTTCCTTTCGTCCAGAACCCGCGCATGTCTTCCCGCGCACGTTTGCTCATGCGGCCGGGCGAAGCGCGAGGTTCCCCTTGCCGCGCCCAGGCAGCCGGCGTCATTTCCGCGCGGCGGACGCGCAAATGGCCCACGGACTGAGCGGCTCGCTGCCAGCTTGGATGCACAGATGCTCGAAAGGTATATCGGCGAAAGGCCGCTGGAAGGTGAGGGGGCCTGGATGGGCGGAGTTGTCTTGCCGTAGGGGAACGCAGCCGCAAGGGCTGAGAACGCGCTCTTGCCATAAGACCCGCGGCCGGTTCAGCCCGCTTCGGAGATGCCGCGCGCCTCGTCTTCCACCTCTGTCGGCGTTTCGTGCTGCGCCACCCGCCGGACGGTCGAGCTTCGTGGTCTCCCACCCTTCCGCAAAGAACGCGGAAGGATGGGCCACCCTCATTCGCGGGTTATTAAGGGTGCGCCACCCGCCACCCTTCCGCAAAGAACGCGGAAGGATGGGCCACCCTCATTCGCGAGTTATTAAGGGTGCGCCACCCGCGGACAAGTTTCGCCATGACGAAAGAATTCTACACCCGGTCCCACGGTCGAGGTTCGCGGTAACCCACCCTTCCGCAAAGAACGCGGAAGGATGGGCCACCCTCATTCGCGGGTTATTAAGGG